>Ga0209607_1001042_pt1 | contig 23421 bp, 25 predicted proteins | sample AD_UKC117_MetaG_FD_184413 | JGI IMG/M metagenome (GOLD analysis project Ga0209607, IMG submission 184413) | Active sludge microbial communities of municipal wastewater-treating anaerobic digesters from Hong Kong - AD_UKC117_MetaG (SPAdes)... | ecosystem: Engineered > Bioreactor > Anaerobic >... | reverse complement strand
ACGCCGCAGTACATACTGTAATTCCGCGGGCGCCAGATCGAACAGGCTGAGAAAATGGCGTGGTTTCATGAATAGGGATCGCTGAAAAATACGGATTGCCGGCAATCCGTTCTGGTGGTCGCACAGCGGCTTGGGGAACATTCGCTCCAGCTCGGTGCGAAAATTCCGCAAGCCGCTTTCCAAAATCAAAACGGCGACACTGGTGAGCCGCCGTGAAAAATATTATAAGTCAGAAGTCGATTTTTTGGCGGATGGACGCTGCCCTCCTCCACGCTACCGGACGATTCGCGATGTCAGTCAATTTTTGCCCGCAATGCGGCAACTCCTTGCAAACCGTCGCCATCGACGGCCGTTCCCGACAGCGCTGCAACGCCGCCGACTGCGGCTATGTGCATTGGGACAACCCAGTACCAGTGGTCGCCGCCATCGTCGAATTGGACGGCGCGGTCATTCTGGCCCGCAACCGGGGCTGGCCGGAGAAAATGTTTGGGCTGATCACCGGTTTTCTGGAGCGGGACGAAACCCCGGACGCCGCCGTCCTGCGCGAGGTGCGCGAAGAGCTGGGCCTGGAGGTCACCACCGCCCGCTTCATCGGCTATTACCCGTTTTTCGAGATGAACCAGTTGTTGCTGGCTTTCCATGTACCGGCGCACGGACCCATCACCCTCGGCGAGGAACTGGCCGACATCAAACGCGTGCCGATCGAACGGCTGAAGCCGTGGACCATCGGCACCGGTCCCGCCGTCCGCGACTGGCTGGCGAGCCGTCGATCCGCCGTCTAGACAGGAGCAGCCACCGACGCTCGCCATCCGGCCGGCGGCGGCCCTGAAAGCAAGGATCAATTCTGGGCGACGCTCTTGAGCGCTTCGGTGTATTTCTCGGCGTCGGTGGTGCGCAGCAGGCGGCGGACCACCGACACCAACTCAGCGACCTCGCTACTCTGAATGACCCGCTTGATCTCCAGCAAGGCGGTGGGGTGCATGCTGAACTGAGTCAGACCGAGCCCCAGCAACAACCGGGTGTAGCGGGGATCGCCGGCCATCTCCCCGCACAGGCTGACCGGAATGCCGGCTTTGTGACCGGCGAGGATGGTGTTGTGGATCAGCATCAGCACCGCCGGATGTAGCGGATCGTAGAGATAGTTGATCTCGTCGTCCACCCGGTCGATGGCCAGGGTGTACTGGATCAGATCATTGGTGCCGATCGACAGAAAATCCAGATAGCGGGCGAACTGGGGCGCGCACACCGCCGCCGCCGGCACTTCGATCATACCGCCGACCGGCATCTTCTCGTCGAAGGCCAGACCCCGATCGCGCAATTCCTGCTTGGTCTCCGCCACCAGCCGCAGCACCTGGAAAACCTCCTGAATGGCGGACAGCATCGGAATCATCATCCGCACTGGCCCGTGCGCCGAAGCCCGCAGGATGGCACGTAACTGCGGGCGGAACATCGCCAGATCCTTGAGACACATCCGAATCGCTCGCAAGCCGAGCGCCGGGTTGGTGCAGACCGGGCCACCGCCACGACCACCGTCCACCTGCTTGTCGGCGCCAAGGTCGGCGGTGCGGATGGTGATGGGGCTGCCTTCCAGCGTCTTGATCACATGCAGATAGGAGGCCAGATGCTCTTCCTCGTCCGGCACGTCCGGGCGATTCATGAACAGGAACTCGGTGCGGTACAAACCGACCCCATCGGCCACCACGTCCCGCACCGCCGCGGCATCCTCCGGCAATTCGATGTTGGCGTACAACGCGATCGTCAGCCCGTCGCGAGTGATCGCCGGCTTGCCCTTGAGCTTGTTCAACTCGCGTTGCTGCTGGCGCTCCTCCTTCTGCTTGTGGCGGTAATAGCGCAGGATCCGCTCGTCCAAACCGAGCAGAATCACACCTTGGCGACCATCGACGATCACCGGTTCGTCATGGCCCAGGTAAGCGCGGGCGTTACGCGCGCCGACCACCGCCGGGATGCCCAGGCTGCGCGCCAGAATGGCGGTGTGGGACAGCGGGCCACCGTACTCGGTCACAAAAGCCAGCACCCCCTGATGTTGCATCAGGATGGTGTCGGCCGGAGTCAGGTCGTCGGCGACGACGATGCGTCCCTCCAAACGACTGGACGCCAGTTCGGTGTAGTCGGGGTCGTTCAGATAAGACGGGTCCTCGGTCACCAGCACACGCTGCACCCGCCGCACCACATGCTCCACATCGTCCTTGCGGGTGCGCAGATACGGGTCGTCCATGTCCTCGAATACCTGGACCAGCAGATCCCGCTGGATCTTCAACGCCCATTCGGCATTGCACTTGCGCGTGCGAATCAGCTTGATCGGCGCCTCGGTGAAAGTCGCGTCTTCCAGCATCAGCAAATGGGTGTCGATAAAGGCGGCAACCTCCGTCGGCGCCGTCGGAGGAACCTGGACCCGCACATCGCGCAATTGCCGCCTGGCTATCTCCAGACTATTCAGAAAACGCTGGACTTCATCCTCGATGATGGCGTCGGGGATGGTGTACTCGGTGATTTCCGGCTGGTTGCGCTGCAGCAGGTAGGTTCTGCCGATCGCATACCCCCGGGAAACCCCGATGCCATGCAGCGAAAACGGCATGCGGAAGCCCTCTCATTCGCTCTCGTCGAAACGGCGGCGCACCAGATCTTCGAGATGTTCGAGCGCCTGCTCGGCCTCGGGACCGCTGGCGCACAACTCCAATTGGGCGCCACGCGCGGCCGCCAGCATCATGACACCCATGATGCTTTTACCGTTGACTTCGCGCCCGTCGCGCAGCAGCCGGATTTCGGCGTCGAATCCGGCCGCCAGAGTCACGAACTTGGCGGCGGCTCGGGCGTGCAACCCCAGTCGGTTGATGATGACAATTTCCCGCTTCAACACCTTGACGCTCCCTCTATTCCCCAGCCGATCCAATCGCTCATTGGGCTACACCGTCAATTTTAGTTCTCGATGACGGACCATGACATAGTCACGCAGTCCGCCGAAATGGCGGGCCAGGGCCTCGGCGACGAACACCGAGCGATGCTGGCCGCCGGTACACCCGATGGCGACGCTCAGATAACTCCGCTCGCTGCGCTCGAAGCGCGGCAACCATCCCTCCAGAAAATGGCCGATGTCGGCGATCATCGCGCCGACGTCCGACTGGCGGCCGAGGAAATCGATCACGGCCGCGTCCAATCCGGTCAGCGGACGCAGCTGCGGCTCCCAGTGCGGGTTGGGCAGACAACGCACATCGAACACGAAATCGGCGTCGGCGGGCACACCGTTCTTGAATCCAAACGATTCGAACAGCAGCGACATCGCTTCGCCGGGCGTCTCGTGCACGCGGGCGCGAATCAGCTCGCGCAATTGGTAGAGATTGGTGTCGCTGGTATCGACGATCAGATCGGCGCAGGCGATGATCGGCTCCAGCAAGCGCCGCTCCTGCTGGATCGCTTCCCGCAGCGGAATGTCGCCCAACGCCAAGGGATGCCGGCGCCGGGTTTCACTGTAGCGCTTGAGCAGCGCTTCGTCGGCGGCTTGCAAAAACAACACGTCCACCCGCAGGTCGCTGGCGCGCAGTTCGGTCAACGTGGTGGGAAACTGGTGCAATTCATCGATGAAATTGCGTGCGTCCACCCCCACCGCCACGGTCGGCGGCAACAGGCCGCTGGCGGCGGTGATTTCTCGCGCCAGGGGTAAAATCAGTTTGAAGGGCAGATTGTCGACGCAGTAGTAGCCCAGATCCTCCAGGGTTTGCAGCGCAATGGTCTTGCCTGAGCCGGACAAACCGCTGACGATGATTATTCGCATGGCATGGCCCTCTCCATGGTTTTTTCCATGCGCGCCATCAGATCCTGCTCGGCGTGATATCCGCCCAATCGCAGGATGTGATCGCGCACCGCGCATTCCACCAGCACCGCCAGATTGCGACCGGGCGCGATTGGCAGCGTGATCGCCGGCACCCCGACACCCAAAATCACTCGGTTTTCCCGCATTCCCTGCAATCGGGCATCGGCCGGCGGCGAGATTTCCTCCATCTTGACCAGGTGAAGAATCAGTCGGACACGCTTGTTGCGCTTGATGGCACTGTCTCCAAACATGCGGCGGATGTTGAGAATACCGAGCCCGCGCACTTCCAGCAGATCGCTCAGCGCGGGCGGACAGGTCCCTTCCAGGACCGTCGACGCCACCCGGGTCAGGGTCGGGGTATCGTCGGCGATCAGACGATGACCGCGACTGATCAGTTCCAGGGCCAGCTCGCTCTTGCCGATGCCGCTACCGCCGGTGATCAGCACTCCCAAGCCGAACACTTCAAGCAGCTCGCCATGCACCACGGTGGAAGCGTCCAGACCATGCCGGTAATGATCGAGTTGCTCCAATACCACTTCGGGCGTGGCCGGACTGGACCAGAGCGGAATGCCGGCCCTCTCGGCACCGACCCGCAGCGCCTCGACCGGCGCCACGCCGCCGCACACCAGCACCGCGCCGGTGGGGAATGCCAGCAGATCGCGGATCAATGCCTCCCGCACCGTCGCTTCGAGCCGACCGAAAAAGTCGCTTTCCTCAGGACCACAAATTTGCAACCGAGGTGCGTGCACCCAGTTCAGCCGGCCGTACAGGGGTACGCCGGCTTCGGCCGGCGGCCACAAGATGTGTTCCGCCCCCGCCGCGCCGCCGGCCCAGCTCAGGTTCAGCACGGTTTCCAGCGCCTGGAATACCTCCTTCACCCGCGCCGGCTGGTTCATGGCAAGATCGTGACGGCCGGCTTCCAAGTCTGGAACCGGGTAAACAACATCTGGTCGGAATCGGTTTCCCGCAATTGCTGGCAAAACGCCTGGTCGCTGAACATTTCCGCCAGATAGGAAAGAATCTTGAGATGTTCGTCGGTGTAATGATCCGGCACCAGCAGACCGAACACCAAGTCCACGGGCTGCCGGTCGATGGCGTCGAAATCCACGCCCTTCCTCAACTTGACGAACGCGCCAATGGCTTGCTGGCTGTGCTCGAAGCGACCATGGGGCAGGGCGACCCCATGGCCCAGACCCGTACTCCCCAAACGCTCCCGGCCGATCAGGCTATCGAAGATCGGCCGGACCGCCAAATCGGGCTGACCGGTGGCGAGCAGCTCGCTCATGATCTCGATGACCCTTTTCTTACTGGCTACTTCGCTGTCGCAAACGATCCGGTCGGAGGTAATCAGGTCTGTAATATCCATAAGACTCACTCAAGGCTGGGGATAGCTGCGCGCCTTTTCGCCACGATGCTTGTCCGTCAGTTTTTCCTTGTGCTTCTTGATCTGACGGTCGACCTTATCGATCAGGGCATCGAGCGCGGCATACATATCCTCGTCGATGGCATCGGCAAAGATTTCGTTACCGGCCACATGGATCGTCGCTTCGGCCTTCTGGCTCAGTTTATCGACGCTGAGAATCACCTGGGCGCTGGTCACGTTGTCGAAATGCCGCTCGATGCGCTCCAGCTTGTCGTGCACGTAGTCGTGCAGCGCCTGGGTGATTTCCACATGGTGTCCGCTCAGTTTGATTTGCATGACATGGGCTCCTGACTGGCAGGTCTTATTTGGGTCGGGCGTCGGAACCGTCGAGCGGCGCGCGATCCATGGCGGTCGCTCGACCGTTGCGGATTCGAACCGTCCGGCATGCCCCGGACTCCCGTTGCAATGCCCCTTACGGGGCGGGTATTCCCCGTCCGGTCAGACGAGGCGTTTACGATCCGAAGAAGAGGGCACGGACATGGCTTCCCGATATTTTGCCACCGTGCGCCGGGCCACCTGAATTCCATCGGCCTCCAGCAGTTTGGCGATCTTATCGTCGCTGAGCGGCTTGCCGGGGTTTTCCGCCTGGATCAGCTTGCGGATCATGGCACGGATGGCGGTGGACGAACACTCGCCGCCGTCGCTGGTGCCGACATGGCTGGAAAAGAAATATTTCAGCTCGTAGATCCCTCGCGGCGTATGCATGTATTTCTGAGTGGTCACCCGCGAGATGGTCGATTCGTGCATGCCCAGTGTCTCGGCGACATCCCGCAGAATCAGCGGCTTCATGTACTCGTCGCCCTGCTCCAGAAATTCCCGCTGACGCTCGACGATGCAGGTGGCCACCTTGAGCAGGGTCTCGTTGCGATTTTGCAGGCTCTTGAGAAACCAGCGCGCCTCCTGCAAATGGTTTTTCAGATAGGCCGTATCACCGTTCGAGCCGCTTTGCCGCGCCAGGGCCGCGTATCGGGCGTTGATGCGCAGCTTAGGCATGTTATCGGGGTTCAGCTCGACCCGCCAGGTATGGCGCTGGCGGTAGACCAACACGTCCGGCACGACGTACTGCGGCGCGGCGTTGGACAGGCGGGCACCCGGACGCGGATCCAGCGACTGAATCAGGCTCACGATACCCTGTAGCGCCTCGCGCGTCACCTTGAGCCGGCGCATCAAGCCGGTGAAATCGCGCTCGGCCAGCAGTTCCAGATGATGCTCGACCAGACGGCGTGCCTCGGCCAGCCACGGGGTATCGGCCGGCAGCGTCTCCAGTTGCAGCAACAGGCATTCGGCCGGGCCGCGGGCGCCGACGCCCTGCGGATCGAATCGTTGAATCCGCCCCAAGACTTTCTCGGCTTCGGCCGGCGTCATCGCGATTTCATCGGGCAAACCCTGGCAAATCTCCTCCAGCGACAAGGTCAAATAACCGGATTCGCCGATCGCGTCGATGATGGCGGTGGCGACCGCCAGTTCCCGCTCGTCGAACGGCGTCAGCCGCATCTGCCAGTACAAATGGTCGCGCAACGATCCCCCGGCGCCGGCATAGCGCTCGTAGGGGTCCCATTCCTCGTCCTCGCCGCGGGAATAGTTAGTCGCGCCGTCATACGATTCGTAGACATCCTCCCAGGCGCTGTCCACCGGCAGTTCGTCCGGCAGGGTACTGGCCGCCGCGTCGATTTCGGTCTCGGAGCCGTCCGCCGTCTGAGCGGCGGAGGTTTCCGGTCGCACCGGCAGATCCTGCAGCTCGTCGGCCTGCTCCAGCATCAGGTTGGAGTCGAGAACCGCCTGCACCTCCACCTGCAAGTCCAGGCTGGACAATTGCAGCAGGCGAATCGCCTGCTGCAATTGGGGAGTCATGGTCAGTTGCTGACCCAGGCGTAGCTGTAATGACTGTCTCATAACCATTCAAGCCTGCATCAAGCCGCTTCACTTAACCTAGCTATAATCCTAGCGGGTTTTCGGCTAGAGTGGCTAACGTGGCGGACATTTGCCAGCCGACCTATTCCCGCCGGGTCAAAGCTGGAACGATTCACCCAGATAGACCCGACGGACTTGCTGATCGGCGAGAATCGCGCCGGGATCGCCTTCGGCGATCACCCGGCCCTCGTTGAGAATATAGGCGCGGTCGCAAATCCCCAGGGTCTCCCGGACATTGTGATCGGTGATCAACACGCCGATCTGGCGCTCGCACAGGTGGCCGATGATGCGCTGGATATCCAGCACCGACAACGGGTCGACTCCGGCAAACGGCTCGTCCAACAACATGAACGCCGGCCGCGCCGCCAAGGCCCGGGCAATCTCCACCCGTCGGCGCTCCCCACCCGACAAGCTGATGCCGGAACTGTCGTGCAAGTGACCGACATGCAGCTCGTGCAACAGTTCCTCGGCCAGCGGTCGACGCTCGGCTTTGGTGAGATCCGGCCGGGTTTCCAGAATCGCCATCACATTGTCCAACACCGTCAGCCGCCGGAATATCGACGGTTCCTGAGGCAGGTAGCCGACCCCCAACCGCGCCCGCGCGTGCATCGGCAGATGGGTCAGGTCACGGTCGTCCAACAACACCCGCCCTTCGTCGCAATGAATCAGACCGACCATCATGTAAAAGGTGGTGGTCTTGCCGGCGCCGTTCGGCCCCAGCAGACCGACCACTTCGCCGCTGGCGACCGTCAGCGAGGCGGCGTCCACCACCACCCGCTTGCGGTAGCGCTTGACGACTTCCTTGGCAATCAACTGGGCCATATCAGGGCTTCTTGGTGGCGGGGAGCACGCTTTGCCCGCGCGGCTGGATGGTGAACTGGATGCGACCGTTCGCGCCGGCGCCGCGCGCCCGCACCACATCGCCCTTGAGATCGTATTCCACCTGATCGCCGGTAAACACATCCTGTCCCTGCACCAACCGGGCATCGCCGCTCATGACCACTTTGGCGCTGCCGACGTTGTATTCGACCCGCTGGCTGGTGCCCAGGATTTCCGGCTTGTCGGCCGCCGGCTTGTAGCGCAGGTTGACGGGCTTTCCCACCGCTTCCATCCGTTCGAAGCTGCTGTCCTTGACGTGGATGGTGGCGGTGTCGGCGGTCAGTCGCATCGAACCCTGGCTGATCACCACGTTGCCTTCGTAAACGCTCACGCCGGTCTTCTGGTCCAACTGGCCGCGGCTGGCTTCCAGATGAATCGGCTGCTCGCGATCCTCCGGCAGGGCGGCGGCCGGGGACGCCACCAGCGTCAGCGTCAACGCCAGTCCGAATTTACGGCTTGGGGGGTTCATAGACACCTCGCACTTCGGAAAGCAGTTCCAAGCGCTCCTGATCCAGATAGGCGCGCACGCCGACAGCTTGCAACTCGCCGCCCGGCGTCACCGCCCGCGCCGGCGCGGCGGTTTCGGCGTAACGGCTGTCGGGCCGCACCAACACGTCGCGGGTAGTCATGGTGACCGGTGGCTGGCCGCTCTCGGCGGTACGGATCATCACTACCTTGCCTTCCAGCCGAACCTGCTCCTGGTTGGGGGCGATCCAACCTTGTTCGGACCGCAGCCGCCACTCGCGGGTCTGGCCATCCGGCTGGTACCAGTCCATTTGCGGCTGCTCGACCTGAGTACCGAGCTGACCCGGCAATTGCTTCAACAAAGGGGCCTCAAGCACATACTCCGGCAAGCCGGCAACCGTCATGCGCACCGCCCGAAACCGCTGGATCACCAGCACCGGTTCCTGACTCTCGACTGGAACCGGTTCGCGCAACGAGGATTCCACCCAGCGCAACAGGCTGTAGCTCAACCCGGCCAACAATGCCAGACCGGTCAGATACAGGCTGCCGCGTACCGTGAAATCGCCACGCACCGTACCGCCGCCCTCTTTCACCCGGCCGCCACCTTACAGATAACGGCCGCGCAGGGCCGCCAATTGGCCGCGCGCTTCCAGCAGCAGCTCGCAGACATCGCGCGCCGCGCCGCGCCCACCGCAACTGGGCGTCTGCCAGTGGGCGTGCTGTTTGACGAACGGGTCGGCGTCCTGCACCGCGATGGCCAAACCGACCCGGGTCATCACCGGCAGATCGATCAGATCGTCGCCCACGTAAGCCACCTGCTCCGCGTCCACACCCAGCCGCGCCCGCAGGCTGTTGAACGCCGCCAATTTATCCTGCACACCCAAATAGGCATGGCGGATGCCCAAATCGGCCATGCGCCGCTCCACCGAGGCGGCGTGACGACCGGAGATGATGGCCACCTCCACACCGGCCTCAAGCAGCATCTTGATGCCATGACCATCCCGAATGTGGAAGACCTTGTATTCGTCGCCGTCGTTACCCAAGTAGAGGTGGCCGTCGGTCAACACGCCGTCCACGTCGAAGATGACCAGCTGAATCTGGGTGGCCTTGCTCAGGATATCGCGCATGATCGATCTTCCGCCGGATGGAGATTACAACACGCCGGCGCGCAACAGATCGTGCATGTTGAGGATGCCGGTCAGCTTCCCGGCGGAGTTTACCACCGGCAGGGCGTTGATCTTGTACTGTTGCATCATCCGCAGCGCCTCGGCGGCCAAGGTGCCGGGCGCGATGGTCTTGCAGTCGCGGATCATCACTTCGGCGACCCGGGCGGTATGCACGTCCACCTGCCGGTCCAATGTCCGGCGCAAGTCGCCGTCAGTGAACACCCCCAGCACCCGCTCCTCGCCATCCACCACCACGGTCATGCCCAGACCTTTGCGACTCATTTCCAGCAAGGCGTCCCTTAGCAGATCGTCGGGCGCGTTGCGCGGCATCTGCGCGCCGATGTGCATCACCTCGTCGGTAAGCAGCAGCAGGCGGCGACCCAATCGGCCACCGGGGTGGGAACGGGCGAAGTCCTCGGCGGTGAAGCCGCGCGCTTCCAGCAGCGCCACCGCCAGGGCGTCGCCCATGGCCAGCGTGGCGGTGGTGCTGGAAGTCGGCGCCAGCCCGAGCGGACAGGCTTCCTGGGAAACGCTGACGTCGATATGCACATCCGCATTTTTCGCCAGTGTCGAAGCAGGATTGCCGGTCAGGGCGATCAGCGGCACGCCCAGCCGCTTGAGCAACGGCAGCAGGGTCAGAATCTCGTCGGTTTCCCCGGAATTGGACAACGCCAGCACCACATCCTGAGCGGTGATCATGCCCATGTCGCCGTGGCTGGCTTCGGCCGGGTGAACAAAAAACGCCGGGCTGCCGGTGCTGGCCAGCGTCGCCGCGATCTTTCCGCCGATGTGCCCGGATTTGCCAATACCGAGCACCACGATGCGGCCCTGGCAGTGCAGCATGAGATCGCAGGCATTGACGAAGTCGCCATCGATGCGGCTTTTGAGTTGTTCCACCGCTTGGGCTTCAATCGTCAAAACCTGGCTGGCCAGTTGTCTCAACTTATCGGGGTGCATGGTAATTCCAAAATGCTCCTTTCATCTTCGCGCCGATCCCGCGGAATCGGCAAGATCGCCGCAATCAGGTTTGCTCGCACTTTTTCCTTGGCGCGATCCCGTGCACTACGGGTATTTCCAGGCAACCAGCGACGAACCACTGTTCATCGCCTTCGATCATCGCCATGGATTCATTAGCCCATCAAAAGACCCGGCTTCGGTCGATCGTCAAACCCAAAGAAGCCTGCTGGATTCGACAGTGGCTTTCACACGAAAAAAGGGCGGCCATCGCCGCCCTTGGCATTTCCGATAGCGGCACCGCCCGAAGCGGTGCCGCCCGTTCTCAGCCGGTTGTGGCCGGCTTGAACTCCTCTTCCAGCAATTTGGCATGCGCCGCCGCCAACCGGGCAATCGGCACCCGAGGCGACGAGCAGGACACGTAGGTCAGGTTAGCATAGTGGCAGAAGCGCATCGAAGCTGGATGACCGCCCTGTTCGCCGCAAATGCCGACCTTGAGACCACCACGAGTCTTTCGGCCATTTTCGACCGCGAACTGCATCAACTGACCGACGCCCGCCGTATCCAGTGCTTCGAACGGATTGTCCTTGAGGATCTTGGCGGAGTTGTAGAAGGGCAGGAACTTGTTCTCGGCGTCCTCGCGCGAGAACGAGAACGTGGCCTGGGTCAAGTCATTGGTGCCGAACGAGAAGAATTCGGCGACACCGGCAATTTCACCGGCGCGCAGACAGGCCCGCACCACTTCCATCATGGTGCCGAACTCGAAATGCACCTTGACCGCGTACTTGGCCTCGACCTGGGGTAACACTTCGTCGACCAACGCCTTCACCCGCTTCAACTCTTCCACGGTGCACACCTGTGGCACCATGATTTCGGGATGGACGTTCACCTTCTCCTGGATACATTCCGCCGCCGCTTCCAGAATGGCGCGGATCTGCATCTTGTAAATCTCGGGATAGGTCAGACCCAGGCGGACGCCGCGATGACCCAACATCGGGTTGATTTCGTGCAGGGCGCGCGCCTTTTGCAGGATTTCTTCCTTCTTGGCCAGTACGTCGGCGACCAAATGGCTGTCGTTGAGAATACCGAGTTGCTCGACGGCCTTCGGATTGACCTGGCTGAGAATCTGGCTGATCGCTTCCAGACCCTGGGCGGTATGGCGCAGATGGCGCAGATGCTCGATGTCGTCGATCAGGGTCTGCTCGGAAGGCAGGAACTCGTGAATCGGCGGATCCAGCAAGCGCACCGTGACTGGACGCGGGGCCATCACCCGGAAGATTTCCTTGAAATCGCTGCGCTGCATCGGCAGCAACTTGGCCAGCGCCGCTTCGCGGTCCTCGGTGGTCTCGGCCAGGATCATCTCCAGGACCAGCGGCAACCGCTCCTTGGCATTGAACATGCGCTCGGTGCGGCACAGGCCGATACCCATCGCGCCGTAGTTGGAAGCGCGCTGCGCCGCTTCCGGGGTGTCCGCGTTCGCCATCACCTTGAGGGTGGCGATCTCGTCGGCCCAGCTCAGCAAGGTGCGCAATTCCGGGGTGAACTCCGGCTCGACGGTGGGAACGGCGCCCAGATAGACTTGACCGGTGCCACCGTCGATGGTGACCACGTCGCCCTCATGCAGCACCTTGTCACCGATGATGGCTTGGCGCTGATGCACGTTGACCAGAATGTCTTCCGCGCCGACCACGCAGGGCTTGCCCATGCCGCGTGCCACGACCGCCGCGTGGGAGGTCTTGCCACCGCGACTGGTCAGAATGCCCACGGCGGCGAAGAAACCATGGATGTCCTCCGGCTTGGTTTCCTCGCGCACCAGAATAATTTTCTCGTTGGCGCCACGTCCGCGTTTCACCGCAGTGTCGGCATCGAACACGATCTTGCCCGACGAAGCACCAGGAGATGCACCCATTCCCAGCGCTGCCGGCGCCACTTTTTGCTTGGGATCGAGTTGCGGGAACATCATCTGTTCGAGCGACTCGGGATCGATCCGCAACAACGCTTTTTCGCGGGTGATCAAGCCTTCATTGGCCATTTCCACCGAGCTACGCACCATACCCTGGGCGTTCATCTTGCCATTGCGGGTTTGCAGGCAGTACAGCACACCCTTCTCGATGGTGTACTCGTAGTCCTGCACCTCGTGGTAATGACCTTCCAGCTTATTACGCAGTTCGACGAGTTGCGCGTACAGCGCCGGCATTTCGTCCTTCATCTCCGCGACCGGCTTCGGGGTGCGGATACCGGCGACCACATCCTCGCCCTGGGCGTTGACCAGGTATTCGCCATACATGACGTTTTCGCCGGTGCCGGGGTCGCGGGTGAAACCCACGCCGGTCGAGCAATCGTTGCCCATGTTGCCGAACACCATGGTCACGATATTGACGGCGGTACCGTTGGCTTGCTCTGGGGTAATCTTGAACTCGCGGCGGTAGTCCACGGCGCGCTGACCCATCCACGAGCCGAACACGGCCTTGACCGCCAGTTCCAACTGCTCATAGGGATCTTGCGGGAACGGCCGCCCGGTCTGCTCCTGGACGACTTGCAGGAACAACTGGCCGATGTCGCGCAGATCCTCGGCGCTCAGGGCCACATCCACCTTCACCCCGGCGCGGCGCTTGATTGCTTCGAAGTGCTCGTCGAAGTAATGATCGTCCACGCCCAGCGCGATCTTGCCGAATAACTGGATGAAGCGGCGGTAAGCATCGTAGCCGAAACGCTCGTTACCGGTCAGTTTGATCAAGCCGGCCAGCGTCTTCTCGTTCAGACCGAGGTTGAGGATGGTGTCCATCATGCCCGGCATGGACATCGAGGAACCAGAGCGCACCGAGACCAGCAGCGGGTTGCCGTCGCCGCCAAACTGCTTGCCGGTTTCCTGCTCCAGCCAAGCCATGTGCTCGCGCAAATTGTCCACCAACCCCTCGGGTAGACGGTTGTTGGCGATGTAATCCAGACAGGCTTCGGTGGAAATCACGAAGCCCGGCGGCACCCGCAGGCCGATCTGGGTCATCTCGCAGAGGTTGGCGCCCTTGCCACCCAGCAGCATCTTATTCTTGCCATCGCCTTCGGTGTATTTGTAAATGTACTTCTTCGCCATGATCCTACCTTCACAAGTGGTTGAGGGAGTGTCGGACCCATCCGACTTCGCAACAGCATAGACTATCCGGCGCCGTCTTGAACGGTCCGCCGGGCTGGTTTCTGCCGCCGGGGTTACGTGCGCGGAAATAAGGTATAGCCAGTCAGGGAATATGTTCGCCGGCCGACCAATCGACCCGGATCGCTCCCAAAGATAGCCATATACCCCGGAAATTGCCAAGAACATCTGGGGCGGCGGCGGCCCGGAGCCGATAGCGGTCATTTGACTTGCCGGCGACTTGGCCGGAAGATAGCAATCTTTTTATGCATCCGCTCCAACTGTTATTCTCAAGTTTAACAAAAAGATGCTCGCAATCAGCGCCCGTTCGGATTCCGCCTCGCCCCACGATGACCCTCTGGTGACCATGCGCCGCCTATCGTTCAGTCGCGGCGAACACCGTATCTTCCGAGAGTTGGATCTGGCCATCCCGCGCGGCAAGGTCACCGCCATCATGGGGCCGAGCGGCACCGGCAAGACCACGTTGCTACGGTTGATCGGCGGCCAGATCCGCCCCGATGCCGGTCGCATCGAGGTCGATGGCATCTGTGTCCACGAACTCGGCCGCAAGGAGTTGTACCAACTGCGCAAGCGCATGGGCGTGCTGTTCCAGAGCGGTGCGCTGTTCACCGACCTGAGCGTGTTCGACAACGTCGCCTTCCCGCTGCGCGAGCACACCCGCCTACCGGAACCCCTGATCCGGACCCTGGTGCTGATGAAACTGGAAGCGGTCGGTCTGCGCGGCGCCCATGCCTTGATGCCGGCGCAACTGTCGGGCGGCATGGCCCGTCGGGTGGCGCTGGCCCGCGCCATCGCGCTCGACCCGACGATGATCCTGTACGACGAACCGTTCGCCGGCCAGGATCCGATCTCGATGGGCGTGCTGGTGAAATTGATCCGCACCCTCAACGACGCGCTCGATCTGACCAGCATCATCGTCTCGCACGATGTCAAGGAAACCGCAGCCATCGCCGATTATCTTTATCTGATCTCCGACGGTCAGGTGGTGGAGCACGGCACGCCACAGGATCTGAGCCACTCCGCCTCGCCTTGGGTGGATCAATTCATGCACGCCCTGCCCGACGGCCCGATGTCCTTTCATTATCCGGCGCCGCCGTACGAAACCGATTTGCTGACGGGCACTCCGACATGATGGCGTCGCTGGCGGAATTGGGACGCTTCGTACTGGACCGGTTGGGTCGGCTGGGCCGGGCCAACCTGTTCCTGCTGCAACTGCTGCGCGCGCTGTCGTTTCTGTTCCGCCGCCCTAGCTTGCTGGTCAAGCAACTGCACGCGGTCGGCGTGCTGTCGCTGCCCATTATCCTGGTCTCGGGCCTGTTCGTCGGCATGGTGCTGGGTCTGCAAGGATACGCCAACCTAGTGGATTTCGGCGCGACCTCCTCGCTGGGTACGGTGGTGGCGCTGTCCCTGATCCGGGAGCTGGGGCCGGTGCTGACCGCGCTGCTATACGCCGGCCGGGCCGGTTCGGCGCTGACCGCTGAGATCGGGCTGATGCGGGCCACCGAACAACTGGCCAGCATGCAAATGATGGCGGTCGACCCGTTTCCTCGGGTGCTGGCCCCGCGCTTCCTGGCCGGCTGCATCGCGGTACCCCTGCTGACCGGCATTTTCACCGCGATCGGCATCCTGGGCGGCTATTTGGTCGCGGTGGTGCAACTGGGCGTGGACGGCGGCTCGTTCTGGGCACAGATGCAAGCGAAAGTGCAGTTGCTCGCCGACGTCGGCAACGGCGTCCTCATCAAAAGCACCGTGTTCGGGCTGGTGGCCAACTGGATCGCCTTGTTCGAAGGCTATCAGGCGCAGCCGACTTCGGAAGGCGTCAGTCTCGCCACCACCCGCACCGTGGTGGACACTTCGCTGGCGGTGCTGGGCCTGGATTTCCTGCTGACCGCCCTGATGTTCGGAGAGTGGTAATCATGAAACAAAAGAATCTGGAGCTGGCGGTCGGCCTGTTCGTCGCGCTGGGACTGGCGGCGTTCTTCATACTGGCGATCACGGTCAGCGACCTCAGCAGCCTGGGAGACGATAAGGGTTACCGCGTCACGGCCCATTTCGAAAATATCGGCGGACTCAAGGCCCGCGCCCCGGTCACGCTGGGCGGCGTGCGCATCGGCCGAGTGGTCGGCATCGGTCTGGACCCGCAAAGCTACGAAGCCGTGGTCACGATGTCCATCGATCCCAAGTACGACCGCTTGCCGACGGACTCCAGCGCCAGCATTCTGACCTCGGGATTGCTGGGCGAACAATACGTCGGGCTGGAACCCGGCGGCATGGATAGCTATCTCAAGGAGGGCGGGACGCTCAAGCTGACCCAATCGGCGCTGGTGCTGGAAAAACTGATCGGGCGGGTGTTTACCAACATGGCGTCGGGCGATCCCACGCCGTCCAAAACGCCCTGACCGATCCAGTCCCGGTCCTGATTCGGGTGCGCCGGCGTGAACATGAGACGAATTCCCGTCATTGACGATGCGGCCAGCGATATCCCCGAGAACGCAGCCCCCTGTTTCCCAGATAAAGAGTGAGCCAATCCAATGAAACGAGTGATCGCTCTCGGCCTACTGCTGCTAACGTTGAGCGGCGGTGCCATCGAGGCCGCCGTCAGACCCCCGCAAGAAGTGATTCAGGACACTTCGACGCGGATGATCGATGCCTTGCGACAGAACCGCGCGAAGCTCGACCGGGATCCAGGGCAGATTTACGGACTGGTCGATCAGATCGTGTTGCCCAATTTCGATTTCGCACTAATGTCGCGCTGGGTGTTGGGCCGGGCTTGGCAGCAGGCCACTCCCGATCAGCGTCGTCGCTTCACCGAGGAATTCCGCACCCTGCTGGTCCGCACCTACGCCAAGGCGCTGCTGGAGTATTCCGACGAAGACTTGCGATTGCTGCCGCAACCGACCGTCGGGAACGGCAACGAGGTGACGGTCAAGACCGAAGTACGTCTGAAAGCCGGGCGACCGATCCAGATCAACTACAGCATGCATCTCAACAACGATGGCTGGAAGGTCTACGACGTCACGGTGGATGGGGTCAGTCTGGTCACCAGCTACCGCAGTACCTTCGCTAGCCAGATCCGCGCCAACGGCATGGACTCAGTCATCGCCGATCTCCAGCAGCGTAACAACGCCCAGGGGCCGCGCTGATGGCCTCTTCGGCGCGGATCAGCCGCGATGGTGACATCCTGCGCGTCCAAGGCGAGCTGGATTTCGATTCTGTCGCGGAGCTGTGGGAAACCAGCGAAACGCTGCTCGTAGGCGACGCTCCGCTCCTCCGCATCGATCTCAGCAGGGTCAGTCGTTCCAACAGCGCGGGAGTGGCTCTGCTGGCGCAATGGCTATGCCAAGCGCGCCGCCGCCAGCGGGAACTGCTCTTCGTCGGCATCCCGGCGCAGATGCGCGCCATCATCCGAGTCGTCGATCTGGAAACGTTGCTGCCCACCGCCTGACGGCGAACTACCCCGCGCTCCGCTCCTCACGTTCCGACACCAACCGCTTCCCCAACCATCACCCTTTTTCATCGAACCAGGATTGACCGCGATGCAAGCGCAAGACATCGAACGTCTGATCGAAGAGCAACTGCCGGACGCACGGGCCAAGGTCCGCGGCGATGACGGCGTCCATTTCGAGGCGGTGGTCGTCAGCACGGCCTTCGCCGGCAAGTCGCTGTTACAGCAGCATCGGCTGGTGTATGCGGCCCTGGGCGGGCGCATGGAGCGTGAGGAGATTCACGCCCTATCCCTCAAGACCTACACGCCGGACACTTGGCAAACACTACAATCCTGACTCCGGCGGACCCTGTTTTCATGAGCAAACTCATCATCAATGGTGGCGTACCGCTGTTCGGCGAGCTGCGCGCCTCCGGCGCCAAGAACGCGGTGCTGCCGATTCTGGCCGCCACCCTGCTGGCCGACGAGCCGGTCATCATTCGCAACGTCCCGCACTTGCAGGATGTCACCACCACCATGGAGCTGTTGGGTCGCATGGGCGTGGACCTGGTGGTCGACGAGCGGATGAGCATCCAGGTGGACCCGCGCACGATTCAGACCTTCCAGGCCCCTTACGAGTTGGTGCGTACCATGCGCGCCTCGATCCTGGTACTGGGACCACTGCTGGCCCGCTTTGGTCAAGCCGAAGTGTCGCTGCCAGGCGGCTGCGCCATCGGCTCGCGGCCAGTCAACCTGCACATCAAGGGATTGGAAGCGATGGGCGCCGACATCAAGGTCGAGAACGGCTACATTCGCGCCCGCTCCGGCCGCTTGCGGGGTGCGCACATCGTACTGGACTTGGTCACGGTGACCGGCACCGAAAACCTGCTGATGGCCGCCACGCTGGCCCAGGGCACCACGGTGATCGAGAACGCCGCCCGGGAACCCGAAGTGGTGGACCTGGCCGACTGCCTGAAAGCGATGGGCGCGCGGATCGACGGAGCCGGCACCGATACCCTGGTGATCGAAGGGGTCGAGCGCCTCGGTGGCGCCCACTATCAGGTGCTGCCGGACCGAATCGAAACCGCCACCTACCTGCTGGCGGGGGCGATCACCGGCGGCCGGGTCAAAATGAAGGACACCCGTCCAGAAATCCTGGAAGCGGTGCTGCTCAAACTGGAAGAGGCCGGCGCCCAAGTCAACACCGGTCCCGACTGGATCGAAGTGGACATGCTCGGCCGTCGCCCCAAAGCCGTGCGCATCCGCACCGCGCCCTATCCAGCCTTTCCCACCGACATGCAAGCCCAGTTCGTCGCGCTCAACGCCGTCGCCGAGGGAACCGGCGTGATCACCGAAACGGTGTTCGAAAACCGCTTCATGCACGTCAACGAACTGCAACGGATGGGCGCGCAAATCGAGCTGGAAGGCAACACCGCCGTCAGTATCGGGGTACCTCGGCTAACCGGAGCGCCGGTGATGGCCACCGACCTGCGCGCCTCGGCCAGCCTGATCCTGGCGGCACTGGTCGCCGACGGCGATACTGTCCTCGACCGCATTTACCACATCGACCGTGGCTACGATTGCATCGAGGAAAAATTATCGCACCTGGGCGCGTGTATCCGCCGGACACCGGGCTGAACGCCAATGACCGCAACGCTGACCATTGCCCTGTCCAAGGGCCGCATCTTCAAGGAAACCCTGCCGCTGCTGGCGGCGGCGGCCATCGTACCAACCGACGATCCGGAAACCAGCCGCAAGCTGATCCTCGACACCAACCAGCCCGACGTGAAACTGGTGATCATCCGCGCCACCGACGTACCGACCTATGTGCAGTATGGCGCTGCGGATCTTGGCGTGGCTGGCAAGGACGTGCTGCTGGAACACGGCGGCGAAGGGCTATACGAACCGCTGGATCTGAAGATCGCCCGCTGCCGGTTGATGGTGGCCGGCGATCCCGACCATCGGCCGCGCCTGAACCGGCCACGCATCGCCACCAAATACGTCAACACCACCCGGCGTTGGTTTGCCGACCAGGGTCGGCAGGTGGAGGTCATCAAGCTGTACGGCTCGATGGAACTGGCGCCGCTGGTCGGGCTGGCCGATTACATCGTCGATGTGGTGGATACCGGCAAAACCTTGCAAGCGAACGGGCTGGCGCCGCTGGAACATATCGCCGACATCAGCTCGCGGCTGATCATCAACAAGGCCGCCATGAAGATGAAACACGCCCGGATCAAGACGATCATGGCCCGCATGGCCGCCGCCGTTGGCGTCTGAACAATATCCCCTCTCCCACTAGCGGACGAGGGGAGCATCCAACCGGAATGCCGCTCATGCCGAACATCCAATGCCTGAACACCGCCGATGCCGATTTCTGGCCACGCCTGGAAGCCCTGACCGCCTGGGAAGGGGTCGCCGACGAAGCCGTGACCGCCGTGGTGCGCGAGATTCTGGCGCGGGTGCGGACGGAGGGCGACGCCGCGCTGCTGGATTACACCCATCGCTTCGACCGACTGGACGCCGCTTGCGCCGCCGACCTGGAAATCCCCGCCGAGCGCCTGCGGCAGGCGTTGGCCACCATTCCCACCGAGCGGCGCGCGGCGCTGGAAACCGCCGCCGACCGTATCCGCGCCTATGCCGAACGGCAAAAACTGGCCTCCTGGACCTTCACCGAAGCTGACGGCAGTGTGCTCGGCCAGCAGGTGACGCCGCTGGATCGAGTCGGGCTGTACGTGCCCGGCGGCAAGGCCGCCTATCCGTCCTCGGTGCTGATGAACGCCATTCCCGCCAAGGTGGCCGGAGTACCGGAAGTGGTGATGGTGGCACCGACGCCGGGCGGCGTGCTCAACGATCTGGTGCTGGCCGCCGCCGCCGTGGCGGGGGTGGATCGGGTGTTCACCCTCGGCGGAGCGCAGGCCATCGCCGCACTGGCCTACGGTACCGCCACCGTGCCCCGGGTGGACAAGATCGTCGGTCCGGGCAACATCTACGTCGCCGCCGCCAAACGGCAGGTGTTCGGCGCGGTGGGCATCGACATGATCGCCGGACCGTCGGAAATCCTGGTGGTCTGCGACGGGCTGACCGATCCCGACTGGATCGCCATGGACCTGTTTTCGCAGGCCGAGCACGACGAGGACGCCCAGCCGATCCTGATCAGCCCGGACCCGGCGTTCCTGGAGCGGGTTGCCGCCAGCATCGAGCGCCTGCTGCCGGAGCTGGAACGGCAAGACATCATCGAAGCTTCACTGTGCCGGAGAGCGGCGCTGATTCAGGTGCGCGACCTGGCCGAAGCGGCGGCGGTAGCCAATTTCATCGCCCCGGAGCACCTGGAACTATCGGTGGAGAAGCCGGAAGAACTGTTGCCGCTGATCCGCCACGCCGGCGCGATCTTCATGGGCCGCTACACCGCCGAAGCGCTGGGTGATTACTGCGCCGGCCCCAACCATGTGCTGCCCACCTCGCGCACCGCGCGCTTTTCCTCGCCGCTGGGGGTGTACGACTTCCAGAAGCGGACCAGCATCATTCATTGCTCGCCGACCGGGGCGGCGGCGCTGGGCCGCACCGCTTCGGTATTGGCGCGCGGCGAAGGCTTGACGGCGCACGCCCGGTCGGCCGAATTACGCTTGCAACCGGTGGATAATTCCTGAACGCGTTCAGCCGTTCCCCGCGTCCCGCCCGCTGAGGCGACTGAATATTTCCCGCACCAGCGCGGGACCGGGTTGCGGCGGCGCTTCATCCAAACCAGCGTCCGCTTCCGCCTGCTCCAACGCCAGGATCAGCGCCACCCAACGGGGCGTGGAAGGGTTTTTCTCGACATTCAGCGCCCTGAGCGTCTTGGCAACCCGCACAACGATGGGCACGGGCTTGATCGAATCCACGGTCGGCCGAGTGCAGTTTTCAGCCGGACTGACGACCAGATACTCGCGGCAAGCCAGGGGACGCTCCTCGTAGATCGAACACGATTCGTCCTCCAGAAATGGGCAGGCAATTCCCTGCTGAAAATAGGCCAATCCGATCGGATCGACCTCATCGTCGCTAACACGGTTCGGTTCGCGCAGCTTCTCCAGCAGCCCGGCTGCTTGCAACCGTCGTCCCGCCTCCTCGAAACGAGCCAGAATGGTGGATTTCCGGGGTTCCGGCATTTGGTCCACCACTCCCCCGAGCCGCCGCGCTTCGATCGCCGAAATGGGAACCAGTTGCCGACAGCAAGCACCGCAGCCTTTTTTGCACGATACCGCCAGCCCTTCCGCTTGCACGTTCTCCACCGAGAAATCGACGAATCGATCGGTCAAATAGCGCAAGAAAGGGAGCAGGTTGCTCAACCGTGTCGGCCCGGCCGGCACCGGCATTTCCAAGCTGATCTTTCTGCCGGCGATGGTCAAGTCGGCGGTGGCGTTCAGAAACTCGCCGGCGTCTTCAGTATGAGTGCTCATCATCGCTCCCGAAGGCGTGGAATATTTTCAACATTCAACATCCAACATCGACTCGTCAGGCCGGTTTCGCCAAGACCCTTCAAGCAACCCAGCCAACCCCAGCCTCGCCGTTCGACCAGGCCGAAGCGAGGCCACGATCAAGTATTGGCTTCCAGATCCAACAGACTATGCAAGCGCCGTTGCGAGCGCTCTTGTCGAACGTCTTCTTCGCCGAGCTCGCGCAGCGTGGATTCGACGAAGGAGAGATGGACGTGGGCAGCCTGCCGAGCGGCATCTGGATCGCGATCCAAGACCCCCTTCAGGATCGCTTGATGTTGCGCGTGGATGACCGCGTAGCTGCTGTCGCGCGTGTACAACCGCTCCAGCGAACGACTGATATTCCCCAACAACAAATCGAACAGGCCGCGCATCACATGGATCAATGCCACGTTATGAGAGGCATCGGCGATGGCGAGATGAAAGTTGGCGTCCACCACTGCGTCGTGTTGGGGCTCGCGAATGCCGCGCTGGATCTCCTCCAACTCGGCGAAACGACAACGCAGAATTTCCCGGTCGGCATCGGTGGCGCGAAGCGCGGCGAAATAAGCCGCCACTTCTTCCAGGGCATGGCGCAACTCCAGCACGTCGAACATGGCCTTGGGATGCTTTTTCAGCAGTTCGATCAAGGGATCGGTGAGGACGGGCGCAACGACATCGACCACAAAATTCCCCCCACCCCGCCGGCTCTGCAAGAGACCTCGGGATTTCAGCGTGGTGATCGCTTCCCGCAGTGACGGACGGGATACGCTCAGCTCCTGAGCCAGCTCCCGCTCTGGAGGTAGTCGTTCGCCCGGCTTGAGGGCGCCTTCCAGAATCAACTGTTCGATCTGGCTGACGATGGCATCCGAGACTTTCGGAGGGTTAATCGTTTCGAATTGCATGATCTTGCCCAAACATTGAACTTGATATCATGGCCTATTGTGCCATGCGGCTCTCGTTGTCCTACCCAGCCTTACTCACAAAACTCACGACCAACGCATCGTTTGCGGTTTCGCTATTAGCTTAGCAAAATTTTGGTCAGACCATATGACCAAATACTTGCAATCCCAAAAATGAGCTGCTATAAATTGGTCAGACCATATGACCAATAATGCCAGCTCGCGGCTGGCCCGGTTGGTAAATAAAACGAGAAGCCACCACAGCGCTGGCCCAGACCGGGCGGCGGCATGTAGGCGGCACAACCCACCAAAGTCGGAGAAGGTACAACCATGCTCGCCCGTCCCGAGAAGGTGTATTACTTCGGTACCTGCCTGATCGACCTGTGTTATCCCCAAGCCGGCATGGCCGGCATCGAACTACTTCGCCGCGAAGGCATCCAGGTCGTTTATCCCCAGCAACAATCCTGCTGCGGCCAACCCGCTTACAATTCCGGTTTCCGCGAGGAAGCCCGCAAGGTCGCCCGCCAGCAACTCAAGGCATTTCCCAAGGATTACCCGATCATCGTTCCGTCCGGCTCCTGTGGCGGAATGCTGAAACATCACTATCCCAAACTGTTCGCCGACGCGCCCGAAGCCGCCGAAGCGCAACGTTTCTCCGACCGCGTTTTCGAACTGACCGAATTCTTGGTCAAGGTGCTCAACATCAAGCTGGACGATCGGGGACAACCGATCAAAATCACCTGGCATTCTTCCTGTAGCGCGCTGCGCGAGATGCAGGTGATCGCATACGCCAAGTCACTGCTTCATCAGTTGAAAAACGTCGAAATGATCGAGCTGCAACGGGAACGCGAATGCTGCGGATTCGGCGGTTC
>Ga0209607_1001041_pt1 | contig 23431 bp, 18 predicted proteins | sample AD_UKC117_MetaG_FD_184413 | JGI IMG/M metagenome (GOLD analysis project Ga0209607, IMG submission 184413) | Active sludge microbial communities of municipal wastewater-treating anaerobic digesters from Hong Kong - AD_UKC117_MetaG (SPAdes)... | ecosystem: Engineered > Bioreactor > Anaerobic >... | reverse complement strand
CCCCGAGCGGTCTTTGGTGGATAGCGCAGGCGGTGCGACAGGAACAAGGGCGATGCAATCGGGTGATCTCTGGGTATTCGGCTACGGCTCGCTGATCTGGGAGCCGGGCTTCGATTTCGTCGAGCGCCGGCTGGCCACGCTCGAGGGCTATCGCCGGGCCTTCTGCATGGCCTCGATCCGCTATCGCGGCACGCCCGAGGCGCCGGGGCTCGTGCTCGCGCTCGACCGCGAGGCGGCGGGCGCGTGCCGCGGCGTCGCCTATCGCGTGTCCGAACCGGTGGCGGCAGTGACGCTCGATTACCTGCGCGAGCGGGAGCTGATCTCCTATGCCTATGACGAGGCGCGGCTGCCGGTGCGGCTGGACGGCGGCGGCGAGGTCGAGGCGGTGACCTTCGTGAGCAATCGCGAGCATCCGCAGTATCGCGGCGGCCTCTCGCTCGACGACCAGGCCGAGGTGATCGCCCGGGCGGTCGGCCCGCGGGGGCCGAATTCGGACTATCTGCTCAACACGGTCGCGAGCCTCGAGGCGTTGGGGCTGCACGATCCCGAGCTTCACGAGCTCGCGGAAATGGTGCGCCGGCGCCGGTAGGCGCGGGGGGCGGGCGCTGCCCGGCGGTTTCCGCCTGGCGAGATGGTGACGCCGGCCCGGATGGAACTCGGGCGGAAGGGCAGCTGCGCCGGCGTTCGCTAGATCTTGCGCACCCAGACGACGATGCCGTCCGCGGCGATGATGCGGACCCGGTCGCCGGGATCGAGCTTGACGTCGCCGCCGTCGAGGCGCGCCGGCCAGGGCACGCCGTCCACGGTCACCTGCCCCTCGTGCCAGGAGAACGCGACCACCTCGGCCTCGCGGCCGACCAGCGCATCCGCCCGGCGGTTGAGCTTGCCGGCCTTGTCGCCGAGATCGCCGTAGCGCGCCACGAGCGCGCGTCCGGCGAAGGTGAAGGCGATCGACAGCACGCCGAAGATCGCGATCTGGCCCCAGATCGAGAGCCCGCCCGCGAGCCAGAGCACCGCCGCGGTGACGAGGGCGGCGAGCGCCGACCAGATCAGCACGGTCGAGACCGTCAGCATCTCGATCGCCGCGAAGAGGATGGCGGCGGCCACCCACCACCAGGGCGACACCGCCGCGCCGATCAGATCCGGTCCCGCCGCCTCCACCGGTCAGCCCCGATCGCCCGAGCCCGCGGCCCGGGCGATCTCGGCGATGCCGGTGACCGAGCCGATCAGGCCCGCGGCCTCCAGCGGGATCATCACCGTCTTGGAATTCGGGCTCGCCGCGACGTCGCGCAGGGCCTCGGTGTATTTCTGGGCGACGAAATAGTTCACCGCGCGGATGTCGCCGCGGGCGATGGCCTCGGAGACCATGGAGGTCGCCTTGGCCTCGGCCTCGGCCGCGCGCTCGCGGGCCTCGGCGTCGAGGAAGGCGGCCTGGCGGCGGCCCTCGGCCTCGCGAATCTGCGCCTCGCGCTCGCCCTCGGCCTTGAGGATCGCCGCCTGCTTCTGGCCCTCGGCAGTGAGGATCTCGGCGCGCTTCAGCCGCTCGGCCTTCATCTGCCGCGCCATGGCCTCGTTGATGTCGGGCGGCGGCGCGAGGTCGCGGATCTCCACCCGCGTCACCTTGACGCCCCAGGGCGTCGAGGCCGCGTCGATCACCGAGAGCAGGCGGTGGTTGATCGCGTCGCGGTTGGACAGCGCTTCGTCGAGCTCCATCGAGCCGAGCACGGCGCGGATGTTGGTCTGGCTGATGTTGCGCAGCGCCTGTTCGAGGTCGCGCACCTCGTAGGCCGCCTTGCTGGCCTCGACCACCTGGTAGAAGGCCACCGCATCGGCCACCACCATGGCGTTGTCCTTGGTGATGACCTCCTGTTCCTCGATGTCGAGAACCGTCTCCATCATGTTGATCTTGGAGCCGATCCTGTCCATCAGCGGGATCAGGAAGCGCAGGCCGGGATCGAGGGTGCGGGTGTAGCGGCCGAAGCGCTCCACGGTCCAGTTCTCGCCCTGCGGGACGGATTTGACCATCGTGAAGATCAGGATGATCGCGAAGGCCAGGATGGCGATTGCGGGGGCGCCGAAGGCTTCCATTGCTCGGTCCTCGATCGGTGCCGTCGCCGGCACGCAGCTGCTCTGCCCCCTCACAATGTTTGGAGCGGATTGTGCTGCAACACAAGCCGGTTGGAAAGCGCGCCGCAGCGTCGTAATGTCGCGCGGCAGGGGCCAAAGAAAGATACAGGCACACATGAGGCTCTCTCACAAGGCCGAGCCGCATTTCTCGCAACCGGTTCGGCAGATCGTGATGATGCTGATCGTCCTGGGGCTGGCGGTCGCCGGCGGCATCCTCGTCTTCCCGGCGGTGGCGCCGATCTTCCTCGCCTCGCCCTGGTTGAACGGCTTCATCGGCATCGTCTTCCTGGCCGGCGTCGCCGCCTGCTTCTGGCAGGTCTTCACGCTGATCGCCTCGGTGAGCTGGATCGAGGGCTTCGCCGCCGACCGGCCGGGCCACGAATTCACCAAGGCGCCGCGGCTGCTCGCCTCGCTCGCGGCGCTGCTCTCGGAGCGCCGCGCCCGGCGGGCGCTGACCTCGAGCTCCACGGGCTCGATCCTGCAATCGGTCGGGACGCGCATCGACGAGCAGCGCGATCTCACCCGCTACATCATCAACCTCCTGATCTTCCTCGGCCTGCTCGGCACCTTCTACGGGCTCGCCACCGTGGTGCCGGCGGTGGTCGACACGATCCGCTCGCTCGCCCCGCAGGAGGGGCAGAGCGCCATCGAGGTCTTCGACAACCTGATGAGCGGCCTCGAGGGCCAGCTCTCGGGCATGGGCACCGCCTTCGCCTCCTCGCTGCTCGGGCTCGCCGGGTCGCTGGTGGTGGGGCTGCTGGAGCTCTTCGGCAGCCATGCCCAGAACCGCTTCTACCGCGAGCTCGAGGAATGGCTCTCCTCGATCACCAAGATCGGCCTGCCGGGGGTGGAGGGCGAAGAGGCGCTGACGGCGGGCAACGTGCTGGCGGTGATCGGCCAGACCGCCGAGCAGATCGACGGGCTGCGCGAGGTGATGGAGGCCAGCGCCGGCCGCGCCGCCGAGACCGACGCGCGCATCGCCGAGATGGTGCGCCTGCTCGCCGAGCCCAAGGCGCCGCCGGTGGACAATGCGCTGCTCGAGCGCATCGCCGCGGCGCAGGAGCGCGTGGCCCTGCTGCTGGAATCCCGCGGCGAGGAGGAGGGCGGCCCCGACGCCGAGACCCGCGCCCGGCTGCGCTCGATCGACACCCAGGTGCTGCGCATCCTCGAGGATCTCTCCGCCGGCCGGCAGGATCTCGTCACCGAGATCCGCCAGGACATCGCCGGGCTCGCCGAGGCGCTGCGCAGCGTTCTCGCGCGCGGGAGGCTCTGACCCATGGCGCTGAGCCGCCGGGGCGCCGGGCGGTTCCCGGCCTCGATCTGGCCCGGATTCGTCGATGCGATGACGGCGCTGATCCTGGTGCTCTTCTTCGTGCTCTCGATCTTCATGATCGTGCAGTTCGTGCTGCGCGACACGATCTCGGGGCAGGGCAAGGAGCTCGACGAGCTGTCGCTCCAGGTCGCCAATCTCGCCGATGCGCTGGGGCTGGAGCGCAGCCGCGCCGATCGCGCGGCCGAGCTGGTCTCGACCCTGACCGCCGAGCGCGATGCCGCCGCCGCCGCGAGCGCCGATTTCGAGGCGCAGGTGGCGAGCCTGATTGCGCGCAACACCGACCTTTCCGGCCGGCTGGAGAGCGCGGAGGCCGCGAGCGCCGCGCAGCTGAGCGCCAACGAGGCGCTCGAACGGGCCCTAGCCCAGGCCCGCGAGGAGGTCGATGCCAATGCGGAGGCCGCCCGCCTCGCCGCAGCGCGCCGGGAGGCGCTGGAGGCGCTCGTGGCATCGCTCCGGACCGATGTCGCGGAGCTGCAGGGCAATCTGGGAGAGAGCGAATCGAGCCTCACCGAAGCCGAGGCGGCGCGGGTCGCCGAGGCCGCCGCCGCCGAGGAGCTCCGCAGGCGGCTGTCGGAGTCGGATGCGGAGCTGACCGCCATGACCCTCAGCCTCGAGGCGGAGCGCAAGAAGGCCGAGGAGACCTTGACGCTGCTCGCCGCCGCCGAGGCGGCGCGCGACGCGCTGCAGGGCGACCAGAGCGCGGCGCTTTCCGAGGCCGAGAAGCACGCGGCCGAGCTGGCGCAGGCGCGCGCGCTGCTGGCGCAGGAGCAGGAGGTCTCCGCCGAGAGCCAGCGGCAGGTGGCGCTCCTCAACCGGCAGACCGCCGAGCTGCGCAGCCAGCTCGACGAGCTCCAGGGCCTGCTCGATCTCGCCGAGGCCGGCGATGTCGCCGCCAGGGTCCAGATCGAGAAGCTCGGCGCCAATCTCAACGCGGCGCTGGCGCGCGTCGCCGCGGAGGAGCGCGCCCGTGCCGAGGCCGAGGCCGCCCGGGCCGAGCTCGAGGCCCGCGAGCGGGCGCGGCTCGAGGCGGAGACCAAGGATCTCGCCAGCTACCGTTCCGAGTTCTTCGGACGGATGCGCGCGATCCTTGGGGCGCGCGAGGGCGTGCAGGTCGTCGGCGACCGCTTCGTCTTCGACAGCGAGGTGCTCTTCCCGCCGGGCTCGGCGACGCTGAACGCCTCCGGCCGGGAGCAGATCGCGCGCGTCGCCCAGGTGATCCGCGACATTTCCGACGACGTGCCGCCGGAGATCGACTGGATTCTGCGCGTCGACGGCCATACCGACAGGGTGCCCGTGACCCCTGGCGGCCCGTTCCGCGACAATTGGGAGCTCAGCCAGGCCCGCGCGCTCTCGGTGGTGCGCTACATGATCGACACCCAGGGCATCCCCGCGAGCCGCCTCGCCGCCACCGGATTCGGCGAGTTCCAGCCCCTCGATCCCGGCGACAGCCCCGAGGCGCTGGCCCGCAACCGCCGCATCGAGCTGAAGTTCACCGAGCGATAGGCGCCGGACCGCCGTAGGTCCGGTGCAGAGTTTCGCGGCGTCGCTGCGGGGCCTGCAGCCCGGCTTGGCGGGCGCGTGACGGCGCTGGCCCGGGTGCCGGGGAGAGCTATTCCGCAGGTTTTGTGCTATGATGCCCGGAATCGTTCGGAGACGACGGATGCTTGTCGACAGGACTGCGATTGTCGCATCGGTCCTGCTGCTGACATCGGCTATCGGGCCGGCAGCCGGTGCACAGGATCTGAATGGTGCGGTCTCCACGGGCGATCTCGATGCCGTGAGGGAAGCACTGCCGCCCGGAACGGGCGCGGATCCCGGGAGCCTCGTGCGACCCCTCTATTTTGCCGCTCGGGACGGTCATTCGGCGATCGTGGCCTATCTCCTGGAGGAGGGGGCGCCCGCGGACGCCGCTACGTCCTTTGGTTCCGCGCTGCAGATCGCGGCGCGTGGAAACCATGTCCCCGTACTGACGCTGCTGCTCGATGCCGGCGCGGATCCGGATCTGATGGCGGGCGAGGAGTCGCGGACGGCCTTGCACGATGCGGCGGAGCGCGGGGCGCTGGATGCAGCGCGGCTCCTGCTCGAGCGCGGCGCGGAGGTCAACGCGCGCACGAAGATGGACCATCCCCCGATCCATCTCGCCGCCCGCCGGGAGCGCGCCGAGATGGTGGCCTATCTCGCGGAGGCCGGCGCATCGCCGCGCGCCGTCGACGCCATCGCTGCGACTGAACTCGACGCTGCCGATGCCGAAGCCGGCCGGATTGCGGCAGAAGAATGCCGGGGCTGCCATGCGATGGAGGCCGGTGCGCCACCGCCCGGGCGCTTTCCGGCGCCGAGCCTCGCCGGCATCGTCGGTCGCGAGAAGGCTGTCCAGGCCGATTTCCCCTATACGGCTGCCCTGTCGGGCCTCGATGGATCCTGGACGCAGGAGGAAATCGACCGGTTCATCGCGGATCCGACGGGCGTGGCGCCGGGAACCGCCATGGGCCATGCGGGCATTCAGGACCGGGCGAAGCGCATCGCCATCATCGCGCATCTCATGTCACTCCAGGCGGAGTGACGCGTGCTTCGCCGGCTGCGCGCCGGTCGCCGCCGCGCGCGCTACCTCGAATTGCGATGCCGCATGCGCTGCTCGAAGCCCCGCAGCGCCAGCGAGAGGCCGACGGTCATCACGAGATAGAGGAAGGCGACCACGTTGTAAGTCTCGAAGAAGCGGAACGAGCCGGCCGCATAGATCTTGCCGAGCTGGGTGATGTCCGCGACCCCGAGGACCGAGACCAGGGCGCTGTCCTTGATGAGCGCGATGAAGTCATTGCCGAGCGGCGGCAGGATGGTGCGGATCGCCTGGGGGAAGACGATCAGGCGGAAGCGCTGCCAGCCCGAGAGGCCGAGCGCCTTGGCGGCCTCGATCTGGCCGGCATCGACCGACTGGATGCCGGCGCGGAAGACCTCGGCGATGAAGGCGGAATAGCCGATCGTCAGCGCGAGGATCGCTCGCCACATCAGCGAGAGATCCCGGGTCTGCATGGGCGCGAGCCCCAGCGGCTCCGCGATCGCGTTCCAGCCCGCCACCAGCGCCGGCGCGGCGACGAAGGCGATGTAGAAGAGCAGCACCAGCATCGGCACGCCGCGGATGATCTCGATATAGAACCGCGCCGTCTGGCGCAGGATCACCGAGCCCGAGAGCACGCAGACCGCGAGCAGGAGGCCGAGCGCGGCCGCGAGCACGAAGGCCGTCACCGTCACGAAGGCGGTCATGCCGATGCCCCGCGACAGGGTGGCGAGGATCCGGGCATAGACCTCGTCGGTCGCGATGTTCCAGAGGATCAGCGCGCCGATCGCCGCCGCGGCGGCCAGCCACCAAGGAAACTCGCGTTCCGTCCCGGACGAGTGGGGTGTCTCGGGTGTCATAGGCCCGCCCCCTTCGATGTTGCGTGCAGGTCGAGCCGACCGCCGGGATGCGCCGCGCCGAGGTTCACATTCCGAGCTGGTATTCCAGGAACCACTTGACATCGAGCGCGTCGAGCGTGCCGTCGGCCTTCATCTCGGCGATCGCGGCATTGATCGGCGCGACGAGGTCCGAGCCCTTCGGGAATATGAAGCCGAAATCCTCGGCGGCCATCGGCTCGCCGACCAGCTTGAAGGCGTCGGGGTTCGCCTTGACGTAGCCGTAGCCCGCGGTGGCGTCGGTCAGAACGAGGTCGACGTCGCCGGTGCGGAGTGCCTGCACGCTGGCGCCGAAGGTCTCGAAGAGCTTGATGCGGGGATTGGCCTCGTCGCCGTCGAGTACCTCGTAGACCGCCGTGTAGAACTGCGTGGTGCCGGGCTGGGCGCCGACCAGCCCGTCCTCCAATGCGGCAAAACCCGCGGGGTCGTCGAAGCGGTCCTCGTCGGCGCGCACCAGCATGAACATCTCCGAGCGCATGTAGGGGTCGGAGAAGTCCACCATCTCGGCCCGGTCCTCGCGGATCGTGATGCCGTCCATGCCCATGTCGTACTGGCCCTCGGAGACGGCGGGGATCATCGCATCCCAGCTCGAGTTCTGGTAGGTGACGGTCATGTTCAGGCGCTTCGCGATCTCGGCCATGGCGTCGAATTCCCAGCCGATCGCCTTGCCCGAGCCGGGCTCGACGAACTGCAACGGCGGATAGGCGTTCTCGGTCACCACGACCACCTCCCGCCCGCCCAGGTCGGGAAGCTCGGCGGCGGCCGGGGCGGCGAGGGCGGCGGCGAGGAAGGCTGCGCGGATCAGGGTTCGCATGGAGGGCCTCGGAAGCTTCTGGATGCGGTCGCGGCGAGAATGGGCCAGGTCGGTTCGGGGGGCAAGTGGGCAGACTTTCCCGAAAGAGGCTTTCTCTCCGGCGGGGAATTGCCTAACTGGTAGCGATGAAGACAAAGCCGCTCGCATTCTCGGTGCATCTCTTCACCGCCTCCGGCGCGGCGCTGGCGCTCATGGCGCTGGTCGCGGCGACCCAGGGAAACTGGCGGCTGATGTTCGGCTGGCTCGGCATCGCGCTCATCGTCGACGGGATCGACGGGCCGCTGGCGCGGCGTGTGAACATCAAGAAGAACGCCTCGAACTGGGACGGCGTGGTGCTCGATCTGGTGATCGACTACCTGACCTATGTCTTCATCCCGGCCTATGCCCTGATCTATTCCGACCTGCTGCCCTCGCCCTGGGGCCTCGTGGCGGCCCTGCTGATCGCGCTCACCGGCGTGGTCTATTTCGCCGACGTACGCATGAAGTCGGCGGACAATTGCTTCGTCGGCTTTCCCGCGGTCTGGCAGATGCCGCTCCTGGTCTTCCTGACCTTCTCGCCGCCGGTCTGGCTGACCTCGGCCACGATCATCGTGCTGGCGCTCGCCCAGTTCACCTGGCTCAAGTTCGTCCACCCCGTCCGCACCGAGCGCTGGCGCGCGGCGACCCTGCCGGTGACGCTGCTCTGGGTGGTCCTCGGCGGCTGGTCGGTCTGGGCCGAATTCGAGCCGCCGCTGGCGGTCAAGCTCGGGCTGCTCGCGACGAGCGTCTGGCTGCTCTTCGTGGGCATCGTGATGCAGGCCCGGCCGGTGCGGCAGACGGTCATCGCGGAATAGGCAGGCTTCGGGGATCCCGCGGGCGCGGCCTTCGGGCCGGTGCCCGTCTCCCCGTGGTGGTGCCGCCCTTCCCCGCGGATTGCCAATTGCCGGCGACGTCCGGCTTCCTCCGCGTCCTCGCTCGCGCGCCACGGCCGACCGGCGCCCGCGGCCGTTGTGCCGGGCCTCCGGGCAGGGAAAAGGCCGCGCCCGGCGCGGCCCGCACCACATGGCCCGGACCGATAAGGCGAGGCGCCGGTGGTGCCTTGCCCGGTCCGGTCGCCTGGAGGCGCGAGCCGCAGGGCGAGGGAGGGGCAGCTTCACCGTCGGTTGAGGATCGGGGCGCGTCGGCCCTGGCCGGTGCGCCTCGCGCGCCGGCCCCCGGCAGGGCCGGCGCGGCCCGATCGCCACGGGTCCATCGGGCTGGAGCCCCTTGGCCGCGGGCGGAAGGAGGGCCGACGGAGAGGGTCGTCGGTATCAGCCGGTCTTCGTCGGCCGGCCGCGCTGTCAGCCGAGCGCCTCGTCGCAGCGGGCGCAGACCTGCGCATGGCGGTGGGTTCCGACGTCGGGCAGGATGCGCCAGCAACGGGCGCATTTCTCGCCTTCCGCCGGCGCGAAGACCACGGCGACCCCTGGCACGTCGTCGAGCGTGAAAGCCCCGGCCGGCGTCTCCGCATCGCTCAGGCGGAGGTCCGAGACGATGCAGATGTCGGCAAAGGGCACGCCGGCGAGCAGGGCGCGGGTGTCGGCATCCGCGACATGGACCAGCGGTGCGGCTTCGAGGCTCGCGCCGATCCGCTTCTCGCGCCGTTCGACCTCGAGCGCACCGGTCACGACCCGCCGCGCCTGGCGGATCACCTCCCATTTCGCGGCGAGCGCCGGGTCGCGCCATGCGGCGGGGGTCGGCGGGAAGTCCATCAGATGCACCGAGCTCCGGTCGCCCGGGAAGCGCTCGAGCCAGACCTCCTCCATGGTGAAGACGAGGATCGGCGCCAGCCATGTGGTCAGGCGGCGGTGCAGCAGGTCGAGCACCGTGCGCGCGGCGAGGCGGCGCGGGCTGGCGGCCGCGTCGCAATAGAGCGCGTCCTTGCGGATGTCGAAATAGACCGAGGAGAGATCGACGGTACAGAACTGGAAGAGATGGTGGAAGACGTGCTGGAAGTCGTAGGCGGCATAGCCCGCCCGCACGATGGCGTCGAGCTCGGCCAGCCGGTGCAGGACCCAGCGCTCGAGTTCCGGCATGGCGTCGGGCTCGATGCGCTCGGCCTCGTCGAAGCCCTCCAGCGCCCCGAGCAGGAAGCGCATCGTGTTGCGAAGCCGCCGGTAGGCATCCGCCGAGCCCTTGAGGATCTCCGGCCCGATGCGCTGGTCGGCGGTGTAATCCGCCTGCGCCACCCAGAGCCGCAGGATGTCGGCGCCGTACTGCCGCACCACGTCCTCGGGCGCCACGGTATTGCCCAGGGACTTGGACATCTTCATGCCGCGCTCGTCGAGGGTGAAGCCGTGGGTCAGCACACCTTCGTAGGGCGCGCGGCCCATGGTGCCACAGGCCTGGAGCATCGAGGAATGGAACCAGCCGCGATGCTGGTCGGTGCCCTCGAGATAGAGGCTCGCCGGCCAGAGCCCGTCCGCCCGGTCGCGCAGGACGAAGGCATGCGTCGAGCCGGAATCGAACCAGACGTCGAGGATATCGGTGACCTTCTCCCATTCCGCCGGATCGTGGTCGTTGCCCAGGAAGCGCGCCGCCGCGTCCTCGCGAAACCAGGCGTCGGCGCCCTCGATGCGGAAGGTCTCGGCGATGCGGGCGTTCACCCCCGCGTCGCGCAGGATCTCGACCCCGCCGTCGGCCTGCCGCTTCACGAAGCAGGTCAGCGGCACGCCCCAGGCCCGCTGGCGCGACAGCACCCAGTCGGGCCGGACCTCGATCATCGAATGGAGGCGGTTGCGCCCGCTCTGCGGCGTCCAGGTCACCAGCCGGTCGATCGAGGTCAGCGCCCGCTCGCGGATCGTTGTGCCGAAATCGTCCATGCCGTCGTCGAGCCGCTTGTCGATGGCGACGAACCATTGCGGCGTGTTGCGGTAGATCACCGGGGCCTTGGAGCGCCAGGAATGCGGGTAGGAATGCGTCAGCCTTCCGCGGGCGATCAGGGCGCCGGCCGCGGCGAGGGCCTCGATGACCCGCGGGTTCGCGTCCTTCTCCTTGCCCTTGTGATCGAAGATCAGCGCCCCGCCGAAGAGCGGCAGGTCGGCGCGGAAACTCGAATCCTCCAGCACGTTGAAGGTCATCGGCAGGCCGTGCCTCACCCCGAGCACGTAGTCGTCGGCGCCATGCGAGGGCGCGGTATGGACGAAGCCCGTGCCCGCCTCCTCGGTGACATGGTCGCCCGGTAGCACCGGCACGTCGTAGTCCCATTCGCCGGCCGCGCCCGCGGCGCCGCGCAGCGGATGGGCGCAGACCAGCGCCGCCAGTTCCTCCGGCGTCACCTTGCGGAGATGCGCGAAACGCTCGACCCGCGCCTTCTCGAAGACCTCGGCCGCCAGTCGGTCGGCCAGGATGTAGCGGTCGCCCGTCTTCGCCCAGTTGTCGGGGGCCGCGTCCTCGATCTCGTAGAGCCCGTAGCTGATCTCCGGGCCGAAAGCGACCGCGCGGTTCTGCGGGATGGTCCAGGGCGTGGTGGTCCAGATGACTACGTTCGTTCCCGGCAGCGTGTCGGGTCCGGCAATGACCGGAAATTTCACCCAGATCGTGTGGCTCTGGTGATCGCGGTATTCCACCTCGGCCTCGGCGAGCGCGGTCTTCTCCACCGGCGACCACATCACCGGCTTGGAGCCGAGATAGAGCGAGCCGTTCATCACGAACTTCATGAATTCCTCGGCGATCACCGCCTCGGCGTCGAAGGCCATGGTGAGATAGGGATCGGCCCAGTTGCCGGTGACGCCGAGCCGCTTGAACTCCTCGCGCTGGATGTCCACCCAGGATTCCGCGAAGCGGCGGCATTCGGCGCGCAGCTCGTTTACCGGGACCTCGTCCTTGTTCCGGCCCTTGGCGCGGTACTGCTCCTCGATCTTCCATTCGATCGGCAGGCCGTGGCAGTCCCAGCCCGGCACGTAGCGGCTGTCCTTGCCCATCATCTGCTGCGAGCGCACGACGAAATCCTTGAGGATCTTGTTCAGGGCGTGGCCGATGTGGAGATGCCCGTTGGCGTAGGGCGGCCCGTCGTGGAGCACGAAGGCCTCCCGCCCCGCCGCGGTCTCGCGCAGCCGGTCGTAGACGCCGATGCGCTCCCAGCGGGCCAGCCATTCCGGTTCGCGCTGCGGCAGGCCGGCGCGCATGGGGAAGGCGGTCTTGGGCAGGAAGAGCGTGTCCTTGTAGTCGGGCAGGTCGGTCGTCGTCTCGGCGCACATCGGGCGGGCCTTCCGTCAGGTCGAATGGGATTGTCTCGTGGCGCGGGCCATCGGTCTCCGGCGGCTCCGTGAGGTCAGAGCGCCGGGGCGGTAATTCGGATGGGGATGCCGATCTGCCTGAACATGGCAGGGGGTATAGACCCCGGTCCGGCGCGCTTCAATTGGCTTTTCCCCTGCCGGGGTGTGGCGGGAGGAAGCGACGGCCGGTTGTTTTTCCGGCGGGCCGGGGCGGGGGCATGCCGGGGAGAAGGCCGCGCCCCGCGCGGCCCGCGGAGCATGCCTACGGGCCGATAAGGCGAGGCGCCGGCGGCGCGAGGTCGCCCGAGGGCGCGCGCCGCAGGGCGAGGGACGTCGGGTCTCACCGTCGGTCGGGGATCGGGCTGGGGAACCCGGCAACGGGCGGGATCACAAACAAACGGCGAGGACCGCTGGTACGATGGCGTTTACGGGTGACCGGATCGCTGCGGCCGGCCGGGAGCGTCCGGAGGCGGAGCCCGTTTCGGGCGGTGGCGTCACTCGGCGGCGGTCTGGCCGAAGAGGGTCCTCTGCGCCGCGCGGTCCGTCGTGATCTCCCGGCGCCGCTCGGCGCCGAGGGCGCGGCCGGCGCGCACGGCGGGGCGGGCCTCAAGACGGTCGAACCAGGCCTTCATATGCGGGAAGCGGTCGAGATCCTGCTCCTGCCGCTGCCAGCGGCTCGCCCAGGGCCAGATCGCCATGTCGGCGATGGAATAGGGGCCGGCGACGAAGTCGCGGTCCGCGAGCCGGTGGTCCAGCACCTGGTAGAGCCGGCCGACCTCGTTGCGGTAGCGGTCCTTGGCATAGGGCAGGTCGTGGGGCGGGTCCATCGCGGGGGCGTAGCGCAGGAAGTGGTGCGCCTGCCCGGCCATGGGGCCGACATTGCCGACCTGCCAGTAGAGCCACTGGTCGACCTCGATCCGCTCGCGTTCGCTGGCGCCATAGAAACGGCCGGTCTTGCGGGCGAGATAGCTCAGGATCGCGCCGGATTCGAAGATCGCGACCGGCGCGCCGTCCGGGCCGTCGGGATCGACGATGGCGGGAATGCGGCCGTTGGCCGAGATGCGCCGGAAATCGGCGTCGAACTGCTCGCCGGCGTTGATGTCGACGAAATGCAGGCAGAAGGGCAGGTCCATCTCCAGAAGGGCGATGGAGATCTTCCAGCCGTTCGGGGTCGGCCAGTAGTAAAGCTCGATGGGGTCGCTCATGCCGTTATCGTGCCGCTGCCTGCATGCGCCGACATGGCCCTTTGCGGCGCGGTGTCAAGCGCGGCCCGGTTCCTGCCCGATCTCGATGCTGCCGGAGGGAAGCCCGAGCCGCGGGCGGAGCCGGCTCCAGCGCGGCTCCTGGCCGGCGAAGCAGGGCGCGGCGCGCAGGCTGGCGAAATCCCAGCCGGGGCGCCGCCGCAGGATCGCCTGGTAGAGGTCGAAGGCGCCGCGACGGGTGTAGAAGCTCCAGTGGCAGAGACGCGCGTCCCAGGGCGTGAGCGGGATGCCGCGCTGTCGGGCCCAGGCGGCCACGTCGGCGCGGTCGATCTGGAGGTCGAGCCAGCAGGGGCTCTGGACCCCGAGGCCGAGGCCGATCGCGCGGTCGCGCCAGCTCCGGCGCGGCGCGAAGCTCTCGAACATCGCGTCATAGACGTCGTTCGCCCGCGCCGTGACGTTGAAGACATGCGGCGGGCGCGGGCAGCGCAACGCCTCGAGGAACTCGAGCGCGCGGGCGTCGTATTCCGCGGCGCCGAGAAGGATCACCTTGCCCGGCGCGATGTCGAGGAAGGGCAGGGCGGCGAGCGCGACCCGGGCTCCGAGCGAATGCGCCAGCAGGTCGACCACGCGCCCGGGCGCGATCGCCTGAATGCGCGCGACGAGCTCCGCGAGCTTCTCGCCATAGGCGGGCGCCCGGTTGTAGACCTCGGCGAAGCCGGTGCGTCCGCGGCGCAGGAGGCTGCCCAGATGCGAGGCTCTCGCCGGCCAGGCGAAACCGATGCAGAGGCCCGAGGCGGCGTCGGTCCGGCCGAACCCCAGGCCCGTCGGCCAGCTGCGGATCTTGCGGCTGCTGTTGTCGGCGCTGAAGGAGAAGAGCGAGCCGTGCGGGTTGGTAACGGGATGCGCGGGGTCGAACTTGTAGCCGTGGATCAGGATCAGAATCGGCGCGGCGGGGGGAAGGCTTTCGAGGCTTGCCCCGAGCGCCACCTCCAGATCGCGGTCATCGTCCACGGGGACGAGCCCGCCTTCCGATGCCGTTATTCCGAGGTAGGCCATTCGAACTTCCAAATCCGCTTGATTGCCATAATGTTACCGCAGGAACATTAACGGCCCGTGGCAAAAGGGTGAAAGCAGCGTGACAACGGGGCGCCGGCGGCATTGACCGTTGCGGCCGGCTTGACTATGCCCGCCACGGGGCGATGGACCGGGGGCTTGAGGGCACGATGAGCGAGGATTGGGCGCCGCGGACGCGGCTGGTGCATTCGGGCACGCGCCGCAGCCAGTACGGCGAGACCTCCGAGGCGATTTTCCTGACGCAGGGATTCGTCTATCCGTCGGCCGAGGTCGCCGAGGCGCGCTTTGTCGAGAGCGGGCCGGACGAATTCATCTATGCCCGCTACGGCAACCCGACGGTGCGGATGTTCGAGGAGCGCATCGCGGCGCTCGAAGGCGCCGAGGATGCGTTCGCGACGGCCTCGGGCATGGCGGCGGTGCATGGAGCGCTCTTCTCGGCGCTCAAGACGGGCGACCATGTGGTGGCGGCGAAGGCACTTTTCGGGAGCTGCCTCTATATCGTCGAGACATTGCTTCCGCGGTTCGGGGTCGAGGTGAGCTTCGTCGACGGCACCGACCTCGACCAGTGGCGCGCGGCGATCCGGCCGGACACCAGGCTCGTCTTCCTGGAATCGATCTCCAACCCGACGCTGGAGGTGATCGACATCGCGGCGGTGGCCGCGATCGCGCGGGAATCCGGCGCATTGACCGTGGTCGACAACGTCTTCGGCACGCCGATCTTCCAGCGCTGCTTCGATCTCGGCGCGGATGTGGTGGTCTATTCGGCCACCAAGCATATCGACGGGCAGGGACGCTGCCTCGGTGGCGTCGTGCTCGGCTCGAAGACCTTCATCCGCAAGACGCTGGAGCCCTTCCTCAAGCATACCGGCGGTGCGCTCAGCCCGTTCAGCGCCTGGGTCATGCTCAAGGGCCTGGAGACGCTCGACCTGCGCTGCCGCGCGGCGGCGGCGGCGGCGCAGCGGCTCGCCGAGGCGGTCTCGGACCATCCGGCGCTGGCGCAGGTGCTCTATCCGGGGCTCGACGCCCATCCGCAAGCGGCCCTGGCGCGGCGGCAGATGGAGACCGGCGGCACAGTGCTGTCGCTCGATCTGGCCGGCGGCAAGGCGGCGGCCTTCCGTTTCCTCAACGCGCTGCGCATCGTGCAGATCTCGAACAACCTCGGGGATGCCAAAAGCCTGGTGACCCATCCGGCCACCACCACGCATCAGCGGCTGACCCCGGAGCAGCGCCAGGCCCTCGGCATCGGCGACGGGCTGGTGCGGCTGTCGCTCGGGCTGGAGGATCCGGCGGATCTGATCGCGGACGTCAGGCAGGCGCTCGACGCCGCCTGAACGGGCGACCTTCGCAAGACTCTATTGACGCGACTGTTTTTTAGTCGATTTTCACGCTGTGGTTGTCTATAGTATTGATGGCGATGGAGATTCCATGGGGCCGTCCTTTCTTTCGGCGGACCGTGCCCCATGTAGACTTCGCGCCATGCTGTGCCTCGGGAGTGAAAGACGACGCGATGAATATGCACAACCCCAAGATCGATCCGCTCGACGATCCCGAACAGCCTGCCTTACGGCCGAGCGCGGCCGAGGCCGAAGCCGCCGCCAGGACCCTGCTGCTCTGGGCGGGCGACGAATCTGCCCGAGACAACTCGCTCAACGTCACGGCGCTGCTGAGCCGGACGTTCGATGCCACCTATCCGGTCTTCAGCCGCTCCTATCCCGCCGATTTCGTGGCGGACAGCACCTATCGCAATGGCCTGCCCGACCTGCAGAACGGCCCGGAAAGCCTGATCCGGGGCGCCAAATCCGAGATCCAGCACGTTGGCATCTCGAATTTCCGCTTGCCGATCCGCTTCCACACCCGCGGCGGCGGCGACATCCAGCTGGAGACCTCGGTGACGGGGTCGGTCTCGCTGGAGGCGAACAAGAAGGGCATCAACATGAGCCGCATCATGCGGTCCTTCTACAAGCATGCCGAACTGGAGTTTTCCTTCGAGGTGATGGAGGGCGTGCTGACCTCCTATCTCAAGGATCTCGAGACCTATGACGCACGCATCCAGATGCGTTTCAGCTATCCGATGCTCAAGACGTCCCTGCGGTCGGGGCTGCAGGGCTATCAGTATTACAATGTCTCGCTCGAGATGGTTACCACCGACGAGGGCACGCAGCGGATCGTGCATCTCGACTATGTCTATTCGTCGACCTGCCCGTGCTCGCTCGAGCTCAGCGAGCATGCGCGGCGCACCCGGCAGCAGATCGCCACGCCGCATTCCCAGCGCTCGGTGGCGCGGGTCTCGGTGGAGCTTGTCGGCGACGAAATGCTGTGGTTCGAGGATCTGGTCGACCTCTGCAACGCCGCGATCCCGACCGAAACCCAGGTCATGGTCAAGCGGGAGGACGAGCAGGCCTTCGCCGAGCTCAACGGCGCCAATCCGATCTTCGTGGAGGATGCGGTGCGGCTGCTCTGCCAGACGCTGGAGAACGACGCCCGGATCGGGGATTTCCGCGTGGTGGCCAGCCACCAGGAATCGCTGCATTCCCATGACGCGGTCTCGATCCTGACCAAGGGCGAGACCTTCCGGCAGACGAGCTACGACCCGCGGCTCTTCGATTCGCTCTATCACATCGGCTGAGGCCGGCTCGCGGGTGGCGCGCGCGGCTTGACAGGCGCCCGCGCCACCGCCAACGATCCCGCCATGGTGGATGTCAGGCCCGTCGGGTATCTCGTCGGTTGGCTCGTGACCGCGCTGGGTCTGTCGATGGCGCTGCCGATGGTGGCGGATCTGACCGCCGGCAGCGCGAATGCACGGGTCTTCGCCACCACCGCCATCTTGGTGATCGTCTCGGGGGCGGTGCTGGCCTTCGCCTGTTCGAGCGGTGTCTCGGCGCGCATGGGCGTGCAGGAGAGCTTTCTGCTCGCGACGGGAACCTGGGCGGTCTTTCCGATCTTCGGGGCGCTGCCCTTCTGGTTCGGTGAACCGCAGGCGAGCTTCACGGACGCCTTCTTCGAGGCGATGTCGGGGCTGACCACGACCGGTGCCACGGTCTTCACGAGCCTCGACACGCTGCCGCCGGGGACGCTGCTCTGGCGAGGCATGCTGCAATGGTTCGGCGGCCTCGGCATCGTCATCGTGGCCATGGTCTTCCTCCCGACGCTCAAGGTCGGGGGCATGCAGATCTTCCGCTCCGAGGCCTTCGACACGTTGGGGAAGATCCTGCCCCGGGCCGGGGAGATCGCGCTGTCGCTGTCGCTGATCTACGCGCTGCTGACCTTTCTCTGCTTCATGGCCTATGTCTTCACGGGCATGCCGGCCTTCGATTCCGCGGTGCATGCCATGACGACGCTGGCGACCGGGGGCATGGCGAACCACGACCTTTCCTTCTCGGGCTACGGCGCGTCGGCGCATTACGTGGCGACGGCCTTCATGCTCCTGGCGGCATTGCCCTTCATCCGCTTCCTGCAGTTCTTCGCCGGCGATCCCAAGCCGATCTGGCGCGATCCGCAGATCCGGGGATTCCTGCTGGTGGTCGCCGCCTTCGTGACGCTGCTTTCGGCCTGGCTCGCGCTCGTCCGGCCCGGGCCCTTCGAGCCGGCCTTTCGCGAGGTGCTCTTCAACGTCGTCTCGATCATCACCGGCACGGGCTATTCCAGCGCGGACTACGACACCTGGGGATCCTTCGCGATGACGATGTTCTTCGTGCTCGGGCTGATAGGAGGGTGTTCGGGTTCGACCGCCTGTTCGGTCAAGATCTTCCGCTACCAGCTGATGCTCGCGTCGGTTTCGGCCGAAGTGAAGCGGCTGCACGCGCCGAACCGGGTCTTCGCCCCGCGCTACGACGGCCACCCGGTGTCGCAGCGCGTGCTCGATTCGGTGATGGCCTTCTTCATGTTCTTCTTTCTCACGCTGGCGGTCGTCGCCGTGATGCTGGTGCTGGTCGGGCTCGATCCGCTCACGGCGATCTCCGGTTCGGCCACGGCGATCGCCAATATCGGGCCCGGCCTCGGGCCGGTGATCGGGCCCGCCGGCAATTTCTCCACCCTGCCGGATGCGGCCAAATGGATCCTCGCGGCGACCATGCTGATCGGGCGGCTGGAGATCCTCTCGGTCTTCGTGCTCTTCGGCGCAGCGTTCTGGCGGGCCTGACCCGCACAGCCGGCGCTTGACAGTGCTTGCCGGGGGCGCGATGCCATGCCCGGACTCGCTGGAGTGATCTTCACGGCATGTTGGCTTTCCGACCGGTCGGATACATCGTCGGCTGGCTGGTTCTCGCGCTCGGGTTCGTGATGTTCCTGCCGCTGGCAGTGGATGTCGCCCTGGGCGACGGCAATGCGCCCGGCTTCGCGGAGGCGGCGGTCCTGACCATCGCCTTCGGGGCGGGGCTGACCCTCGCCTGCGCGCAGGCCGGCGACCTGCGGCTCGGCCTTCGACAGGCTTTCGCCCTGACCACCGTCACATGGATGGTCTATCCCGCCGTCGGCGCCCTGCCGTTCATGCTCGGCCTGCCCGGTCTCGGGCCGACGGATGCCTATTTCGAGGCGATGTCGGCGATGACGACCACGGGGGCCACGGTGATCACCGGGCTCGACGACCTGCCCCACGGCATCCTCCTCTGGCGGGGATTGCTGCAATGGATCGGTGGCATGGGGATCGTGCTGATGGCGCTGCTCCTGCTGCCGGTGCTCAACGTGGGCGGGATGCAGTTGCTCCGGGCGAGCGACTTCAACACGCTCGGCAAGATCATGCCGCGCACCAAGCAGATCGCGCTGTCGATCGGCTCGGTCTATCTCGGCCTGACGGTCGCCTGCGCCATGGGCTACGAGGCCAGCGGCATGAACGGCTTCAACGCCGCAGTTCATGCGATGACGACGCTCTCGACCGGCGGCATGGGGACCTCGGACAGCTCCTTCGCCGGCTTCAGCCCGGCGGCGCAATACGTCTCGACGGTCTTCATGCTCCTCGGCTCGCTCTCTTTCGCCCGATACGTGCAGCTCGCCCGCGGCGACGCGGGCGCGCTCTGGCACGACACCCAGATCCGGGCGTTTCTCGCGGTTTATGTCGCCTTCGTCCTGGGGATGCTTGTCGCCCGCCTCGCCGGATCCGCCCGGCTGGACGAGACCGTCGTGCGCGAGGTCGCCTTCAATGTCGCCTCGATGCTGTCGAGCACCGGCTATGCCAGTGCCGACTTCATCCTCTGGGGCAACCCTTCGGTGATGATCTTCTTCATCATCATGCTGATCGGGGGCTGCTCCGGCTCGACCGCCGGCGGCGTCAAGATTTTCCGCTACGAGCTCCTGTTCTCTGCCGTGCGCGCCGAACTGCGCCGGCTCTACCGGCCCAATATCGTCATCCTCGCGCGCTACCAGGGACGGACCGTCTCGCCGCAGGTCATGGATTCGGTCATCGCCTTCTTCATGCTCTATTTCCTGTCCCTGGGGATCATCGCGGTGGTTCTGGTGCTGCTCGGGCTCGATCCGATGAGCGCGATCACGGGCGCGGCCTCCTGCCTCGGCAATGTCGGACCGGGGCTGAGCCCCGAGATCGGCCCGGTGGCAAGCTATGTCGACGTGCCCGGGGCGGCGAAATGGGTGATGTCGGCCGCGATGATGATCGGGCGGCTCGAGATCATGGTGGTCTTCGTCCTCTTCTCGACGGCCTATTGGCGCGGCTAGACCGCCTGCCGCAGACCGGCCAGGCTGCAATCAGGAAGAGGATCGCGATTGCCGCAGGCACGCGACCAGGTCTCGAGTGGTAGTCCTGCTCCTGTAGAGTAATCCCTTTGAACTAATACTTTCGCGACCATGTAGCGGCAAGACACCAAGTATGACGCGACATTATCGAGTTCGAATAAATCCACATGACGATTGATTTTTTGTGAATCGAGCCGTATCGTTCTTGCGGGGGTGGGACAGATCGAGAGTCTGTCCTTCTAGAATGGGAGGGGACTCCGTGAATGATGATCGACTAGCTAGTGACCTGTCCGAGCGCTCGGTTGATACTGACGATGAACTTCAGTCCGAAGAGCTCGCTCGCCGCAACTTTCTCAAGAGGGCGGGCCGTTTTGCGGCGATAACGCCTCCGGCAATCACGCTGTTGCTCGGCACAAGCCTGAGTTCTCGAGCGATCGCGGGCTCTGCCGGCGTGGAGCCGGGGAGAAGAGGCCCGAGGCGCGGCTGGCAGTGGAACAACAGGAGACGCGGCCGTTCCGGTCCCAAGCGTGGCCGCAACCCGTTCGGATTCTTCTAGGTCGGGCCAGAACTGCCGGTGCGTGGGGTATACCGCCGAGCTGCGGCATTTCTTTCGATGTCCGATGTCTGAACAGGCGCGAGTCGCTCCGTGAGACCGCGGGTGACCCATGAGGCCGATTTGCCTGGTGTTTCCGGTCTCGACGCGGAAGAGCCCGAAAGGTTCGTGACCCAGGGTCGGCTCGCTGAGATTGGCGAGCAGAACATGCTTTTCAGCTCGTCGCGTCGAGCCGTCTTTGTCCTGAACGATACGGCCGCCGCGATCTGGCGATGGCTTGAAAGTGGAATGTCGCCTTCAGCCATGGTTGCCGAATTCACCAGCTTGGGTGTTGAAGGGCAGGAGGGCCGACGGCATGTCGAAGCCGCGCTCGAAGGCTGGGAACGGCTGGGTCTTATCCGTCCGGTGCTGCGGCGGGCTGCAACGCTGAACGAAAGCCAGTTGAGACAGCGGATTGCAGTTTTCGGGCATACCTTCGAGATAATCTACCCTGCCGCGGTCACCCATGCCGCGGATGTGTTTCGGCATCTCGAGGCGGAAACCGAAGCCTCCGGACAGGTGACCTATGAGATGCTCGAACACCGTGGCCGGGTCCATTTGTACCGGGATCGCGAATTCCTGTCGTCCTGTTGCCACGAGGAAGTTCCGACGGTTCTGAAGGGAGAAATACTGACGGAGATAATGGAGCATGCCGATTATGAGCTTGCTCTGCATGGGGCATCGTTGCTGAGGGGGGACCGGATACTGCTCCTTTGCGGCGCTCCGGGGGCCGGAAAGACGACCCTTTCGCTTGCCCTGCTCGGTGCCGGCTTCGGGTTCGCTGGAGATGACGTCATGCTGCTCGATGCCGGGGGACGCGGCACGGGCCTGCCCTTTGCCCCCGCGGTCAAGGCGGGGGCATGGCCGCTCCTGAGCGAAGTCGTCCCGGGCCTCGCTTCGGCGCCGATCTATCGCCGCCCCGACCGTCGGCGCGTGCGTTACCCACTGCCGAGGGCTGTCGTGGCGCAAGACCCCAGGTCGGTCGGGTGGCTCGTGCTTCTGAGCCGAGGCGACGGCCCCGCTGCACTGGAGCCGATCGATCCGGCGAGCGCCATTCAGGGTGTCCTCGACGGCGCCTTCGCGCTTGACGGAGAGCTGACCCCGGTCGGATTCGACGCGCTGGCGCACGCCATCCGGGAGGCCGAGATCTATCGGTTGACCTATTCGCGGCTGGACGAGGCCGTTGCGCTGCTCGACGAAGCCTGCCGATGATCGGCGGGCGCAAGCCGCTGGGGGCGCTGGTCTCGGGCCTTCGCGGTCGCGTGGTCGAGGGGGCGGACTGGGGTTCGGTGATCGCCCTTGCCAATCATACCCTGCTGACGCCGACCCTGTTCGCGGCGCTCGAGGAGTCCGGGAGGATCGAGGAGCTTCCGGCCGATGCGCGTGCGTATCTCCGGTTCATCCACGACTGCAACCGGACGAGAAACATTCGTCTGCGCGCGCAGTTGGATGAGGTCGTGACGGAGCTGAACCGCTGCGGCATCGTTCCGCTACTGCTGAAGGGGGCGGTCCCGCTGTTCCTCGCCGAAAGCGGCACCATGCCGAGCCGGATGACGAGCGATCTCGATCTCGGCGTGAAACCGAGCGAGGAGCATCCGGCCGTCGCCTGCGTCGCGGACAGAGGCTACGTCGCCCTTGCCGGTGCTCGCGGCATGTCCCGGGCCGGCGATGTCGGAATCCTCGAGCTTCGGCCGGTATCATCGACCGGCCCCGATCTCCCGGAGGTGGTCGAGAGGGAGGGCCGCCGGGTGGCGATACCGCATGTCCGGGCGCGGGCGACGCATTGGATCATGCACGATCTCCTCAAGGAGGGGGACTACTGGCGCGGGCGGATCGACCTGAGGCATCTCTACGATCTTGCGCATCTTGCCGAAACCGAAGGCCTGCAGTGGGCCGGCCTGCGCGCCTCCATGCCGGATCAGCTGTCACGCGACGCGCTCGACGTTCAACTCCTTGCTCTGCAACACTTCTTCGAGGTCGACATTCCGATCGAATGCAAGCAACGCCTGAACGTGCGTCTTCGGCACTGGCGACGCGTCTTTACCGCGGAATATCCCCTCGCCGGAGGCGCATTGCGCCTGTCGGGCAGTCTGGCCTGGGGCGTCCGTCGCCTGTCCAGGCAAGAGGGACGGGACTGGCGCGACCTCCCCGATCTTTCGCGCCGGATCCTTCGGGTGCTGCTCGGAAAGGACCTCCGCTCCAAAATCTAGGTTGACGCCGGTCCGTCTCTCCTGTCTCTCGCCATGTGATTTCTAGAGGCAGATCGACCCCGCCTTCGCCGGTCGACTGGCAGGCCCGGGATTCCGAGGGACGCAAGTGACGACCACGCCCAAGAGCTTTCAAGACATCATTCTTCGGCTCCAGTCCTATTGGGCCGCCCAGGGCTGCGCCATCCTGCAGCCCTATGACATGGAGGTGGGCGCCGGCACGTTTCATCCCGCGACGACGCTGCGGGCGCTGGGGCCGAGGGCCTGGGCGGCGGCCTATGTCCAGCCCTCGCGCCGGCCGACGGACGGACGCTACGGGGAGAACCCCAACCGGCTCCAGCATTATTACCAGTACCAGGTGCTGATCAAACCCTCGCCGCCCGATCTCCAGGATCTCTACCTCGGCTCGCTCGCCGCCATCGGCATCGATGCGGCGCTGCACGACATCCGCTTCGTGGAGGACGACTGGGAGAGCCCGACGCTCGGCGCCTGGGGGCTCGGGTGGGAGGTCTGGTGCGACGGCATGGAGGTGAGCCAGTTCACCTATTTCCAGCAGGTCGGCGGCCATGACTGCCGGCCGGTGTCGGGCGAACTGACCTACGGGCTGGAGCGGCTGGCGATGTACGTGCTCGGGGTCGATCACGTCATGGACATGCCGTTCAACGATCCCGGAGCGGCGATCCCGCTCAGCTATGGCGACGTGTTCCGCGAGGCGGAG
>Ga0209607_1001040_pt1 | contig 23452 bp, 20 predicted proteins | sample AD_UKC117_MetaG_FD_184413 | JGI IMG/M metagenome (GOLD analysis project Ga0209607, IMG submission 184413) | Active sludge microbial communities of municipal wastewater-treating anaerobic digesters from Hong Kong - AD_UKC117_MetaG (SPAdes)... | ecosystem: Engineered > Bioreactor > Anaerobic >... | reverse complement strand
CCAACCGTTCGGCCATCCCCTTTCGCTTCTCGGCCAGGGCTGAGACGGCTTCGGAGTCAAGGATCAGGACTCGTGCCACCCGACTCAGCGCCACTCGTCGACGTACCGGGCGACGGCATCGGCGTCAAGCGGCCCATTGACCTCGACAAGCTCCCCGATCAGGTCATCGAGACCGTCGCGCTCAAGCTGACGTCGTAGTGCCAGGGTCGCGTACGCGGAGACCTTGCCCGGCTCGACGCGGTCCCGCACTCGGTGAAGGACGTCAGACTCGATGGTGAGACTGACCTTCTCGAAAGACTGTTGGCTGGCCACCCGTGAATCCTACCAACAAGGCGATCCATGAGAGGTGCTCTGGGGAAGCTTCGAATTGCCGCCCGGGTATTCCCGCACCCCCGAGCAAACCTGCCCAGAAGGCTCGCGTAGGTGACCGACCGGCCTGTCGCGCGCGGGCGAGGAGTTTGGACGGCGAGGTTGGCTCGACGAACTGGAGCCCGAGACCCCAATCCACACTCAAACTGAGCGTGAAATCAAGGCCGGATCAGCAAACTAAACCGCTGGGATACACCGATCTACACCGTCGGTAGTCCATGAGAGCGCCCCGGCTGGTCATCCAGCGATGGCGCCCAGCAACGTTCCTGTGAAGGCCGCGACGGCGAGCCGGGCATCGGTGGCGGCGGTCTTCGGGTCGATTTCGGGGTTGTTGATGAGGAGCTGCTCGACGTAGGCCGCGACGCCCTGGGCGTGGTCGTCGGAGAAGTTGGCCGCGAGGTCCTCGATGGCCGAACGCAGTTCGAGGGGGGCACCGAGTCGCTGGACTACGACGTCGGCCGGGTCGAGCGGTCCAGCCTCATCGAAGACCTCGTTGTGGTGCAGCAGCACGAAGGCGATGTCGTAGTAATCCTTGGCCTTGTGTCGGCCGTAGGCCGCTGCGCTCTTGGCCAGGAGAAAGCCGGCCAGCCCCGTCACGTTGACCTCGGCGGTGATCTTCGAGCCCTGGTCGTTGGCGGTGAGGCTCCGCGGTGCGAAGTCTCTGCTGGCGTAGCCGGTCCCGCGCAGGTTCACGGCCCCAAGCTTCTCGGTGTTGTCGAAGTGCACGCTGGCGCCCTGTTGCTGATCATCGAGGTCGGCGAGCAACTCGAACTTGATGACCGCCTTGTAGCCGCCCCCGTGCACGGTCTCCCAACGCCAGACGCGCTCGGCGTCGACGTGGAAGTCTGCGTTCTGGAGCGCGATCTCCAATCGACGGGCATGTTCGGCGCCGCCGGCGATCTCCAAGTCGACCTGCACGTCGACGTCGGTGGTTCCAGCGTGCAGGCGTCCGCTGTCAGAGCAGAGCATGGCGGGCACGAGGCCGCCGAGGAGCACGAAGTTGGGCCGCTCGCCGTAGTGACGGCATACCCGCACGAGTGCGAGCTCGGCGGCTCGCCTGGCCCTGCCAGTTCGCTCCGGTTCCTCGCTCACTCCTCTGCTCCCATCTGCTCACGGAGGTGTTCAGCAGCCTCTTCGCCCCGGACACCGAGCATCCGGAGGTCGGAGAACACCCGCGGCCACGCGGCGACACGTTGTCCAGCCGCCTCGGTGCAGAGCCTGTCCTTTGCGGGCGTCGGGAATGCCCGCAACAGGAGCCGGCCACCATCGGCCTGCTCCATTCCGGCCTCACGCGCGATCTGCCGTAGTTCGGCCACGGAGCCACCGTCGACGTAGATCTCCCACGGGTCGACCTCAGTGAGGTACGGCGCGAGCACATCGGCAGCTAGCGCGCCGGTGGTATTCCACGCGACGCCTTTAGCGCTGAGACGCGCTCCAAGGTCGGTCACCCCACGCGCAGGGTTCCGCCACAGCACTCCAACCCTGATCGACTCGGGCGTTCGCAGCCGCCCGGCAGCCGCGGCGTAGGTGTCGAGCAACTTCTCTTCGTCGGCGACAGTGCGGCGCGAGTTGCGACCCCTGGCCGCCTCTGACTCCACTAGGTGCGCCTTCTGGAGGAATCGCAGCGAGGCGGCCGCGGTCGAAGGCGCTAGGCCAGTCGCTGCCGTGAGCTCCGCGACCGTCCCGCCGATACCTACGATCAACGCTTCGCAGACCGCAAGCGTCGAAGGGGTCCAACCTAGGTTCGCTCTCGGCTCTTTCGGAGCCTGCCCCACGTCGACCCGGATGTAAACGCCGGGCAATGCCACTCGTGCCGCGCCCGTCTCATCCACCCACGACATCCCGTTCTCCGTGAGTAGCTTCCGAGCACCTGGCGACAGCTCCGAGGCCACGACGAGGCCCGGCCTGTCAGGCCTGTCCAGCAGGTCTCGGATCTGACGCGGCCACCCGGTCGCTAGCCATGCGACCTCCGTCGGGGTGGTCCGGATCGTTGCTAAAAACCGTCCTGGACGCGCGCCAGCACGGTCCACCCGCACGTCGATCTCTGGGTCGACACGAGCGAACGAATCGGCCAACAGGCGCTCAAGCTGGACGGTGTCCACGAGCCTAATACTACGACAGGATCGAAACTACGACGAACTATCAAACTATTGTTTCGTGTCGAACTATTCTTCGGACCCGTCGCCATTGGCGACCGCTCGGAGCCGGAGCACGCGCTTGGCGGCGAAATTGGCCGCAAGAACACGAAAGCCTCCCCGGAGGGAGGTTTCGCAAATGTGACCGGGCTGGTTTCACAACCAGCCCATTGTGGGCTGTTTGCGTAACCCTGATCAGGGGGTTTGCGGGCGAACAGTCGTAGGCATCCCATGTTTGGCCGGGCGAAATCCCATAGGCGGGCACGTGCATGCGGCACGTCACGTGGTGGGATGACAAGTGGTGGTGGTCGTTGCCGATATGAATAGCGAGAAGACCGCCAAGTCAATGGGGGAATGATGCAGGTAATCCGGACACTCGGGGCGAGTCTGCTCGTGGTTTCACTGGGCGGTTGCGTTGCTGGGGAGGCAGGCCCGACTGCTAGCCCCTCCTCAGCACCGGTGCTGGCGGTACAGCCACCCTCTGATCTTCCGCATCTGCAGTTGCCGGTCAGAGGTGAACTGACCGTGTCACGGAACAACTGCTTCGCGCTGACTTTCAAGAACTCGGTGCTGTACGCGCCTGCTGGGTCGACGGTGACTGGGGACGGTCAGGGCGTGAATATCGGGGGTGAGGAGTACCGGCTCGGGGACTCCTTCCCCTTGACGCTGTCTGCGAGCGTGATTCCGTTGGCCGATGTCAGGGAACCGAGCCAACAACTTCTTGACTGCAAACCGGAGATGGTTGCGGTTGTCTCGTTGAACTGATGCCGCCGCTGTCTAGAAGTGCCCCGGAGACACGAAAGCCTCCCCGAAGGGAGGTTTCGCAACAACGACTGGGCTGGTTTCGCAACCAGCCCATTGTGCGCGAGGGGGGAGTTGAACCCCCACGCCCTTTCGGGCACACGGACCTGAACCGTGCGCGTCTGCCTATTCCGCCACCCGCGCGCTGTTACAGGGTACATCAGGGGTCTGGACGCACATTGATGTGCATGCGCAGCGGCTCCAACGGCAGGACCTGTGGTTCTTCGGCCAGCACCTGCGACAAGTCGTCGATCAGCGTGGCGAACGGCTGGGACTGTCGGTGCAGTTGTTGGCCGTCCGGTCCGCTGAACCATTCGAACAGCCAGACTGCGTTCGCCTCCTGCGGATCGAGGCAGACGACGAAGGCCTCCGTCTCGGGTTCGGCGTCCAACAACTCGTCGGCGTAACGGTGCAGAGCGTCCAGCAGAGCCGGTCGCCGGCCGGGTTGGGCGAGCAGCCGGACCATCAACCCCTCGCGTCCGGGCAGCAGGTCTTGCAGCGGCTGGCTCACATGGTCGAGGGTATCGGTCGCGGCTACAGTCCGGACTACGCCGGATATTTCCGCATCCGGGAGTCGAAAGGGACTCCCCGATGTGGGTTGGGGTTGCGCGGAAGCGACTGAGCAGCCCGGCTACAGACCCGAGCTGGCCGGACCGTGCCACAGATCCGCCGGAGCAAAGATCCGAAGCGTGCCCTTGCCCTTCGACGGCAGCGAGTACCGGCCGCTGCGCTTCGATGTCGTGGTCGCCACGGTCTTCCAGCCCTTACGGGTCTTTCGCTGCAACTGCACCTCGCTGGCTGCCTTGTTCGGTGTCACCTTGCCCGAGATGCGCGACCCCCGCTTGGCAGTCACCGACGTGTTGATCCACTGCGACTGCGTCGGGCTCGCGGCGTTCCAGAACCCCGGCGCGAGCAGGGTGAACTGGTAATGGAACGACCAGCGCAGATCCCGCACCGTGAACTTGTCGGGACCATCGGCACTGGGGACGAAACGCCGAACCGTTTGCTTGCGACCGCCCTTCTGCGTGGTCAGCTGCAGGGGGTAGCCGCCGATCCAGCCAAAAACGGGAACTCGCAGACCCACGTCGAGGCGCTGGCGGCTGTTGCGCGGCACGGACGTGGACTTGGTCAGCGTCCACTTCAATGGCCGAACCGTGGCGATCGCACGCGAGGTGCCGCTGGGGCCCTGGGTGAACACCGAGAAGGCGTAGCGCGCGGTGGGCTTCTTGCCCGACACATCCACGGTCACCAGCTGCCCGGCGCCGGCACCCTGCGCGACCCGACTACCGGCGTACAGCCCCTTCGGAGCCTTCTTGCCCTTCTTGAACTGGACCACGTAGGAGGTGCCCGCCGCAGGGGTGAACGTCAAACGGATACTGCCGTCCGGGTTGCCGTTCGCGGCGATGTCGGTGGGCATGCCCGGCGCCCGGCCGGCCCCGAGTTGCTCGAGAAGTGCGGCCGGATCGACCAAACCGAATCCGAAGTCGGAATCCCGGCCGGCGGTACCGATGTCACGGGCAGTGGCCGAAATCTGCTGGAGCAGGGGCTCGCCGCCGGCACCCGGCGAGTAGCTCATCGCCAAGGCGGCAACCGCACTCACATATGCGGTGGACATCGACGTGCCGGACGACCAGGTGTACGTGCTGGTGTTGTAAGTGGACAGGATGCCCTGCCCGGGTGCGACGACATCGATGTGTGAACCGCGGTTGGAGAACGATGCCCGGTTGTTGTTGACGTCGGTCGACCCGACACCCATCACACCGGGGTAGCCGGCCGGATACATGACCAGGCGGGCACCTTCGTTGCCGCCGGCGGCGACCAGGGTGACCCCGGCCCCGCGGGCGTAGTCGATGGCCTCTGCCTCGACCCGGTTGGCCGAATCCGAGCCGAACGACATGTTAATGACGTCCGCGCCGTTGTCGACGGCCCAGATGATGCCCCGGGCGATGTCGTCGGAGTCCCCGATCCCCTCGGAGTCCAGGACCTTGACCGGCAGGATGCGGGCGTTGGGCGCAAGGCCGGCGATGCCGCTGCCATTGGTCTTGCCGGCGATCATGCCGGCGATGAACGTGCCGTGCCCGAACTTGTCGCTGCGGGCGCCAGGCTTTCCGGTGATCGCGTTGTACCCCTTCGCGACCTTGCCCTTCAGATCCGGGTTGGAGGCCTTCACCCCGGAGTCGACGACTGCCACGGTGATACCGGCGCCGGTCGAACGCTGCCACAGGTCCTCGGCCTGCAGACGTGTCAGACCCCACTGCAGGTCCCGGCCGGTGTCGTCGGCTCCTACCGCCATGGCGTACCGCTTGGCCGGGCGGTCCACAGCGAGGACGGTGTCGTCGGCGGTGACTTTTTCGAGGGCTGAGACTGTCGGCGCGGTGGCCACCTCGACGGTGCCTTCTTCCGTGCGCACGACCGCTGACACCTCGTCGGAAGAGGGCTCTGGCTGCGCAGGAAGGTCGGGGCCCAGTGTCGGGACCTCCGGAGCCTGCGCATCGGCAGGGCTTGCTGGATCGACCGCAGGAGCTGGCGGCGGCACGTCGTCGGCGGCCATGGCACTACCCAGGGGTGCGAACAGCATGCTCGCAGCCACGAAACCCGCGGCGAATCGACGAGGAGTCACTGGCCACCTTCCCTTTGTACTCACCATAAGACGTCCGGCAGGTGGTAGCCGGTTCCCCACAGTGGCGAACGGTCGACAACACCCGTCAGTATCGGAGTATGCCCGAGTTGCCCGAGGTTCAAACGATGGCAGACGTGTTGGCGTCGCAGTTCTCCGGTCACTGGATATCCCGGGCCGAACTGGGCAGTCTTTCGGCGTTGAAGACCTACGATCCGCCGATCACGGCGCTGGCGGATGCCACGCTGCTGGGCACCGGTCGTCAGGGCAAGTTCTTGATCCTGCATCTGGCCGATGCGGACGGGATCCCGCTGGACCTGGTCATCCACCTGTCCCGCGCCGGCTGGATGCACTGGCGCACGTCCAAGGCACTGGCGCCGTTGCGCCCGGGCAAGGGCCCCGTCGCGCTTCGTCTCACCTGGCGTGACGAGGCCGGCGACACCACAGTGCTGGATGTCACCGAGGCCGGTACCCAGAAACGATTGGCCGTCTACCTGGTGCGTGACCTCGCCGACGTGCCGGGTCTGCAACGACTTGGCCCGGATGCGTTGGCTCTCACCGAGGAGCAGCTGTCCGCGATCCTGCGTGGTGCGGGCCGGCGACAGCTGAAGACGCTGCTGCGCGAGCAGTCCATCATCTCCGGCATCGGCAACGCCTACAGCGACGAAATCCTGCACGCGGCCAAGTTGTCGCCATATGCCCCGGCCGACACTCTTACCGAACAACAGGTGAAGGTTCTATGGACGGCCCTTCGTGACGTCCTGCAGGATGCCCTCGAGCGTGCTCGGGATGCCAAACTGGGCCACATCAAATCCGAGAAGCGTGCCGGGCTGCGGGTGCATGACCGCACCGGTGAGCCATGCGACGTGTGTGGCACGCCCATCGCCCAGGTGCGCCTGGCGGACAGCTCCTTCCAGTACTGTCCGACGTGCCAGACCGGGGGCAAACCCCTGGCCGATAGAAGGATGTCGAGGTTGCTCAAGTGAGTGGACTCGCCGACGTGGTCGGTGCCGATCAGGTTCTGACCGACGCAGGAGTGCGGCAGGGCTACGAAACCGACTGGACCGGGCGTTTCCACGGATCCTGTGAGGCGGTCGTCAGACCCGCTGACGCCCAGCAGGTCGCCGCGGTTCTGCGATGGGCGGCGGACAATGGCCGCGCGGTGCACGTGCAGGCCGGCAATACGGGCCTTGTCGGGGGTTCGGTGCCCGCGCCCGGAGACCGGCCAGTGATCATCTTGTCGACCACGCGGCTGCGCACACCGGCGCAGGTGATCGGGCACAGTGTTCTCGCGGGCGCCGGCCTGACGCTGGGGGAGGTGCAACGACTGGCAGCCGCACACGGGCTCGTCTACGGAGTGGACCTCGCCGCGCGGGATTCGGCAACCATCGGCGGAACAGTCGCGACCAACGCCGGCGGCATCCGGGTGTGTCAGTACGGGATGACCCGCGATCAGGTGCAGGGTGTCGAAGCCGTCCTGATGGATGGCACGATCGTGCGGCGCATGAGCGGGCTGGCCAAGGACAATACGGGTTTCGACCTCGCCGGGCTGCTCACCGGCAGTGAAGGAACCCTGGGTGTCATCACCGCGGTCCGGCTGAAACTGCATGACCGTGCGCCCGAGTCGGTGGTGGCCGTATTCGGAGTCGACTCGTTGGCGCAGGCGCTGGAGCACGCGAACGCGCAGGGCGCCGGGTTGCAGGCCGCTGAAGTCGTGGACCGGCAGGCCTGGCGCGCTGCCAGCGGCCCGGACCTCGGTGATCATCCATGGGCGCTGCTCATAGAAACCGACATCGAGACCGCCGAACTGCCCGATGAGGCGCTGGTCGCGACCGAGGGCCCGGACCGGGCGCGGCTGTGGGAGTTTCGGGAGTCGCAGTCGGAGGTCGCTCAGAAGCTCGGCGTTAAGCAGAAGGTCGACATAGCTGTTCCCTTGGACCGGCTCGACGAGTTCACCAGCGCCGTGTACGCGAGCCATCCGTGTTCGATCTTCGGCCACGTGGCCGACGGTTCGCTGCACGTGGAACTGTTCGACGAGGGTGAGGACGACGTGCTGAACACCGTCGTGGCACTCGGGGGTGCGGTCTCGGCTGAACACGGTGTCGGCCGGGTCAAGACCCGGGCCGTGGTCAACGATCGCGGGGCGGCGACGGTGGCCGCGATGAAGTCCCTGAAGGATGCCTGGGATCCGGATGGGGTGCTGAACCCGGGAGTCCTCTTCGGGGCAGACGCCTGATGCCGATCTGGCCGGATGTCCGCGTGCCACGAGGCCCGGCACAGACACCGCTGGTGATCGCGCACAGGGGTGCGTCCAAGGACCATCCCGAGCACACACTTGCTGCTTACGAACGGGCGATCCACCAGGGTGCGGACATGCTCGAGTGTGATGTGCGGCTGACCGCCGACGGGCATCTGGTGTGTGTCCATGACCGCCGTATCGATCGGACCTCCGACGGCAGGGGTGTGGTCTCCACCAAAACGCTGGAACAACTTCAGAGCCGTGACTTCGGCGCGGGGACCGGACCGGCCAGCGTCCTGCGCCTGGAGGAACTGATCGAACTGACGCTGGACTCCGAGCGGCCGGTCGGGCTGGCGATCGAGACCAAGCACCCGACCCGGTACGCAGGGCTGGTCGAACAGCGGGTGGTCGAGACCGTGCGCCGGTACGGGTTGTTGCGACCCCGCTTCGACCCGCAGAGCCGGGTCTACTTGATGTCGTTTTCAGAGCTCGCCCTGCGCCGGTGGCGCGAACTGGCCCCGGGGGTTCCCAGCGTGTTTCTCATGGAGCGTGTGCCACTGCGATGCCGCAAGGGCTGGCTGCCGTTCGCAGCCGACGTCGCGGGCCCGTCGATCGAGATTCTGCGTGAACACCCGGGGTACGTGCAGCGGGTCCAGTCCGCCGGTGGGCAAGTATTCGTGTGGACCGTCGATGAACCCGAGCAGGTGGAACTGTGCCGCACCCTCGGGGTCGACGCGCTGATCACGAACCGCCCAGCCGTCGCCCGCCAGCACCTGGACGCATGAAAATCGTTTCAGCTGGCAGCATAGCTTCCCCCAATTGGGGCAACTGCGAAAATCGCAACTGTTTGGGAAAATCTGCGACGATATCCGTTGGATCGGGACTTTGTTTGTAGGGTTTCGGAACAGTTCATGCTGTGATTGAAGACACAATTGCAGGCATGGAGGTTGTATCGAGCACCCCTGCGTGATAGTTTTCAAGTGTTCGGACGTCGCTGTCTCCCCCGTCGGTGGCGTCCGAACCTTTTATTGTCCGGGCTCGTTGCGACGCTCTCACGGGCTCTGCGGATAGACCGCCCCGATCAGTTCCCGCGCAATGGTGGTCGCGACCGGCCTGCCGTCGGCGGCGGACCCCAAGTTGCTCCAGACCACGATGCTCAGCTGGGTCTGTGGGTCGTATCCCATGAACGAGTTGTAGCCCGGCAACTCCCCCGTGTGGCCGTACATCGGGCCCAACTTGGCCAGGTTGTAGCCGTATCCAGGACTGTTCGGATCGTCCGGATTGACGGTCTCGATGCTGTCGAGGCGCTCCTGCTGTGTTGCTTCGTCGAGCAGGCTGCCATCACCCAGGGCCCTCGCCCAGGTGGTGAGGTCGTCCGCGGTCGAGATCATCTGCCCCGCGGCCCAGGTCCACGACGGGTTCTCGTCAGTCACGTCGTAGGGCAAGAGCGTCCCGGCGGCTGCCTGTTCCTGCTGGGCTGCAAGAAGCGCCGGATCGTCCATCGTCTCCACGTTGGTGCCGAACATGTAGCCGCGCGCGAACGGGTCGGGGATCGCTGAGGTGTCGCTGGGCGGGAAACTGCTGCCGGTCAGCCCCAGGGGCGCGTAGAAACGGTCCTCAAACACTTGCGGCAGGGGCTTGCCGTCCAACTTCTCGGCGATCAGGCCGAGCAGCACGGTGTTGGTGTTCGAGTAGTGGTAGCCCTCACCCGGAGCGAAGTAGGGCGGGTTGCTGAAGGCGAGGTCGAGCAGGTCCTGGGGCGTCCATTCAGCCTCCGGGGTCTCGTCCAGGGATTCGTTGAGCTCCAGCGTCTCGCTGTAGTTGAACAAGCCGCTACGCATGTTCAGCAGCAGCCGGATCGGAATGTTCTCCCCGTCGGGCACCCCGTCGATGTACTGCGACACGGGTTCGTCGAGGTTCAACTTGCCCTCCTGCACCATTTGCAGGATCGCGGTCCCGGTGAATGTCTTCGTGTTCGACCCGACCCGCACATGATCGGCGAACGTGATCGGCCGGCCGCCGTCCAGTTCGGTGGTCCCGTAGAGCTCGTCGAAGTCGCCCTGCGGACTGCGCACCTGAACCGCAACCCCGGGAGCCTGCATCTCCTCGGCCATCTGCTCGACCAGGGTCGCCAAGGCGGGACCATCGATGGTGAGTGGTGTCGACTGAGCCGGTGACGGGTCGCCGGCCGTGCTGTCCGATGAGCAGCCCGCCCCGACGAGCGCCAGCGCGATGATCCCCACGAGCAAAGCGGCTCGACGGGTGGTAGGTCGTCTGTTGCCAGTCATCTTCGACTCCCGCCTCTTGGAAGTCCTGACTGTAGCGGCGATCGACGATTGCGGCGTGCGAGCGTGACGCCACCAGTGGGATTGGCAAGCGGCGCGACGGTCGTCATTGCTCGGTCGCGAGGCGGCGGGCCTCCTCCAGAATGTGCCGGACCGGCCTGCCGGTGACCTCGGCGGCAGCCAGAGCCTCACGGTATTCCGGCTGCACCGTCACCGGCGTGCCGTCCCACCACCCCCGCTTCACGCGAATGGCCTGACCCTGTACCTGGACGGACACGAAATCGCGGTGCAGTGCCTGCCGATCCACGTTGGTGTACCGCACCCCCAGCGTGGTGGTCTCCCGGAACAGGACTTCGGCGACCCCAGCCGCGCTCGACGGCTCACACAGCGCGGTGATGACCACTGCGGGACGTCCTTGTTTCATCACCACCTGCGTCAGCCACGACTCCAGCGCGCCTGCCTGTTTCGTGCGGGCCAAAACGTCCGGGTAAGCACGAGGATCCAGATCATCGATGGTCGTTTCGACCAGCACGAGGCCCTGGGTATGGGGTCGCTCGGCTGAATGCCCGGCGAGGACACGCACTACGTTGGGTCGCTCGGGCAGGTCCCGGCCCCCGGCCCCGATGCCGATCCGATCCACAGTCATCAAGGGTTGGAAGCCCCACGCGGTTGCCATGAATTGAAGCAGCGCCGCACCCGTAGGAGTGCACGCCTCGTGGGCGCTGTTCCCGGCGAAGGATGGCGAGCCGCGCAGCAACTGCACCACCGCCGGCACCGGGACGGACAACTCGCCGTGCGCGGTGCGGAGCGTTCCAGATCCGACGCACACGGGTGAGACGACGACCACCGATGGCTGCAGTCGTTGCCACAGGGTCGTGACAGCCACGATGTCCGCGATCGCGTCCAGGGCACCCACCTCGTGGAAATGGATGTCATCGATCGGCACGCCGTGCACCTGCGCTTCCGCTGCGGCGAGCGAGCCGAACACCGTTTCGGCGTGGTCGAAGCCCGCGAGGGCGGGTGCGATGTCCCGCCAGGCGCGATGCTCGGCGGTCTGCTCGCATCGGACATGCGCCTGAGTCGCAGCCATGCCTGCGCGTCGAGTGGTCTGCACCTCGAGGTGTACCCGTTCGGTTCCCAGCCGACCGAGCACCTCGTCCACGGCCTGTTGAGCCGGTGCCAATCCTTGGGGATCCAGGGCCAGCAGCGCACCGAGCAACATGTCGCCGCTGGCACCCGCGCCGGCGTCGATCCACCACATCGATTGCGTCACCGCGCGTTCCGGGCGATGCGGGCGGCATGCACGGCAGCGCCGAAACCGTTGTCGATGTTGACGACGGTTACTCCGGGCGCGCAGGAGTTGAGCATGGCCAGCAGAGCCGCGAGCCCGCCGAAGGATGCGCCGTATCCCACCGAGGTCGGCACCGCCACCAGGGGCACGCCCGTGAGTCCGCCGACCACGCTGGGCAGCGCACCCTCCATGCCGGCCACCACCACCAACGCATTCGCCTGATCGAGGTGTTCGCGGACGGCCAGCAGTCGGTGCAGCCCGGCCACGCCCACATCGCTGATCGTGTCGACCTCGGTGCCGAACACCCGAGCGGTCGTGGCGGCTTCCGCGGCGACGGGCAGATCCGAGGTACCGGCGCAGACGACCAAGACCTGTCCGACAGCTTTTGGAAGCGGACCGAGCACAGCGGTACGGCCGACGGGATCGAGGCGGACCTCCGCAAAGCTGTCCTGCAATGCGCGGGAGGTGCGGTCGTCCACCCGGGTGGCCAGCACAGCACGGTCGGGGTGCGCCTGCTGCAACGTCGTCATTATGTGGACGGTCTGGTCGGGCGACTTGCCCTGCGCGAACACGACCTCGGGGTCACCGGTGCGCTGCGCGCGGTGGGTGTCGACGCGCGCGAAACCGAGGTCGATGAGCGGATCCTGCATGTCCGCGACGATACAAGCAGCTGCGGGCCCGTGGAGCGCCGTGATGCCAAAGCCCCACGCGCCGGGACTTCGCAGCGCAATAGGCTCGTGGACGTGACACCGATTGGATACCTCGGGCCGGAGGGCACCTTCTCGCAGGCCGCATTGTTGCTCCTGCTGGCCGCCGAAGAGCCGCAGCCGCCCACGCAGGCGTTCGGTTCGGTGACCTCGGCGCTGGAAGCCGTACGCCAGGGCGAAGCCGCCGCTGCCTTGGTCCCCATCGAGAACTCCGTGGAGGGTTCGGTCCCGGCGACGCTTGACGAACTGGCCAGCGGAGACCCCTTGATGATTGCTGCGGAGATCTCACTGCCCGTGCAGTTCAATCTGTGGGTCCGCCCGGGTACGCAACTGGCCGACATCAAGCGCGTCACGACTCATCCACATGCCCAGGCACAGTGCCGCGCATGGCTGCACGACGCCCTTCCCGACGCCGAGGTCGTACCCGCCATGTCGACGGCGTCGGCCGCCGCCGCTGTCGCCGGCGAGCAGATCTTCGACGCAGCCATCGCCGCACCGTGGGCCGGTGAGCCGCTTGGATTGCACGCCGCGGCACAAGACATCGCAGACAACCCCGACGCCACGACCCGCTTCGTGCTGGTGCGCCCGCACGGCCAGCCACCGGCACCGACCGGGGCCGACAAGACGACGCTGGTGTTGTTCATGCGCGAGGACCATCCTGGTGCGCTGCTGCAGATCCTCACGGAGTTCTCGGTGCGCGGGGTCAACCTGACGTTGATCCAGTCACGACCCACCCGCAAGGCCATGGGCGACTACTTCTTCACCATCGACTGCGAGGGCCATGTCGACGATGCCAGGGTCGGGGAGGCGCTGGCCGGCTTGCATCGGCTGTGCGCCGAGGTGAGGTTCCTGGGCTCGTATGCGCGCCACGACGGCAAGACCCCGAGTATCCGTCCTGGCACCACGAACACCGACTTCGCGGATTCGACCGAGTGGCTGCGGGGTATCCGGGCCCGCTGAGGTCTGGATTGTGGTTGAGGTTGGGTACGGGTCTTGGAGATCCGATGTGCGGTAGGCGCGTCGGCCTCGACAGGCGTTGGAGTTGGGTACGGGCGTTGGAGGCCGGTACATCCGTTGGAGTTGCGCGGGGCGTGGTTGTCTCACGGTTGTGCGTTTGTCCAACGTGGGTGCGTAACTCCAACGGCTGTTGGCGCTGCTGCGCCCGAACACACGAAAGTGGGCCGCTGCTCAACGCAGCGACCCACTTCGCGGTGGAATTAGCCTTCGATGATGCGTCCGGCACCGGCGAAACGTCCGCGCCAGTAGCCGTTGTTGACCCTGTCAATACGCACGTCGGTGCGCGGGTTGGTGGCGTGGATCATCTTGCCCTTGCCGATGTACATCGACACGTGCTGTGAGCCGCCGCGACCGTAGAACAACAGGTCGCCGGGCTTGAGCCACTTCACGCCGACGCGGCGCGTGCGGTTCATCTGAGCACCTGAGTAGTGGGGCAGGTACTTGCCGGTCGCCTTTTTGTAGACGTATTGGGTGAAGCCGGAGCAGTCGAAGCGGTTCGGGCCTGCAGCACCGGCGACGTATTGCTTACCGAGCTGGTTGAGGCTCACCCGGACCAGGGATGAGCGGGCACGGTTCGCACGCTTCTTCTGGCGCAGGCGCTTGGCCCGCTTCTTCTGAGCCTTGGACTTCTTGGCTTGTGCAACCGACGCCTTCGCCGAAACCGTAGGAGTCAGCGGAGCTGCCTGGGACGACGTCGCCGTGACCAGCGGAAGACCGCCGATCATCACGGCGCCGGCGCTCAGGACGGCGGCGGTGCGCATACGGGACTGGTGCGCGTCAGAGCGCATGTATCTCTCCTTCTCATGCCGCCTGCCGGGTTAGCTGTCGGGCTCGGGCAGAGAAGTGCCCTACCGCTTTCGCGGATTCGCCCCAACTTCCTGGGTCCCCGGTGCATCAGTGATACTTCGGCGGGTTGAACCGGCCCGTCGGCTTTTCCGACGGTTCTTCCGGCTTCGCGTTACGAAGGTACCCCGGATCAGGGGGTTGTTAATCCGACTGTGAATGAACTCACGACCCTGTGAATTGGCTCACAGAGCGACCTTGCGCGAGGGCTTCGAGAAGCTGGGCGATACCGTCCGATTCGGGTCCGGGCAGCACGTGTTCTGTGGCCTGTTTAAGCCACAAATGTCCGGATTCGACGGTCATTGGGATGTCTGCAGACTGCAGCAGGGCCAAGTCGTTGGGCATGTCCCCGATCGCGATGAGGGTATGGCCCGGCCACAACTGCTCGCGGATGCGACGGACCGCTTTTGCTTTGGTCACGCCGCTGGGACCCATCTCGATCAGCAGCCGTCCATGGGAGGAATGTGTGGGCTCCACCAGATGTCCGGCAGCCTCACGCACGAGTGCCAGGATGTCGTCGGCCGCTTTGTGGTCCTGGTCGGGCAGGAACGCGAGGAGTTTGAGCGCGTGCCCGCGCCACACTTCGGTGTGGAACACGAAGTCAGAATGTGAGGTGAGCAGGACTTCGCGGACCTCGTCCACGACCTCGGGGTCGATGGCGTCGATGTTGATCGGCTCGTCGGCCTGCAGTGTGAGGGCACCATTCGCGCAGACCGTGATCGGTCGGTGCCCGGTCGCCTCGTACACGCTCGGCAGCCAGTCCGGCGGCCTGCCCGTCGCGTAGATCACTTCGACCCCGCCATCGGATGCCGTGCGCAGGGCGTTGCGGGTCCTGTCCGAGACGCTGGAGTCGGGCCGCAGCAAGGTCCCGTCGAGATCGGTGGCGATCAGGTAAGACATCTAGACCGGCGTCAGTTCGGACCGGCCCAAGTACGGTTGCAGGGCTTCGGGTACAGCCACTGATCCGTCGGCGCGCTGATGGTTCTCCAGCAATGCCACGATCGTGCGGGTGATCGCAGTCAGGGTGCCGTTGAGCGTGGCGACGGGCTTGGCGCCTTTCTCGGTCTTGCTGCGGATGCGCAGGCGCCGAGACTGGAACGTCGTGCAGTTGGACGTCGAAGTCAGTTCCCGGAAGCGGTGCTGGCTCGGGATCCAGGCCTCACAGTCGAACTTGCGGGCCGCGCTGGCGCCGAGGTCGCCGGTGGCCACATCGATGATCCGGAAAGGGATTTCCAGGGCTTCGAGGAACTGCACTTCGTAGCTGAGCAGGCGCTGATGCTCAGCCTCGGCGTCCTCCGGCGCGCAGTAGGAGAACATCTCGACCTTGTCGAACCAATGCACGCGGAAGATGCCGCGGGTGTCCTTGCCATGCGACCCGGCCTCGCGACGGAAACACGGCGAGAACCCGGCGTAGCGCAGTGGCAGCGACTCAAGGATCTCGTCGCTGTGGTACGCCGCCAACGGGACTTCCGCGGTCCCCACGAGGTACATGTCGTCGTCGGCGAGGTGGTACACGTTCTCCGCGGCCTGTCCGAGGAAGCCGGTGCCCGCCATGGCCTCCGGGCGGACCAGAGCCGGCGGGATGACCGGTGTGAATCCGTTGCGCTGAGCCTGCGCCATGGCCAGGTTCACCAGGGCCAGTTCCAGCAGTGCTCCCTGGCCAGTCAAGTAGTAGAACCGTGAGCCGGAGACCTTCGCGCCGCGGGCCACGTCGATGGCGCCGAGAAGTTCGCCGATCTCAAGATGGTCGCGGGGGGCAAACCCCTCCTTCTCGAAGTCACGCGGTGTCCCCCGCTTGTCGATGACGGTGAAGTCCTCCTCTCCGCCCACGGGCGCCGACTCATCGACCAGGTTCGACAGTGGCTCGACGGCGCGGTGGAAGGCCTCCTCGGCCTCGCGCACGTGCGCCTCGGCCTGTTTGACCCGTCCGGACAGTTCCTTGGTCCGTACCAGCAGTGCGGGGCGGGTGTCGGCGTCGGCGGCGGCGACCTGTCGCCCGAGATCCTTCTGCTCGGCGCGCAGACGTTCGAAGTCGGTCAGTGCCGCGCGGTGAGCAGAGTCTGCCGCAACCGCGGCATCCACCAGGTTCGGATCCTCACCGCGTCGGGTCTGGGACTCTCGCACCCGGTCGGGGTCGGTTCGCAGGATGTGCAGGTCGATCACCTGTCGAGAGTATCGAGGACCAGCGACATCGCCGGGTGGCGGATCGGTGGCCGGTCTGCGGCACGGGTCCGGAAGTCAACGTTTGGCACCTAACAGCACGGGCACGCAGCGCTGGCAGTCCGGTCAGGCCAACCCCGCCTCCCGCAGCCATGCCTCGCTGCGCGCCATGCCGTCGTCCAGGGGCACCTGTACCTGCCAGTCCAGAACCGCGGCCGCCTTGTCGGTCGGGAACTGCAGATCGCGCAGGTACTGCTTCAGTTGGTCGCGCGTCAGCGGGATTCCCAAAGGCAGCACCTCGGCCGCGATGGCGATGATCCGGGCGACCGGGACGGGCACCCGCCGGGGAGCCCGGCCTGCCATGTCGCCGTAGTACCCGAAGAACTGCGGCCAGCCGATGCTGCGGTCCACGCAAGTGAACGCCTCCCCCGCGGCCTGCGGGACAGCGGCGCAACGGATCAGCATGTCCACCACGTCGTCGACGTACACCGGGTAGGCATGACCTCCCGAGCCGAACAGCACCGGCACGCCCTTCTTGACCAGCCGGTACATGCCCACGGTCCAGCCCGAAGAACCCGGTCCGTAGACCATGCCCGGTCGAACGATGACCAGTTCGATGCCGGTCTCCTCCGCGGCGCGGCGGGCGGCTTGTTCCCCCAGCGCCTTGGTGCGCCCGTACAGATCCCGCTGGGTGGTGTCCAGGGGGCTGTCCTCGGTGATGACGTCGTGGTCCGGCAGTCCGTAGGCGGCCACGCTGCTGACCAACACCACGCGTCGGCAACCAGCTAACGCTGCGGACCGGACCAGGGATTCGGTCGCGGTCACATTGATCGCGTGGGCAGCAGCGGAGTCCTCATCGCGACGTGGAAGCCACGCCGCCACATGGAACACCACCTCGTGCCCGGGCAGCAGTTCAGCGAGTCGATCCGCATCCAGCAGGTCGCACTGTTGGTGTTCGACTCCGGCCGGGGCCGGTTCGCGGAAGGTACGGCCCAGTCCGGTGACCCGTGCGCCGTGATCGCAGGCGAGGATCTCGGCCAGCCGACCGCCGATGAAGCCGCTGGCTCCGGTGACCAGGACGGGGGTCTCTGTGAGCATTCGGCCAGTCTAGGAGCGAGGGCTGCGTTACAGGTACGGTCCGCTCTGCGGTCGGGGCATCGGCGCGGGGTTCTCGGAGCCCTCGATCGCTTGGCGTCGCATCTGCTCCAACTGCGCGCGGGCCGCCATCTGCTGGGCGAACAGCGCCGTCTGGATCCCGTGGAAGAGGCCCTCGAGCCAGCCCACGAGCTGCGCCTGCGCGATCCGCAATTCCGCCTCGCTGGGGACACTGTCGTCGGTGAAGGGCAGGCTCAACCGGTCCAGTTCCTCGATGAGTTCGGGGGCAAGGCCGTCCTCGAGTTCCTTGATCGAGGTGGCGTGGATCTGCTTGAGACGCTGGCGGGCCGCTTCGTCCAGGGGCGCACTCTTCACCTCATCCAGCAGCTGTTTGATCATGCTGCCGATGCGCATCACCTTGGCAGGTTGCTCGACGAGGTCGGCGACGTTCTGGCCATCTTCGTCCTGCGGCATCACGACAACTTTCGGGTGGCCGTCGGGTTGTTCAGTCATCCGAGAACTCCGATCTGCGGGGGTGCTTCTGGCCCTGCCTGATGGTCACAATCCTGTCGCCCTTCTGCAGGACCCGCAGCGCGTCAGTGTCGAACCGGTAGAGGTGATCGCCGCGCTGCACGGCCAGCAGCATCTCGCCAGCCTCAGACAACTGCGCCGGGGAGAGGCCGAGTTCGGCGCGTCCGACTTCCCGCTCACGAACCTCGAGGCCCTCCGACGGGTCGAGCAAGTCTTCCATGAGTTCGCCGGCGATCGGGTGGACCAGCTGCATCCCCAGCAGACGTCCGGCGGCTTCTGCGGTGGTGATCACCTGATCGGCGCCGGACTGCTTGAGAACGTTCGCGCTGGCCTGCTCGCGGGCGGCAGCCACCAACTTCGTCCTGGGCGCCAGTTTGCGCACCGCCAGCGTGACGAGCACGGCCACGTCGTCGCGGTCCACAGCGACGATCACCTTGCCCGCAGTGGGGACGTCGGCATGAGTCAGCACTTCTTCGCGACGGGCGTCACCCAAGATTCCCGCCACCCCCGGGTACTCGTCGGAGTCCGGGTCGAGTGGGTCCTTGCGGGTCGGGCGGGTGGCGTCCTCAACCGCGGCGGCGTCGTTGGCGATGACCACGATCCGTTCCGGTTCGATGTCGTTGTCCAGGAGCATGCGCACGGCTGAGCGCCCTTTGACGCCGTATCCGATGACGACGGTGTGATCCTTCAACTTCTTCCTCCAGCGGCGTTCGCGGAACTCGTTGCGCGTGCGTGCGGTGAGCACCTCCAGGGCGCTACCGACCAAAACGATCAGGAAGAGCACCCGCAGGGGTGTGATCAGGAAGATGTTCACCAGCCGCGCTTGGTCTGTGGCCGGGGTGATGTCCCCGTACCCCGTCGTCGACAGCGAAACCGTGGCGAAGTACAAGGCGTCGACGAAGTCGACCGGGGTGCCGGTGTTGTCCTGGTACTGGCTGCGCTGGACGTAGACCAGCATGGTGGTGGCTGCGATGGCGAAGAATGCGATCGCTACCCGAACCAGCACGGACCCAACCGGGCTGAGCCGCAGTTCCGGAAGCGACAATCGACCGCCGAGGCCGGCGTCGTCGTCGCGCTCACTCACGCAGCGCAACCTACCAGCAGTGGTGGCTGGAGCCACGGCCGAACCACCCGCCGGGTTGGTGTGAGTCTGGTGGGGCGCATCGCCCCCTGTGCTTGACCGCAGACCAAACTTGACACTAGCGTCAAGTTCATGGGCGCACTACGTTCGATGATCGACACCGGCTCCGAGCAGTTCACGAGTAACCGCACGGCGATGCTTGAGGCTTTGGCCGAAGTGCACAGCTTGCAGGCCGCCGTCGCCGCGGGTGGCGGCTCGACCGATCCTGGCAAGAATGCCCGCACCGTCGCCCGCCTGCGTTCGCGGGGCAAACTGCTTCCACGCGAGCGCATCGCGTATCTGCTGGATGCCGGCAGTGCATTCCTTGAGCTCAGCCCGCTGGCGGGTTGGGGGACGCAGGACCCGGTGGGAGCGGGACTTGTGACCGGGATCGGCACGATCAGCGGTACCGAGTGCGTGATCGTGGCCAACGATCCGACGGTGAAGGGCGGCGCACAGGGACCCTCTTCGGTGCGAAAGGGTCTGCGTGCCATGGACATCGCGCGGCAGAACCGGCTTCCGTTGATCAGCCTCACCGAGTCCGCCGGCGCTGACCTTCCGCAGCAGGCGGAGATCTTCGTGCCCGGTGGCGCCAGTTTCAAGAACCTCACGCAACTGTCGGCGGCGGGCATCCCGACGGTGACGATGGTCTTCGGATCGTCGACCGCCGGCGGCGCGTACGTACCGGGAATGAGCGACTACGTGGTGCTGCAGAAGGAGGCCGCCAAGGTCTATCTCGGTGGTCCGCCCCTGGTGAAGATGGCCATCGACGAGGACGCCGACGAAGAAGAGCTCGGTGGCGCGGAGATGCATGCGCGGATCTCCGGGCTCGGTGACTACTTGGCGCAGGACGAGCCCGATGCCCTGCGGATCGGCCGGGAGATCGTGGAGCACCTGCGTTGGCGCAAGCAGGGACCCGGTCCGGACCGCGCGCCGGTGGCACCGCGCTACGACCCTGAGGAACTGCTGGGTATCGCCTCGGCAGACGTCCGGGTGCCGTTCGACGTCCATGACGTGCTGGCCCGGGTGCTCGACGACAGCGCGTTCGAGGAGTTCAAACCGCTGTACGGAACGACGCTGGTCACCGGGTGGGGCCACATCAGCGGCTACCCGGTGGGCGTGCTCGGCAACAACGGCATCCTGTTCAGCGAGGAGTCGCACAAGGGTGCGCAGTTCATTCAGATGTGCAACCGGATGGACGTGCCGATCATCTTTGTGCAGAACATCACCGGATTCATGGTGGGCACCCGCTACGAGCAGGGCGGCATCATCAAGGACGGCGCCAAGCTCATCAACGCGGTGTCCAACTCGACGGTTCCGCACATCACGTTGATGGTCGGGGCTTCATACGGCGCGGGCAACTACGGCATGAGCGGACGGGCCTACGACCCCCGGTTCGTGTTCACCTGGCCCAACCACCGAATCGCGGTCATGGGACCCAAGCAGCTGGCCGGGGTGCTGACGATCGTGGCTAAGCAGAAGGCCGGCGACGCTTTCGATGAGGCGGCCTTCGCGCCGATCCGGGATGCGTTTGAGAAGCAGGTCGAGGATCAGTCGACGGCGCTGTTCGCGACAGGCAGGTTGTGGGACGACGGCATCATCGACCCGCGGGATACCCGAACGGTGCTGGGGTTGGCGTTGTCCGCGACGCACTCAGCACCGGTTGCGGGCACGTCGAACTACGGCATTTGGCGCATGTGAGGAGTGGGTCGGGGCTGTTGAGGGCGACGAAGTTGGGCACTTTGGACAGGCAGAACCCCCAACAACGTCGCCCTTAAAATTGGGGTCCGATGCAGACCTCGTGAGGACAACGTCGCCCTTAAACTCGGGGGTCCGAAGCCTGCGTCGGCTACTCCTCAGGCCAGTCCCCAAGAGTGTCCAGATACATCTGCCGGACCTCGGCGATCCGCTCGTCGAGATCCTCGCGCGTCCAGTCTTCGGTCGGAACCGGCGGGAGTACAGCCACATCCACCGTCCCCGGATGGATCACCATCGAATGCGCGGCCATGATCTGACCGGCGTTGCGCATCACGATCGGCACTACCGGAACTCCCGCTTGCATGGCCATGTGGAACGGGCCCTTCTTGAAGGGCAACAACCGCGGCGTCGGTGACCGTGTACCTTCAGGCGCGATGGCGATGGACTTACCACTGCGCAGCGACTCCACGGCGGGCTCCAGGCCCTTACGCGCTTCGGCGCTGTTGCTGCGATCGATATAGGCGACGTCGGCGAGATAACCGATGGGGCCGAAGAACGGGTCCTTTTCGAGAGACTTCTTGGCGACTCCCGTGAAGTCCTTGCGCAGCAATGAACCAAGTACGAACACGTCGAGTTGGCTCTGGTGGTTGAACAAGAAGACCGCTGGTCGTGCCGCCCAGATGTTCTCCTCGCCGATCACGTGCAGACGCACTCCGGCTGATGCCAGCACCAGGTCGCAGCCGACGCTGGCTGCGACGTTGGCGCCCAGGGATCGGCTGCGGTTGAGGACCGCGAGTCCGGCTGCCGCAGCGACGCTACCGGCGAACATGCCGACCGCCGCAGCGCTGCGTCCGACATCAACGATCGAGGTGGAACGCGGCGTGTTCAGCGTGCAGGACGGCCAGCCCCGCTCTTTGGCAATGTCGTGCAGTTCTTGGTCCGGATTCAGCGCGCACGGATAACCGACCAGCTCCAGGAACGGCAGGTCCTCCTCGCCATTGGAGTAGGCGAAGGACATCTCAAGGTCGATGCCAGCCTCGTCGGCGAACTCGATGACCGCGTCTGCCTTGCCCTGCCCCCAGCGGATGTCGCTGCCCAACTCACCGGTGATGATCCCGTCCTTCTCCTCCATCTCCGTGGCGATGATGTGGTCGATGCCCAAGTCGTCGGCAGTGGCCTGGATCTGCGGACGTGTGGCCGAGGACGCGATCACGACGGTGTGGCCCTTGCGTCGGTGGGCCTCGATGAGCAATCGCGCGTCGGGGTAGATCATCCCGGCGATCTTCCGACTGAAGACGTTGGCTGCCCACGCGTCCATCTCATCGACCTCGCGGCCGGCCTGCCCCTGCACGCCCACGCGCATCATCTCCGACACGTCATGTCCACGACGCTCGACGTTGATGCTCTCCGTGACTGTCTTGACGACCTCGCTAACTGAGATCTCGCCACGACGCAGGCGGTACTTGAAGAACGCCGCAGCGGAGTAGCCAGCGATCAGCGTCCCGTCAAAGTCGAAGAACGCGCCGATCTGCGGGCCTTCATGGGAGCTGTCGATCTGCTCGATCAGCCACTCGATGTCAGCCACTGAGGCCTCCTTGGTTGAGCGTCGCTCGTTCGATGAGTAGGGGTTGTCCAGTGGCCTGTGCGATCCCCCGCAGATCGTCGACTCGCCGCACCGCCAATCGCAGTTCGGCGGCGAACGCCTGTCGGCGTGCGGCGAGGTCCGGTTCCTCGGCGTTCACCAGGCCCTGATTCTTGGCAAGTTGGAAAGCGTTGACGAAGTAATCCTTGGAGATCGACTCCGGGGTGTGCAGCGTTCGCTGCAGCCACCGCTGCCGGGCCAGGCTCAGGCAGGTCTCAACCAGCGCAGCCTGCTCGACGGTCTGGTCGCCGGCAGCCGCCAGTTCGTCGGCGAGCACGCTGTAGGCCTCGAGGAACGGGCCGATCACACGGTGGGCGAGCACCAGCTTCAGTTTTCCGGCTTCCTCAATCACACTCTCGGTGGTGAAGGTGTCCTCCTCCCAGCCGGGATACATCAACGACGCCTCCGCGGCGATCTGGTCGGAGAATTCCCGGGTCGGCGGGAAGAAGAACTCGAACTTCAGGATGTCCTTGAGCCGTCGTGCGTTCTCCCAGACCGCGACCTTGATGTCCGGGGCCCGATCCTCGGCCGCCTGGATCGCTGCGAGTTCGGTGATCGCCCGGTTGAGGAAGAAGTGGATGACGGTGTTGCGGTAGAAAGCGGCCTCGTGCTGGCTGTCCAACGACACGTAGAACACGCGCTCAGTCGGGCCGTCGTACTGCGTGACCACGCCCTCTTGCACCAGATTGCGCAAGGTGTCGCGCAGGGGGCCGTGCTCGTCGAGGTTCACCTGTTCGGTCAGAGGCAGATTTCGCACACGGATGTAGTCCAACAGAGGCTGCAGGATGTGCCGCCCCTCCTCGACGGTGATGGCCCGGTCCCCGTTGTCCAGCAGGGCGAAGGTGAGCATCGCGGCCGGGGTGACCGGGGTGGCCGCGTTGATCCGGTTGCACACCTCGAAC
>Ga0209607_1001027_pt1 | contig 23547 bp, 23 predicted proteins | sample AD_UKC117_MetaG_FD_184413 | JGI IMG/M metagenome (GOLD analysis project Ga0209607, IMG submission 184413) | Active sludge microbial communities of municipal wastewater-treating anaerobic digesters from Hong Kong - AD_UKC117_MetaG (SPAdes)... | ecosystem: Engineered > Bioreactor > Anaerobic >... | reverse complement strand
GGCGTTGGAGTTAGGGACAGGGGTTGGACTTGCGTACAGCGGTTGGAGTTGCGCGGACCGTGGTTGTCCAACGGTTGTACCGATCTCCAACGTGTGTGCGCATGTCCAACGGATCTGGGCGCGGGCGGGCAGGCGTTGGAGTTAGGCACGGGGGTTGGACTTGCGCACGGGGGTTGGAGTTGCGCGGACCGTGGTTGTCCAACGGCTGTACCGATCTCCAACGTGTGTCCGTAAGTCCAACGGATCTGGCCCATCACGCCTTCGCTGGAACTCGGGACTCCACCACAATCAGGCTGCTGGTCACCGTGACTGCGACGACGTTCGCCACGATCATCGGTAGGTCCGGGCGCGTGAGCCCGTACGTCAACCACAGGGCCTGCCCGGCCAGCAGCATGAACAACGCCGCAAGCGACACCTCCGACACCAGCCCGGCCCGCCGCCGTCCGATTGACTCGACCAGCTGCGGAACCGTCGTCGCGATGCCGAGCAGAACCCCCAGACTTGAGGCGACAGCGCCCGGCAACCGGGTCAGTGCGGCTACGGCCAGGGCCACCGCGAGCAGCGGCACAAGCGAGGCGCTGAGCAGGGGCCAGGAACGCTGGCGCCGCAGCAGCAGAACCACCACCGTCACTGTCGTGGAGATGAAAGTGAGGTTGCCGACGATGATGGCCGGCGCCTGCAGGATCAGCCCGTAGGACAGCCAACCGGTTCCGGCCAGGACGAAGAGCGTCCACGTAAGAAGGCTCACCCCGGCCGCGCTGCGGTCCCGCACGATGCGCGCGATCTGTGGCAGCGACATGGCCGTCATCAGCGCCGCTCCGGCGTAGCCGAACCACTCCGCGTCCATGTGTGGCAAAGGTATCGTTACCGGCCCCTCGCGCGAACACGCTACCCTAGGAGTCACATGGGGAGCTCGGGTCAGCCGGGCTGAGAGGGTCACCGTTTGCGTGGCCGACCCACACAACCTGATCTGGGTAATGCCAGCGGAGGAAACGTGAAACTGTTCATCGCACCCCTCGTGCTCCTGCTCGCGGCCTGCTCGGCCGACGTCGCCGATCCGCAGTCGACGCAACCGCCGCCTGACGAGGTGGTGGTTCTCACTCACGATTCGTTCGCGGTGTCCAAGAAGGTCCTCGCTGAGTTCACCGAACAGACCGGGCAGAAGGTCAAGATCGTGCAGAACGGCGACACCGGGCAGGTGGTGAACGCCGCCATCCTGTCCGCGGGGTCCCCGCAGGGCGATGTGCTCTTCGGCGTGGACAACACGTTCCTCAGCAGGGCGCAGAAGGCCGGGGTCTTCCTCGACTATCAAGCGCCGGCCTCTGCCTCAGACCTCGCCCAGCAGGCCCCGGGGGTCACCCCGATCGACACCGGTGCCGTGTGTCTGAACTACGACCGGGAGTACTTCGCAGACCGGCCCGCTCCGACCGGCCCTGCCGACCTCGTGGAGCCGCAGTACCGGGACCTCACGGTCGTCCAGAACCCAGCCACTTCCTCGCCAGGTCTGGCGTTCCTGCTGTCGACGGTATCCGCGCAGCCCGACTGGCAGCAGTACTGGCGCGACTTGAAGGACAACGGCGTCAAGGTGGTCGACGGCTGGGACAACGCCTACTACCAGCAGTTCTCAGGAGGATCCGGTGAAGGCACCCGCCCGATTGTGGTCTCTTATTCCACGAGCCCCGCGGCCGAAGTCATGTTCGCCGAAGACCCGCAGGCGCCGCCGCCCACGGCCAACATCGATGCGGACTGCTTCCAGCAGGTCGAGTACGCCGGGGTGCTCGCTGGTGCGCGCAACGAAGCGGGAGCCAAGCAGTTCGTGGACTTCATGCTCTCGCGCAGCTTCCAGGACGACATCGGTTCGCAGATGTTCGTGTACCCGGTGGTGGAGGGGGCGACGGTGCCGAAGGCGTTCGAGGAGTACGCACCGGAACCCACGGATCCGGTGGTCATGGACCCCGAGCAGATCGCCGACGGTCGCGATGAATGGATCGATCAGTGGTCCGCGATCATGGAGTAGCCGCCCGGGCGGTGCTTGTCGTCCCGGTGGTCTTCCTGCTGGTCATGTTCGTGGTGCCGGTCGCCGCGGTGTTTCGGGTCGGGCTCGAGACCGGACCGTCGCAGATGCTGGAGGTCATGGGTGCCGGGCGCACCTGGCAGATTCTCGGGTTCACAGTTCTGCAGGCGGTGCTGTCCACCGCGGCGACGATGCTGGTGGCGCTGCCCGCAGCGTTCGTGCTCGCCACCTTCCGGTTCCCGGGACGAGGGCTGATCCGCGCCTTGGTCCTAGTACCTTTCGTCATGCCCACGGTGGTGGTGGCCGCGGCGTTCCTCGCCCTGATCGGGCCGACCGGTGCGCTGGGCGTGGACCTGTCCGGTTCGGTCTGGGGGCTGGTCCTCGCGCACATGTTCTTGAACATCGCGGTGGTGATCCGCGTGGTCGGCAGCGTCCTGGCAACGATGGACCCACGCCTGGAAGAGGCCGCACGTGTGCTCGGTGCCTCGCGGTGGACGGCGTGGCGGCGAGTGACGTGGCCGTTGCTGAGACCGGCCCTGCGCGCCTCGGCGCTGATCGTCTTCCTGTTCTGCTTCACGTCTTTCGGGGTCGTACAGGTCCTCGGTGCGGGACAGTTGCGCACGCTCGAAGTGGAGATCTATCGGCAGACCGCCTACCTGCTGGACCTGCCCGCGGCAGCGGCGTTGTCCCTGCTGCAGTTGCTGGCGGTGGTGGCGATGCTGGCCGTCGTCGGCAATTCCGGTGGTGCGCGCACAGGCAATGCGGTAGACGTCGCGCGGGCGCCGGTCGGGTGGCGACAGCGGGGCGGCGTGGCAGCGGTGGTCGTGCTCACCGTCGTGGTGGTGCTGGCCCCGCTGGCGATCATCGTGGTCCGGTCACTGATGATCGACGGCCGACTCACCACCGTGGGTTGGCAGATGCTGTTCTCACAAGGTGACTCGACCAACGCGGTGGATCCGTTCTCGGCGGTCCTGGCCTCGCTGCGAACAGCAGGTGGGGCAACATTGCTGGCCATGCTTGTCGGTGGGATGGCCGCCTTCGGCCTGGCGTTCCGCGGCCGCGGTGGCTGGCTGCGGTCCGTGGACGCTCTGATGCTGCTGCCACTGGGAACCTCGGCGGTCACTGTCGGCCTGGGCATGCTGCTGGCCTTCGGACGCCCGCCGCTGGACCTGCGCAACACCGGACTGCTGATCGTGCTGGCCCAGGCCCTGGTCGCGATCCCGTTCGTGGTCCGGGTGCTGGCCCCGGCGCTGTCGGGATTCGACCGCCGATACCTGGACGCGGCCGCGGTCCTCGGTCGATCTCCTGTGCGGGCTCTGGCCGGTGTGGCGGTCCCGTTGCTCCTGCCCGCTGTTGTGGTCGCGGCAGGTTTCGCGTTCGCGGTCACGATCGGGGAATTCGGTGCCACAGTATTCCTGGCCAGCCCCGCCGATCCGACCCTGCCGGTGGCCATCTCGCGGCTGCTGGCGCGGCCCGGGGAAGTGACCGTCGCCGCGGCGTACGCGGCCAGTGCGGTGCTCATGCTCATCACGGCCGCCGTGGTCGTGGGTATGGACCGGGTGCGACTGAGCCGAGCGGTGGCGTTCTGATGCTCTCGATGACCGCAGTCGAAGTCAGCTACGACGAGCCCGTCCTGCACGGCATCGACCTGGAGGTCGGCCCTGGGGAGATCGTGTGCATCCTCGGTCCCAGCGGCGGCGGCAAGTCGACCTTGTTGCGTGCGGTCGCCGGTCTGGTCGATCACACCGGCAGCATCGCCGTGGCCGGCAGGTCTTTGGCAGGGGTTCCGGCGCATCGCCGCGGGGTCGGCATGATGTTCCAGGACGATCTGCTCTTCCCCCACTTGGACGTCGCATCGAACGTCGGTTTCGGTCTGAGCCGGCAGGACCCGCAACGGGTGGCACAGATGCTGGAACTGGTCGGCCTCGCCGGTTACGAGCACCGCGCCGTCGACACCCTCAGTGGCGGTCAGGCACAGCGCGTGGCATTGGCGCGCGCACTTGCCCCGGAGCCCGATGTGCTCCTGCTCGACGAACCGTTCGGAGCGCTGGACGTGGTCCTCAAGGCGCAGCTGGTCCGCGAGGTGCAACAGGTGCTGCGCGACCGCGGCGTCACCGTGCTCGCGGTCACCCATGACCGGCACGAGGCGTTCACGATGGCTGATCGGGTGGCGGTTCTGCGAGCGGGGGAACTGGTGCAGGTTGCCACCGCCGATGAGTTGTGGAACAAGCCGGTGGATGCCTACGTCGCCCGCCTGGTCGGACTCAGTGTCCTCGACGGGGTCGCATATCCGCCCGAAGAATTGCGCATCACTGCGCAAGGACGGTGGGCCTTGCAGGTCACCGGCCGGACGTTCCTCGATGGCCGGTACCTGGTGTCAGGTGTGGTGGACGGCGAGTCCGTGACGTTCGGATCCGACGCGCGCAGCCTGCCCGCGGTGGGGCAGACGGTGCACATCGACCGCGTGGACCCGGCCGGTTGATCCGCGGAAGGAAAGGCTCACTCGACCGCTCGTCGGCGCATGACCATGGCCGCGATTCCCCGCCAGCCCAGAAGGGTGACGGCCAGGAACGCGGTGGCCACGAGGATGAAGGCCGCTGCGGTGCCGTCGCCCAACGAGCGGCGCAACAGCATCCCGCCGACCAGCGTCATCAGCCAGATCACCACCCCGGCCCGCAACGACTCGGGTGGTCGCAATGGCAGCGCCACCACCCACCCGATGGCAAGAGCCGCCAGAAACGGCGCGGCCACGCGTAGCAGCGAATCGGCCTCGGCGTGGGCCTGAATCCCCGAGGCCACGAATGCGATCACGCACACGAAGTCCAAAACCGCCGCCACCCATGCCTTCACGAATCATGACTCTAGTTGCGGGTGTTCGTCAGTGGCCGCAGGCTGGAGGTATGCGCGTCCAGGAGTACATCGGGGTCTACCACGCCGACGGCGGTCTGGTGGGCGAGACGAAGTACTTCTTCGGCCACCTGTTCGGACGGGTCCATTGTTCGCTGTGCGACATCACTCATTCGCCGGTGCGGCGCAAGAAGGCGTGGGACACGTTGGCGGCCTCGCTTGATGCGCCGTTTCGCCTCTTCCACCTCAACGAAATGCCAGCCGATGTGAAAGCCGTGGTCGCGCGTGTGGGCAGTCCTGTGGTCCTGGCCCGGACGGCCACCGATGTGGTGGTGCTGCTCGACGAGGCGCAACTGGACGCCCTGGACGGCTCCGTGGCGGCCTTCGCGGGCGCACTGGCTTCGAGCGCGGCGCCGCTGACCGCGACTGGGACCGACTGATCCGGCCGGATCGCCCGCAGGATCCTCGCCGCCCCCTTGGTCGGCGCTAGCGTTCATCCGTGGACCCCATCCGCCGCACCGAGACCTGGTTCGCACACAACGGACTGCCGCAGTTCGTCGACGACTACAACTCGCGCGAGCACATCTGGACGCGGGCCGTGCCCGCCATGATCGTGGTCCTGGCGGTGCAGCTGTCGTCGGCGTTGTGGAGCGCGCTCAGCAGTGGCAGCCGGGTGCTCCCGGTGTTCACGGTGGTGGTCGCGGTCCTCGCACTCGTGCTCGTGGGCCTGTGGTCGAAGCGGCGGCGCGGGTACTGGTTCGCTCCCTCCGAACGGGTCGGTTGGCCGGTGCTGCTGGGATTCATCGCGGCCGGGGCCCTTCCCGACGCGATTCAGTACGGCCGTCGCATCGAAGGCGTTGACATCACCTGGCAGACGTTGGTCGCGTCGCTGCTGCTGCAGGTCCTTTTGCTCGGCGTCATCTATTTCGTCACACGGTTCGCGCTGCTGGCCATGGTGGGATGGGCGGTCCGGCAGACGGTCCGGTCGGCCGGCGACCTCTACACCGTCGCCACGAAGGCCCTGCCGCTGCTGCTGATCGTCATGATCGTGCTGTTCATCAACACCGAGATGTGGCAGGTGGCGGGCAGCCTCGCCGGTCCGGTCTTGTGGGGCAGTAGCGGCATGCTGCTGATCTTCGGCGGCCTGGTGACCCTGGACCGCACCCGGGAACAGATCGCCACGCTCCGGCTGGACGCCCCGATCGAGGACATCCGGGCCGCATGTGCGCGCACGCCCCTGGCGGGAGTCGTCGCCGGACTGCGGCAGGTGGGGAATGCGGACCTGCACCGGCCGCAGCGGCGAGCGATGGTCATCGCCGCGCTCTCGACACAGGTGATCCAGGCCGCGCTGATTGGGCTTCTGGTGTGGGCGTTCTTCATCGTGTTCGGCGTCGTCGCCATCACCGCGCCGGTCCAGCAGGCCTGGCTGGGCGACCTGGGTTCCGCCGATGTCTTCTGGACGATCGGCCAGGACCACGTGTTGTCCCGCGCACTGATCCGCGTGGCCACTTTCCTGGGAGCGTTCGCCGCGTTCTACACGACGGTTTATGCCGCCAGCGATCCGGTGTACAGGGCCTCCTTCTCCGATGACGTGGGCGCCTCGCTGCAACAGGCGGTCGACGTCAGGCGAGCCTATCTCAGCGTCAAGGGGAGGCAGGATGCGTGACCGCGACTCGTCCGGACGTCCCCGCAATGCCCGGCCACGCGACGAGTTGGGCAGGCCGTTGCCGACCGGGTGCCATGGCGTGGAACCCTTGCCCGAGGACATAGACACCAGTGCCGACGCGGTGGTCGCCCTGGCCGGTCATCTGCTGGATCAAGGGCTGCCGTTCCAAGCGCATGAAGCGTTGGAGGCGGTGTGGAAGGTTGCCTCGGAACCGGAGCGCACTGCGTGGAAGGGTATGGCGCAATTGGCTGTGGCACTGACCCACGCCATGCGAGGCAATGCCACAGGCGCTGTGCGAGTGCGTGAACGTGGTCTGCTCAACCTCGCGGCCGGTGAACTGCCGGCGGTGGCGCTTGCGCTGCGCGACCGCCTGCTTGATCTCACGAGCGGACCCTGACACTGACGTGTCCGCTCCTCTGGTGTCGATCACACCGGACGGCAGATTCAACCCGGACGCACTGCACGGACGGCAACCTCTCATGGCCTGCAGCCCCGCAGTGCCGAACACTCGAACGGGGTCACCCCCGCATGGCCGCCAGGACTACCCCCTGGGAAGTCGCTGACGTGGTCGGTGGCCTCGAAGTGCGCGACCCGACGCAAGGTCTTCGCGATTGTCCGATTGCTCATAGCAAGAGCGGGCTTCACCAACGGGTGGAATGCGCGGGCCAACCAGGCACCGACCCGCGAGGTGAATCAAAGTCGCTACTATCCGTTCATCCGCCGGTAAAAGCCCTTCAACGCCGGGTAGAGCTTCTTGTACTCGATGAAATGCTGCTGGTAGACCTCGCGGTCCCCGGGGACCGGGTCGAACGTGCGGGCCACCGGCACCCGCGCTGCCGCCTGTTCCAGAGTCAGTTCGCCCATGCAGACCAGAGCCCACATGGCCACTCCCCGCAGTTGTGCGTTGAGCGGGTCCGCCACCTGTTCGATGCGCCGGTCCAGTGTGGACGCGATGATCGAACACCACAGGTCGGACTGCGCGCCGCCGCCCAACACCCGCACGCTCGGAACCGACCGTTTGAGGTATTTCTCGTAATAGGCGAACAGCCACCCGATGTTCAGCGCGACGCCTTCCATCACTGCGCGCACCATCATCGCCCGGTCGGTGCGGAAGGACATGTTCACGAAGGCCGCCCGCAGGTTCTTGTCCTCGATCGGGCTGCGTTCTCCGGCCAGCCATGGCGTGAAGATCAGCCCTTCGCACCCGGCCGGGGCGGTAGCAGCCAAGGCGGTCAGGGCGTCGTATGTCGGTTGTTCGAGGATCGGTGCGGCGCCGTCCGCTCCGATGCCGCTGCCACCGCCGAGCAATCCGTCTGAGGGGGCGATGATCTGCTCGCGCAGCCAGGACAACGCCGCACCGCCGGTCTCGATGTTGTTCCCGACCAGGTTCATCGCCGGGTCCAGGCCGGGCAGGGTCGCGATGGAGTGCAGGATGTCGGTGCGTTTGAACGGGACTCGCGCCGAAAGCCATGCCGTGGTGGACACCGCCAGGTGCGTGTCGTAGGCGTTGACGGCACCGCTGCCGATGACTGCTGCGTGGACATCGGGAATTCCGCAGGCGACGGGGACACCGGCCTTGAGGCCCAGGCGTTCGGCCGGTCCGGGCAGCAGGTCGCCCTGGATCGAACCGGTGGGGATCAGTTCCGGCAGCAAGTGGCGCTTACGCCCGGAACGTCGCACCAAGTCGTCGACGTACGCCGGCTCGGATCCGATGTGGTTGTCGGTCAGCCAGGAGGCGGTCATCGATGCGGGGGTTGCCGCAGCCCTGCCGGTGAGCAGGAAGGCCACGTAGTCCACCGGCTCCAGCAGTACCCGGCAGCGCTCACCGACTTCCGACAGTTCGTTCTGCAGCAATAGCGAGTGCCCGGTCGGATCGGCGCCGGACGGATTGGGGGCGCCGCCGGTGATCCGCAGCCAGGGCAGCACTTTGTGCGGGGCGTATCCTCCGACCGAGATCGGCCCGCCGATGAGTTTGCGGACGTTGTGCCGCGAGCGGGTGTCCGACCACAGCATGACGGGTCCGGCCGGTGCGTCGTCGGGCCCGACCGGAACGGTGGAGGCCCATTGCCCGGTGATGCCGATCGCGTACAGCTCCTCGCGTGACACGTCCTCGGTCACCCGGGCGATGGCCGACCGCAGGGCCGCTTCCCATTCGATGGCGTCCTGGGTGGCGGTGCCGTCGCGACCCACGTACACCGAGACGGGTTGGAAGGCGGTGGCCAGAATCTGGCCGTCGACGTCCACGGCGGCAACTTTCGGACCACCGTTGCCAAGGTCGATGGCCAGGATCCAGCTCACTCGGGGGCCACCTCGTGCATGGCGTCCAGGACCCCGGACATCAGCATGTTGATCGTCTGGTTGCCCTGCGGGGTGTGGCCGAAGCCGTACATAGCGCCGCTGGCAGCGGGCGTTCCCACGTTGTCCAGCGCGTAGTCGACGGCGCTTTGCAGGTCGTCGAGGAAGGCCTGCGCGATCCCGGGCCGGGTGTTGGGGCGGGTCACGCAGAAGTGCAGCGATGCCGGCAACTGCAGAGCGTTCATGCGCCAACCGGACTTCTTCAGCGCGTCGTTGACCAGGTAGATGTCGAGGTCGTCGCGGTCAGCCATGAACGCGATCAGGAATTTGGGGTCACCGATGACCTGCAGACCGTTCATGTCGTCGATCCCGGCGCGGATGGTGGCCGCGGTCTCCAGGATTCCGCGTGCGGCATCCAGGTATCCCTGACGCCCGGTGGTGACCATCGCTGCCCAGGTGGCCGCGATCAAGCCGCCCGAGCGCGAACCCGCCAGTCCGGGGGACAGGTAGAGGCCACCGGGCCAATCCGGGTACGTGAAGTACTGATGGCGTCGCAGGTCCTTGTCGCGGTAGAGCAACGTGGACGTGCCCTTGATCGAATAGCCGTACTTGTGCGTGTCCGCGGAGATCGATGTGACGCCGGGGACACGGAAGTCCCACAGCGGAATGTCGTAGCCGAGCTCCTCGGCCCACGGCCACAGCAGCCCGCCGAGGCAGCCGTCGACGTGCATCCCGATCCCGCGTTCGGCGGCCAGCGCCGCGATGTCCTCGATGGGGTCGATCAGACCGTGTCCGTAGTCACCGGCCGAACCGACCAGCGCGATGGTGTGGTCGTCGATCAACTCCGCCATCGCCGCAACGTCGGCGGTGTACTTGTCGGTCAGCGGTGCGTGGCGGACCTCGATGTCCATCCAGTACGCGCCCTTGTCCAATGCGACATGTGCGGTGATCGGCATGACGACGTTGGGCTTGGTCACTCCGCGTTCGCGGGCGGCCTCGCGGTAGGTGTAGAGCGCGGTGATCAGCGACTCGGAACCGCCGCTGGTGACCACCCCGCATGCGTTCGCGTCGCCGTTGAGCAGATCCAGCACCATCGCGATGATCTCGGCCTCGAACTTCGTCGCCGACGGGTACATGTCACGCTGCAAAACGTTCGCGTGCGAGAACTGTGAGAACACCTCCCCGAGGTAGGCGTAGTGCTCGTGGTCGCCGCTGTAAAGGCTGCCCGACACCTTTCCCTCGTCGCCCGTGGCGTCCTCGCGAGTGGCCATGGAGGCGATCTCGGAGAGGATCTCGGTGCGATCGCGCGGTTCGTCAGGAATGCGACGGTAGTTGACCGTCTCCTTGCGGTATGGATAGAAGCCGTCGATGAAATCGTCGAAGTCGCTCACAGGGAACAAGCCTACGCCTGCCCAGGTGATTGCTGTTCCGGTTCGCGATGGTCGACATGCGGTGCCTGCAGGGCTGCGAACGTGGCACGCTGGGGATATGCGCAAAGTGCTGCCGATCCTGCTGATCCTGCTCGGAGTGGGCGTCTTCGCTGTCGGGGTGGTGAACGCGGTCAGCGGCGTCGCATCGTCCTTGAACACGGTGGGGGAGCAATGGCGCACCCCTGGTGAGAGCACCTCGCAGCTGGAGCCCGGCGGCTACGTCGTCTATGAGTCCGCCGGGATCACCGACGCCACCTCGGCCCGGGTGACCATCGACCCCGATTCGATCACGGTCTCCGGCCCCGCTGGAGCAGTGCCGGTCGTATGCATCTCTTGCGGGTCGACCAAGACCACGGTGACGCTGGGCGACGCGACGTACGTCGGTGTTGTCTCCTTCACTGCCGACACCGCGGGTTCCTACACCGTTGCGGCAACCGATTCGGGTGCCACTCTCGTGCTCGGTCCGTCGGTGTCACAGACCTTGGTGGGCGCGTTCCGCGGCGTCGGGCTGGCCATGCTCGGAGGGTTCATCTCAATCGTCGGAGTGGTCTGGCTGATCGTCGCGGCGGTCCTGGGTCGGCGCAAGCCGGAACCGGCCGCGGCCACCGGTTATTACGGGATGTCGCCAGCGCCCGGTCACCAGGCGTCCACGGCCCCGATGCAGAACCCTGACCAGATCGGTTCCTGGTACCCCGATCCCGAAGACCCGAACCAGCTGCGGTGGTGGGACGGACGGCAGTGGACCGAGCACCGTCGCCCGCGCTGAGCCGCGCTTTGGAAGCCGGGCAGGTTCGCAAGGCGCCCCGACACGTGTGGGGCTGCAGGGAGTTCGAGGTTCGGCCGTTCGGTCCCTATGGCAGCGCCGAATCCTCGGGTAGAGTCGGCCGATCCGATGCCTGGGAGGGCCCGATGAAGAGACTGATGGGAATTGTTGTCGTGGTGCCCTTGCTGTTCGGCGGCCTGGCCGCATGTGGTGGCGGTGACGACACCGCGACGACCGAGACGACGGCCGCGGCCACCCCCGCGCAGACCGAGGCCATGGAGCCGACCGACGGCGCTTCGATGGAGGCCACGGACGGGACCATGGAGGCCAGCAGTGCGGTCGACGAGTACTGCCAGAAGGTCGATGAGTACGCCGTCGAGGCCAAGAAGCTGATCGAGGATCCCACTTCGGTGGACACCACTGCTTTGCAGGCCAAAGCCCAGGAACTGCAGGACACGGCGTCGAAACTGACACAGGAACTGATCAACGATCCGTCACAGGCGACGAAGGTCCAGGAGTGCACGACCAGGCTGCAGGAGGCCCTGGCCAATTGAGGGTCGGTAGGGCCGTGATGCGAGCGGATCGCATCGCGGCCGTGCATGCTTGACGCCATGCCCTCTCTGCTGGAATCCCTGTTCGCGGTCGCGGTCGTCGCGGGGATCGCCCCGATGATCACGGCGTTGCTGCCAGGTCCATCGATGCCGCAGGTCGTCTTCCTGATCCTCGGAGGAATCCTGATCGGCCCCGAAGCGTTCAACTGGGCCAGTCCGGATCAGATCGAGGCGCTGTCGCAACTCGGGCTGGGGTTCCTGTTCCTCATGGCCGGCTACGAACTCGAGATGCGCCTGTTCAGTCAACTGCCTGGCAAGCTCGCGATCCGTTCCTGGTTCGTCACCGCAGGGCTGGCACTGGCCTTCGTACTGATCGTGCAGCAACTGCGGGTGATCGACGGCAGTGTCGAAGTGACGATCGCGCTGACCACCACCGCACTGGGGACCCTGCTGCCGATCCTGCGCGAGAACGGAACGCTGAACACCGCGCTGGGACCGTTCGTTTTCGCAGCAGGTGCGGTTGGCGAGTTCCTGCCGATCGTCGCGATGGCCCTGCTCCTCAGCGCCACGGGAGCCATCGGCGGGATCATCGCGTTGGTCGCGATGGGAATCGCGGTGTTCATGGTGCTGCAGGTGCTGATGCGTGCGCGGCGGCGCGGTGTCGCCATCCGGCTGAGCCTGCAGGAGCACGCCACCGGACAGATCACTCTTCGGTGGACGGTGATCCTGCTGGTGTTCCTGCTGATGCTCGCCGAGGACTTCGGCCTCGACATCGTGCTCGGCGGCTTCCTGGCCGGCGTGGTGCTGCGGCGGTGGGCGCCCGGCGACACCGACAGTCTCGAGCGCAAGTTGGAGGCCGTCAGTTGGGGTCTGTTCATCCCCATCTTTTTCATCAACTCCGGAATGACCCTCGACATCGCGTCGATCCTGGCTGCCCCTTGGGAGCCGGTTGTCTTCGCGGTGCTCATGCTGGTCATCCGCGGCCTGCCGGCGCTGTACATGTACCGGGACGTGCTCACCATCAACCAGCGCTGGCAGATGGTCTTCTACACGGCAACGGCCCTGCCGCTGCTCGTCGCCCTGTCCCAGGTGGGGCAGGAGGCGGGCATCATGACCGACGCCGATGCCGCGACGCTGGTGGGCGCCGGAGTGGTGTCGGTGATGCTGTTTCCGCAGATCGCCGCCGCCATCGGCAGTCGCTCGAATGCCCAAGCACAACCGGCTGACGCCGATGACGTAGCCCCCGCCTAGTCTGAGGCCAAAGCCTGATCGAAGGAGTGGCATGGCCAACGAAGCGTACATCTACGAGGCGATCCGAACCCCCCGCGGCCGGGGCAAGGCCAACGGTTCGCTGCACGGGGTCAAGCCCGTGACCCTGGTAACTGGACTTATCGACGAACTGCGCACCCGGCACCCGAATATGGACCCGAACGCGATCGACGATCTGGTGCTCGGCTGCGTCACCCCGGTGGGCGACCAGGGCGCCGACATCGCCAAGACCGCCGCGATCTTCGCCGGTCTCCCCGATACTGTCGCGGGTACCCAGGTCAACCGGTTCTGCGCCTCCGCGCTGGAAGCCGTGAACATCGCCGCGCAGAAGGTCCGCTCCGGATGGGACCAGTTGATCATCGCCGGCGGTGTTGAGTGTATGAGCCGCGTGCCCATGGGCTCCGACGGCGGAGCGTGGGCGATGGATCCTGAGACGGCCTACGACACCTACTTCGTGCCGCAGGGCATCAGCGCCGACCTCATCGCCACCACGGAGGGTTTCACACGCGAGGACGTCGACGCCTACGCCGTGCAGTCCCAGCAGCGCTCGGCCGCGGCCTGGAGTGCGGGCAACTTCGCCAAGTCCGTGGTTCCTGTGAAGGACCGCAACGGTGTGACCCTGCTCGACCACGACGAGCACATGCGACCCGACACCACGATGGAATCGCTGGCCAAGCTCAAGCCGTCCTTCGCCGGCATCGGTGAGATGGGCGGTTTCGACGCGGTGGCGTTGCAGAAGTTCCACTGGGTCGAGTCGATCAACCACGTCCACACGCCCGGCAACTCCTCGGGCATCGTGGACGGCGCCGCGTTGCTGGTCGTCGGCAACGAGCAGGTCGGCAAAGACTTCGGCATGGCGCCGCGGGCCCGGATCGTGGCCACAGCGGTGTCCGGTGCGGATCCGACGATCATGCTCACCGGCCCCACGCCAGCCACCCGAAAGGTGTTGAAGACCGCCGGCCTGACCGTGGACGACATTGACGTCTGGGAACTCAACGAGGCGTTCGCCGCGGTCGTTCTCAAGTGGGTCAAGGACTTCGACCTGCCCATGGACAAGGTCAACGTCAACGGTGGCGCCATCGCGATGGGGCATCCGCTCGGTGCGACCGGCGCCATGATCCTCGGGACCGTCGTCGACGAGCTGGAACGTTCCGGCGGACGGTACGGATTGGTCACGTTGTGCATCGGTGGCGGTATGGGTCTGGCCACGATTGTTGAAAGGGTCTGAGGAAATGACGAACATGATCGCTTGGGACAAGGACGCCGACGGGATCGTCACCTTGACGATGGACGACCCCGACCAGGGCGCCAACACCATGAACGCGACGTTCCAGTCGAGTTTCGCCGAAACCATGCAGCGCCTGCTCGCGGAAAAGGACGACATCAGCGGGGTTGTCATCACGTCGGGGAAGAAGACCTTCTTCGCCGGTGGCGACCTGACGTTGCTGAGCCAGGCCACCCCCGCCGACGCGCAAGCGCTGACCGAGCAGCTGCAGACGTTCAAGGGTCTGAGCCGTCAGCTCGAAACGCTGGGCAAGCCCGTTGTGGCAGCCATCAACGGCGCCGCCCTGGGTGGTGGCCTGGAGATCGCATTGGCCTGCCATCACCGCATCGCACTGGACGTCAAGGGCAGTGAGATCGGCCTGCCGGAGGTTTCGCTGGGCCTGCTGCCAGGGGGTGGCGGGGTGACCCGCACCGTGCGCATGTTCGGGCTGCAGAAGGCGCTCATGGAGGTCCTGCTGCAGGGGCAGCGGCGCAAGCCCGCCGCCGCGCTGGAGGTGGGGCTGGTTGACGAGCTGGTCAGTGACCCGGCCGAGTTGATCCCGGCCGCGAAAGCCTGGATCACGGCCAACCCTGACGCAGCACAGCCCTGGGACGTCAAGGGGTACAAGATTCCTGGTGGCACGCCGTCGAACCCCAAGTTCGCCGCCATGCTGCCCGCGTTCCCGGCGAACCTGCGCAAGCAGCTCAAGGGTGCTCCCATGCCTGCCCCGGAGGCCATCATGGCCGCGGCGGTCGAGGGTTCACAGGTGGACGTGGACAACGCACTGCTCATCGAGACCCAGTACTTCGTGAGCCTGGCGACCGGCCAGGTCAGCAAGAACATGATCAAGGCCTTCTTCTTCGACCTACAGGGGATCATGAAGGGCAGCAGTCGCCCGGAGGGTTTCGAGAAGTACACGGCGAAGAAGATCGTCATCCTGGGTGCGGGCATGATGGGCGCCGGTATCGCCTACGTCAGCGCGCGTTCCGGTATGGAGGTCATCCTCAAGGACGTCTCGCTGGAGTCCGCGCAGAAGGGCAAGGCCTACAGCGAGAAGTTGCTGGACAAGGCCGTGGGCCGGGGCAAGATGACCCGCGAAGCCGCCGACGAGGTGCTGGCGCGGATCACCGCCACCGACAACCCGGCCGATGCCAAGGGCGCCGACCTGCTCATCGAAGCGGTCTTCGAGGACCCGTCGCTGAAGCACAAGGTCTATGCCGAGATTGAGCCGTTCATGGCTGAGGACTCGCTTCTGGCCTCGAACACGTCCACCCTTCCGGTCACCGGACTGGCGAAGGGCGTGACCCGTCCGCAGGACTTCATCGGGATGCACTTCTTCTCCCCGGTGGACAAGATGCCGCTGCTGGAGATCGTGGTGGGAGAGCAGACCTCGGATGCGGCGATCGCACAAGCAGTCGACGTCGCCTTGCAGATCAAGAAGACCCCGATCGTCGTCAACGACAGCCGCGGGTTCTTCACCAGCCGCGTCATCGGTACGTTCATGGGCGAGGCCGCGGCGATGTTGGCCGAGGGGATCCCCGCGGCCAGCATCGAGCAGGCCGCGCTGCAGGCGGGATACCCGACTGGACCGCTGGCACTGTTCGATGAGGTCAGCCTGACGCTGGGCCGCCGGATCCGGGAGGCTTCGCGGGAGGCTGCCGCGGCGGAAGGCTGGGACTTCCCCGAGCACCCGTCGTACCCGGTCATCGACAAGATGGTCGTGGACTTCGAACGTGGTGGCCGGGCGGCCGGTGCCGGGTTCTACGACTACGCCGACGGCAAACGAACCGGCCTGTGGTCGGGTCTGGCGCAGACCTGGGGCGCCGACATTGATCCGCTGACGATCGACATGAAGCAACTGCAGGAGCGGATGTTGTTCGTCGAGGCGCTGGACTCTGTGCGCTGCCTGGACGAGGGCGTTCTGCGCAACGTGCCGGATGCGAACATCGGCTCGATCTTCGGCATCGGGTTCCCGCCGTGGACCGGCGGTGTGCTGCAGTACATCAACGGTTACGGCCTGACCGAGTTCGTGGCACGGGCCCGGGAACTCGCCGCGGAGTTCGGCGACCGGTTCGAGCCGCCGGCGTCGCTGGTGGAGCGCGCGGAGAGCGGCGAGCAGTACATCTGACGCTCACGGAAGGGGTCGGGCCGATGGCGGTCCCGGCCCCTTTCGCGTGTCCAGTACGGCAACTGGTCGATTCAGATGGCTGTTGACGCCTGTCGGCGTTGACCGTCCGCTTGCCGGTCGGGTCCCGGGCCACCGTCCATATCCACATTGGCCGCAAAGATCGCCGCTCACCGTGTACACTGTGTACACATCGTAGGAATCGAGGCGGAGCATGAGCGGCACTGTTCACTACCCGACCCTGCGCGCTGGTCGCGAGCACCTGACTGACGTGCTTGATGCCGCCGCAGAAGGGCGTCCCGCTTCGGTGAGCCGGGACAAGCGAACGTACGCAACGGTCGACGCGGACCGTCTCGCCGCCTATCTTCGACTCGTTCGTCCAGCGCGGGCGGAAGTTCTCGCTGAGAACGACGGATGGAGCGTATTCATCCCTGGACTGCCAATCGCAGCGGATGGCGCCACTCTCGATGAAGCACTCGATGAGACGGTACTTGCGCTGCGTGACTATGCGGACGCATGGTCGGAACGATTGCATCGGGTACCCAACCATGTCGACAACTGGGGCCTAGTGCAGGTCGTCGAATTTTCCTCTGACGATCAGTTGAAGGTCTGGCTGCGAGGAGAGTGAAATACCCCGCGCCCACGCGTAAAGATCACCAGAAGTTCTGCGTCATCGAGGGCTGGGTTCAGCGAAAGACCTCTCGCGGGAAGACCGGAACACATCACGTGAACTATGAGCTCACCCTGCCAGATGGACGGGTCCTGCTCACAAGGATTAGTCACCCAGTGAATCGCGAGACCTACGGCCCAAGCATTTGGTCACACATACTGCGCGAGCAGCTCGAGGTGTCCGAGAAGGACTTTTGGAAATGTGTGAACGAAAGGGTTCTCCCAAACCGTGGAGCAAAGCCCCCGGTGGCACCGCCGTCGGCGATCCCCCTTGGCGTGGTCTCCGCCCTCGTTGAACAATTCCACGTTCCCGAAACGGAGGTACGCACTATGACCAAGGAGGACGCGATCCGTCGGCTGTCGATGTTCTACTCGCAGCAGTAAGCGCTACTTCGCTATCTCGACGACACCCATGAAGAACTGCCTGGGCCCACGCTTGGCAAGCGCGACGGACTGTGTCGACCATCTGTAGTAATCAGGTGCCGTCGCGTGTGCGTGGTTCCGGTTGCTGCGTCCTCGGGGGGATCATCGTGCCGCGGCCGGCCCACCACCTCAGGGCACCGCGCGCACTGGTCCGACCCCCGTGCGACGATCGGATCATGGATCGCAGCACCTCGGCCAGGTGGCTCGAACGCGCCCAACAGGTCACCCCCGGCGGCGTCAATTCCCCGGTCCGGGCATTCCGGGCAGTCGGAGGTCATCCGGTCTTCTTCACCTCGGGTCAGGGTCCCTACGCCACAGATGTCGACGGCAACACCTACGTCGATCTGGTGGGTCAGTGGGGTCCGGCGCTGCTCGGCCACGCGCACCCCGCAGTTGTCGAAGCAGCGCAGCGGGCCGCCGCGGCCGGACTCGGTTTCGGCGCGCCGCATCCCAACGAGGTGGAACTGGCCGAACTGATCGTCGAACGGGTCGATCCGGTGGATCAGGTGCGCCTGGTCAACTCCGGCACCGAGGCCACGATGAGCGCGATCCGGGTCGCTCGTGGTTTCACCGGCCGTGACGTGATCATCAAGTTCGCCGGCTGCTACCACGGGCACTCCGACGGACTGCTGGCCGCCGCTGGCAGCGGAGTGGCCACGCTCGGCCTGCCCGACAGCGCCGGCGTGACCAAGGAACAGACCGCTGACACGATCGTGCTGCCCTACAACGATCTGGCAGCTGTGGCCGATGCGCTGCAGCACCACGAGGTCGCCGCGGTCATCACCGAAGCCGTGCCCGCCAACATGGGGGTCGTGCCCCCGGCGCCCGGGTTCAGCCAGGGACTCGCCGGGCTGTGCACGGAGAACGGTGCTCTGCTGATCAGCGATGAGGTGATGACCGGGTTCCGCGTCTCCCCAGCCGGTTGGTTCGGGCTGGAGGGCGTCCCCGCAGACCTGTACACCTACGGCAAAGTGATCGGCGGCGGATTGCCCGTGGCGGCCTTCGGCGGTCGTGCGGATGTCATGCAGATGCTCGCTCCGCAGGGGCCGGTGTATCAAGCGGGCACGCTGTCCGGTAACCCGGTCGCCACCGCGGCTGGGCTTGCGATGCTGCGCAACGCCGACTACGCCGCGGTTGATCAAGCCGCCGAGCAGGTCATCGCAATGACCGACGAGGCGCTCACGCGAGCGGGTGTGCCCCATGTCGTACAGCGAGCCGGCAACCTGTTCAGCTTCTTCTTCCGCGACGAGTCGGTCGCCAATTACGACCAGGCCCGCGAGCAGGACACGGACGCGTTCGCTGCCTTCCATTCGGCGATGCTCGATGCCGGTGTGAGTCTGCCGCCATCGGCGTTCGAGGCGTGGTTCGTGAGCAGTGCGCACGACGACGAGGCCCTGGGACTGATCGAGCAAGCACTGCCCAGCGCAGCCCGCGCTGCCGCGTCCCAAGGAGACACTTCATGACTGAGCGCACGACGGTTCATCTACTGCGCCACGGCGAGGTGTACAACCCGGACAAGATCCTCTACGGCCGGCTTCCCGAGTTCCACTTGTCGGAGTTGGGTCAGCAGATGGCTGTGCTCGCCGCCGAAGCACTGGCCGGTCGCGACCTGGTCGAGGTCCGTTCATCGCCGCTGGAACGTGCGCGGGAAACGGCTGCGCCTATCTCCGAGAAGTTCGGACTCACGCCGGTGATCGACGAGCGGATCATCGAGGCAGGCAACGTCTTCGAGGGCCAGCGGGTGTCGGTGGGTGACGGCGTCCTGCGCCAGCCCCGGGCCTGGCGGCACCTGTGGAACCCGGCGCGGCCCTCCTGGGGTGAGCCTTACAAGGATGTCGCCGCCCGCATGCGTGCGGCTGTCACCGATGCCCGCCGCAGCGCCCGCGGACACGAAACGGTGCTCGTCAGTCATCAGCTACCGGTATGGGTCTCCCGGTTGGACGCGGAGCGACGGCCGTTCATGCACGACCCCCGAAAGCGGCAGTGCAATCTGGCTTCCCTGACGTCCTTCACATTCGACGACGACGAGTTGGTTTCGATCGTCTACACCGAGCCCGCGGCGTCGCTGTATCCGCGGTCGACCAAGGGGGTCGGGGCGTAAGTGCGAACGGCAGGGAAACGGTTCGGCCTGGTTGCGCTCCTGGCAGCCTTGACGCTGGCGGGCTGCTCGCAGGAGGCGGCGGACCCCGGTGATTCGGCCGGCTTCGTCGAGGGCGACGGCACATCGGTGATTCTGCCGGTCGACCAGCGCAAACCTGCCCCGGTGCTCACCGGAACCGACCTGAACGGTGAACCCGTCGACACCTCCACCTGGCAGGGCAGCCCAGGCGTCATCAATGTGTGGGCGTCGTGGTGTGCTCCGTGCCGCGCGGAGGCGCCGGAACTGGTCGCCGTCGCCAAGCAGAACCCGGACGTCAACTTCCTGGGACTGGACACCCGTGATTCAGACGCCCCCGCGCGGGCTTTCGTGGAGAAGTTCGGGATCCCCTACCCGAACCTGCCGGACCCGGACGGGCAACTCGTGCTGCAGTTCTCCGACAGCCTGCCGCCGCAAGCGATCCCGTCCACGCTGCTCGTCGATGCCCAAGGCAGAGTGGCCGGTCGGTTCCTCGGCGCCGTCGAGGCCGGTGAGCTCGACGCTGCGCTGCAGGACCTCGTTGCCGAAGACCCGGGCGGAGCCTCCGGGTGAGCGTCGCCGAGACCGTCACCGGCGGGTCGCTGCTGCTGGCGATCCCGCTGGCGCTGCTCGCCGGTTTCGTGTCGTTCGCCTCGCCGTGCGTCCTGCCGCTGGTTCCGGGCTATGTGGGGGTCGTGACCGGCGTGACCGGCGCCGAACTCACCGAGCCCGTTGCCCCCCGACACAGCCGCATACTCACCGGCGTGGGCTTGTTCATCGCGGGCTTCTCGCTTGTGTTCATCTCCTACGGTGCTCTGCTCGGCTACGCCGGGGGAGTGCTGCTGGAGTACCAGGAGCCGATACAGCGGGTCCTCGGGGTCGTGATCATCGTGATGGGCATCGGCTTCATGGGCGCATTCCCGTGGCTTCAGCGCGAAGTGCGCTGGCACGTGTCACCCAACCTGGGAATCTGGACCGCGCCGGTCCTGGGTGTTCTGTTCGGCGTCGGCTGGACCCCGTGCATCGGCCCGACCCTGGCGGCGGTGCAAGCGCTGGTCTTCACAGAAGGCTCTGCGCTGCGCGGTGCGCTGCTGTCACTGGCGTACTGCATCGGCCTGGGTGTTCCCTTCCTCGTCATCGCGCTGGCCTTCCGCCGGATGGCAGGGGCGGTGAAGTGGCTGCGCCAGCATTCGCTGTGGGTGCTGCGTTTCGGCGGCGCCACGTTGATCCTCATCGGAGTGCTGTTGGTGACCGGCTTCTGGAACGACGTGTCCGTCTGGATGCGGGTCTGGGCCAATGAGTTCCAGGTGGGCCTATGACCACCACGGTGGAACGTCCGCGCAGTAGCGGTCCGCAGCTCGGTGCGGTGGGGTGGATGCGCTGGGGCTGGCGGACCCTGACCAGCATGCGCACCGCGCTGATTCTGCTGCTGTTGCTGGCACTGGCCAGCATTCCCGGCTCCGTCTTCCCACAGCGGGGCACCGACGCTGCGCGTGTCAACGACTACTTGCAGGCCAATCCGACCCTCGGGCCGTGGCTGGACCGGCTCGGCATGTTCGACGTCTTCGCCTCGGCCTGGTTCGCGGCGATCTACCTGCTGCTGTGCATCTCCTTGGTCGGTTGCATCATCCCCCGGACCGCCGACTTCATCCGGACCTACCGCAAACCCCCGCCGCCAGCGCCCTCGCGGTTGTCGCGCATGCCCGCGTACACCACCGTCAACGACGTCGCCACGGATTCCGCCCTGCTCGACGATGCCGAAGCCTACCTACGTGACAACAGGTGGCGGGTGCGCCGCGACGGCGATGCGATCAGCGCCGAGAAGGGCTACCTGCACGAGGTGGGCAACCTGCTGTTCCATCTCTGCTTCATCTTCCTGCTGCTGGCCGTCGGCGTCGGCGGACTGTTCGGATGGTCGGCCAGGGTCATCGTGGTGGAAGGCAAAGGCTTCACCGGCTCTTTGACCCAGTTCGACTCGTTCCGCAAGGGCCGGCTGGTCAATCCCGATCAGATCGCGCCATTCTCGGTGGTCTTGCAGGACTTCTCCGCCACGTTCCAGGAATCAGGCCAGCAGGCCGGATCGCCACGGCAGTTCGAGGCGCGGGCCCTGGTCAGTGAGCGGCCAGGCAAGCCTGTCACCGAGCAGGAGTTCCAGGTCAACTCCCCACTGGTCCTGCCCGGCGTCAAAGTGTTCCTGACCGGCCACGGATACGCGCCCGAGATCAAGGTCACCCGGCCAGACGGGACCGTCATCTTCGATGACGCTGTGGTGTTCCTGCCCCGCGACGGCAACCTGACCTCTACCGGCGTGGTCAAGGTTCCGGATGTCGAGCCCGGTTTCGCCTTGCAGGGCCTGTTCCTGCCGACCGCCTCGATCGACCCCGTGCAAGGACCGATCTCCACGTTCCCCGCCGCTCAGGACCCACAGTTGTTCCTCGGAGCGTTCACCGGCGACGTGAAGATCGGCGGCAGCGTGTACCAACTGGACACCACGGACCTCGACCTGATCGGCAACCAGGCGCTGCGGCCGGGCCAGAGCTGGGAACTGCCGGACGGGACCAGCGTCGAGTTCGTCGGATTCCGCGACTTCGCGAACCTGTCCCTGGCTCATGACCCGGGCCGCTGGCTGGCGCTGATCGCATCGGTGTTGGTAATCGTCGGGGTGAGTATGTCACTGCTGCTGCACCGGCGCAGGGTTTGGATCCGGTTGTCGCCGCAGGGGGATACAGTGGCCGAAGTGGCGGGTCTGAGCCGTTCGGGCGGCGGGCGCGTTCACGATGATGTCCGCGAGATCGCCACCATGCTGTCGAAAAGGGAGAGCTGAGAATGGCACAGTTGAGCAACGCTGCGGTATACGCCTCGATGCTGGTGTACGCCTTGGCACTGTTCGGGTTCGCCGCCTCGCTGGCCGCCCGGCGGGTGCCGTTGGCGTCCAAGAATGCCGTCCTGGTGGGTTCGGCCGGTGCACAGGACGTTGAAGCGCCTGTCGCCGACGAGCCCGGTCGCCGCAGCGGCAACATCGCGTTGGCGCTTTCCTGGCTTGCCACGGGGCTGCTGATCGTCGGATTCGTGCTACGCGGTCTGGCGGCCGAACGTTTTCCCTTGGGCAACATGTACGAGTTTTCACTCGGCGCGGCCATCGCGGTGGCCCTGACCTACCTGATCGCATCGACCCGCACCGACCTGCGCTGGCTCGGCGTCTGGGTGATCGGTGCGGTTCTGCTCACCCTGGGCGTGGCCGTCACCTTGCTCTACACCGAGTCGGCCCAGTTGGTCCCGGCGTTGAAGTCCTGGTGGCTGGTGATCCACGTGAGCGCGGCGGCGATTTCCGGCGGTGCGTTCACGCTCAGCGCAGGCCTCATCGGCGCCTACCTCGTGCGCCAGCGAGCCGAGGATCGCGGACGAGCGGATTCTGGTCTGGCCTCACGCCTGCCGAGCGCCGACCGCCTCGACCTCCTGTCGTATCGCACGATCGCTTTCGTCTTCCCGGTGTGGACGTTCGCAGTCATCGCCGGTGCCATCTGGGCCGAGAACGCGTGGGGCCGCTACTGGGGCTGGGACCCCAAGGAGACCTGGGCATTCATCACGTGGGTCATCTACGCCGGATACCTGCACGCACGGTCCACAGCCGGGTGGAAGGGCCGCAAGGCCGCGATCATCGGCCTCGTGGGATTCGTCTCGTTCCTGATCAACTACTTCGGCGTGAATTTCTTCGCCACCGGGCTACATTCCTACGCGGGCGTTTAAGCCGGGCGCTTGTGCTTGGGGCGCTGACTCGGGTTTGACGTTGTTGGGCTTTTGCGCCCTCGTTTCTTGTTGAAGGGTTCGTGTGGCCCGCGGTTGGTTGAGGGTGACGTTGTTGGGCTTTTGCGCGGTCGTTTCTTGTTGAAGGGTTCGCATGGCCCGCGGTTGGTTGAGGGTGACGTTGTTGGGCACTTGCGCGGTGGGAATGCCCCAACAACGTCGCCCTGGATTTCTGTCGGTGGGTTCGTGTGGCCCGCGGTTGGTTGAGGGTGACGTTGTTGGGCGTTTGCGCGGTGGAAAGCCCCCAACAACGTCGCCCTGGATTTCTGTCGGTGGGTTCGTGTGGCCCGCGGTTGGTTGAGGGTGACATT
>Ga0209607_1001026_pt1 | contig 23553 bp, 19 predicted proteins | sample AD_UKC117_MetaG_FD_184413 | JGI IMG/M metagenome (GOLD analysis project Ga0209607, IMG submission 184413) | Active sludge microbial communities of municipal wastewater-treating anaerobic digesters from Hong Kong - AD_UKC117_MetaG (SPAdes)... | ecosystem: Engineered > Bioreactor > Anaerobic >... | reverse complement strand
CAGGTACAGCCAGCCCTCGCCCGTCGGGATGTAGGTGATGTCCGCCACCCAGATCGAGTTCGGGCGGTCCACCTCGAAGTACTGGTCCACCAGGTTCGGCGCCGCTGCGCGGCTGCGATCCACCTGTGTCAGACCCCGCGGCCGCCGGGCGTGACGGCTGCGCAGCCCTTCTTTTCGCATCAGATACGCGATGTGCTCCCGACTGCAGGCCACGCCGCGCTTCTTCAGCTCCTCGTAGATCCGCGGGCTGCCGTACGTCCGACCGCTCTCCAGGAACACCTCCGAGATCAACGCGAGCTGCCGCTTGTTCGCCCGCTCGCGCTTGCCGACTGGGTCGCGGCGCCAACACCAGTAGCCGGCGTAGCTCACCTTCAGCACACGGCACATCAAGCCTACCGGATACTGCCCCACGTTCGCCGCGATCACTCGGTATCGGACTCGTTTGTCGCAGCGAAGTACGCGGCTGTTTTTTTTAGAAAGTCCCGTTCCTGGCGCAGGCGCTCGTTCTCCCGGCGCAGACGGGAGATCAGCGCGGCCTGGGAGGTCTGCGAGCCCTTGCCGGGGAACGCCTCCGCCTTCTGCTCGCGATACTGGCTCATCCAGCGGCTGATCGTGTTCGGGGCGACATCAAGCTCGCGCGCGACCTCGGCCTGACTCTGGCCGGTGGCCTGGATCCTGCGGACGATCTCCAGCTTGAACTCGCGGCTGTATCGCTTGTTGGATGTACTCAACTCAACACCTCCGGACTACACGTTTGTAGTCGTTTTGAGATGTCGGAAAAAGGCAGGCAATACCAAAACCCGAGGAGCCATGATTCATCAAGAGCCGGGAGTAGCTGTCGCCGCCGTCGCGGTTAGGATCCCAGGCGAAGAGATCCACCCAGCCGTCCCGATCCACGTCGAACCAAGTGGCGGAGAGGGTGCAGAAATCCTCCCCGGTCGGCTGTGCCAGCAGATTGGAGACATCGACGAACCCTTCTTCGCACCATGTGCGGTTCTCGAGAAGCACGTCGGGGAGTCCGGTCAAGACACCCTCTCCGTATGGATCAGAAGGATCGGCTTGTCCTCGGCCTACGAAGAGATCAGGATAACCGTCACTGTTGTAGTCTGCCCATGTTGCAGACCAGCTATCCCCGACAAGGCTCGTCAACCCAATATCGTCTGCTATATACTCATAGGGTGTATTAATACTTTCATTATACATATTGTGTAACATAATAGGCGTAGTAGCGTGTGCAACGAATGCTGGTCGAGGGTGTATTCCTATCTGGTCCGGCCTGTCGCACTCGGTATGGTTCTGCGAGCCGGAAGATAGGCCCAAGCGCGATGCCGAGGAGATCGACGCCCTGCAGGAGCTGGCAAAGGAGAAGCCTCGCTGGGGCTTCTGGAAGTACCGCGACCGCTTGAATACCCCGGGGCGTCCGTGGATCCTGTCTGTCACATCATTCCCGGATCCGCTTCTCCAAGGCCAAACGCCCCGCTCGCTCCATTTCACGTGAGTTAAAGCAACTTATCTAGCAATTACGACCTTCACCACATGTTCCTTTGCTTGCTTTTCACTCCATACACGTACGAGATAAACACCAGATGAAGCCCTTTTTCCTGAGTCGTCGACACCGGCCCATATTGCCGTTGAACAATTGCTCTTCATAGACATTGCCCCCCTCGCCAATAATCTGCCCCGCAGATCGGATACGATATACCTAACATCATCACCCCACTCCTCAGCACATCGTATCTCATATCCACCACCGGCAGCATAAACAGTTACACCATAGCTCGAATGTTGCTCTTCGACGCCTACCACGGAAGGGCCCACTAAAGCAGCCAACCCGCCTAGGTATGTAATCTGTACTGCATAGTCATAAAAGTATGGGTACTTTGCTATATATGTCTGATATGCATCGAACATAACCTCTGGAGCCGTATCTCCTGGCTGAGCATTTATCCGCGCCTGAACAAGCTCCTCCATCATAAGATAATGCTGCAGATCCATGTCAGCATTTATTGATCCGACCAGCCCAGCTATTCTCAATGCTGTATTATCCGCTAACATATATTTCTCCCAAGCGCTCCCGCCATAAAAAGTTTCAGCGGAATGGCACGTAGGAGCAAACACGAGAGCAGACACAGGGCTTCCATACCGAGCGCTACAGCCCGAATCAATAAATTGCGCAATGTTATCATAATTAGATCTTCTCCCATTAATCCATATTTCAGCAACACCCTCCTCCACCATGTCCATAAGCTCCTCCTCCATGTCACAAGATGATGGGAAGCCATTAGCTGTGACGTATTCTCCTGTTGAAATATGCATTGGTACATATCCAATCTCACGTAAGTCATCTATTGCACTATAAACCATATCACGCTTTTCGAGGTCTTCTCCAAATACGTCTTCCTCTGGATCATCCGGATCATACATCGCGACCGCATTGTCGACAGCCCCAATGATTTTATAATAATTGTGCTGCTCATACAATGCCTCATTGCTGTAATATTTCTGCAATTCATACATATCTGAAACTGGTATTCTACAGACTGGGCCCACAGGACGTGCTCCCGGAACATCATTCGCCGTCAACAGCAAATCACTCTGACATCCATCGTTTCTACACTCATCATACACTGGTTCATAATCTACAGACTCTACACATTCCCCCGATGCTCCACGCCTTCCCACAAGCACAAGTATCGGGCCCGGAGAGACCGGATATCCTGCGTTATATGCATTTGCTAACCGCACTTGCGAATATACGTATCGTACACTACTGGCCTGGCTCCTATAAAAACTAGCAACGCGATATCCCTTACCAGACGCATAGGCAGCCACATTATCAACCAACACCTGACTAGGACCCACAACAACCACATCTGCTGGCACAAATGCATCCCTTGTATCTAGTCCACACAAATTATCTGCTGCTGTGCGCGCACAAGTCTCGGGGTATACAGCAACATGCACACAATCTACTGCGCCATTTCGTGCCCTCAATAAAGCATAGTCCGGGCGACTATCACCAGATATCAGAATTTCTCTATACTTGTCCCCGTTATGTATATTTATGGAATCCAATTTATGGACCCGACCAGCATACTCTACCTCACACCACTCTGCACCACCATATATGCGCAAATGTGTTCCTAAAGCACCCACAACAACCTCAACCCCAGAAGACTCATTACTACATCCGCCAACCCAAGGGTTCATTGACAGCTGAGGATCCCCAATCAAATGCAAAGAAGTACCGCTTACAGCTTCACCTGCGATATAATTATAATCAAAAATCCCGAACCTTCTCTCGCACCCCAGATTTTCATAAAGCTCCTTTACATCAGCTAGCGCTGTGTGCAAATATGTATCCCCAGTATAGCAAAAGAAGGCACGGCCCTCGTCCCCACCCGAGAAATACCATTCATCTGCCAATATACTACTACTACAAGCCAATGCCATCACCATTTGATAGTCAACCGCGTGCGCTACAGTCTCCTCAACGGTATCATTAAATATGACAACAAAGTACTCACCATAGTCGCCGGCATCAGCATCATTCCCAATATCATCTATTCCGTACTCTGTCCGTAATGCGGACGCCGAAAGACTAGCACCCGCCTTGGTTGAGTACACCTCAACTGACAAGGTATTGTCAGCCACTACAATTCCGTTGTTCGTTATTACCCCAGAGTGAGAAAAGAACTGAAATACCTCCGTCGCGGAATATGTCGTCCAGTCCAAATATACCACTGTAGCTGTTCCGTCTACTGCACTATCAACCTTGATCACACCTGACGCCACACTTCGCTCTGTAAGTGCATTTGCCCTTGCAATCTCCATTTTCGTCCAAGCATCGCTGTCGGCCGGCACAACAAAGCGAAGAGGATTAACGCAATTCATAGTAAATGCACTAACGCCCCTGGCGCACACAAGCACAGCAATCAAAACAATGAATCTAATCATCACAAATCCCCCTCCACTCATCATGATATTTAACGGCATACTTCTTATCCCAATACCCAACTAACTTTCCGCCAGTGTCAGCCCCAGACACGAATGCACAATACTCCCGACGTGCGCCTTCAGCAGCATCCCCAAAATAAATTGAGTTGATACCACCATCGCCTATCACAACAAGCACTGAACGACCGCTCTCCACATAGGTCCGCACCTCTTCCAATCTGCCATGCAATTCCTCCGAACGAGCGCTTACACCATCCGCCCTTGCCTTACCCCGAGTTCGACCGACACGCTCTATTCCATTATCCAGCCAACACGGCAAACCTTGCGTAATAACAGCAAACCCTTTATCGCCTACCGCAGCCCTACGTACTGTTTCGTCTAAATCTACAACTTGCTCCACGTCGCTACTCGCCGCCCCCAACAATGAATGCAGCTCACCTCGATCATGAAACACCTGACCGTCAAGTGCAGCAAACACCGCATCACAGATGTCCCTGTACCGCGTTATGGCATTGACAGAATCCTCGCCAGCTGCTATCAATGTTTTGACATATGGCCTTGCACACAATGACCTAAATACGCGAGCACTAGGCCTATACAGGTGGCCCTCTGTATATAATTGTTGACTGTTGGCATGAATTTCTTTGCCGTCAAGCTGAATGTTCAATTCTCTGCTCGGCTTGCCTTTGACAACAAATAGTGCGTTATCGCCACCTAGCACCTGCCCGGAAGCGCTCCGCACTAGACACACGACCAATATACAAACAAGTAGCGCCCTCATGCCTGCCTCCCTAGCTTCACTTATCTATACAGTGATTTTAACCCGCCCACACTGAGAGAACCATCATCCACCCCTCCCCCCGAACTTCCCGTAGCATATCTCTGCTCTGGGCAATGCTGCCCATCACCAACAACAAAAACAGGCTGATCCCCCCCCCCATACCCTGAACTCAACAACACCTCACTCAAACCTGAATAGTATCTTGGGAACCGTGGACACTCCCCATCAACCAAGCCGCGAAGATAGATCGCACCCTCCCCAAGCACAACACACTGATACTCAGCTAAAACTATTTCAGTGGCACCAACCAACTCAGCACTCAACCCGCACTGATAGCGCGGAAATGAATCTACATTCATCCCAAGAATTCCCACTTCAGTGACAACAATTGATCCCTCGACTTCAAGCTGGGCATCCCATCCGCTAATCGGCACAGTTTCGTCATGGCCAGCCACAATCAGCTGCAGGTCGATAACCTCTACCCCCCGAAACACGACACAGCATGAGTCGAGCTGAGCACCCGCGACCACTACCCCAATTGCTTCACCGCTGGCTTGCGCTACTAGTACGCACAACAGGACAATAATTCCCAACAAGTATGCCCTACAATTCATCACGCCACTCCAGTCCAATGAAGCCACAGGTTATATCGAACACAGCACCATCGAATTCCTCAATACACCTCATCATGCACCAACCACAGGACGGCCAATGAAGAGACATTATCAGCTGCTCCCATTGCCGTCAAACACTATAATGTGACGCGATGGCATATCGCCTACGATACACAACGCACATTATTGCCAAATCTTCAACATACATTGACTTGCCGCTGAATTGGTTTTCAAGTCCTCGATTCCAGTACGTCCATTCACCGCCAAGATCCGTCGTTTTACAGACTCCGAACGTGTCTCCACCCACGTAAACTGTCTCAGAATCGTCTTCAACGAATGCCAAGGCGTGGATCTGACCGGCGACGCCGGGCCCAAAGGAAGTAACCGGGACGGCCGTCGCTGATCTGACTAATAGAATGACAGTCCCGACTATCAGACAGAGCGTGCAGAATGAGGGGATACGCGCCATCAGAATATCTCCAATTCTAGGGGTTGAGATCCAAGTTCAGTGATTGATCACAAGCTACCTTACGCTCTCTCCAAATGTCAACGGAATAACGAAAGCATATTCTCAATGAAAATCATTCTCGGCAAAAGTATGGGGCCCACGCGAGCGTGGACCCCACATATACCCAATCGATGTTCCTGAACCCCTATCGGAACAACACCTTCAGGTCCCCCATGGGAATGACCTCGTTCCCCACGATCTCCTCCGTGGGCTCCACCTTGCCGTCCCAGTTCTCGCTGTAGCCGGGCTCGGTCTGCGAGGCGGAGGCGTTGATGCCGCTGAGGATGGGCCAGCCGGCCTGGTCCGCAGGGGCGATGTCGCTCAGGCGGGTGCCGCCGGTCCAGTCCACGTGGCCCAGCACGGAGCCCAGGGTGGCCGTGTACATGGTGCGGTTCAGGTCCGTCACCACGCCGGTCAGGATGGCGGTGCCATCGCTGAAGGTGGCGCCGTTGGTGAAATCGGCGGCGGTGGCGGCGTCCTCGTAGAGGGCGATGGCGCCGCCGGCGTACACCTGCGTCGGGCCGTCGGTGATCAGCTCAAGGCCGGTGATCACCAGGGTGTACTGGTAGTCGGCGAAGTTCAGGGGGATGGGCGTGGTGGCGGGCGCCGCGTCGTAGACGATGGCGTCCAGGGCCAGGTCGCCGCCCACCGCGGCGGGCACCACGGCCTGGCCGTTGAAGTCGAAGAGCTGCTGGGCCGTCGCCGGCGCCGCGAGGGCGACCGCGGCCGCGAGCAGCAGCGTCATCGTGAGCCTCTTGTTCATATCCTAGCCTCCCGGGCTGTTGAGTTCTGCGCTGCGCTCGCTAGCGGAACAGGGTCTTGAGCTGGCTCCACGTGGCGTCTTCGTTGGCCACGGAGTCCTCGATCTGGAGCTCGCCGTCCATCTGGAGGTCGTAGCCCTCCGGAAGCTGGGCGCCGCTGCCGTACGTGAAGGCGCCGCCCCACGTGTAGGCGCAGTTGGTGCACATGGCGCCGAGGATCTCGCCGCCCACGCCGTCCAGGTTGCCCTCGAAGGCGCCGGAGCCGTCGGGGCTCAGGAAGATCGAGAAGCTGTTGAACGAGCCGCTGAAGAACAGGGTGCCGTCGGTGAACGACGAGGGCACGGTGCCGTTGGGCGGGTTCACGCCGTAGTCGGCGTTCTGGGAGCCGTCGCGCCACACGTCCATCATGCCGCCGGTGTAGGACACCATGATCACGCCGCCGCCCAGGGGCACCTCGCCGGTGCTCACCAGGCCGTACAGGTGGAAGGTGAGCTCCTCGCTGCCCAGGTCCACGCCGAACACGGCGTCCACGCCGTCGGCGGTGCCCACGCAGGTCAGAACATCGCCGGGGTTGCTCGGCGGCAGGCCGCCGTCCTCCCAGCCGTAGCCCAGGTAATCGATGCCCGGAGCCTGACCGAAGGCCGGCAGCGCCGCGCAGGCGACCAGCAGCAGGGCCAGGGACCAGAGGTTCGGTCGCGAAAGTTTCATGAGTCGTTCCCCCCTCGACATTGCGTTCGGCGGGCGGCGGAGCGGAGCGGCTCCACGGTCCAAAGGGCGACTGGGCGGTTGCCGTCGCGATGGACACGGCGTGAACCCGGCGAACGACCGGATGTCTGGAACGTCGTTGTCAGGACGTTCGACACGGGTGTGACCCTACCACAAATCCGTCAACCAGGGGATGAAATCTCCGAGGATCGTGGACGGAGGCCCCCGCAGGTGCGATCTTGGACGCCGGCATCGGATCCCCAACCGGGAGCGCCCCATGCGCCACGCGGACGACCATCGGCCCCACCTTTCGGACCTGGCCGACCTCATGCTCGGCTCCACGGCCGACGGCGTGTTCGCCGTGGACGAGCACCGCCGCATCCTGGCCATGAACCCCGCCGCCCTGGCCGCGGTGGGGCGCACGGAGGCCGAGGTGCTGGGCCGCCCCTGCCACGAGGTGCTGCGCTTCCACATCTGCCGCGAGCAGTGCGCCCTGCGGGCCGCCCGCGACGCCGGCCGCCCCATCGCCAACCTGCCGGTGGAGGTGCTCCACCGCGACGGACGCCGCACCCCCACCATCCTCTCCTCCGCCGTGCTGCGCGACGCCCGGGGCCACGACATCGGCGGCGTGGAGACCTTCCGCGACCTGGAGGCCGCCGTCCGCGCCGACGCCTTCGACGCCCGCCGCAATCCCCTGGGCGAGCTGCTGGCCGTGGACCCGGCCATGCGCGGGCTGGTGGACCTGCTGCCCACCATCGCCCCCACCGACAGCGCCATCCTGCTGACCGGCGAGACGGGCACGGGCAAGAACCTGGTGGCGCGGGCCATCCACGCCCTGAGCGGCCGCGGCGACGGCCCGCTGGTCACCGTGAACTGCGCCGCGCTGCCGGAGAGCCTGCTGGAATCCGAGCTGTTCGGGTACCGGGCGGGGGCCTTCACCGGGGCGGAGCGAGACCGGGCCGGGCGCATCGCCGCCGCGGAGGGCGGCACCCTGTTCCTGGACGAGATCGGCGACATCCCCCTGCCCATGCAGGTCAAGCTGCTGCGCTTCCTCCAGTCCAAGACCTACGAGCCCCTGGGCGACGTGACCCCGCGCCGCGCCGACGTGCGCATCCTGGCCGCCACCCACCAGGACCTGCAGGAGCTGGTGGAGCAGGGCCGCTTCCGGCAGGACCTCTACTACCGCATCAACGTGGTCAACCTGCCCCTGCCGCCCCTGCGCGACCGCCCCCTGGACATCCCCGTGCTGGCCCACCGCTTCCTGGAGCTGCTGGGCAGCCGGCGCGGCAAGCAGGTGGCGTCCATCGCCCCCGACGCCCTGGACGCCCTGGTGGCCCACGGCTTCCCGGGCAACGTGCGCGAGCTGGAGAACGTGATCGAGCACGCCTACGTGTTCTGCGACGGCCCCGTGCTCCTGCGCCGCCACCTGCCCGAGCGCGTGCTGCGGGGCGGCGCCGCCCCCCGCGACGCCGCCGACGACCTGCGCCGCCTGGAGCGCCGCCACCTGGAGGCCGTGCTGGCCCGCCACGACGGGCATCGCGGCGCCGCGGCCGAGGATCTGGGCATCCACCGCACCACCCTGCTACGGCGGATGAAGCGGCTGGGGATCCGCACGCCGGAGCGGGACGGGCGGCGCCGGGATCCGGGATCGATGCGATAATGCATCGGTATTGATCCCATATTGATGCGGTAGCGCATCATCACCTTGAGCCGCCTCTCGCAAGGAGCCTATAACCCCTTGTCTTTGTAGTATCTATGTCGACACCAGCCATCGAACCCCTGGCACGCCCCTTGCGGCATCCCCGGCGGCTCCCCGACCCCCAGGAGGCGATCATGACCGACCGCACGGCCTTCAACCCCCTGACCATGGCCCGCCGCCAGTTCGACGTGGCCGCGGATCACCTCCAGCTCGACGAAGGGGTCCGCGCCCTGCTGCGCACCCCTCTGCGCGAGTACCACTTCAGCATCCCGGTGCGCATGGACGACGGCGGCCTGCGCGTCTTCCAGGGCTACCGCGTGCAGCACAACGACGCCCGCGGCCCCTGCAAGGGCGGCATCCGCTTCCATCCCCAGGAGACCGCCGACACCGTGCGCGCCCTGGCCATGTGGATGACCTGGAAGTGCGCCGTGGCGGACCTGCCCCTGGGCGGCGGCAAGGGCGGCGTGGTGTGCGACCCGCACCACCTCTCCCTGGCGGAGCAGGAACGCCTGTGCCGGGGCTGGGTGCGGCAGGTGGCCCGCGACATCGGCCCCGACGTGGACGTGCCCGCCCCCGACGTGATGACCAGCGGCCGCCACATGCTCTGGATGCTGGACGAGTACGAGTGGATCCGCGGCGCGCGCCGGCCCGGCGCCATCACCGGCAAGCCGGTGGGCCTGGGCGGCAGCCAGGGCCGCACCGAGGCCACGGGCTACGGCGTGGTCTACGCCCTGCGCGAGGCGCTCAAGGAGATCGGCCTGCGGCCCCAGGACGCCGTGGCGTCGGTGCAGGGGTTCGGCAACGTGGCCCAGCACGCGGTGGACCTGTTCCAGCGCATCGGCGGCACGGTGACCTGCGTGTCGAGCTGGGACCAGGACGACGGCGTGTCCTACTCCTTCCTCAAGCCCGACGGCGTGGACCTGAAGGCCCTGCGCACGGTGACGGACCACTTCGGCGGCATCGACAAGGAGGCCGCCCGCGACCTGGGCTACCGCGTGGAGCCCGGCGACGCCTGGCTGGCCCAGGAGGTGGACGTGCTGATCCCCGCCGCCCTGGAGAATCAGATCCGCGAGGACAACGTGGCCGCGGTGAGCCCACGCGTGCGCGTGGTGGCCGAGGGCGCCAACGGCCCCACCACCCCGGAGGCCGACGCCGCCCTGCGCGCCCGCGGCGTGCTGGTGCTGCCGGACTTCCTGGCCAACGCCGGCGGCGTGACCTGCAGCTACTACGAGCAGGTGCAGAGCAACATGAACTACTACTGGGGCAAGGCCGAGGTGCTGGCCAAGCTGGACCAGGGCATGACCACCGCCTACATCGCCGTGAGCGACCTGGCCGCGAGCGCCGGCCTGGCCCTGCGCGACGCCGCCTACGTGCTGGCCGTGAAGCGCGTGGTGAACGCCTGCCGCGACCGCGGCTGGATCTGAACCGGAGGACGGGCATGGGCGCGCAGGACTGGACGGGCGACGTGCGGGTGATCGGGGGCGGCGCCATCGGCGGCAAGGCCCAGGGGCTGGTGAGCGTGGCCCGCGACGTGCTGGCCGCCACCGCGGAGGGAGACTTCCCCGAGTTCGTGGTGCGGGTGCCGGACTTCGCGGTGCTGGGCACCGACGTGTTCCGCGAGTTCGTGGCGGACAACGACCTGGCGCGCCTGGAGCGCGCCGGCCTGCCCGACGACCGCATCGCCCACGCCTTCCAGCGCGGCGAGATGCCGCCGCTGGTGCTGGGCGAGCTGCGCGCCCTGGTGGAGCAGCCGCGCGGGCCGCTGGCCGTGCGGTCGTCCAGCCTGCTGGAAGATGCGCTGGCCCATCCCTTCGCGGGCGTGTACGCCACCAAGATGACGCCCAACAACCAGGCGTCGGCCGACGAACGCTTCCGGCGGCTGCTGGAGGCGGTGAAGTTCGTGTGGGCGTCCACGTACTTCGCGGCGGCGGTGTCGTACCGCGACTCCATCGATACGGGCGGGCGCGAGGAGGCCATGGCCGTCATCGTGCAAGAGGTGGTGGGCAGCGAGCGCAACCGCCGCTTCTACCCCACCCTGTCCGGGGTGGCGCGCACCTACAACTACTACCCCACCGGTGCGGCCACCCCCCACGACGGCGTGGCGAGCCTGGCCCTGGGCCTGGGCCGTCAGATCGTGGACGGCGGCGCCTGCTGGACCTACGTGCCCGCTTACCCCGCCGCCGGTCCGCCCTACGCCGACGTGGGCGAGCGCCTGGACGCCGCCCAACGCACCTTCTGGGCCGTGGACACCGGCGAGCCGCCCCTGCCCGACCCTCTGGCCGAGACCGAGTACCTGGCCGAGCTCTCCCTGGACGACGCCGACTACGACGGCCAGTTGGAGCACCTGGTCTCCACCTACGACCACCGCAGCGACCGACTGCGTCCCGGCCGCCAGAGCGGCGGCGCCTGGTGCCTGGACTTCTCGCCCCTGCTCAGCCTGGGCACCCTGCCCCTGAACGGCCTGGTGCAGCGGCTGCTGAGCCAGGCGGAGCAGGCGGTGGACGGGGCGGTGGAAATCGAGTTCGCCGTGGACGTGCCCCTGGAGCCGGGGCGGCCGGCGCGCTTCGGGTTCCTGCAGATGCGCCCCATGGCCGTGGACGAGGCCCGCGTGGATCTGCCCGAGGCCGCCCTCACCGGGCCCGACGTGGTGGTGCGCGGCCGCCATGCCCTGGGCAACGGCGAACGCCATGACCTTTGCGACGTGGTCTACCTGGACCCCGAACGCTTCGACGCCGGCAGGACCCCCGCCATCGCCCGCGAGCTGGGCGAGCGCAACCGCGAGCTCCTGGCGGCGGGACGGCCGTACCTGCTGCTGGGGTTCGGGCGCTGGGGCTCGTCGGATCCGTGGCTGGGGGTGCCGGTGGCGTGGGGCCAGATCTCCGGCGCGAGGGTGCTGGTGGAGAGCAGCCTGCCCAGCATGAACCCGGACATCAGCCAGGGCTCCCACTTCTTCCACAACCTCATCGGCCTGAAGATCCTCTACCTGGCCACCGCCCGCGGCGACGAGACGGCGGTGGACTGGGACTGGCTCGCGCGGCAGCCCCTGGCGGCCGCCGGGGAGTACACGCGGCACGTGCGGCTGGAGCGCCCGCTGCACGTGGTGGTGGACGGCATCAACGGACGCGGAGCGGTGCGCCATGACTGATCGGACCACGGACGGCGGGGCCCTGGCCCGCGCCCTGCAGGAACGCATCAAGGAGCTCAACTGCCTCTACACCGTGGAGACGGAGCTGCAGGACCACGAGAGCGGCATGGAGCTGGTGCTGGACCGGGTGGCCAAGCTCATCCCGCCCGGCTGGCAGCACGTGGAGGACTGCGAGGCGGAGATCACCCATGCGTCCCGGGTGCACCGCTCCAGCGACTTCGAGCCCACGCCGTGGGTGCTGGAAGAGCCCATCCGCGTGAACGGCGCGCCGGTGGGCCACCTGCGCGTGTACTACCTCACGGAGAAGCCCAGCGCGGACGTGGGCCCCTTCCTCAACGAGGAGGTGCGCCTGGCCCGCAGCTTGGCCGACCGGCTGGGCCAGTACCTCCTGCTGCGCCGCGACCGCGCCGCCGAGGCGGGCAAGGAGTCCCACGCGGACTGGGAGGTGCTGCTGGACCACCTGCGCCAGAACGACCGCGAGACGTACCTGCGCCTCTCGCGCCGCATGCTCAACCTGCTTTGCTCCGGCGGCATGGAGGAGGCCCAGCGCCTGCTGGCCACCGCCTACGGCATCACCGACGACGACGCGAGCGAGGGCGAGGAGGAGCGCAACCTGCCGCGCCGCCGCGCGGAGCTGGACACGGAGCTGCTGCTGAGCGGACGCCCCTTCCTGCTGGCGTCGGAGACCATGGCCGGGGCCGAGATCTCCAAGCAGGTGCGCGGCTGGCTGCAGGAGGAGAAGATCGTCGGGCTTAAGAAGGTGCTCGACAACATCCGCTCCCCGCTGCCGGAGGTGGTGGACCAGGTGCGGCGCCACCGCACCATGCTGGGCCGCGCCGCCGACCTGCCGCGCGCCACCGCCGCCAGCCTGACCGTGTCGCTCATCCAGCGGTTCTTGACCGACCAGCTCGACTTCGCCCACACGGCGCGCCAGTTCCTGGACTTCGACGATTTCGTGGACCTGGCCGACCACGTGGTCTATCCCGCCGGCAGCCACGGCAAGCTGGGCGGCAAGACCGCCGGCGTGGTGCTGGCCCGCGGCGTGCTGCGCAAGGCGGCGGCCGCCGCCGGCACCGACGACCTGGTGCGCTTCCCGCGCTCCTTCTACGTGACCACCGACGGCATCGAGGCCTTCATCGCCCACAACGACCTGGAGGACCTGCTCGCGGTCAAGTACATGGACATCGACGAGGTGCGCCGCGAGTACCCCAACATCCAGCAGCTCATGAAGAACTCGGCCTTCCCCGCCGACATGATCAACGGCCTCACCGCCGTGCTGGACGAGCTGGGCGAGCGCCCCATCATCGTGCGCAGCTCCAGCCTGCTGGAGGACCGCGCGGGCACCGCGTTCTCGGGCAAGTACAAGTCCCTGTTCCTGGCCAACCAGGGCAGCAAGAAGGACCGGCTGGCGGCGCTGCTGGACGCCATCGCGGAGATCTACGCCTCCACCCTCGGGCCCGACCCCATCATCTACCGCCAGGAACGCAACCTCCTGGAGTTCAACGAGCAGATGGGCATCCTCATCCAGGAGGTGGTGGGCCGCAAGGCGGGGCGCTGGTTCCTGCCGGCGTTCGCGGGGGTGGCGTTCTCGCGCACGGAGTTCCGCTGGTCGCCGCGCATCCGGCGCGAGGACGGCCTGGTGCGCCTGGTGCCCGGCCTGGGCACCCGCGCCGTGGACCGCACCCGCGACGACTACCCCGTGCTCGCCGTGCCCGGCAAGCCGGACCTGCGCGTGAACGTGGCCGCCGACGAGGTGGTGCGCTACGCCCCGCGCCGCGTGGACGTGATCGACCTGCAGGACAACACCTTCCGCACCGTGAAGATGAGCGAGCTGCTGGAGGACGTGGGCGGCGCCTTCCCCGGCTTCCACCACGTCTTCTCCCTGCTCCAGGGCGACACCTTCCGTCCGCCGTTGGGGCCGTGGAGTCCGTGCGACGGTCAACCCGTGGTGACCTTCGACGCGCTCCGCGGCCCCGGCGGCCTCCTGCGCCGCATCGACACCCTGCTGCGGGCCCTGGAGGAGGGCATCGGCCGGCCGGTGGACCTGGAGTTCGCCCACGACGGCGAGCACCTCTACCTGCTCCAGTGCCGCGTGCAGAGCCGCAGCGACGAGGAGGCGCCCGCCGCCATCCCCCGCGACCTCAAGCGCTGCGACGTGGTCTTCAGCGCCCGCAAGCACGTGGCCAACGGCTGGGTGCCGGACCTGTCGCACGTGGTGTACGTGGACCCGGAGGCCTACGGCTCGCTGGCCACGCGCGAGGAGCTGCTGCGCGTGGGCCGCGCCGTGGGCCGCCTGAACGAGGTGCTGCCCAAGCGCCGCTTCCTGCTGCTGGGCCCGGGCCGCTGGGGCAGCCGCGGCGACATCAAGCTGGGCGTGAGCGTGACCTACGCCGACATCAACAACGCCGCCATGCTGGTGGAGGTGGCCCGCCGCAAGGGCGGCTACCTGCCGGAGGTGTCCTTCGGCACGCACTTCTTCCAGGACCTGGTGGAGGCGCGCATCCGCTACCTGCCCGTGTACCCGGACGACGAGGGCGTGCTGTTCAACGAGGTGTTCCTGCGCCGCTCGCCCAACGTGCTGGCCCACGTGGTGCCGGAGTTCGCGGACCTGGAGGACGTGATCCGCGTGATCGACGTGCCCGCCGTGACCGAGGGCCGCCGCCTGCGCGTGCTGCTCAACTCCGACCTGGACGAGGCCGTGGCCGTGCTCACCGACGACGACCCCGCCGAACCGCGCCCCCGCCCGTCGCTGCCCGCCGGCCTCTCCCCCCACGACGACGAGTCCAGCCGCTGGCGCCTGCAGATGGCCGAGAGCCTGGCCGCCGCCCTGGACCCCGCGGCCTGCGGCGTGAAGGCGATCTACGTGTTCGGCAGCGCCAAGAACGGCACCGCCGGCCCGGGCAGCGACATCGACCTGCTGGTGCACGTGGAGGACGACCCGCAGAAGCGCGCCTGCCTGGACGGGTGGCTCCGCGGCTGGAGCCAGGCGCTGGCGGAGATGAACTACCTGAAGACGGGCTACCGCTGCGACGGCCTGCTGGACGTGCATCCGGTGACCGACGCCGACATCGCGGCGCGCACCAGCTTCGCGGCCAAGATCGACGCGGTGACCGACGCGGCGCGGCCCCTGGCCATGGGCGGCGGCTAGATCAGCTCGCGCGTGGCGGCGGCGGGATCGGCGGGATCGAACCGCACCAGCGCCAGCTCCGGCCCGTCGTGGGCGGCGCCCAGCAGCACCGTGCGGCCCAGGGCGTCGCGCCACGCCCCCGTCAGCCGCGCCGACTCGTGCACGTGCCCGCACAGCGCCACCGCCGGCTGCCGCGCCTCCAGGAACTTCCGGATCGCCACGCTGCCGATGTGCACGTCCAGCGGCACGTGGTCCACCGACTTGCCGTCCAGGGCCGCGCGGTCCAGCAACGTGCGGTACGGCGGGCTGTGGAAGAGGCAGACGGCGGCGGCCAGATCGTCGTGGCCGGCCAGGCGGTCCAGGTCCGCGGCGATGGTGGCGTGGCGGATCTCGTGGGGCTCCACCGGCACGGTGCGCGCGCCCTCCTCCGGCGTGAGGCAGCCGGGGTCCACGCCGCGGCCCACGTCGTAGCGCTCCCAGTCCTTGAGGCGGAACGGCGTGGGCGGCACCCAGGCGCAGCCGTAGACCGGCACGCCGTCCAGGTCCGCGCGGCGCAGGTGCACGTGCTCCAGGAGGCCGTCCAGCTCCAGCAGGGCCAGGTCGTCGGCCAGCACGCCGGGGTCGTCGTTGCCCAGGATGCAGAACACGCGGGGGGCGCGGTCGCCCAGCACGCGGCGCACGCCGCGCAGGCCGTCGCCCAGGACTCGGGGCAGGAAGTCCGCGCCGGCGTGGAAGGCGTGGGGAGCCAGGTCGCCGCCCAGGAACACGGCGGCCGGAGCCTCCGCGGCCATGCGCTGGAAGAGGGCGGCGTAGCGGTGCGCGGAGCCGTGCAGATCCGTGGCGAAGAAGCACTGGGGCATGAGCGGCCTCCCGGGGTGTGCGGCGGAGCGTGCCACCGCGGCGGGCCGGAGGCAAGCCCCGCGCTTCCCGACCCGCCCGCGCCCGTGGTAGGCTTCGCCGTCGTCCCGCACCCGCATCGACCCCGGAAGGACCCCCATGCTGCGCCCCTGGACCATCCTGGACGAGGAGGAGCTGGCCTCCTCCCGCATCTTCCGCCTCTACCGCGACACGGCGCGCTCGCCGCGCACGGGCGAGACGGTCACCTTCTCGCGCATCAGCGCCCCCCACTGGGTGACGGTCATGCCCATCACCGCCGAGGGCGAGATGGTGCTGGTGCGCCAGTGGCGCCCCGGCGTGCGCGACTTCACCCTGGAGGTGGTGGGCGGCCTCTGCGAGCCCGGCGAGGACCCGGCCGTGGGCGCCGCCCGCGAGGTGCGCGAGGAGACGGGCTACGAGGGCGACGCGCCGGTGGAGATGGGCATCGTGCATCCCAACCCCGCGGTGCAGGACAACACCTGCCGCAGCTTCCTCATGGAGAACTGCCGCCCCACCGCGGCGCAGGACATGGACCCCGGCGAGGACATCGAGATCGTGGTCACCCCCCTGGCCGATCTGCCCCGCCTGGTGGCCGACGGCACGATCATGCATACCCTGGCCCTCTCGGCCTTCTGGTGGCTGCGTACCAAGCGGCCCGATCTCGATCCCTGGAAGTGAGCGCATGAAGGAACGCATCCTGGACGTGGCCCGCTTCGTGAAGAACATCCTCAACCGCTTCAGCACCGCCGAGGTGGCGGGCGTGCCCATCGACTGGTTCTTCCACCTGTGCGGCGCCATGCTGATCGCCTGGGTGGCGTCGGCGTTCCTGCCGCGCAAGCGGGTGCTGCAGGTGGGCGTGGCGCTGATCCTGGCCAAGGAGCTGTTCGACGTGTTCGCCAAGACGCGGATGGAGTACATCCGGCCGCCGGAGGCGGACATCGCCCTGGACATCGCATCGGGCGTGGCCGGGCTGTTCCTGGGCTTCTGGCTGGCCAAGCGCGCCCCGCTGCCGTTCGCGCGGAAGGGGAACCGATGAAGCGCCTGCCCCCGTCGCTGACCGGAGCCCTGGGCGCCGTGAGCCTGCTGCTGCTGGCGCGGTTCACGCTCCTGTCCGGCGACACCGCCGCCGTGATCGCGCGCACCGCCGTGGCGGGGCTGGCCCTGGCCGCCTTCATCACCCGCGTGCCCCTGCGCGTGCTGGTCTGGCTGGTGCCCCTGGGCCCCGTGCTGGACGCCGCCCTGCTGGGCCTGGGCCGCGAGATCTACCTGACGGAGATCCTGGTGCTGGCCGCCGCCGGCGTGTGGGGCCTGCAGGCCGCCCGCGGCCGCGCCGCCGCGCCGCCGCCCACGCCGCCGGTGCTGCTGCTGGCGGCCTTCGGGGCCGTGGGCGCGCTGGCCCTGGCGATCGGCCACCCGTCCCTGCTGGCCACCCCCGACGGCCTGCGCGGCCTGCGCGTGCTCTGGCTGGGCGCCGTGCTCGCCGTGATGTGGCCGGCCCTGGATGCCGACCCCGCCCGCCTCGCCGTGCACTGGGCCCGCGCCACCATGCTGGGCGTGCTGGTGATCGCCGTGGGTGCGTTGGTGCAGTTCCTCACCGGCGACCGCAGCGCCGAGCCCGGGTCGTTCTACGGCGGCTCGGTGGGCGTGGCCGTGCACCTGGCGGCGTTCCTGCCGGTGCCCCTGGCCATCGTCCTGGGCGACTCCATCAAGCCGGCGCGCATCGCCGGCGCGGTGGCGTTCCTGTGCGGGCTGATCGTGCTGCCGCTCACGGCGTCGCGCGGGGCGCTGGGCGCCACGGCGCTGACCACGTTGGCGGTGCTGGCCCTGTCGGCCCGCAAGCTCGACGGCGGCCGGCGCCTGGCGGTGCTGGGCCTGATCGTGCTGGTGTTCGCCGGCGGTGCGGCGCTGACGCTCAAGCCCGAGCTGGCCGGCGAGTCCTTCGCCTACAAGTTCCGCAAGAGCGTGCAGGGCGACTTCCTCTCCACCCGCACCGACGCCTGGGCCGAGACCTGGCAGGCCGTGAAGGCCCACCCCCTGACCGGCGAGGGCCCCGAGGCCTGGTCGCCGAGCATCCCCCTGGAGCTGGCGCGGCGGCACGGGCTGCCTGCGGCGGCGCTGGGGCTGGGCGCCATTCTGGCGGGCCTGCTGGCGGCGGCCGGCGCCGTGCGGCGGCAGGGCCGCGAGGACCAGTGCTTCTCCCGCGGCACGGTGGCCGTGGGCCTGGCCGTGGGCCTGGGCGGCCTGCTGCTGGTGGGCATGGCGGAGACGGGCCTGGGAGCGCGGTTCACGCCGCTGCTGGCGGCGGCGTTGGCCACCGCCGGGGGGCTAGGCGTGCGGGATCCTGAGCGTGCGGATTTCCTGGCGCCGAAAGGCCCGTCGAAACATCGTTGAGAGAATCCCGAGTCCACCATCAACCCCCGAGAGGTCGAGATGAGCAGCATCACCCGGAAGATGGCCGATTTCGTGCTGGGCCTGCGCTACGAGGACATCCCCGCCGTGTCCATCAAGGAGGCCAAGCGCTTCCTGCTGGACAGCGTGGGCTGCGCCCTGGCGGCGGTCGACAACCCGGACATGGCGGCCATGTACCGCTACACGGAGAGGATCGGCGGCACGCCGGAGGCCACACTCATCGGCAACGGCCACCGCACCAACGCTTCGAACGCGGCGCTGATGAACAGCCTGCTGGTGCGCGCCCTGGACTACAACGACATCTACTGGGAGCAGGACCCGTCCCATCCGTCGGACATCATCTTCGGCGCGGTGAGCCCGGCCGAGGCGCTCAAGAAGGACGGCCGCGAGACGCTGGTGGCCATCATGATCGCCTACGAGCTGGAGATGCGCTGGTGCCTGGCCTGCTTCCCCGGCGTGCGCGAGGTGGGCTGGCATCACGCCACGCTGACGCAGCTGGTGAGCCCGTTCGTGGCCGGCCGCATCTACGGACTGGACGCGGACCAGCTGGTGGCCGCCGCGGGCATCAGCGGCAGCAGCCACTACACCCTGGGCGGCGTGGTGGCCGGGCATCTGACCAACATGAAGAACACGGCCGATCCCCTGGCCACGCAGGCCGGCGTGATCGCCGCGCTGATGGCAGCCGAGGGCTACGAGGGCCCGGTGGAGGTCATCGAGGGCAAGGAGGGCTTCCAGCACGTGCTGCACAACGTGGAGCTGAAGCCGGAGATCCTGCTGGACGGCCTGGGCGAGAAGTTCCTCATCACCGACTGCGGCTACAAGGCCTTCCCCACCGAGGCGCTCACCCACCAGCCCATGAGCGCGGTGCAGAAGATCATGAAGGAGAACGGCCTGGTGGCGGAGGATCTCGCGAAGATCCACATCCAGACCACCGCCCGCGGCGCGGACATCCTCAGCGATCCCAGCAAGTACGATCCCCAGACCAAGGAGACCGCCGACCACAGCCTGCCCTACTGCCTGGCGGCGGTGGCGGCCGACGGCGGCGTGTACCCCAACAGCTTCGAGCAGGACAAGCTCTTCGACCCGCGCATCCGCCGCCTGCTGGGCCTGATCGAGGTGGTGGCCAACGCGGAGATCGATGCCATGTTCCCCGGCACCAAGCGCGCCATCGCCACGATCACCTGCGAGGACGGCCGCGAGTTCACCGCCACGGTGGACCACGCCAAGGGCAGCCCGGACAACCCCCTGAGCGACGACGAGCTGATCGCCAAGTTCCGCGCCAACGCCGAGGGCGTGATGAGCAAGGAGCGGCAGGACGCGATCATCCAGGCCACGTGGGACTTCGACGCCTGCAAGGACGTGGGCGAGTACATGAAGCTGCTGGTGCGGTAGCGTCGGCGGGTTCCTGGAATCGGCGCCCCGGCCCCAACGGCCGGGGCGCCGTCGTTCTGTGGACTTGCCGGAACCCCCGCCGATGGTGTTCATTCAACCCGATCCCACCCCCTGAACCACCTCCGTCACCGACGAAGGGACCAACCATGCTCCGCATCTGCGGGACCCTGCTCCTGGCGTGCGCGCTGGCCGGCGCGGCCGCGGCCGAGATCCGGCCGCTGGACACCGACGTGGCCCTGTCCTGGGAACGCCTCGGCTTCCTGGACGCCGACGTGTCCGACACCTACGGCCACGCGGACCTCCTGGGCCTGGAGATCGCCGTGCCCCTGGCCCCGGCCGCCCAGTTCCTGATGGGCGTGGCCTACGGCACCATGGACGGCGACCCCCACTACGACGACCCCACCTTCACCAGCGGCCGCGTGGACGCCACGCTCATCCCGCTGACCCTGGGCTTCCGCACGGACATCTCCCACGTGCGCAACCTGCGCTACCTGTTCGACCTGTCCTACCAGGCCACCTGGGTGGAGGAAGGCCAAGACGACGCCGACTCCGGCTTCTGCCACGGCCTGGTCTTCGGCATGGGTCCGGAGCTGCTGCTGGACGACGGCCGCTGGGGCCTGGGCCTCAACGCGCGCTGGCGCGGCGGTTCCGGCGATCTGGGCCGCGGCTACCAGCGCCACGTGTTCAACACGACCGGCTTCTCGCTGCGGCTGTCGCTGCATCGGCTGCTGGGCCACGGCCCGGAAGGAGGCCGCCCATGAAGGACCGCCTGCTGACCATCATGCGCCGACTGTTCCCCCTGCTCGCCTGCCTGCTCTGCGCCGCGACCGCCCTGGCCGACGGCATGCTCATCGGCTGGGACGAGCTCTACGAGTCCTCCCAGACCGCCCTGCTGGAGCACCGCGACGGGCGCGAGACCCTGCACATCCTGCCCAAGTACATCGGGGCGGCCACGGAGTTCGCCTGGGTGGTGCCCGTGCCGGCGCTGCCGGCGGTGGCCGCGTCGTCGGAGGAGCTGTATTGGAACCTGGTGTCCCTCACCGGGCCGGAGTACCGCTCCCGCGACGGGTTCCTGAGCTGCAACGAGGAGTATCTCTACGCCGACGCCGCCAACGGCGGCGTGGACGTGCTGGAGACCAACGAGGTGGGGCCTTTCCAGACCCTCACCATCGCCGCCGACGACGGCGCCGCCCTGGCCGACTCCCTGGTGTCCTGGGGCTACCTGCATCCCGCCCAGGAGCAGGACGTGCGCGACGTGCTCCAGGACTACGTGGACCGCGACTGGTTCTTCGTGGCCATGCGCGTGCGCGAGCCCGAGGACGAGCCGTATTACGACTACTACGGCCGCGTGACGCCCGTCGCGCTGAGCTTCGACGCGGCCGCCCCCGTGTACCCCATGCTCATCTCCCGGGTCAGCGCCGCGCTGCGGACGCCGCTGTACCTCTACACCATCGCCGACCGGCGCCTGACCTTCCCCGACGCCGCCACCACCTACGCCAACCGCGTCACCGCCGACGAGCTGGGCGCCATCCGGCGCACGTACCCCGCCGTGGGCGCCCTGCTCCGCGAAGGGGAATGGCTCACCAAGCTGGAGCGCACCTACGCGCCCGCGGACATGGACGCGGACATCGCGTTGACCGCGGCGTCGGACCAGTCGGAGTTCCGAAGGGTGATCTACTCGGGCTGGCCGGTGGGGCTGGGGCTGATGGGGCTGATGGTCACGGGGCTGGGGCTGCGCCGCCGCCGTTGACCCCAGCACAATTTCGCGTCGATTTCACGGACGGGAGCGAACCCTCGCTCCCGTCCGTGCGTAAGCAGAGGTCCGAGCACGTCGCCCCACCCCCACCCGGGAGACGATCATGACCTACCATTTCGACCCCCAAGACACCCACGTGGTGATCCGCCTGGCCGGCGACGTGATGGGCGGCCCCGACTTCGAGCCCTTCCTGCAGCGCGTGGAGGGCCTGCTGGCCCGCGGCCACCGCTCCTTCGTGCTGGACCTGTCCGGCGCCCGCTGGATCAACTCCACCGGCCTGGGCATCCTGGTCACCGTGTTCCGCCGCGTGCAGGACGCCCACGGCGCCCTGGCCGTGTGCGGCGCCAACAAGCGGATCCGCGGCATCTACTACGTGGCGCAGCTGGAGAAGGTGTTCCGGGCGTACGATACGGTGGGCGAGGGGGTGGCGGCGGTGACCGCCGCCTAGTCCCCTACGGCTCCACGAACTCGAACTCCCCCGTGATCACCGACGCCCCCGGCGTGGTGGTGTACGTCCCCATCCACTCCAGCCGCCGGTCCCGCACCACCGCGGTCACCCGGTAGCGGTACGGGCCGTCGCCCACGGGCTGGGCCAGGCGCACGCGGCTGTCCAGGTCCGACATCTCCGCCTCGTCGCCCTCGTCGGTCACGTAGAAGGGGTCGGCGTCCAGGGGGTTCACCAGGTCCAGGTGGTACCAGTGGGCCTGGTACTTCTCCAGGCGCGGGCTCTCCGGCTCGAAGGGCGAGGTGTACGCGTCCAGACCCATGCTCAGGCCCAGGATGTAGGTCCAGTCGCGGTGCAGGGGCACGCTCACCAGGTGGGGCGTCACGTCGTCGCCGGCCAGGGGGTAGACCTGGAGCTGGGTCTCGTAGAGGCCCAGGTCGTCGGCGTCCACGTCGGGGAACGGCACGGCGTAGAGGTTGAGGCGCTGCAGCCAGGGGTTGGTGTTGCGGTTGAGGCTGCCGTACTGGCCGGAGTAGCGCACGGTGAGGTTGCGGGTCACGTCCACGCTGATGCCGCGGCGCAGGCGGGCGCGGAAGCGGATCTCGCAGCCGAAGAGGTCGGCCAGGTACGCCTTCATGGTGTCCGGGGCGGCGGACACGAAGCCGTCGGTCTTGAAGGCCGCGTCCAGCTCCATGCGGGTGACCGGCTCGCCGTCGGACTTGCCCAGCAGCGGGCGCGCCACCGCCAGCAGCATCTCGTCGTCCAGGGTGTCCGGCTGCGCGCTGGTGGTCAGCAGCACGGTGTCCGGCACCAGCATGGTGAAGGTCTGCTCGGCGTAGCCGGCGGCGTCGTACACGGGCGGGTCCACATCCGGGATCTGCAGGATGCCCTGCTCCACCTCGTCCACCTCGTACAGGCCCAGCCGATAGTCCATGGCCACCTGCCAGTCCACCTGGGCCGGCTCCTGGTCCGGGCTGTAGTAGAGCAGGGTCACGCGCACGGTCTGGCCGGGCGCGGCCTCGGGCGGATCCAGGGTGACGGCGATGGGGCGCAGCTTCTGCTCGCCGGCCAGGTCCATCTCCTGGTTGGGGAACTCGCCGCCGCAGCCGGTCAGCAGCAGCAGGAGCGCGAGGGGTGCGAGGATGAGGCGCTGGCTCATGACGATGCTCCTAGAAGGCCACCCGCAGCCCCAGCGCCGGCAGGATGATGCCGCCGTACGCCTTCCGCTGCGAGTAGTCGTAGTTGTACACGTAGCCCTCGGGGCTGTCGTAGAGGGGCTGCGACGCGTTCTGGATGTCCAGATAGGCGCTGCAGTCGGCGCCCCAGGCGGTGAAGGCGCGGTCCACGCGCACGTCCAGACGCAGGTACGGATCCATGC
>Ga0209607_1001024_pt1 | contig 23597 bp, 14 predicted proteins | sample AD_UKC117_MetaG_FD_184413 | JGI IMG/M metagenome (GOLD analysis project Ga0209607, IMG submission 184413) | Active sludge microbial communities of municipal wastewater-treating anaerobic digesters from Hong Kong - AD_UKC117_MetaG (SPAdes)... | ecosystem: Engineered > Bioreactor > Anaerobic >... | reverse complement strand
ACCACCCGGTGCTACTGATTCACTGGCGGTCTCGTTGGCAAAGGTGCGCAGGTTCATGCCGACCAGTCGGCCGGTATTTGCACCGCCACGCAGTTTGTATTCAATGATCTTTTCTTTCGGATCGAATGGCGTAAGTTCATCCAGCCCCATGCTCTTGATGGCAATGTGGATCAGTTCTTCTTCGCTTACACCGGTGGAACGCTGCTGTTTCTCCAGAAAATATTTTCCGGCATCCAGCATGGCTTGCAGCGGAATCAGGCCCACCAGCTCGCTGCCGGTTACCCGCATACCTCTGTTGTATGCACTCTTCACACATTCGTCAAAAGCGATATGCACCGGCGTGATGCTGATATTGGTGAGGTTCATGCTCACCTGCGCCAGTCCGTATTCTTCTATATACCAGCCGATGGCTTTCACGGCCTTACAGGTACCAGGTATGCGCACCGCTTCTCCGCTGGCGTCTTTGGCACCTGACGGATCCACTCGTCCCTGCTCCCTTACGTCAAAGGCAACAGAGTTGGCACGGCGGGTAGAGGTGGTATTGAGGTTGACGTTATAGGCAACAAGGAAATCGCGGGCGCCGATGGCGGTGTTGCCACTTTTTTCATTGAAAATGGCCGGGCCGAAATCAGGTTTCCATTCGGCCTTTCCTATTTTGTCTGCAATGCCTTCATATTCTCCCGAACGCACACTGGCCAGGTTGCGGCGATGCTCGGCACTGGCAGCATTTTCATAGAGATAGACCGGAATGCCCAGTTCTTTTCCCACCCGTTCACCCAGTGCTTTGGCGCAGGCGATGCAATCTTCCATAGAAGCATTGGCCACCGGAACGAACGGACAAACATCCGTAGCTCCCATGCGGGGATGTTCGCCGCTGTGTTTGCGCATGTCTATCAGTTCACCCGCTTTTTTGATGGCACGGAAGGCGGCTTCCACTACTGCATCCGGTCCGCCCACGAAGGTCACAACGGTCCTGTTGGTAGCCTTTCCCGGATCCACATCCAGCAACTGCGCACCTTCCACCGCTTCGATCTCGGCAGTGATCTGCCGGATGATGTCCATATTTCGCCCCTCCGAAAAATTGGGCACACACTCTATGAGCTTTTGCATGCAGCAAAGTTAGGAAGAAGGAGTGGGAGTGGGAGTGGGAGTGTTAGAGTGGGGGTGGGAGAGTGGGAGTGGGAGTGTTGGAGTGGGGATGTTAACTTAAGTTCTGGATGAGCCGATAGAGCTTTTTGGAAAGTACAGTTGCATTCAGATAGAATTCCTCATAATAGGGTTTTGAAATTGCATTCTCCTCCTGAAGCTGATCCAGGATCGCTACGCATTCATTAAGAGATCCCCGGGCAATGATGAGCAGATACCTTATGTCAGCTTTTGAGATTCTGCTGGAGCTTTCGGCAATATTCAAAGGAACACTGAACGCTGCCCGCCTTAGCTGGTCTTTCGTGGTAAGATCAAAAGGCTCCTGTTTTACCAGTTTCCTCAAGGGGCCATTCAGTAATTTGGCTTGCTGGTAGATCTCCAGCTTCTCAAAATCGAACATGCCAGTCTTTTGACCGGCAGAGAAATGTGTGTAGCATTCGATAAAGCAGGAACAGAAATTTGAAAGACCACTCACTCCATCCCTCACTCTCTCCTCTCACTCTCTTCTCTCACTCTCCCTCTCCCTCTCCCTCTCATCTCCCACTCTCTCACTCCCCCTCTCACTCTCATCTCCCACTCTCTCACTCCCTCATCCCACTCCAAAAAAGTACCCGGGGTGGGACTTGAACCCACACGGACATTACTGCCCACAGGATTTTAAGTCCTGCGTGTCTACCGATTCCACCACCCGGGCTGTTCAGAACGAACTGGTACAAAAATAAAAACCGCCGGCTTTTGAATACCCGACGGTTCTGAGCGAGAGACGAGATTCGAACTCGCGACCCCAACCTTGGCAAGGTTGTGCTCTACCAGCTGAGCTACTCTCGCAAGACCTGTTTGAAACAGGACTGCAAATATACACCGTTTCCGAAATTTCAAAAATGGTACGGTAAATTATCTGATAGCCCGACGCCAGTTCAGTTTCAGGTCGCGGCTGCTGAGCTGCATTCCGTGATAGACCAGCAGCAGACTCACCATCATCATCACATGGCTGAGATCCTTGTAGTTGAACCATTCGTTGATGCTCAACTGGAAAGAATGGACGAAAACAGTAGCGATAGACAGCAGGAAGGCAAGTACGATGGCTCCGCTGCCCACCAGGTTGCGGGTCCAGGCAGTAAAATAAGTTAGGAAGATGATCAATACCCCGGTGGCTGCGTGGATCTTGAAGATCTCAAAATTATTTTGCCAGAAGGTGAGCCCCAGGAAGAAGACCAGTACACTCAGATTGATCCGCTTGAGCAGCCTGCGGTTGCGGATGCTGACACGGCTATATCTGATGGTTGCCTGCAGGGCAAAATATACCGATATACTGGCTGCCACATTCATGGCCATCCAGAGTAAGTAATGCTCCCATGCTGAGAACAGGCTGACCAGGCCATGCGTAAGTACACCAAGCCCTGTGCTCAGGCCCATGAACAGAAAAAACAATCTCCAGGCATTGTTGTAAAAACTTTCATGCAATCGATTCCTGATACGACCCACCAGCACAAAGGAAATGATGGTCAGAATGACATCCGTGAAGGCGGTCATCGGTTCATGGATGGTGAGTCCGCCGATCTGAATGGTAGGAAATTCCAGCATTACCTGAAAGACCTGAAAAATCAGGGAGAACAAAGATGCGTTATTTTTAAGAAATAAAGGTCAGCAGAAGGTCAGGAGAACCCTGGCAAAAGTGCCTCATTCCATACAGCGTCAGCCTCGAAAACCGCTGCAGATGAGCGGCAAACCGGTCTCGAACCGGCGACCTTCAGTTTGGGAAACTGATGCTCTACCAACTGAGCTACTGCCGCTTATACAGGAAAGGTACCAGTGAATTCTGTTATCCAGAATAAATGCCGGAAAAATAATTGTGGAACCTTCTTCAATCACTGCTCGCTGCTTACTGCCAACTGCTTCACTGCTCACTGCTTACTGCTCACTGCTGTACTGCTCACTGCTCTACTGCAGACTGCCCACTGCCAACTGAAGAAACCCTTCCCGGATACACCTTCAATGCCGCTTCCAGGCAATCCATAGCCTTGTTGATATCATCCTTGTTGAGCACATAGGCGATGCGAACCTCCTGCTTGCCCAGCCCCGGAGTGCTGTAAAAGCCACTGGCAGGGGCCAGCATGACGGTCTCGCCGTTCAGGTCGAAAGACTCCAGCAGCCACTGACAGAACTGGTCGGTATCATCCACGGGCAATTCGGCCATCGCATAGAAGGCACCACCCGGATTGGGACAACGAACACCATCCATGTCATTCAGCCGTTCCACACAGAGGTCACGGCGTGATACGTATTCTTCGTTCACACCGATGAAATAATCGTCGCTCACACCGGTAAATGCTTCGGCCAGGATCTGCTCTATGGTGGGCGGACTCAACCTCGCCTGGGCGAACTTGAGTGCCGTCTCCATCACCTTGGCATTGCGGGTCACCAGGGCACCGATCCGGGCACCGCAGGCACTGTATCGCTTGGAGATGGAATCCATCAGCACCACGTGCTCGTCCAGCCCTTCCTGGTTGAGTACGGAATGGTGTTCGGCACCGTCGTACACGAATTCACGATATACTTCATCGGCAAAGAGAAAGAGGTCATGCTCCAGCACGATCTGCCGTAACTGCTCCAGCTCCTCTTTGGAATACAGGTAACCTGTCGGGTTATTGGGATTGCAGATGAGAATGGCCTTGGTCTTATCTGTGATCTGCTGCCGGAACGCATCGATGGGAGGCAGGGCATAGCCATTGTCTATCGAAGCAGTGATCGGTTTCACCACGATATTCCCTGCTTCGGCAAAGCCGATATAATTGGCATATAAAGGTTCGGGTATGATGACCTCATCGCCCGCATCCAGACAGGAGAACATACCGAACAGAATGGCTTCGGATCCGCCAGTGGTGATCATGATCTGGTGGTGATTCAGCTCGATGCCTACGCCTTTATAGTAGTCCACCAGCTTTCGCCGATAGCTTTCAAATCCTGCCGAATGGCTGTATTCCACCACGTGCAGGTCCATGTTTCTGACTGCTTCCAGCATGACAGGCGGCGTCTCAATATCCGGCTGACCAATATTCAGGTGGTAAACTTTTCTGCCCCTGATCTTCGCCTGTTCGGCATAGGGCACCAGCTTGCGTATAGGAGAAGCGGGCATCTGCTGTCCGCGATGAGATATTCCGGGCATGGCTCAAAAATACAAAAGGTCCGCAGGAAACTCCTGCGGACCTTTCTTCATGTATGCTGATTCGATCAGTTGTTGCTGTTGAAGATCGTGTTCTCTTCCGGAACACTGCCGGTCTGCTCAGCCTTCTCAACCGTACCCTTGAAGTACAGTTTTACGTTGGGCGTATTGGCATTGCTCTGCACCGTGATGGCCTTGGTGAAAGGACCTTCTTTGGCAGCATTGTATTCAGCAGCTACGAAACCTTTCTGGCCGGGCATGATGGGCTCCTTGGTCCAGTCGGTCACAGTACAACCACAGGTTTTCTGTACGTTGCTGATGATCAAGGGCTCTTTACCGGTGTTGGTAAAAGAGAATTTGTTGGTCACCGGAACTCCCTGAGGAATGGTGCCGAAGTCATGGGTGGTCTCAGCCCACTCGAATGCAGGTGCGTTCGGGTTGACCTCTTCCATGGTTTCCTGCGCAAACAGAGGAGCTGTGGCGAAGGCGATGAATGCCAGTGCGGAGAACAATTTTTTCATGTTAGATATCATTTTGAGTTTTTAATAGCGCATTGTCTGTCCACAAATATAGCTATTCGCAGAAAGACAACACCGAAATTCAACAAAAACCATACCAAGCACCACGGTTCTGCAGGTTATTTTTTCCGGCCGAAGGACCCGTTTCTTATCTTTGTAGCATGTCATCCAACGTACAATCAGACAACCTTTCCTATACAGAATTCAAACAGCAGGTCCTGGCTGACTACCGCCTGGCCTGCCTGAGCCGTGAAGCCAGTCTGCTGGGCCGCAAGGAAGTGCTGACAGGTAAGGCCAAGTTCGGCATCTTCGGCGACGGTAAAGAGATCGCCCAGCTGGCCATGGCCCGTGTCTTTGAAGACGGCGATTTCCGGTCGGGCTACTACCGCGACCAAACCTTCATGTTCGCCGCGGGTATGGCCACCATCGAACAATTCTTTGCCCAGCTGTATGCCATCCCTGATGTGGAGGAGGATCCGTTCTCAGCCGGGCGACAAATGAACGCTCATTTCGCCACCCGCAGCCTGGATGCACAAGGAAACTGGAAGGAACTGCGCTCCATGAAGAACAGCAGTTCTGACACATCTCCCACCGCCAGCCAGATGGTCAGAGCCCTTGGTCTCGCACTGGCATCGAAGAAATACCGCGACGTACCAGCACTGAACGATACGCCTTTCTCTTTCTCCGGTAATGAAGTGGTGTTCGCCACCATCGGCGATGCATCGACCTCTGAAGGGGTTTTCTGGGAGACCGTCAATGCGGCTGGTGTACTCAAAGTGCCACTGGCATTCTTCGTCTGGGACGATGGCTACGGCATCTCCGTTCCCCGCGAATACCAGACCACCAAAGACAGCATTTCCGAAGCCCTGTCGGGCATGCAGCTCGATGAAGACGGTAACGGCATACGCATCTATGAAGTGAAGGCGTGGGATTATCCCTCCCTCATCCAGACCTTCGAAGACGGTATCAGTTTCTGTCGCGAGAACCATATTCCGGTCTTCTTCCACGTGAAGGAAGTGACCCAGCCCCAGGGGCACAGTACCTCTGGCTCACATGAGCGCTACAAGAGCCCGGAGCGACTGGATTGGGAAGCAGAATACGACGGCATCAAAAAAATGCGGGAGTGGATGTCTGCCCACGGCCTGGCCTCTGAAGAAGAGATGGACCAGATAGCCGAAGAAGCCAAAAAGGAAGTTCGCGAGATCCAGAAGTCGGCCTGGAACAAGCATCTGATGTCTATAAAAGCCGACAAGGATGTCGTCATTAAGCTACTATCTGACCTCGCCTCCACCGGCCATGAGCAGGTAGCTGCTGTGCAGAAGCAACTGGAAACGGCTATGGATCCCATCCGCCGCGATGTGATGAGAGCTGCCAGACAGGCATTGTATGCCACCGCCGGACAGGACTCCGCCCAGCGCCAGGCACTGAAGCAGTGGGTGGACGACTATGCTGCTGTCAACCACGACCGGTACAATAGTTATTTGTTCAGCCAGAGCAGTCAGGCGGTCACCAATATTTCTGTGGTACCCGCAGTCTATGGCGACGATGCACCGCTGAAGAATGGTTTTGAGATCCTGAACACCTGCTTTGAAGAGAACTTCAAACGCTACCCCGGGTTGTTCGCATTTGGCGAAGACCTCGGAAAGATCGGAGATGTGAATCAGGGTTTTGCAGGCCTGCAGGAGAAATTCGGTGAAGACCGGATCTTCGATGTGGGCATCCGCGAGGCGACCATCATCGGTCAGGGGATAGGCATGGCCATGCGGGGATTGCGGCCCATTGCTGAGATACAATACCTCGATTATCTGATCTACGGATTGCAGCCCATCAGTGATGACCTGGCTACACTGCAATATCGCACCAAAGGCGGACAAAAAGCACCGGTCATCATCCGTACCCGCGGTCACCGCCTGGAAGGTATCTGGCATACCGGTTCACCGATGGCGATGATACTCGGTACCTGTCGTGGGGTGCACCTCTGCGTACCGCGAAACATGGTACAGGCTGCAGGTATGTACAATCTGTTGCTCCAGAGTGACGAACCTGCCATCGTGGTGGAATGTCTGAACGGCTATCGCCTGAAGGAAAAGATGCCGGACAATATCGCCGACTTCACCGTGCCGCTCGGTGTACCCGAGATCATGCGCTATGGTGATGACATCACCGTGGTCAGCTATGGTTCTACTTTGAGAGTGGTGGAAGAAGCCTGCAACGACCTGGAAAAACTGGGCATGTCCATCGAGCTCATCGATGCACAGACCCTGCTGCCATTCGATATCTATGGCGTGATCGCACAGAGTATCCGCAAGACGAACCGGGTCATCTTCATTGACGAAGATGTTCCGGGTGGGGCCACTGCCTATATGCTGGATCAGGTGTTCAAGGACAAAGAACTTTTCCAGTACCTGGATGCCCTGCCACAGACACTCAGTGCACAACCCAACCGCTCAGCTTATGCCAGCGACGGCGATTACTTCTGCAAACCCAACGCAGAAGACATCTACGAAGCCATCTATAAGATGATGAGTGATGTGGATCCGGATAGTTATCCGGAGATATAGGTATCAGGTAGCTAGTATCAGGTATCAGGTATCAGGTATCGTGTAGCAAGTATTGATTCACTCCCGATAGCTATCGGGAAGCTCCTGCGTCGCCCATATCAGGAATCTCCTGTCTCAGTTTCCGTTCATTCAAGTAAATTGTTGGTCAATTGATCAGTAAGAGATTCCCGCTTTCGCGGGAATGACCCCTCCTCCGAATAATGCATCGTCCATTATTCAAAACCCCTCCAAAGCAATACGTCATTCCTAAAGGCGACGAAGGAGGCTCCCGTATAACAAATGCATGTTCGTTTCACTTCACGGCATTTGTAGCACGGGATGAAATCCTGCGTCGCTCATATCAGGAATCTCTTATCTCAGTTACCGTTCATTCAAGTAAATTGTTGGTCAATTGATCAGTAAGAGATTCCCTGTCTGCCGGACAGGCAGGCCGCTTTCGCGGGAATGACCCCTCCTCCGAATAATGCATCGTCCATTATTCAAAACCCCTCCAAAGGAATACGTCATTCCTGAAGGCGACGAAGGAGACTCCCGTATAACAAATGCATGTTCGTTTCACTTCACGGCATTTGTAGCACGGGATGAAATCCTGCGTCGCTCATATCAGGAATCTCTTATCTCAGTTACCGTTCACTCAAATTAATTGTTGGTCAATTGATCAGTAAGAGATTCCCGCTTTCGCGGGAATGACCCATCCTCCGGAAAAAGCATCGTCCATTATTCAAAACCCCTCCAAAGCAATACGTCATTCCTGAAGGCGACGAAGGAGACTATCAGGAATCTCTTATCTCAGTTACCGTTCATTCAAGTAAATTGTTGGTCAATTGATCAGTAAGAGATTCCCGCTTTCGCGGGAATGACCCCTCCTCCGAATAATGCATCGTCCATTATTCAAAGCCCCTCCAAAAGAATACGTCATTCCTGAAGGCGACGAAGGAGACTATCAGGAATCTCTTATCTCGGTTACCGTTCTCTCAAAAAGAAAGTTGGTCAATCGCAGAGTAAAAGATCCCCTGTCTGCCGGACAGGCAAGCTGCTTTCGCAGGGATGACCCATCCTCCGGAAAAAGTATCGTCAATTACCAGAAAACCTCCTCAAAGTAATACTGTAGACTCAGAATTGATGACTGCAGACTGATAACCGCCACGTCCAATAGCCATTGAAACAGCTAAGGCAGAAGTTGCAGGTATCAGGTATCAAGTATCGGGTAGCAGGTAGCAAGTATCAGGTAGCAAGTATCAGGTATGGGAAAAGTTTTTTCCTTAAACCCTTTTCCTCTTTTACCACGATAACTATCGTGGTTTTACCCTTCAACCTTTCTACTCTTCCTTCATATTATGAAACACACTCACCACGTCATCATCCTCTTCGAACTTGTCGATGAGGTTGTAGATCTTTTCCATCTGATCGTCGGTCAGTTCCACTTTGTTGAGGGGTACACGAATGAGCTCTGCTGATTTTGCTTCCACACCCAGTTCTTCGAGTTTGTTCTGCATGGTGCCGAAATCGGTGAAGGAGGTGGATACTACCCAGAGATCGTCTTCTTCTGAAATGTCTTCCGCTCCGCCGTCTATCAGTTCCAGCTCCATCTCTTCCATGTTCAACTTGTCCTTCTCCAGCTTGAACAGGCCTTTGCGGTCGAAGGAGAATGCCACAGAACCCTGGGTACCCATGGCACCATCCCCGCGGCTGAAATACATGCGGATATTAGCTACTGTTCGGGTGGTATTGTCCGTGGCGCAATCTATCATCATGGCCACACCGAATGGTCCGTAACCTTCATAGGTGATCTCTTCGAAATCGCCTTCGTCTTTACTCACGGCCCGTTTGATGGCGGCTTCCACCCGGTCTTTGGGCATCTGCACACCCTTGGCGTTGTTGAGTGCCAGTCGCAGCTTGGCGTTGGTGGCAGGGTCTGGTCCGCCGGCTTTCACTGCGATAGCGATCTCCCGCCCTACACGGGTGAAGTTCTTGGCCATGGCGTCCCAGCGCTTGAACTTCTTCTCTTTGCGGTATTCGAATGCTCTTCCCATAATGCGCTGCAAAAATAATTAAGAGAAGGCACTAGCAGATGCCTCTTTTAGGATATTTACTTTATAAGCCTACTCAAATAATCAGGCCAATTCCAGCTAAACCGGATCACTCCAATGAGGTTTCGATACCTTTTGAGCGCAAAAGGTATCACCAAAACGCTTTCCCCTGCCGAAGGTGCTTTTGCGGCCCTGCAACGCATCCTGCGGCGCCGGGCATTCCTTCATCGCATCGGCCTGGGGGCTCCGACAGACTTTGTCAGACACCGCTTTCTAAACCAGATTTAGATTGGCGCTTCGGAACGCAAAGCAAGACCTTGCGCTGGGGATGCTTCAGCCCTCGCACTGCCGGCAGGGGAAATGGTTCCTCTGTTTCCTCTGTTGCAGAAGAAATGGCAGCTACCTGCCTGGATTTTCTTGTATTCTGTTTACAGCACCACTAACACGAAACTCTGGCTGGAAGCCGGTGTTACCAGTCGCAGGAAATAGGTGCCGGAGGGAAGGGGCCAGGTGCTGATACCTACGTTGACATGTCCTTCATCAGGGTTGCCGGAATAAATGCGGCCCAGATTTCGTCCGCTGGCATCGCTCATCCAGACCTCGTAGTAAAGACTGCCGGTGGCGTCAAAACGCAATTCTGAATAAGATTTGGACGGATTGTTGGTGAGGTAGGGACGATCAGGTTCGGGTGTAGGGTCGTTGCCGGGTTCTCCGGTCTCGTTGTTCTTGCCGGGACTGGGCTCGGGAAGAAATGTGAATTCGCCGGTGCCGTTCGGTAGCCTGCCCCAACTGATGTCGTCGTCAAGAGAAGGTACTTCCACCTGTTCCACCAGCGGATAGCCATCGGCTGAAGGACCGTACATAGCGATCGTTTCCCCGTCCACATCAATTTTGAAACCTGCATGGTAATCGCCTTCATCACCCTCATCATCTGCCCAGATCAGGATATAGGAATCGGGTGCCATCGTGGTATTCGGCAGTTGCCATTTCCACGGTTTGGCCGGATCATCACTCAGGTAATAACCATATAAACTGATGGTGGTGTTGCCACTGTTATAGAGTTCTATGTAATCTTCAAAGTCTCCAGCTTCGTCCTGGATGGTCGTGATGTTGGACGACATCACCTCATTGATCACCACCTGCAATGGCGTACTACCTACAGGTATGACCATGACATCGCAGGAAGGATACACGGATTCATTACTGAGATCATCTGTCGCACTGATGGTATAAGCCAGTTGCACGGCGTTACTTTCTATATACACTTCTCCGCCATACCAGCCATCGCCAGGTAACTGGTCATCATGCATGCCGTCATCGTGCAGCGTTGCCGTCTGCCAGTCGCCGATGGTCTGATAATGTATGGTTACATCCCCCACGCTGCCATCGTCTTCCACCTGCACGAGTACCTGACAGTTTTCGCCTGTGGCAGGATGGTAAGGGTTGATGAATGCCTGGGTGATGATGGGCGAAATGCTGTGCGGTTCCAGCTGATCAAAAGTATTTTCGGTGCGATCCTGAATAAACGGAATGATACCGTAAGGTGTATGACCATCGATGCCATTATCGGTAAACCCATCCCAGAAATCATCATAGGTATAGCCCCAGTCGTAGGTGCGGTAGTCGTCTTCCAGCGCAGCTGCTGCTACCAGGTCACGCCATGCCAATACTTTGCTTCCCGCATAGACCGGATCCAGTGCGGTCTGATGGATCTGTTCCAGGTAATATCCGAACTGCTTGCGATAGGTATCCACTTCCATCAACCGGGTAACCAGTGGTACATCATACCAGCCGGTGGGCCAGTCGTAGATAGGCTGATTGGTCCAGTCGAAACCGAGCCAGTCCACCCCAAAGGTGTTGTCGCAGTCGAACGAAAGAAACTCGAACTTGTCAGTGGCGAGATTGTGGTAGAGATAATAGTTGTTGATGTTGGCTCCGTAGTTATCCCAGTGACCTGCAGCAACATCCAGCGCATAGGTTTTCAGGAATTCCTGTACGTTGAACACTTTCTCCAACTCACAGGGCAGATCCGCAATCGGCGTGTTGTTGAGTACATCAATGAAGTGGATGAGGTCGCTGGCATCCGGGTTGTCTTCGTTGATATGCAGTTCATAGCCGTTGTCCAGGTAGTCATTCTGATCGCTTCCACGCCAGTTGAGATCGGCAGGCCAGGTGCATTTGTAAAGATTCCCATCGTTGTTACCAAATCGGTCGTTCACATACACCTCATCAATATGTTCCATATTAGTGTAGAGTCCGAAGTATTCACCGTTGAGGTAGAGACGCACAAAATTGCTGCGGTGTTCCGGCAGTCCCAGTTCAATATAGGTATCGAAATACAAGTGCTCCCGCACCATGGTGGGATCGTTGTGCATGCCCAGCAGGTTGAGCTTTTCTACCCCTTCATATTTTCTGCCAGGACTGTAGGTATTGAAGGAGACCTTGTATGATTTCTTGGCAGAATAGAGAGAGGTGTTTCCCCGCAGGCGCAGTCCGATATCTTCTACCGTATCTGCGGTGATGCCGTCCGTATAAATGAATGTGGCGTGGTAATAGTATTCATTCTCCAGGTTATCGAACATGTCTTCCAGCGAATCTGCAGGCAGGTTGATATACATGGAGTACACCTGCTCATCGTCATACAGCCAGGTGAAGGGTAAGGTTTGCGTGCGGCCGACGGTGGTCAGCAGGATGAAAAAGATTACCGAACTTCGGAGCATACATGCACGCATCATACAAATATACGGCTGGCAAGGCTATTGCCCTGTTCTTCGTCTTGTTCACTCCGGGATGTTCCGGCCTGAAAGCGCAGGAAGTGCTGGTACCTGAATGGGCAAAGAGTGCCATCTGGTACCAGATATTTCCCGAACGTTTCCGCAACGGAGATCCATCCAATGATCCAACACTTCAAGACATCATGGGCTGCTGGCCGCACGACAGCATCACACCCTGGCAGCTGAGTCCATGGACCTCCGACTGGTACGAAAAACAACCCTGGGAGCAGGAAGCACCTTATGATATGGGCGGCATCATCACCCGAAGAAGATATGGCGGAGATATTCAGGGGATGCTGGATGAACTGGCTTATATCAAATCACTTGGTGTGAATGCCATTTATCTGAATCCTGTGTTCTGGGCACCGTCACTGCATAAGTATGATGCCATCATGTATCACCACATCGATCCGCACTTCGGGCCTGATCCGGAGGGTGATAAGGCCATCATTGCAACAGAAGATCCGCTGGATCCGCGAACCTGGAAATGGACCAGTGCAGACAGGCTGATGCTGGAGTTCATAAAAGCTTGTCACCAGCGGCATATCCGTGTCATTTTCGACGGGGTGTTCAACCATATGGGTATTCGCAGTTTCGCCTTTCAGGATGTGTTAAAGAACCAGCAAAATTCTCCTTACAAAGACTGGTTCACCATCTATAGCTGGGATACTGATACCTCAGCCTTTTCATACCAGGGATGGTTCGGTGTACCGGATCTGCCGGAAATCAGAGAAGATGAGCAGGGTATCGTGAACGGTCCGAAGTCTTATATCTATAACTGCACTTCCAGATGGATGATGCCCAACGGAAATGTGGCCAATGGCATAGACGGCTGGCGACTGGACGTAGCTTTCTGTGTGGATCATGCTTTCTGGAAAGACTGGCGTATGCTGGTGAAAGCCATCAACCCCGATGCATATCTCACAGCCGAAGTAGTGGACAAGATAGAAGTGGTCAGTCCCTATCTGGAGGGGGATGAATTTGATGCGGTCATGAACTATGGATTTGGGGTCGTGTCAAGCGAGTTCTTCATCAACCGCGACAGACAGATATCCGTTTCCGAATTCGACAAGCGTTTGAGAGAGTTGCGCAACGCTTTTCCCGCCGACATTACCTATGTGCAGCAGAATCTGTTCGACAGCCACGACACCCAGCGTTTTACCAGTTACATTGTCAACCACGATGTAGCCTACTTCCGCGACTGGGGTGATTACTTCAATAAAACAAGAGCCAATAATCCGGCATACGACGAACGCAAACCAACAGCGGAAGAGTATCGCATTCAAAAACTAATGGCTCTGTTCCAGTTCACTTATGTGGGGGCACCCATGGTATATTACGGAGATGAAGTAGGTATGTGGGGTGCCAATGACCCCGATTGCCGAAAGCCCATGGTGTGGGATGATCTTGCGTATAATGATGAAGTCTATAATGCCGACGGAAGTACCCGCACACCAGACAAAGTATCGCCTAATATGGAGATGCACGACTGGTATGCAAACATTGCCAGGCTAAGAGGAGCCTACAAGGTCTTCAGCCTGGGAAGTTTCGAAACCCTGCTGACCGATGATGAAACCGGTGTGTACGTCTATCGCCGAAGACTGGAAGGCGAACCGGATGCTGTTGTGATACTGAACAACAGTGAGCAGGATCAGCAGGTCGATATCAGTCAGTGGCTGAAGGGCACGGTGTACAACCCGATGAAAAAAGTGGAACAATACTTTCCATCTAAAGATCCCATGGTCACAGTTCCCTACAAGAGCGGGCTGGTGTTGATGAGTTATACAAAGTAAGAGGGAAAATTATTTTGCAACAGGAATAGTAAAATTTTAGCACATCAGCTGAACAACTATATCATATTTATTAATGTAAGTATTTTACTTAGAGGAGAACGGGGCTTAGGGCATAGCAAATTGCTTCACTGGGATCAGCAACAGGTGCCATGGTTAGTATTTAAGAAATCTGCCAACTGGCTCTTAAAACCCACTCACAGGCTATAATAGTAGCTCATAATCATCCCAGTGGTACCCTTCGCCCGTCTGAGAATGACCTGAAGCTGACACAAAAGCTAAAACAGGTAGGAGATTTGATAGATGTGAGGCTCCTTGATCACATCATCATAACCTCTGAGAGCTACTATTCTTTTGCTGATGAAGGAACTCTGCAAATCTAAACCTCTTATTATTAGAGGTTTTTTGTTAATGTAAGTTATAGGTCAATATAAAGTAAAATTGTGATAAATAAAGGAAAAATTGATAAAAGTCACCTGAATTATTTTTTATATGGCTAACTTTTGTGATCAAGTTTAGTAAAAATTAGCGTTTTCACAAAGAAATATGTTGAGTAAATGACATCAATCATTCAACAGTTAGGGTTTAGTCAGCTTCAGATTAGTAGCTTGATAAGTCTGTTATCAGTAACTTTTTGTGTAAATGGTCAGGTTGCATTTGGACCTGTAATTGAATCATCTGAATGTTTAAGTAGTCCTGGGAATGATGCATTCGTAGATGCAATAAAAAGTAAAGATGGCGGAATCTTGGTTTTAGGATATTTGCGGGAATCTGTTGAAGGAATTATCATACCAGAAGGATATCTAGCTCCAACGGTCGTAATCAAGAAGAATGCTGACCTTGAGAATCAATGGATTCAATTTATCGGGGGATCTGACCTGGGTACATCCGGGCACACAATATTGGAAGATGAGGACGGATCAATTTATTGTATTGGCACAAGTGGTGCGAATACAGGAGACATCCTCGGGAATAATGGGGTTAAGGACATCTTTATTACCAAACTTACATCTGAAGGAGACAAACTCTGGACAACTGTTATTGGAAGTACAGCAACTGATGAAGTTACCAGTGCTGGCTTTACCTCCACAGGTGATATTCTGGTTACCGGTTACAGCTTTGGCGACGGTGGTGATATCCCTTATCACTATGCTTCCTTTACCAGCACGGATGTGATCTATTTTTCTATTGATACCTCCGGAAATCTGAACTGGCTGAAGGTATTTGGCGGAACCGGTGTGGATCAGCCTGTTTTCAATACCGTTCTGAATAATGATGGTAATACGCTCATCTGCATTGCGAGCAGTTCTGCCGACCATGACCTGGTACCATACGGACTTACTGATAACTGGAAGTTCATCATGATGGAAGTGGATGCGGATGGCAATACGATCTATTCTACCGGCATGGATAATGACAGCACGCTGGAGGTTTTTGAAGGTGCCATGCTCTTAAAAGAGGATAGTATGCTGGTATTCACTACCATGAGCAGATATGCCGATCTGGCAGTTTCCAAAGGCATTGAAGATGGGGCCATCGTGGTTTTTACTCCTGAACTGGAGCTCGACAGGATGTACAACTACGGGGGCTCGAACTACGACTACCTGCTCAGGGCCATCTATGAGCCAACCAAACAGGTGTATTATGTGTTGGGCAGTTCATATTCGATCGACCAGGATCTTCCGGGCAACTACTCCGGTGGGATCGGGGATGATTTCTGGTTGATGTCAGTGGATGAGGAATTTAACCTGCTGTGGAGCCGAAACTTTGGTGGGGCAAATGACAGCAGTTCCTTTGGGGATGCAGCATGGTATGTCCCCGGTAATATGATCTATTTAAGTGAAAAACTTCATTTGTTTACAAGCTGTTATCCAACAGATAATCCACCGGACTTTGATTTAAACTGCACACCTTCAACAGGCATTTTTACTACCACTGATGGCTGGAGAGTAACCTTCGACTTGCTATCAATGGACATTATATCAGATCAAGGAAAAAATGACATTATTAATATATATCCTAACCCAGCTAATGATATCATTAATATTAGCTGCATTGATTGCACCAATATTTCAGCCATTCGTCTGACTTCAGTATATGGGCAAGATTTGTTAATGAAAAATTCCAACTGTAACGAAGAGTTCGAGATTGATGTTAGTGGTTTTTCCAGAGGTATTTATTTTATCATCGTGAGCGTAGATGCTGCAAATTTTATATATCCAATAATATTAAACTAGTCACATGAGAACAGCAATTATATTATGTTTATGCATATCAATATCATTTTGGAATCATCAGGTCAAGGCACAATCAGTCTGTGGAGTCACATCTTTGATGACCTCCGATTGGACCAGTGTAGGCCCCAATTCCTTCACAAATTCCACAATGGGACGTGCCACAGCGCTTTCCGTTGACCCTAATAACACAAATGATATAGTTCTAGGTACAAGATCAAGTGGTATCTGGAAAACCACGGATGGAGGAAGCAATTGGATCAATATTACCGGATTTACCAACCCAGGTCTTGGAATTGACCGAATTGTTAGATACAACACAACAACAGACGTATTGCTTGCGACAACTCAATTTAATGGATCAGATGTCAGTTTGTATTCAGCTGGACTATTTAAGTCATCAGATGCAGGTGGTTCATGGTCAGAGGTCAGCTCTTACCCTAGTGAATATGAATTAACTGGATATCCATGGTTAACCGCTTTAGCTTCTTCTGAGTCAGATGACTTGTTTTATATTGGGAACAAGCAAAAGATGTTTTCAATAAGCACGGGTTGGTCGTGGCTTTCCAAACCAGGCTATCCAAGTGAAAAGGTGTTTTTAGACTTTGATGATATTTCTACCGACGCTTCACAAAATTCTCACACCATATCAGATATTGACTTAAAACCATCGGATCATGATTTTATAGTTGTAAGTCCTAGAAATGGAACATACACCGACTATGTTTATTCAAAAGATGGTGGAGAAACATGGAGTTCCTTTAATATTCCAGTTTCGCCTTCTATTCCATCTGGATACGATGGGTATGAAATGGAAATCAAGACTCATATTATGGATGATGGGGATAGTTATGCCATATTAGTCTATAAATACTATAGTAACACTTCTAGTACAACTTCATATGAGGCTTATATTTTTACCTATGATCTAGACTTACCGACTCCATATTCAACTGGGACTTACCCATTAACAAGTATGGATTACAAAGGAGTTGTCACAGATTTTTTTGTAATTGATGGCGACGGTTCTACAGTAGGTGACATATGTATTTTTTCTTTGTCTCAAAGAAATGTTAAGCGGACTGAACTTCCTTTTTCTCCTGGTAGTGCTACCGTTAGTGCAATTTCATCATATGGGGCTGAGGATCCTGGCACTCATATCGATGTAAGGTCAATGGAAGTAATATATAATTCAAGCAGCAATGATTATGAAGCATTTATTGCCCACGATGGTGGTATAAGCAACTGCGCTGATATTGAGAATGCTGTGGGGGACGATGATTGGACTAATATCAATGGCAATGGACTGCATATTACTGAATTTAGGGGATTTGGGGTATCTGAGTTTGAAAATGGAAGAATCCTTGCAACTGCGATCGATGGAAATGGATTTTTATTTAAACGCTCACTAACTTATCCATATGAAATAGAAATATTAGAACCGTTCGGCGGAGATAATTATAGATCAGAAGTATCAAACCATGATAGAGATATAGGAGTATTTGCTTACAATGGAACCGGTACTAAATCAGATGCAAGTATTAGTTCGTTTAATCTAAGTACAGTAGCATTATTAAATGACCTGAGTTTTGAAATACCAGATGGATTGACCACACCAGATAAGACAAAATGGGAATATAACTATGCTCTTCGACCTTTTGACTTCGATGTTTATGGCTCTGTATGGGCAGGGAATTTGGATATTTATGAATACGAATATGACCCATTGGCGACCCATGTTATCTCAACTAATGGGGATTTGCGAACAGAAACTTCAATTCATTGGCTTTCACCCCCATCCCCTGCAACTAAGAACCCAATTAGTGCTTACAAACGTGTTGATGACTCCAACGGTTCTGATGTTATTACATGGTTTGCAACAAAAAAAGAGCGGCTTTTGGGGTCACCATATGCAGATCCTGTAAAGATAGTGTCTCAAGCTTACGATCGAGATGCTCAAAGTATTTCACCTGCAGATGACATCACTCCCACATTTGATGAAGATGGAAACTCATCAAATGGAATAAGAAACCAACTTGATTATTCATTTGTATCATGTATTGAAACTAACGATGATGACCCAGAAGGTCTTTGGGTTTCATTTGCAGGTAATACGCAGGGAGGTCACGGTCAAATCTTAGAAAATGTACTAGAAGATGGCGATACTGCAAGGTTTGGTAGAATCTATTACTACGATCTCGCTACTGAGGAATGGGAAAACAGATCGACAGGACTGCCCAATTACCCGGTTCATTGCTTAGAGTATTGGAGAGGAAGTGATGATGTAGTTTTTGCAGGAACTGATGTCGGAGTTTTTGTTTGGAACGCAAGTTCATCTCAGTGGGAATGTTTCGATACCGGAGATCAACTGCCTTATTACAGTATCAACAAGTTGGAGATTAACTACTGTACAATGAAGCTGTATGCTAGTGCCTTTGGTGGTGGCCTGTGGGAAACTGATTTGCCGATTGGCTTCCCTGGAAGTAGGCCCTACACAAATGCCATGGTTATTAGCAGTGATGTTACATGGGAACAGGATTTTGATGCTCGAGTCGACATTGTTGTTAAACCGGGGGCGTCCCTGACAATTAAAAATTGTGAGGTTAGAATGCCTAAGGATCATCGCATTGTTGTAGAGAGGGGCGCAGTGCTATGGTTAGATAATGCAGTCATTACAAATTATTGTGATCAATGGGTAGGAGTTGAGGTCTGGGGTAATGAAAGTAAGCCCCATCCAACTAGTGCTTCATCCATTATAGCCGGGACCTACCCCTCAGCCACTGATGACCAGGGTGTGGTTGTCATGTTAAATGGTAGTGTAATATCAAATGCTAAAATTGGCATCGGCACATACAGGAATAATGGAGGTGTTCTTGGACCGGGTTATAACGGAGGTATTGTAATTGCAGAAGATGGAAACTTTCTAAACAACACAGTTGGAGTCAAATTTATGCCCTATGACTATCCTGAAACAATTGGTGGCTTAGATTACGAAAACACGGATGATGATAATGTTTCATACTTTGAATATTGCACCTTTACCACAAATGACAAGATTTTCGGAGATGGCCATCAAGACTATCAAGTCTATATGGACGATGTAGACGGTGTTCAGTTCTATGGATGTACTTTCGAGAATGAAATTGACGAAACCACACTTTCAAATCTAGGATCGGGTATTTACTCAGCTGATGCCACCTATTATGTTGGTGCTGCCTCATGCGGTACTTCTTGTGAAGACTCATCCACTTTCAGAGGCTACTTCCGAGCTATTGAAGCTGCCAACGTCGCAAGCCTCCCAGTATTAGATATTACTATTAAGAAGTCAGTATTTGAAGAGAATCAACGTGGAATACTATTGAGCAATGTGCTTCATTCATCTGTTATTCAAAACAGGTTTGAGGTAAATAATGCATCTTCAATGCAAAACTATGGCTTGTACCTTGAAGACTGTGAAGATTATGAAGTAGAGGAGAATCTATTTAAAGGGGTTGGAACCGGTGGCGAGAGTCCATTGAGTGCCGGGATTTATGTAGCAAACAACTCTAATGCAGTTACAGAGATATATCGAAACACTTTTAGATACCTTGAGTCGGGAATAAGAAGTCAGACAGTCAACTCAAAACTTCAAATTAAATGCAATGTATTTGACACAGATATCTATGTATACAATATTGCAGTGACATCAGGTGGCATCCCTAATCAGGGATATTGCACTGGAAATGTAGCAGACCCGGCAGGAAATGTCTTTAGCAATGATTTTATATATGAAGGTGACTATAAGGCACAGACAGGTGTGGCAACCTTTAAGTATCGTCACCATACAGACCTTGATCCAATGTACTACTCATCTTCTCTCATTACGCTACAAGATTGTAATATTTATAGCACATCTGGAGATGCCTGTCCGACCAATTTCCCTAGCGGTGGAGGTGGTGAAGAATCTTCATCTATGATGATGTCCGAAGCGGGTTCAATGGACTCTGAAATCGATGCAATCATGTCATCCTTGGCAGGATTTGGGGGAATGGAACTTGGAGAATCAGAGGCCTATGACACTTTTATGGAGGAGCTGGCTTATTATCAGGATAAAAAGGAGACGCTACTGAAGGATGCTTATCTGAGCTATGTTATGGAAGGAAAGATGGATTCTGCAGAACAGGTTCTATTAAATGAAGCTGAAGTATGGGCTAAAACTTATCTGATCTCCCATTACATCAATTCTGGAAAATTCAAGAGTGCTTCTGAGGTGATCAAAAGCATCGAGACATCAGATGATCAGCTAATTGATTTTCTGAATTTCTCTCAATTAATTATCGAACTCAAATCTACTGGACAGACACTCACATCCGTTACTGATGATAATCTGGCTCAGGTAGAAGCCTTGTCAGGAAAGCAGTCACCTGCAGGTGTAGCTTGTGAGAACCTGTTACAGTCTATCAATGGTATAGATATTCCGGAAGTATTTGATGAGATCACCACTTTCGAAGAAGGTCGGACAAGCCAGGCAGAGGCAATTGAAAGTATGGTCTCAATCTATCCCAATCCTACAGACAAACAGTTGTTTGTCAGCTTAAATGGGGTGGGTGAAGAAAGCGATGTTTATGGTATATATACTATATCTACTACAAATGGTAAGTTATCACTATCTGGAATGTTAAAAGACCAACTCTCCACATTAGATGTCTCGATGCTATCCTCAGGTCTTTACATAATTACAATTACCTTGAATAGCAATGGAAAAATACATAGTGAAAAGTTGGTTATTGAATAGTATGTTAGAGTAGATCTGTGACTATTGATTGTTTATTAACCTACATTGATCTTACCGGTCAGGTAAACAACAGCCTGTCCGGTAATAAGCACCCGGTCGTCTTCTATGGCTGTTTGAAATTTCCCGATGCGGGAGGAGAGTTGCAAGGAGATCCAGGTTTCACGTTCCAGTTTCTTGCTCCAGTAGTTGGTCAGTGTGGTCTGCGCTGAACCGGTAGCAGGATCTTCATTGATGCCGACAGACGGCGCGAAGAAACGATATACGTAATCTACATCGTACCCTCGTGCAGTAACAATAATGCCATGCGCTTTTACCTCTGACAATAGCTGAAAGTCCGGCTTCAAACGGCGGATATCATCTTCACTGTCATATATCAGCAGGTGGTTGGTCTTGCCTATATAGGCTTCTTTGGGTGCCTTGCCCAATGCCTGTACCATCTTGTCTGGCGCTGCCTGATCAAGGTAGTAGTCCATGGGGAAGTCCAGGGTGAGGTCGCCGTTGTTGCGGGTTACACGGAGGGCACCGCTTTTCGATTGAAAGATGATATAACTGACCGGATGACCCAGCATGTTCCAGATGACATAGGAAGCAGCGAGGGTAGCGTGACCGCAGAGATCCACTTCGGTGACAGGCGTGAACCATCGGATATCAAATGCATCACCACGGGGAATGAAAAATACCGTTTCACTGAGGTTGTGCTGTGCGGCGATGCGTTGCATCTGTGCATCGCTCAGCCATTCCTGCAGGGGTACCACAGCAGCGGTGTTGCCACCAAACACATGATCCGTAAAAGCATCTATGAAGTACACGTTCATGGGAGCATTTTTTTAAGCATGATTATTTGACCGAAGTGGTAATTATCGTGGTGCATCAGGCCATGGATGACGGCATACCAGGTGTATTTGCCATCGGCGGGAGCATAGGGTCTGTCCAGATCTTCGTCTGATAAAGTGGAGATGAAATTCCTCCAGTCTGTATCCACCTGTTCAAAGTCGGCCAGGAGTTGTTCCCATGCCTGAGGAGAAACGTTGTCCGGTTCAGAGAGGTAGTTGTCGTCGGGTGATCTGAATGCTTCCCCCTGCATCTTCCGCAGTACATTCCTTCTCCAGCCACTGCAATGCTGTACCAGTTGCCAGATGCTGTTGGCATTAGGAATAGGATGGCAGGCAGCCTGCACAGCATCGACATCTTTCAGGATGTCTTTCAATCGTATCCATGTCCACGGGTCACCGTCATACAGTTGTTCCCACAGGTGCTGGATACGGGCAGATTCCATGCCCCAAATATAGAATAAGGAGTCATGCTGTTTCGGTTAGTTTTTCACCACACTGTTAGAAACAACAGAACGGACATGACATTTAACTTCACCCCATGGTCTGTTTACCTGTCCGGGCAGGGGCCATTCACTACTTTAAAACTTCCAGCAGAAGTGAATGCCATGCATTTCTCTTCTAAAGTTACGAGGTGATACTGCCCTCCATACAAGCACACATTAACAGAGGGGCTTGTCCCCCCGGACGGGGGGTGGCGGGGGGTGATTTCGTTTCGATTATTTATCATTGTATGGCTTAACCCAAATGCGAAGAACGTATAAGAAGTATTTGAACAATTATGCCCGGATCCATCGGGGAAACAGTACCAATGCTGAGATCAGATTATGGTGTGAATTGTTGAGAAAAAGACAATTGAAGGGATACCGGTTTCGCCGTCAGGTTCCTATCGGTAAGTTCATAGCTGATTTCTATTGCCAGGAGCTGGATCTGGTGATCGAAGTAGATGGTTTCACACATGAAGATTATCAGGAAACAATGGAGAATGATAGAATAAAAAACGAATATTATCACTACCGAGGTTTGAATGTTTTACGGTTCTCTGATGATCAGGTATTTAATGAGTTAAATGGAATCAGAGAGCGTTTGGAGGCCTATATAGTTAGTTATGGAGGATGAGTTAATGGTTGAAAATCACCCCCCGGCTGCGCCACCCCCCGTCCGGGGGGACAGTTCCCCTCTGAAGCTTGAGACAAGCAACTGACTTGCTGCACCCTCGATTCGTTCTGAATGGCTGCTATTATTCTCAAAGAAGCGAAAAGAGTAGCATGTATCGCTGAAGACTGATGAATCAAGAAATAGCTCCTCCTGTCCAAGGGTGAAGAGACTGGTCTAAATGGGTATATGTTTATTGGATAAAAGAGGTCAGGCTCGAAAAATCAAGTAAAATCCCCGGAATCCATCTGTCTCAATTCTTCACCAGCTGGTGTACAACCACCCCATCGTCGTTGTATATACGCAGCCAATACATTCCAGCCGGGAGGGTGTTCAGGGGAAGCTCATTTCGTCCTGTTTGCAGCTGTCCTGTTTGCAGTGTATCGCCGTTGCTGTTGACCAGCATATAGGAGGCTTCCTGTTGTGCAGCCCACTCTATAACAACGAAGTTTTCGGCCGGATTCGGATAGATCTTCAGGTCTCTTTGTGCAGTTTCACTTGTTCCTACCATGGTACCAGTTCTGTTCAGCATCACCCTGAAGACTTTTGTACTGGCCCAGGAAGTGCCGGTCAGCATGAAGATGTTCCTGAATTCAGATTCGATACCACCTACTATATAACC
>Ga0209607_1001017_pt1 | contig 23747 bp, 21 predicted proteins | sample AD_UKC117_MetaG_FD_184413 | JGI IMG/M metagenome (GOLD analysis project Ga0209607, IMG submission 184413) | Active sludge microbial communities of municipal wastewater-treating anaerobic digesters from Hong Kong - AD_UKC117_MetaG (SPAdes)... | ecosystem: Engineered > Bioreactor > Anaerobic >... | reverse complement strand
TGGGCGCACAGGTGACGATCTTCCGGCTCGGTGACGACCCCGGTCTGGCCCGGTTCATCGACCAGGTGGCCCGCCGGATCGAGGGCCGGGTCATCGTGCCCGACCTCGACGGCCTCGGCGCGGCCGTGGTCGCCGATTACCTTCGCTCCCGGCGGCGGCGACGCTGATCTCCCGCCGTTGCGAGCAAAAGCTGCGCCGACCGGGGGCCGGCGGGCACCGCTAAAGCGGGATTTCCGTACGGGCGGTGAGGGTCTTTGCGGGGTGAGGCCGGCCCCCGGGGGCCGGCCCGGCTCGGCCATCGCGGTGGATCTGCATTGCCCCAAACGGGGCATCTTCTACCTAAGCCCTGTTCAGAACGTTTTCTGCTCGGATCCCGATTTGCTGCGAATTGGTCGGGTACTATCGGCGCTCGCGGGCGACGGGGGGCTGCGACCGGCACTCTGGCAAACAAGCGCCCGCGCGAACCAACCTGAGGGCAAACTGAGAAGCCAATTAACATCAACTGGCAGATAACGGCCAGCAATCGCGCCGTCGCAGGTTGACGGGAGTTCGCTGGCTAACTAAGTTATCAACTCCGGCTCAGCGAGATCCCGGAGACGGGGGCGCAGGTTGCCGGACGGCAAACTTGTCCGTACGATTGGGATGTTGCACCGAGACCGGCGTCGGCATACCGAAAAATTCGCTGCTAACAGCGCGAACCGCGCAGAAAAAGGGGATTCAGCATCATGGCGACTCAGATTCGTCCACTCCTGATGACGGGAGCGGCCTTCGCCAGTGCCGCTGCGATCGTCGCGGCGACACCGGCGATCATGCCCAACGTGACCGCACCGGCCCCTCTCGCGCTGTCCGCGGCGCAGGCGGAGGTGCAACTGGCAACCTTCTCCGACCTACTGTCGATCACGCCGGAGGATTGGAACTACTACCTTTTCCAGGGCTGGGGTCAGGCGATCAGCCCGAATCAGGACCCGGACGTCGATTGGTTTGCACAGTTTCTCGACCCCTTTTCGCGCTGCAACTTCAATTGCCAGGTGAACGGCCCCTCGGGCGTCGCCTACCTGGCTCTTGACGCGCTGCTCAACGGTAACGGCTACGGGATCGACTACGTCAACGGTGAACTGGAGGATCCAAGCAAGCCCTATCAACCGGATCCCGACAAGCCCGACTACAACCCGTACGTCATCCCGCCGTGGGGCGTTTCCTCCGTCAACTACTTCTTCGAGGCCGGTGCTGGTTCTGGCGTGCAGTACCTACTCACCCAGCCGTTCGGTGATCCGGCGAGTCCGTTGTACAACCCGGACATTGCGGGCCTGATTTATCAGGTGTTCCAGGGATCTTTCAACGTGACCATTGCCACCGTTACGGTCCTGGACACGATCTCGAAGCTGGCGCTGGCCAACGTTCCCGTTCTGGGCCCCTATATCTACGGCGGCATCCAGGCGGCCCTTGGCGTCTATACCTCGGACGAGTTCTTCGGCGACTGGGGCTACTTTGCGGGTCTGTCGGGTGTACTGCGTTATTCGCTCGACGTGGTCTTGAGCGGGGGTAACCCCTTGCCGCCGTATCCGCCGGAACCGACCGCAAGCGCGTCGGTGCTGCCCAGCGCCTCAGCCACCGCACTGGAAGCCGTGTCGGCGGGGGCTTCCACACCGGCCGCGGAGTCGGCGGCACCGAACGTCCAGGACGCCGCGCCGGTCGAGACCCCGGCTGAGCAGGTCGAGACCCCGGCTGAGCAGGTCGAGACCCCGGCTGAGCAGGTCGAGACCCCGGTCGATCAGGTCGAGACCGCAGTCGTTCCCGCGGCTGAGCCGGTCGAGGCCCCGGCTGTCAGCTCTGTCGATGTCGCGCCTGTGGAGGCCCCGGCCGTCGAAGCGGCGGACGTGGAGACACCTGCGGCGTTGGACGAGGTCGACACGAGCGTCCCAGCCGCAGACGAAGCGGCCAGCGCGCCGGTGGAGGCTCCGGTGAAGTCGCCGCGCCGCGCGGCTCGCGGTGCGGTGGAACGGGCGGCCAAGTCGATCGCCTCTGCCCTCGGTGGCTCGAAGGCGGCCAAGTCGAGTGGGGACCGCGCGACGTCGACCGCAAACGGCTCGGGAGACAAGAGCTCGGACGATAGCGCCGACTAGTCGGCACGAAATACATCGTCCCCCGCCCTCGTCGGGCGGGGGACGATGTATTTCCCCAGGCCGCGGTTTTCCCTGGCTTGCCCCACGAGTTCGGTTCAGTCGGAATCGTGAGCCGCGCGCTTGCGCCGCTTGATGCCGACCCCGCCCCACAGTGAGAATCCCTTGATGGTCACCTTGGGGGCACCCGGCACGCCGCTGCCCTCGACCTGGTGGTTAAATCCGCCCATCACGCCGTGGCCCTGGATCTCCACGTTCACCTCCGGCGGCAGCAGGATGGTCTGGCCGCCCAGAATCGAGTAGGCGTGGATCTCGACATCGGAACTGGTGAAGTCGGCGTACCGCAGATCCAACGTGCCGCCGCCGAACAGGGTGAAGGTGGTGAGCCGGCCGGGAACGTACCAGCGGCCGCGGCGCTCGAAACCACTGAGAATGGCCAAAAGCATCGTCGAGGGCGCCGGCCGAATCTTGCCGCGCCGGTACTCCATGGCCTCGGGCAGGTCGTAGGTCAGGCGATCGAGTTGGTCGTAGCTGTTCGCTGCATAGGCCTTGTTCAACCGGGTCTCGTACTCGTCGATCGTCAGGCGGCCGTGCGAGGCGGCCTCGGAGAGCAACTGGGCAACCTGAATCCGGTCGTCGTCGGAGGCCCGCGTCGCCGGTTTGCGGGGGGAAAGGTTGCTCATGACACTCCCAGCCTACGGCCCGTCAACGACGACGCAACAGTCCGTTCACCGAACCGTCACCTCACTCGGCGACCCATCGCGGTGGGCGCTTCTCCAGGAAGGCCAGCATGCCCTCCCTGGCCTCGTCGGAGACGAACAGCGCCGCCGACTCCTGCGCCAACCGTTCGGCATCACGATCGAAACCGGCGAGCACGCCCGCGGTGGTCAAGGCCTTCGAAGCTGCAAGACCCTGGGGTGACGCTTTGGCGAGGTCTGTCGCCACGGCGTCGACGGCCGCCGCAAGATCCTCGGCCGCGGTCGTCACCAGCCCGATGTCGGCGGCCCGCCCGGGGTCGAAGGTCTCGCCGGTGAGGTAGTAGCGGGCCGCCGCCCGCGGATCCAGCTTGGGAAGCAGCGTCAGCGAGATGATGGCCGGAGCGACCCCGATCCGGGCTTCGGTCAGCGCGAATGTGCTCTTCGGGCCGGCGATCGCGATATCGCACGCCCCGACCAGGCCCATACCGCCGGCGCGGACGTGGCCGTCGATCGCCGCGATCACCGGTTTGGGACAGGCCACGATGCCTCGCAACAGGGCAGTGAGTTCCCGCGCGCGACCGACGGCGGCCTCGCGGGGGTCGCCCCCCGTCGCCTCGGACAGGTCCGCCCCCGCGCAGAACGTGTTGCCGGTGTGGCCGAGCACGACCGCGCGCACCGCCGGATTCGCCGCCGCGCGCTGAAGTCCGTCACTCAACTCGCGAACGAGTGCCGAGGACAGGGCGTTGCGGTTGCGCGGGGAGTCCAGAGTCAGCCGTGCGACGGTTCCGTCCACCGCGTAGTCCACGACTACCATCAGTACGACCTCGGCAGGCCGAGGGACGTCTGGGCGACGAAGTTGAGGATCATCTCCCGGCTCACCGGGGCGATCCGGGCCAGCCGGGACCCCACCAGCATGGCGGCCACGCCGTATTCCTGGGAGAGGCCGTTGCCGCCCATCGACTGCACCGCCTGGTCGACCGCCCGGGTGGATGCCTCGCCCGCCGCGTATTTGGCCATGTTCGCCGCCTCCGCGGCGCCCATATCGTCGCCGGCGTCGTAGAGGGTGGCCGCCTTCTGCATCATCAGCTTCGCCAACTCCAGTTCGATGTGGTTCTGCGCCAGTGGATGAGCGATGCCCTGATGTGCCCCGATCGGCGTCTTCCACACCTGGCGGGTCTTGACGTAGTCGCAGGCCTTCTCCAGCGCGAGCCGGCCCATCCCGACCGCGCTGGCCGCACCCATGATGCGCTCGGGGTTAAGGCCGGCGAAGAGCTGCGCGATGGCGGCGTCCTCGGCGCCGACCAGGGCGTCTGCGGGCAGGCGCACCTCATCGAGGAACACCTGGAACTGGCTTTCCGGCATGTTCAGTTCCATCGGGATCTTGGTGAAGGTCAGCCCGGTGGCGTCGGTGGGGACCACGAACAACGCCGGGCGCAGGTTTCCGGTCCTGGCATCCTCGGTACGGCTCACCACCAGGACAGCGTCGGCCTGGTCCAGCCCCGAGATCCAGACCTTCTGTCCGGACAGGATCCAGTCCGCGCCGTCGCGGCGGCCGGTAGTGGTGATCCGGTGCGAGTTGGAACCGGCGTCGGGTTCGGTGATGGCGAACGCCATCGTGACCGACCCGTCGGCGATACCGGGCACCCAGCGCTTCCGCTGCTCGTCGGTGCCGAACTTCGCGATGATGGTGCCGTTGATGGCGGGGGAGACCACCATCATCAGCAGCGGGCAACCCGCCGCAGAGAGCTCCTCCATCACCAGCGCCAGCTCGTACATGCCCGCGCCGCCGCCGCCGTACTCCTCGGGCAGGTTCACCCCGATGAAGCCGAGTCGGCCCGCCTCTTCCCAGAGTTCGTCGGTGTGCCCGCCGGCCCGGGCCTTCTCCAGGTAGTAGTCGGGGCCGAAGTTCGCGCCGAGCGCGGCGACGGACTTTCTCAAGGCCTGTCGTTCCGGGCTCTCGATGAAGCTGGTGTCGCATTCGCCAGTCATGGTCATTTCCCCTCGGGTTCGGCGGTTTCCACTCGTGCCAGCACGGCTCCCACCTCGACCTGCTGGCCGACGGTGACCTCCAGTTGGGTCAGGATGCCGTCGACGGGTGCGGTGATGGTGTGTTCCATTTTCATGGCCTCCAGCCAGACCAGGGGTTGCCCGGCGGCAACGGCGTCCCCGAGTGCGGCACCGAGTCGGATCACCGCGCCGGGCATCGGCGCCAGCAATGAGCCTTTTTCGACCACCGATCCCGGTTCGGGGAAACGGGGCACCGCCGTCAGCGCGACTGAGTCGTGTGCCGAGTCGACATAGACCTGGTCGCCGTGTCGGCTGATGACGAACGCGGTGGCCACCCCGGACTCGGCCAGGACCACCTCGTGGGCGTTCACCGAGTCGACGGTGACCGCCGGATCGTCGGGCAGGCTCACCCCGGTGCGGGTGAACCGGTAGGACACCCGGTGCTCGGTGCCGTCGTCATCGTGAAATGTCTTGTGCTGGTTGCCCGATACCACGTTGCGCCAGCCGCTGGGAACGCCGGCCAGCACGGTGGCGGTGGCACGGTTGTGCGCGGCGTCGGCCAGTCCGGCGGCGATCGCGGCGAGTCGCACACCGCGGTCACCGATCAGGGGTGTGGCCAGCGCGTCCAGTCCGTGGGTGTCGAAGAACGCGGTGTCGGTGTCGCCGGCCAGGAAGGCGGGATGACACAGCACGTTGACCAGGAGTTCGCGGTTGGTGCGCAGACCGTGCAGTCGGGTGCGGGCCAGGGTATCGGCCAGCACCCGGGCGGCCCGTGTCCGCGTCGGTGCGTAGGAGATCACCTTGGCCAGCATCGGGTCATAGTGGATCGACACCACCGAACCGTCCACGATTCCGGAGTCCAGGCGAATCCCGGTCCGATGGGTGAGCCCGAATTGCGTTGCCGCACCGGGTACCTCGAAGTGGTTAATCCGTCCGGCCTGCGGCTGCCAGCCCTTGGCGGGATCCTCGGCGTAGAGCCGGGCCTCGATGGAGTGCCCGGTTGCCGCGGGCGGCCCGGCGGGAAGCGGATCGCCGTCGGCTACGGAGATCTGCAGTTCGACCAGATCCAGGCGGCTGGTCAGCTCGGTGACCGGGTGTTCGACCTGTAGCCGGGTGTTCATCTCCAGGAAGAAGAAATCGCCGTTCTCGTCGGCGAGGAACTCCACTGTGCCCGCGCCGGTGTACCCGATCGCGGCCGCGGCCTGTCGGGAGGCCTCGAACAGTCGCTCCCGCATGGCCGGTATGCGCTGCACCAAAGGTGAGGGCGCCTCTTCGATGATCTTCTGGTGGCGTCGCTGGATCGAGCACTCCCGCTCCCCGACGGCCCACACCGTGCCGTACCGGTCGGCCATCACCTGCACCTCGATATGGCGACCGCGCGGCAGGTAACGCTCGCAGAACACCGTCGGGTCACCGAACGCCGAATGAGCCTCCCGGCGGGCGGCCCGGACCTGATCGTGCAGGTCGGTGAGGTGCTCCACCACCCGCATACCTCGGCCGCCGCCGCCGGCCGAGGCCTTGACCAGCACCGGCAGCTGCTCGGCGGTCACCGTGGCCGGGTCGATCTCGTCGAGCACCGGCACCCCGGCGGCCGTCATCAGCTTCTTGGCCTCGATCTTCGACCCCATCGCGTCCACCGCCGCCGGCGGGGGGCCGATCCAGGTCAGGCCGGCGTCGGTCACCGCGCGGGCGAAACCCGCCTTCTCCGAGAGGAATCCGTATCCGGGATGTACCGCGTCGGCGCCGGCGGACAGCGCCGCCCGGACCAGATCCTCGGCGTCGAGGTAGCTGTCGATCTTCACCCGGGCATCGGCTTCGGCGACATGCGGCGACCCCGCGTCCGGGTGGGTGTAGACCGCGACGGTGCCGATGCCGAGACGCCGGCAGGTGGCGAACACCCGCCGGGCGATCTCGCCCCGGTTGGCCACCAGAACCCTGCTGATCATCGGCCGCCCCTCACATCCGGAAGACGCCGAAGGCCGACGTCCCCTCGATCGGGCCGTTCGCTATCGCGGACAGGCACATCCCCAGCACGGTACGGGTGTCGCGCGGGTCGATCACCCCGTCGTCGTAGAGCCGACCGGAGAGGAACATCGGCAGCGACTCCGCCTCGATCTGGGCCTCCACCGCGGCGCGCAAGGCGGCGTCGGCCTCCTCGTCCACAGCCTGGCCGCGGGCGCCGGCCGCGGCGCGGGCCACGATGGACAGCACCCCGGCCAACTGCGCCCCACCCATCACCGCTGATTTCGCGCTGGGCCAGGCGAACAGGAAACGCGGGTCGTAGGCGCGGCCGCACATGCCGTAGTGGCCCGCCCCGTAGGAGGCGCCGATCAGCAGCGAGATGTGCGGGACGGTCGAATTGGACACCGCATTGATCATCATGGCGCCGTGCTTGATCATCCCGCCTTCCTCATAGGCCTTGCCGACCATGTAGCCGGTGGTGTTGTGCAGGAACAACAGCGGGGTGTCGGATTGGTTGGCCAACTGGATGAACTGGGTGGCCTTCTGGGATTCCTCGCTGAACAGCACGCCGCGGGCGTTGGCCAGAATGCCGATCGGGTAGCCGTGCACACGCGCCCACCCGGTAACCAGGGAGCCGCCGTAGAGCGGTTTGAATTCGTCGAAATCGGAGCCGTCGACCACCCGGGCGATCACCTCGCGAGGGTCGAAGGGTAGCCGCAGATCCGCCGGGACGATGCCGACCAGTTCCTCGGGGTCGGCCAGCGGCTCGCTGAAAGGAAGCGGGGCGGGACCCTTCTTGGTCCGGTTGAGCCGGGCCACGATGCGCCGTCCGATGCGCAGCGCGTCGAGTTCGTCGTTGGCGAAATAGTCGGCCAGACCGGAAGTGCGGGCGTGCATCTCGGCCCCGCCGAGCGACTCGTCGTCGGACTCCTCGCCGGTGGCCATCTTGACCAGCGGAGGCCCGGCCAGGAAAACCTTGGAGCGCTCTTTGATCATGACCACGTAGTCGGACATGCCGGGGATGTACGCGCCGCCGGCGGTGGAGTTGCCGAACACCAGCGCGATAGTCGGTATACCGGCCGCCGACAGCCGCGTCAGGTCGCGGAACATCCGCCCGCCAGGGATGAAGATCTCCTTCTGGGTGGGCAGGTCGGCGCCGCCGGACTCCACCAGCGAGATGACCGGCAGCCGGTTCTCCAGCGCAATCTGGTTGGCCCGCAGGACCTTTTTCAGCGTCCACGGATTCGACGTTCCGCCCTTGACCGTGGGGTCGTGGGCGACCAGCATGCACTCGGTTCCCTCGACGACGCCGATACCGGTCACCAGGCTGGCCCCCACCTGGAACTCCGTTCCGTAGGCGGCCAGCGGCGCGAGTTCCAGGAACGGGGAGTCCGGGTCGATGAGCAACTCGATGCGCTCGCGGGCGGTCAGCTTCCCGCGGTCATGGTGGCGCTGAACGTATTTCGGGCCGCCTCCGGCCAGTGCCTTGGCCAGCTCGGCGTCGAGGTCGGCAAGCTTGGCGTGCATCGCCGCGGCCGCCTCGGTGTAGGCCGGGGAGAAGAGGTCGACGGCGCTGCGCAGAGCGCTCACGGCTGGTATCCCAGCGTCTTGGCGGCCAGTGCGGTGAGGATCTCGGTGGTGCCGCCTCCGATGCCCAGAATCCGCATGTCGCGGTATTGCCGTTCGATTTCACACTCGGCCATGTAGCCCATCCCGCCGAAGAGTTGCACGGCCTGGTTGGCCACCCATTCGCCGGCCTCCACTGCGGTGTTCTTGGCGAAACAGACCTCCGCGATCAAGTTCGTCTCGCCGGCCAGCGAGCGTTCGACCACCGTGCGGGAGTACACCCGGGCGACGTCAATGCGCCGGGCCATCTCGGCCAGCGTGTTCTGCACGCTCTGGCGGGCGATCAGCGGTTTGCCGAAGGTCTCCCGGTCGCGGCACCACCCGAGGGTCAGATCCAGGCAGCGCTGCGCGCTGGCGTATGCCTGGACCGCGAGGCCGATCCGCTCGGAGACGAAGGCCGCGGCAATCTGGAAGAAGCCGGTGTTCTCGGCGCCGATCAGGTTCTCTGCGGGAACTCGCGCGTCGTTGAAGGACAGTTCGGCGGTGTCCGAGGAGCGCCAGCCCATCTTGTCCAGCTTGCGGCTCACCTCGAAACCGGGTGTGCCCTTCTCGACGACGATCATCGAGACCCCGCTCGCGCCCGGGCCGCCGGTGCGCACCGCGGCCACAACGTAGTCCCCGCGCACCGCGGAGGTGATGTAGGTCTTGGCGCCGTTCACGACGTAGTGGTCGCCGTCGCGGACCGCAGTGGTGCGCAGGTGCCCGACATCCGAGCCGCCACCGGGTTCGGTGATGGCCAGCGAGCCGATCAGATCCCCGGCCAGGGTGGGCTTGACGAACTTTTCGATCAATCGCGCGTCGCCTGAGGCCACCATGTGCGGAACGGCGATGCCGACGGTGAACAGGGAGGCGAACACCCCGCCGGGCGTGCCGGCCTGGTGCAGTTCCTCGCAGATGATCGCGACGTCAGCGGCGTCGCCGCCCTCGCCGCCGACGTCCTCGGGGAACCCGACGCCGAGCAGTCCGGCCGCGGCGGCCCGCCGGCTGAGGTCACGGGGCAGCTCGCCGGCCCGTTCCCACTCGTCGATGTTCGGCAGAATCTCCCGTTCGGCGAAGGTGCGCACCGACTTGCGTAACTGCTGACGTTCGGGTGTGGTCCAGATGCTCACCTAGAGGATCTCCTCGGGGATCTCGATGTGCCGGCTGCGCAACCATTCGCCCAGCCCCTTGGCCTGCGGGTCGAAGCGTGCCTGGTAGGCCACGCCCTTGCCGAGGATGCCGTCGACGACGAAGTTGACGGCGCGGATGCCCGGCAGCAGGTGGCGGGTGATCGGCAGATCCCGGGCCTCCGGCAGCAGTTCGCGGACCGCTTCGACGGTCAGCGCGTGGGCCAGCCAGCGCCACTGCCGTTCGGTGCGCACCCACACCCCGATGTTGGCGCCCCCGCCCTTATCCCCGCTGCGGGCCCCGGCGACGGTGCCCAGCGGCACCCGGCGGGTCGGCCCGTCCGGGAGCGGTTCGGGGAGCGCGGGCGGCGCGGCCTCGGACAGCTCCAGGGTCTCGGTCGCCGGGGGGATCGGCACCCGGGTGCCGTCGGCGAGAACGGCGGTGTGCGGCACCTCGCCGGCCGGCACATAGCCGGCGGTGAACAGGCCGTAGACCGCCGCGCCGGCGGGCGGGGCGGTGGTGTGGAAGCCCGGATAGCTGGCCAGCGCGAGTTCGACCGCGGCGGCGGAGAACCGGCGGCCCACGGTGTTCTCGTCGGGGTCGCGCACCGTGCAGGTCAGCAGCGCGCTGGCGGTCTGCTCGGTGTGGGCGTCGGGGTGGTCGGTACGCGCCAAAGTCCATTCCAGCTCTTGGGGCCGGGCGCTCAGCGCGGCGTCGAGTTGGCGGCGCACCAGCGCTGCTTTGGCCTCGATATCCAGCCCGGTCAGGACGAACGTGGCCGAGTTGCGGAAACCGCCGATGCTGTTGAGCGAGACCTTCAGCGTCGGCGGCGGGGGCTCGCCGCGCACACCGGAGATCCGTACCCGGTCCGTGCCGTCGTCGCCCAATTCGATCGAGTCGAACCGGGCCGTCGCGTCCGGGTTGGCGTAGCGGGCCCCGGTGATCTCGTAGAGCAGTTGCGCGGTGACAGTCCCGACGCTGACCGCCCCGCCGGTGCCGGGATGTTTGGTGATCACCGACGAGCCGTCATGGTGGATCTCGGCCAACGGAAAGCCGGCGTGGGACAGGTCGGGGATCTCGGTGAAGAACGAGTAGTTGCCCCCGGTGGCCTGGGTGCCGCACTCGATCACGTGCCCGGCCACCACCGCGCCCGCGATCCGGTCGTAGTCGCGCGGTTCCCAGCCGAAGTGGGCGGCGGCGGGTCCGACCACGACTGAGGCGTCGGTGACGCGGCCGGTGACCACGATGTCCGCGCCTGAGTTCAGGCATTCGACGATCCCCCAGGCGCCCAGGTAGGCGTTGGCGGTCAGCGGTGAGCCCAGCGCGAGTTCGGCGCTTCGGGCCAGCAGGTCGTCGCCCTCGACATGGGCCACGCTCAGCGGCACCCCCAGCCGGTCGGCCAGAGCCCGGACCGCGGCGGCCAGGCCGGCCGGGTTCAGGCCGCCCGCGTTGGTGACGATGCGCACCCGGTGCTGGTGAGCCAAGCCCAGACATTCCTCGAGTTGGGTCAGGAAAGTCTTGGCATAGCCGCGTTCGGGGCTCTTCATCCGGTCTCGACCCAGGATGAGCATGGTCAGTTCGGCGAGGTAGTCGCCGGTCAGGTAATCCAGCTCGCCGCCGGTGAGCATCTCCCGCATGGCGGCTGAGCGGTCGCCGTAGAAACCCGAGCAGTTGCCGATCCGAACCGGGCCGGCGCCGCGGGAAGCCGTCACCGAGATCCCTCCCTCGCCGAGCGCGTGGCCGACGCCTACCGGCCAACCAACCGGTAGGTTACTCGCGCCGTCTCGCGGAGTGTCAACGACGTGCCCGGAGTGCGGTGCTCCCGGCGCGAAGCCGCAGGAGGATGATCGCCCGCTTTTTTGGCGAAGGCGCCGCCGACGGCTATTCTTGGAGCAACTTGCCGGCGCCTCAGGTCTGCGCGGCAGCAATCAAGAGGAGTCTGTTCCCATGGCCGTGCCCAAACGCCGGATGTCGCGCTCGAACACCCGCAGTCGGCGTTCGCAGTGGAAAGCAACCGAGCCCGGCCTGGTCACCGTGTCGGTCGGCGGCCGTCAGCACAAGGTGCCGCGCCGGCTGCTCAAGGCCGCCCGGCTGGGTCTGATCGATCTAGACAAGCGCTGATTTCGTCCGCCGTGCATCGGCGAATCGACGATGGATGCGGCGCGTCTCTTAGACGAATCTAAGCCGATTGGTTGAGACTGGCTCTCGTGCGAATTCTTGTGGTCGACGACGACCGGGCGGTGCGGGAGTCCTTGCGGCGGTCGCTGTCCTTCAATGGGTACACCGTCGACCTCGCCGAGGACGGAGTGGAAGCCCTCGAGGCGATCAGCAACGAACGGCCCGATGCGGTGGTGCTGGATGTGATGATGCCCCGCCTGGACGGCCTGGAGGTGTGCCGGCAGCTGCGCAGCACCGGAGACGATCTGCCGATCCTGGTGCTCACCGCGCGGGACTCGGTATCCGAGCGGGTGGCCGGGCTCGACGCCGGCGCCGACGACTATCTGCCCAAGCCATTCGCGCTGGAGGAACTACTGGCCCGGTTGCGGGCGCTGCTGCGCCGCACCGGTCCGGACGAGCCCACTGAGACCGCGGTGATGACCTTCGCCGACCTCACCCTGGACCCCGGAACCCGCGAGGTGCACCGGGGCAAGCGCGCGATCAGCCTGACCCGTACCGAGTTCGCCCTGCTGGAGATGCTCATCGCCAACCCCCGCCGGGTGCTGACCCGGAGCCGGATTCTCGAGGAGGTCTGGGGTTTCGACTTCCCCACCTCCGGCAATGCCCTCGAGGTGTACGTCGGCTACCTGCGCCGCAAGACCGAAGCAGAGGGGGAGCCGCGGCTGATCCACACCGTGCGCGGGGTGGGTTACGTGCTGCGTGAGACACCGCCCTAGCGAGATGTTGGGATCCTGATGTTTGGACTCAGGCGGCGCGCGCAGGCCATCCGGGTGCCGGAGAAAGCCACCACGTCGCTGTCGCTGCGATGGCGGGTGATGCTGCTCGCGATGTCCATGGTGGCGATGGTGGTCGTGCTGATGGCCGTCGCGGTGTACGCGGTGGTCTCCGCGGCGCTGTACTCCGACATCGACAACCAGTTGCAGAGCCGGGCGCAACTCCTGATCGCCAGCGGTTCGCTGGCTGCCGACCCGGCCAAGGCCATCGAGGGAACGGCCTACTCCGACGTCAATGCGATGTTGGTCAACCCGGGCCGTTCCATCTACACCGCCAATCAGCAGGGGCAGACCCTTCCGGTCGGCCAGCCGGAGAAGGCGGTCATCCGGGGCGAGCTATTCATGTCGCGCCGCACCGTCGGGGACCAGCGGGTGCTGGCGATCCACCTGCCCAACGACAGTTCGCTGCTGATCTCAAAGAGTCTGCAACCCACCAACGCCGTGATGACGAAGCTCAAATGGGTGCTATTGGCGGTCGGAGGGATCGGCGTCGTGATCGCCGCGGTCGCCGGCGGAATGGTGGCGAGAACCGGTCTGCGCCCGGTTGCTCAGCTGACCGAGGCCACCGAACGGGTGGCCCGCACCGATGACCTGCGGCCCATTCCGGTTTTCGGCAGCGACGAACTGGCCAGGCTCACCGAGGCGTTCAACGCGATGTTGCGGGCGCTGGCGGAGTCCCGCGAGCGGCAGGCCCGCCTCGTCGCCGACGCCGGGCACGAACTCAAGACGCCGCTGACCTCGCTGCGCACCAACGTCGAGTTGCTGATGGCCTCCAGCGCGCCAGGCGCTCCGCTGATCCCGGAGAGCGAGTTGGCCGATCTGCGTGGCGACGTCATCGGTCAGATTGAGGAACTGTCCACGCTGGTGGGGGATCTGGTGGATCTGACCCGGGAGGACAATGCGCGGGGCAGCGTCCTCGAGGACGTCGAGATGACCGAGGTCATCGACCGGAGCCTGGAGCGTGTCCGCCGGCGTCGCAACGATATCCGTTTCGACGTCGACGCTGTCGGCTGGCAGATTCACGGAGACCCCGCGGGATTGTCCCGGGCGGTGCTGAACCTGCTCGACAACGCGGCCAAGTGGAGCCCGCCCGGCGGAACGGTGGCACTGCGGTTGCGCCAGGTGGATGCCGCCCACGCCGAACTCACGGTGTCCGACCAGGGTCCGGGCATCGAACCGGAGGAACGGGGTCTGGTCTTCGAGCGGTTCTACCGTTCGACCTCCGCCCGAGCCATGCCCGGTTCAGGTCTGGGGCTGGCGATCGTCAAGCAGGTCGTGGTCAAGCACGGTGGGATGATCCGTATCGGGGAGACTGTGCCCGGCGGGCAGCCGCCCGGCACCACCTTCCACGCGCTCTTACCGGGCCTTCCGACCGGTTTGTCCTACCGCTCTGAATCCGCCCAGAGCGAAATCCCCCCAGCAAACGACGAGGTTGGGCGTGGCGATGGGAACGCATCAGCCGTACCGAGTGTTATCTCAGTGGATTCTCAGTAGTAACCGGCAAGCTGACCGGATCAAACATGACGCGCTCGCGTGTCGACAAGCAGAAAGAGCAAAGCAGCGACCATGACAGACGACCCGCGTTACTCGCCGTCGCAGCAGTCCGGCCGGGGCATGCCGAATCAGCAAGCGGGGGCCGGCTACACCCAGGGCGGCTACCAGACCCAGGCGGGCTACCAGCCGTCCTACGACTGGCGGTACGCGAGCGCCCAACAGCCCGGCTCCCAACAGTCGTGGGATCCCTACCGTGCTGCGCAGGCGGGAAATACTGCCGTCCTGCCTCCGGTGACCGGCGCGCCGGCCCGGAAGCGATCCCGCCCGGTCGCGCTGACCGTCGGCGCGCTGGCGATCGCCGCGGTGTCGGCCGGGATGGGCGGGATGGTTGCGGTGATGTCGCAGCCGCAGAGTGGCCCAATCACGACGATCGCCACCGCGGCGCCGAACGGACGTGCCGTCCCCACCGCCAACGTGCCGGTGGGCTCGGTCGAGCAGGTGGCCGCCAAGGTGGTGCCGAGCGTGGTGAAGCTGGAGACCAAGATGGGGCGGGCCTCCGAGGAGGGCTCGGGCATCGTGTTGTCCGAGGACGGCCTAATCCTGACCAACAGCCACGTCGTGAGCGTCGCGCAGGACGGCACTCCGGTACTCCCGGGTCTGCCCGGGGCTCCCGGGAAGGGCGGTGTTCCGGCCAAGTCGACCACCTCCACGGTGACCTTCGCCGACGGCCGCACCGCCCCGTTCACGGTCGTCGGGGCCGACCCGTCCAGTGATATCGCGGTCGTCCGGGCCGAAGGGGTTTCCGGGCTGACGCCGATTGCTCTCGGCTCGTCGGCGAACCTGCGGGTCGGCCAGGACGTCGTCGCTGTGGGGTCCCCGCTGGGCCTGGAAGGCACGGTCACCACCGGCATCATCAGCGCGCTGAATCGGCCGGTGGCCGCCGGGGGGGACGCAAAGAACCAGAACACCGTTCTCGATGCCATCCAGACCGACGCTGCGATCAATCCGGGCAACTCCGGGGGCGCGCTGGTGAACATGAACGGCGAACTGGTCGGCATCAACTCGGCCATCGCCACCCTGGGCGGCGACTCCGGTGACGCGACGAGTGGTTCGATCGGGCTGGGTTTCGCCATTCCGGTGGATCAGGCCAAGCGCATCGCCGATGAATTGATCAGTAGCGGCACCGCCTCGCACGCCTCGCTCGGTGTGCAGGTCAGCAACGACATGACCGCTCATGGCGCCAAGATCGTCGAGGTCGTCAAGGATGGGGCCGCTTTCAAGGCCGGCCTCCCCAGCGGCGTGGTGGTGACGAGGGTCGACGACCGGGTGATCGGCAGCGCCAACGCGTTGGTGGCCGCCGTGCGGTCCCGAGCCCCCGGCGAGAAACTTCAGCTGACCTTCCTGGACGGTTCCGGCAACCCCCAGACGGTCGAGGTCACGCTCGGCAAGGCGGACCAGTGATCCGGGTGGTCACCGAACCGGGAGGCCCGGGGATCGGCGAGTCACCGCGAGGGCAGGCGCGCGCATATACGGTGGCATCCATGGAACAGCCCGAGGGTTCGGCCGGTCGCGCACTGGTGGTCGTGGTGGACGATCGCAGGGCCCGGGGGGTCGCCGAGGATCACAGCGGCCCCTTGGTCACCGAACTGCTCAACGAGGCGGGGTTCGTGGTCGACGGTGTCGTGGTGGTCTCCGCTGACGAGGTGGAGATCCGCAACGCTCTGAACACGGCGGTGATCGGCGGCGTGGACCTGGTGGTCTCCGTCGGCGGCACCGGGGTGAGCCCACGCGATGTGACCCCCGAGGCGACCCGGGCGGTGCTGGACCGTGAACTGAAGGGCATCGGCGAAGCGCTTCGGTCCTCGGGGCTGGCAGCGGGCAGTGCCGATGCGGGCCTCTCGCGTGGTCTCGCGGGCATATCCGGCAGCACTCTGGTGGTGAATCTGGCCGGATCCCGGGCTGCGGTGCGGGACGGTATGGCAACGTTGTGTCCGCTGGCCGCGCATGTGATCGCTGAGCTGTCGAGCCTGGACATCTGAATCAGCGAACTTTCGGTAAACACCATGTTTCACAGCTGTGACGTGCGAAAACACCAGCAAAGTGACCTTTGTCACATTTGGCGCTAGCTGTGACTGGCTCGCGACGCCCGGACAGAGGCACAGTTAACAGAATTTTCGGATCCGAACTGCCCCAGGAGTCCTCCGACGAGGGCGATCCCGGGGGCGCGGAAGATGTCGAGCAGGGCGATCGCTGGCTAAGGGAAAATGTTCCCCCACATCATCTTTGACCACGTCAGCGGGTTTCGGTTGTCATCCCACAGGTTCCGCGAAGAGGGTTGCGTCCGGAATCGGTGGGCCCGGCAGTGCCGGGCGCGTCGGCTCGGGCCGGCCGGTGTGGGCAGCGGACAGCTAACCGGCTCGCGGGGGGGTCGGCCGTCGGGATCGGGTGGTTCGCGTTGCTCGGACGGTTGCCCTACCGATATCTTCCTCGTGTCGTTTAAGTTCCGTCGTCGGCGCCTCCGGGAGCCGACGGCATCCACGCCGGTGACTCCGCATCACCGCCGAACCGTGCTAGGGAGACCATGAAGACTATTGGTCGTGTTCTGGTGACGCTGGTCGCCGCGTTGGCGGGCCTGTTCGCCGGTACCGGGACGGCCTCGGCGGACCTGGACAACCAGATGAGTCTGGTCGACGGCGGTGGCCGCACCATGACCATCCAGCAGTGGGACACCTTCCTCGACGGGGTGTTCCCGCTGGACCGCAACCGGCTGACCCGTGAGTGGTTCCACTCCGGCAAGGCCCGCTACAGCGTGGTCGGCCCCGGTGCCGACGACTTCGCCGGCACCCTGGAACTGGGCTACCAGGTCGGCTTCCCGTGGTCGCTGGGCGTGGGCATCAACTTCAGCTACACCACGCCGAACATCCTGCTTGACGACGTCAGCCTCTCCCCGCTGGCCTTCGACCCGCTGGGCTCGATCATCACCCCGAACCTGTTCCCTGGTGTGTCGATCAGCTCGGATCTGGGCAACGGCCCGGGCATCCAGGAGGTGGCCACCTTTTCCGTCGACGTCGAGGGCCCGGAGGGCTCGGTGGCGGTGGCCAACGCCCACGGCACCGTGACCGGCGCCGCCGGCGGCGTGCTGCTACGCCCGTTCGCCCGACTGATCGCCAAGACCGGCGACAGCGTCACCACCTACGGCGAACCCTGGAACATGAACTGAGCGACCGGCTTGTCAAGAAGGCCCCCGGCTTATCGCCGGGGGCCTTCTTGTTGTCCGCGCGGTGTTGGCTACTTGAACGGCTTCACGTCAGTCGCATTGCCCTGACCAGCGGTGCTGTCCTTGCCTCCGAGCGCGTCGCGGATCTCGGTCAGCAGTCGGAGTTCTTTGTCTTCGTTGGACTCCGAGTCGTCCTTGGCGCGCACCTTGCTGTAGGGCAGCACGATCAGGAAGTAAACCACCGCGGCCACCAGAGCGAAGTTGATGAGCGCCGTCAGCAGAATGTTCAGGTCGATGGTCTGATCCCCGCCGATTCCGATCCGCAGGATTCCGTACGAGGCGTCCTTGCCCGCGCCGATGCGGTCGATCAGCGGTTGGATGATGCTGTCGGTGAACTTGGTGACCAGTCCGGTGAACGCGGTGCCGATGACCACCGCTACCGAGAGGTCGACGATATTTCCGCGGGAGAGAAACTCCCTGAATCCCTTTAACACGGTTAGCCTTTCTTTGCTGAGTTCCCCTGAGGGCGTCGAAAGCCTAGCGGAACCGACGATTTCGGCATTACGCGATCGAACGGCGCTGAACCGAGTGCGAGGCGGGTCAGTGAGATGGTCGGCTCAATGGATGGTCAGCGTGACCTGCTGGACCAGGGTCGCGGCCGCGAGGGCGGTGGCGGCGGGCCCCGGCAGCGCGACCAGCACAACCCTGTCGCCGCCGCCACCGAGGGCTGTGGACGCCGGCGAGACCAGCACCACGACCGCGTCGCGGGCCACCACCTGAGGTCGGGCCTGACGGTCTGCCGGCGTCGCGCCCAGCACGTCGACGATGTCGCCGCCGCGAACGATGTCCAGGACGGCTGAGTCGGCCAGCCGCAGCGGAACCACCCGGGCGTCCGGCCCGGCGCTCAGCCCGGCCAATCGGGGACCGAGCACTCTTACATCGGTCAGGATCTCGCCCCGCCGGGCGGGTCCGGCCAGCGTCGCGCCGATGAGCGGGTCCAGGGCAGTTCGCGCGCCGTCGGGAAGGGTCGCGGCCGGCCGGCGCGCGAGCTTGACGTCCTCGGCGGTCAGGGAGACTCCCGGACTCAGGTCGCGAACCGCGACCACCACGTCGCGCCGTGCGTCCGCCGCGTCCGGTCGCAACGCGGCGGCACCGGCCAGCAGGACGAGGACCGCGGCAGCGATGCGCCGGGCGAGCAGGGTGCGGGCGAAGTCCGGTCGCAGTGCGCGCGAGACGCGGTCCAGCAAGGTGGGATCGAGTGGGCCGGCCATGCCGACACGGTAGGGGCCCGGGCGGCGACCGGTCGTCAGGGCCGGCGTCGGCTGTGGAGAACTATCCGGTCGAACTGCTGGCGGTTGTGGAACTGGTCGACGCCGAGGAGCCGGAGGCGGCGCTGGACTTACCGGCGCTGGACGTACCGGTGCCGGAGGTCCCACCCGAGCCGTTGCCGGACGAATCCGAGCTTGAACTCTTCCCAGAGGTGGCAGCTGAATCGGAGCCGGCTGACGCAGACTTACTCGACTCGCGGCTGTCAGTGCGGTAGAAACCGCTGCCCTTGAACACCACGCCGACCGAATTGAACAGCTTGCGGAGCCGGCCCGAGCACTGCGGGCAGGTGGTCAGCGCGTCATCGGTGAACGCCTGTACCGCGTCGAACCGGTTGTCGCACTCGGTGCAGGCGTAGCTGTAGGTCGGCACAGGAACCTCCGGGAAAACTTTGGTGTTAGCACTCTATCGTGCCAAGTGCTAAAACCGCCATCCGGCGATCAGCATTCCCCGAGGCGGATGAGTCCGCCGCCCGGAGTCAGGGCGTGGGTCATCGCGACGTCGTGCGGGTCGCGGGGGAGCTCGCCGAGGATCTCGCAGTCACGGACCACCGCGATCAGCCGGGTTCCCGGTGGGCACAGGGGCAGGGACCTGTCGTAGAACCCCCCGCCGCGGCCCAGTCGCACGCCGCGGCGATCGACCGCCAGCGCCGGGACCAGCACGATGTCCGCCGTGGCGATCGCCGAGGCCGGCAACCAAGGTTCGGTGGGCTCACGCAGGCCGAACAAGCCCGGCGACAGCCGTCCGGGCGCATAGCGGCCCCATTGCAGCGGTAGGTGGGAGTCGTCCGAACCCTTTCGGGCCACTGGCAGGAGCACCGCCGGTCCCAAGCGGGCCAGCACGTCCAGCATCTCCGGGGAACCGGGCTCGCTGCTCACCGGGTAGTAGGCGCAGACGGTGCCGGCGGTGTGGCCGCTACTGAGGCTTACCGCCGTGGCGAGGTGGGCGCACAGCTTCTCGGACTCGGCGCGATGCAGCGCCTCCGGAACCGCGCGGCGGGCGGCGAGTAACTCGTTGCGAAGGTTTGCCTTGGTCCCGGCGGCCACGCCTAATACCCTGTCAGCGACGCGCGTTCGGCGCTACCTGCGAGAGGCGTTAGGCTGAAGCGATGACCAGCCCACAGGTTCCCATTCCCCGAACGGCGATCGTGCCTGCCGCGGGTCTGGGAACCCGTTTTCTACCCGCCACGAAAACCGTTCCCAAGGAGTTGCTGCCGGTCGTCGACACTCCCGGCATCGAGCTGGTGGCCGCGGAAGCCGCCGACGCCGGCGCCGAGCGGTTGGTGATCGTCACCTCCGAGGGCAAGGACGGTGTGGTCGCCCATTTCGTCCAGGACCTGGTGCTGGAGGGGACGCTGGAGGCTCGCGGCAAGAAAGCCATGCTGGAGAAGGTCCGTCGCGCTCCCGCCCTGATCAAGGTGGAGTCGGTGGTCCAGGCCGAGCCGCTGGGCTTGGGGCATGCGATCGGCTGCGTGGAGCCGGTGCTGTCCCCGGATGAGGACGCGGTCGCCGTGCTGCTGCCGGATGACCTGGTGCTGCCGATCGGCGTGCTGGAGACGATGGCCAAAGTTCGTGCCAAGCGCGGCGGCTCCGTGCTGTGCGCGATCGAGGTCGAACCCGACGAGGTCAGCGCCTACGGTGTTTTCGACGTCGAGGCCGTGCCCGACGCGGTCAACCCCAACGTGCTCCGGGTCAGGGGAATGGTGGAGAAGCCCCCCGCCGACGAGGCGCCGTCGCGGTACGTCGCGGCAGGCCGCTATGTGCTGGACCGGGCAATCTTCGACGCGCTGCGCCGGGTGGAGCGCGGGGCCGGGGGTGAGATACAACTCACCGATGCCATCGCCCTGCTGATCTCCGAGGGCCACCCCGTCCATGTGGTGGTGCACCGCGGGTCTCGACACGACTTGGGAAATCCCGGCGGGTATCTCAAGGCTGCGGTTGACTTTGCCCTGGATCGTGACGACTACGGACCCGAGCTGCGCCGTTGGTTGGTGGCTCGGCTTGGCCTGACCGGGCAGGTCGACACCTAAGGCGCTGCGGCAGGCCCGTCTGATCAGGCCGAATGGGTCTCGAGGTGGAAAGGCGCGCTGTGCGTTCGGTTGAGGAGCAGCAGGCCCGGGTGACGGCTGCCGCCGTGGCCCCAAGGCCGGTCCGGGTGCCCATTGCGGAGGCGCAAGGCCTCATGTGCGCCGAAGAGGTGGTCACCGAGCATCCGATGCCGGGCTTCGACCAGGCGGCCATCGACGGCTACGCGGTGCGCAGCGTCGACGTCAGCACCGCCGGGGAAGCCGAGATCGTGCTGCCGGTGACAGGTGTCATCGAGGCGGGCACCCGCACGCCGAGCCGGCTGCAGCCCAAGCAGTCCGCTCGTATCCAGACCGGCGCGCCGATGCCCACGCTGGCCGACGCCGTGCTGCCGCTGAGGTGGACAGACGGGGGCCAGTCCAGGGTGCGGATTCTGCGCGGGGTGCGGTCCGGGGCCTACGTGAGACGCGCCGGTGACGACGTGCAACCCGGCGACGTCGCGGTGCGCCCCGGGGCGATCATCGGCCCCGCGCAGGTTGGACTGCTGGCCGCGGTCGGCCGCGAGCGCGTGCTGGTGCATCCGCGGCCCCGGGTGGCGGTGATGAGTGTGGGTGGCGAGTTGGTCGACATCTCCCGGACACCGGGAAACTCCCAGGTCTACGACGTCAACTCCTACGCGCTGGCTGCGGCCGCGCGCGACGCCGGGGCCGAGGTGACCCGGGTCGGCATTGTCAGCTCCGATCCCAAGGAGTTGCGCGAGGTCGTCGAGAGCAACCTCAACCGCAGCGAGGTCGTGGTGATCTCCGGTGCCGTCGGCGGGGCGGCGGCGGAGAATCTGCGGACGGTGCTGTCCGAATTGGGCAGCATGGAGGTCACCCGGATCGCGATGCATCCGGGTTCGGTCCAGGGTTTCGGGCAACTCGGCGCGGAAGGGGTTCCCACCTTCGTGCTGCCGGCCAACCCGGTCAGCGCTCTGGTGGTGTTCGAGGTGATGGTGCGTCCGCTGATCCGGCTCTCGCTGGGTAAACGTCAGCCGATGCGCCGGATGATCCGCGCCCGCACGATCAAGCCGATCACCTCGGTCGCCGACCGCAGCGGATTCCTGCGGGGGCAGTTGTTGCGCGATCAGGACACCGGTGACTATCTGGTCGAGGTGATCGGCGACACGCCCGGTGGATCATCGCATTTGCTGGCCTCGCTGGCCGACGCCAACTGTCTGGTCGTCGTCCCCAGTTCGGTCACCGAGATCTCGGCCGGGGAGTTCGTCGACGTCGCCTTCCTGGCGCAGCGCGGCTGATGATCCGGTGAATCTGTGGGGAGCCGGCCCCGCTCATCCCGGCTGGCCCGCAGCGGTCGGCCCGTTGCGGGTGCCGGGCGGTTTGATCAGGTTGCGGCCCATCCGGATGCGTGACGGCGCCCAGTGGAGTCGTATCCGGATGGCCGAGCGGGACAATCTCGAGCCGTGGGAGCCTTCGGCCGAAGCGGATTGGGCCGCCCGGCACGCGCTGTCCGCATGGCCGGCGATGTATTCGGGCCTTCGGGCCGAAGCCCGTAAGGGCCGAATGCTGCCCTATGTCATCGAGGTCGATGGGCGTTTCGGCGGCCAACTGACGATCGGCAACGTCACCCACGGATCGCTGAAATCTGCCTGGATCGGCTACTGGGTGTGCGGTGAACTGACCGGCGGCGGCGTGGCCACCGGTGCGGTCGCGCTCGGATTGGACCACTGTTTCGGCCCGGTCGGGCTTCACCGGGTGGAGGCCACGGTCCGGCCGGAGAACGGGCGGAGTCGCAGGGTACTGGCCAAGGTGGGCTTCCGCGAGGAGGGCCTACTGAGGCGCTATCTCAACGTCGACGGCGATTGGCGCGACCACCTCCTGGTGGCGATGACCGCTGAGGAGCCCGACGGCTCGGTCGCGGCGACCCTGGTGCGGCGGCGACTGGCCACCTGGCAGTAGAAATACCGGGCCCGCTGTTACGAATGTGACATTTGTGACTGTTGGTGCTTGTCATCCTTGAATTACACGTGTGTAATTGGACCGGCGCGCCGCCCCGGAAAGCGGACGTCACGGACCTAATCTGGTCGGGAAAGGAGCGGGCCCATGCCAAGCATCCCCCAGTCACTCCTCTGGATCTCGCTCGTGGTGCTGTGGCTATTCGTCCTGGTGCCCATGCTGATCAACAAGCGTGACACCGTTCGGCGAACCAGCGATGTCGCGCTGGCCACCCGCGTCCTCAACCGCGGAATGAAGTCGCGCCTCATCAGGCGCGGCGGCCCGGCCGCCGGCCACCGGCACGACCCGGACTGGCGGCCCGAGGACGACTTCGCCGAGCAGGACTTCGCGATCCAGGACGAGGTCGCCGACTACGACGATGCGGTGCGCGCGTCCCGACTCCGGACTCACACCCGTTCGGTGATGGTGGTGGCTGCGGTGACCGAGCAGTCCCGGACTGAGCCGGACTACCTCGACGTCGACGTGGTCGATGAGAATTCCGGCGCGCTGCCGGTCGGCGGCGGCGTGCAGGAGGCACTCTTCGACGCCGAACCCGAACGTGCTGAACCCGAACCGCACGTCTCCAGGGGCGCCCCGCGGGAGGACCTCGCCGCCGCCGTCGACGAGGTCGCCGTCGAGGAAATCGCGGTCGAGGAAGTCGCGGTCGATGAGGTCGCCGTCGAAGTCGGGACCCGGGCGGAGGTCGAGTCCGACGTCGAGGGGGAGGCTGCCGCGCCGGAGACCGACGCCGAAGGGGTGAGCGCAGCTGGATCCCCGGATCCTGCCGCTGATGAATACGAGTACATCGACGACACCTCGGGGCTGGAAGCCGAGGAGGAACCGGTGGTCCCGGTTGCTCCCCGAGCGAGTCGGCAGCGACGTCTGGAGTCCAGCACCGCGGCGGCGGTGAGCGCGCGCAAGTACCGCTTCCGCAAGAGGATGCTGACCGCGATGTCGGCGGCCATGCTGCTCACCGCCGTGCTGTCGTTCACGGTCAGTTCGTCGCTGTGGTGGACCTGCGGGGTCACCGCGGGGATCACGGTGCTCTACCTGGCCTATCTACGCAGGCAGACTCGCATCGAGGAGCAAGTGCGGCGTCGACGTCAACAACGCGCGTCACGAATGAGGGCTGCCGAGTTCGATGACCTCGAAGAGCGGAAAGCCGAGGTCGGCGTCACCGATTTCCCTACCCGGCTCCGGCGCCCAGGAACGGTGGTGCTG
>Ga0209607_1001011_pt1 | contig 23803 bp, 21 predicted proteins | sample AD_UKC117_MetaG_FD_184413 | JGI IMG/M metagenome (GOLD analysis project Ga0209607, IMG submission 184413) | Active sludge microbial communities of municipal wastewater-treating anaerobic digesters from Hong Kong - AD_UKC117_MetaG (SPAdes)... | ecosystem: Engineered > Bioreactor > Anaerobic >... | reverse complement strand
ATTGGGGCAGTAGAGCGTTTCCCACTTCATAAGATCCCCGGTCAGTGATTAACACCACAATCACAATGAGGATACATGTTGTCGTCGTCACTGGCTTAGCTCATCACGTAAACTGAGGGACACCACCGAAAAATTGGATATCTGCCCTATAGCAGATGATGGTGAATAGAGCCGAAAAAATCACGACTCCAATAGAATACGCAACATGCGCCGCAGGGGTTCGGCGGCGCCCCACAGCAGTTGGTCGCCACAGGTGAATGCGCTTAAATAACATGGTCCTATATTGAGTTTGCGCAACCGGCCCATCGGCACGTTCAGATGGCCGGTCACGGCGGCGGGAGTCAATTCCCGAATGGAGCGCTCCCGCTCATTCGGCACGATGCGCACCCAGTCATTGGCGGTTTGGATCATTTCAGCGATTTCATCCAGGGGGGCGTCGCGCGTGAGCTTGATGGTCAACGCCTGACTGTGGCAACGCATGGCGCCGACCCGTACACAAATGCCGTCGACGGGTACGGGTTGATCGGCACAGCCCAGAATTTTATTGGTTTCGGCCTGGCCCTTCCATTCTTCACGGCTTTGTCCATTGTCCAATTGCTTGTCGATCCACGGGATCAGACTGCCAGCTAATGGGACGCCGAAATTCGCAGCCGGGAAATCATCGGAACGCAGCGTTTCCGCCACGATGCGGTCGATCTCCAGAATTGCCGAGGCCGGTTGATCCAGACGATCCGCGACCGCGCCGTGAATTGCGCCCATTTGCTGAATCAGTTCGCGCATGTTTTGCGCGCCAGCCCCGGAAGCCGCCTGATAGGTCATGACGCTCATCCATTCCACCAGATCATGGGCGAATAATCCGCCCAGACCCATCAGCATCAGGCTGACTGTGCAATTACCGCCGATATAGTCCTTCATTCCCCGGATCAGCGCATCCTGGATGACCAAGCGATTGACGGGGTCGAGAATGATGACAGCGTGGTCTTTCATGCGCAATGCCGAAGCTGCGTCAATCCAGTAGCCTCGCCAACCGGCGGCGCGCAATTGCGGGTAAATCTCGTTGGTATAATCGCCGCCCTGGCAAGTGATAATGATGTCCAGCGTCTTCAATTCATCAATCGATCGGGCATCCTTCAACGGCGGCGTGTCCTGGCCAATGACCGGCCCCTGACCCCCCACATTGGACGTGGTGAAAAATACCGGATCAATCAGGGAAAAATCGTTTTCCGCCCTCATTCGCTCCATCAGCACGGAACCTACCATGCCGCGCCAACCGACTAGACCTACACGCTTCATCATTCACGCTGCCTCGCTATTTAACCGGGATCGTGATATTACCGCATTTCACAGCGGTTACCATGCCGGGGCGGGCCGGGGTCCTCGAAGAAATCGAAGACGGCATTCGCGTCATGAACCTCACCATCTGCACAATTAACGGTCAGACCGCGCTGCGCTTGGACAACACGCCTTGCAATTTAGCGACCGTCTCGCGCATCATTTTCTCGGTTGTGGCCCAGTCCACGCAGGCGTCGGTGACCGATACGCCATATTTAAGCTGGCTGCGATCCGCTGGGATCGACTGACTACCCCATTCCAGGTTGCTCTCGATCATCAGTCCGACAATGGACTGGTTGCCTTCCATGATTTGATGCGTACAGTCGCGCATGACCAGCGGCTGCATGGCGGGATCCTTGAAGGCGTTGGCGTGACTGCAATCGACAACGATGTTGACGGGCAATTTCTTTTCACGCAGCGCCTTTTCACACAAGGCGATCGATACTGAGTCATAATTGGGCCGATCGCCGCCGCGCAAGACGACATGGCCATAACGATTGCCTAGAGTGCGAATGGTCGCTGACTGGCCTTGTGGATTGATGCCCAGAAAGCTGTGTGGGCGGGCGGCGGATTGCAGCGCATTGATCGCGACTTCCAGACTGCCATTGGTGCCATTCTTGAACCCAACGGGCGTGGACAGGCCGCTGGCGATCTCGCGATGGGTTTGTGATTCGGTCGTGCGGGCGCCGATGGCGGTCCAGGCGACCAGATCGGAAATGTACTGCGGGATGATCGGGTCCAGTGCCTCAATGCCTGCCGGCAGACCCATTTCCGCCAGCTCCAGCAACAGGCCGCGGGCGATTTGCAAGCCTTCATCGATTTGGAAGGTATCGTCCATGCGCGGATCATTGATCAAACCTTTCCAGCCTACCGTCGTGCGCGGTTTCTCGAAATACACGCGCATGATCACGAACAAGGTGTCCTTCACTTCATCGGCCAGCGCCTTCAAGCGTTGTGCGTAATCACGAGCCGCCGCCACATCGTGGATAGAGCAGGGGCCGACCACCACGAAGAGTCGCGGGTCCTGGCGGTCGAGGATGCGTTTGATGGTTTCCCGAGCCTGGAACACTGTGTCCGCCGCCGCTTCGCTGAGCGGTAGGCGCTGCTTGATTTCCTCGGGCGTAGGGAGAACTTCCAGGGCGGCAACATTGACATTGTACAGGTTTTGCATGAGCGTAAAATCAAGGTAGTGAATTAAAAAAACAAGGGTTTGGAATGGATTAATTCCGCAAGCTAATGATCGGCCAACCACGTTTCCCGGCATGGTGGGCCAAAGTGGCGTCAGGGTCGACTGCTACAGGATAAGTAACCCGGTCGAGGAGGGGCAAATCATTGTGAGAATCGCTATAGAACCAGCTTCTCACAAGATCGCCGCCGGTTTCGGTGAGCCAGGCATCGAGCCGTTCCACCTTGCCATGCTGGAAACAGGGAATGCCGGTCGGTCGTCCGGTATAACGGCCATCGATCAATTCCGGTTCGCTGGCCAGTAAATGCGGTACGCCCAGCCGTTCAGCAATGGGGGCGGTGATGAAGCGGTTGGTGGCGGTAATAATGAGTAGAGTGTCGCCGGCGGTGCGATGCCGGTCCAGTAATTCATCCGCTTTGGGCAACAAAATCGGTTGAATTTTCTCTTCCAGGAATCGTTCGCGCCAAGCCAACAGCTCGGGCAGCGGATGTTCGGCCAGGGGGCGCAACATGAAAGCCAGGAAAGCGTGAATATCCAGTATGCCTGCCCGGTACTCATCGTAAAAGCGCTGATTCTCGCGCTCGTAATGTTCACCGTCAACCAGTCCTTGTTCGATGAGAAACTGGCCCCATAGGTAATCGCTGTCCCCCCCCAGCAAGGTGTTGTCGAGATCAAAAATCGCCAAACTCATAAAATGATTACCGTTTACTGGATAATGTGAGTTTATCAAGAGCGTATTTTCGGAGCTTCTTACGCAGCGTGCCGCGATTGATGCCCAGCAGATCCGCCGCATGGGTCTGGTTGCCGTCGGTGCGCTCCATGACGATCTCCAGCAAGGGAGGTTCCACCTCTTGCAGCACCAGATCGTACAAATGGCTGGGTTGCTGGTCGCCCAGATTGTGAAAATAGATGCGCAGCGCCTCATAGACCTGATCACGCAAGGGGGTGGCGGGCAACAGATCAACGGGAGAATCGGTGTTGTTATAGTTCATTGCAAAAAGCGCTCGCTATCGGCAATTCGGGCGGGACTGTTGAATGTAGAACCGGTGGGCATGGTAGGGCCGTTTGGGAAAAAGAGGATTATCATACCGAAGTGCGCCATGAGGATGAAGCAGCAATGCAGATTCTGACGGCTGGAAAACTGCGTTTGCGCGAACGGTAGCAGAGCTAAGCTCCTATGCGTCCGAACCACTATCTGCGCTCTACCGTCGAAGGTTCACCTCAGAAAATGCAACGAAAGCACTCATTAATTTTTGCATCCGTGTTGGTAGCGGAAGATGAGACCGGAACCCGCTTGCCGATTATACAGGTTCACGGTCCCGCCCATGCGGATTGCGGCTTCGTGTGCGATGGCCAGTCCGAGTCCACTGCCCTCGCCCTTAGCGCCGGGTATCCGATAGAAGGCGTCGAACACTCGCTCGCGTTCGGCAGGAGGAATTCCAGGGCCGTTATCTACGATTTCGATAAGATCGCCTTGCGCATCCGACCGCAGGCGTAGCGTCACTTCACCGCCTTCCGGGGTGTATTTCAGGGCGTTTTCTAACGCATTGCTTATCATCAGGCGCAATGTTTCTCTGGAGCCGCGCAGAGTAAAGGGCGCGGTTTCCTCAAGGCCCAGGTCGATACGCTTGGCCTCGGCCAAGCGCCAATATTCGGCCATCAGTTCGCGCACCATAGCCGAAACGTCGACCACGGATGCTTCGGCAATACTGGCTTGAGTTCGGGCTAAGCTGAGTAACTGCTCCGCCAGATGGCGGGCGCGTTCGATGCCCTCCTGAAGCGGAACGACACGCTCACGCACAGCGTCCAGCGACTCGGCGCGCATCAGGTTCTGCGCTTGCAGCGACAGCGCGGTCAGCGGACTGCGCAGTTCATGCGCAGCATCCGCGATAAAGCGCCTTTGCTGTCCGATCAATAGATTGACCCGCTCCAGCAAGCGGTTGATGGCATGCACAAAAGGGGTAATTTCATCTGGGAGACCATTGTCAGGGACGGCTTGCGGCCGATCCGCCGGCTGGGCGTCCAGCGCTTTGGCCATCCGGGTGATGGGCGCCAGCTCACTGTGGACAATCCGCACGATCAACCAGACCAGTAGTGGGAGCAACAGCAGCAAGGGAATCAGTGTCTGCAGCGCACTGCTGAGCGCGAGTTCATCGCGTACTGTGGTGAGCTGAGCCACTATCAAACGCTCCCCGGCAGGCATATCGCGAACCAGCACCCGCAGAGATCCAGAGCGGGTGTTCAGGGTGTGGAGGCCCGGCGGCAAATCGCTGGCGACCCAGGTGGATTTTGCGTCGCGCGGCAGATGGATCCAATCGGGTCTTGCATCACGCGGCAGATGGATGACGATAATGCGGGATTCAGGATCGCTGATCGGAATTTCCCCGGTATCTCGATGAGGAGATTCCAGCACGCGAAATGTACTGGGACCGTTGACATGGAGCATAGCGATCTGCCGCAGCATGTCGTCTTGAAATTCCTTGGCTTCGAAATATGCCAGACCAAAGGAAGCCAGCGCCGCTGCTAGACCAGCGAGCACGATAGCGCTGCCCAGCGTCAGCGATAGATGCCGTCGCAAGGATCGTTTCATCGGGCTTTTTCCACCATCCAGCCGGCCCCACGGACGTTCTTGATGATGTTGGAACCGAGTTTTTTGCGCACGCCGTGAATCAGGAAGTCCACCGCATTGCTTTCAACCTCTTCGTTCCAGCCATAGATGCGTTCTTCCAGCTCAGCGCGCGAGAGAATCATGCCGGGTTTGAGCAGGAGCGCCTGCAACACAGCGAACTCACGTGCGCTTAGCGCCTCTACCGCAGCGCCACAGCGCGCTTCGCGGGTCGTCGGGTCGAGGGTCACTTGGCCATTGCTGAGCAACGGCGCCGCTTGCCCGCCTCGGCGGCGAATCACCGCCCGCAGCCTGGCTAAAAGTTCTTTTATATCAAATGGCTTTACTAAATAATCATCGGCCCCAAAATCTAAACCCTTGATCCGGTCGTCGATGCCATCACGCGCAGTAATAATAATGACGGGCGCTGTGTTGCGCGCTTGGCGCAAACGACGCAGCACGTCCAAACCGTCGCGCTTGGGCAGGCCCAGATCAAGCAATACGGCCTGGTGTTCAGCGTTTTCCAGCACACCGTCTGCGGTGACGCCATCTTTCACCCAGTCCACGGCATACGCAGCATCTTTGAGAGCGATGGATACCGCCTCACCAATCATCAGGTCATCTTCGACCAGCAGGATACGCATCGTCTCCTCAACAGTGATCTGCCTCAGGCGGCCACGCGAGGCCCACCAACGCAATCATGCAGAAGGTTGCGCCAGCATAGAACGTAGCCGACGCCCCGAGTCGATCCCAAAGCAGGCCCGCAACGACACTAGCCAGCAACATGGCCATGCCACTAACCAGATTGAAGAAACCATAGGCTGTGCCGCGCAGGTCAGCAGGCGCCGTATCGGCTACCATCGTTGCCAGCAGCCCTTGAGTCATGCCCATGTGCACGCCCCACAACGCAACTCCAGCCAATACCACGCCCCAATGATCGCTGGCGGCGAGCACTAGGTCCGCTGCAATCAGCACAACCAACCCGAGCGCCAACAGCTTGCGGTGGTTCATGCGGTCGGAGAGCTTGCCGAAAGGATACGCCGACAACGCATAGATCACGTTCATCGCCACCATCACCAGCGGCACGAATGCGACCGGCACGCCGCCCTGCTGCGCACGCAGGACAAGAAACGCTTCGCTAAATCGGGCCAGCGCGAACACCGCGCCAATGCCAACGACCCACCAATAAGGAACGCCAAGACGGCGCAAGTTCTCCCGGCAAATCGGATTCGTGCGTGTCGTTGTCTGATGGTGTTCTGGTTCACGCAGACCAAAGAACAACAGCGCGACGGCCATCAGACCCGGAATCACCGCCACCCAGAACACAGCCCGGAAGTCGTTGGTCCACAACAGCATCAGACCAACAGCCAGTAGTGGCCCAAGAAAAGCCCCTACGGTATCGAGCGACTGACGCAGACCAAAGGCGGTTCCGCGCAAGCTCGGCGGCGCAATGTCAGCGACCAGCGCATCACGCGGTGCGCCACGAATCCCTTTGCCAATCCGATCCACCAGCCGCGCCGTCAGCACGATGCCAACGGTCGGTGCCAATGCAAACACGGGTTTGGTCAGTGCACCCAAGGCGTAGCCGAACACTGCAAGTCCCTTGCGCTTGCCCAAGTAGTCGCTCAGCACACCGGAAAATATTTTTAGAATCAATGCTGTTGACTCAGCTAGCCCTTCGATCAAACCGACTACGAGAGCGCTGGCCCCCAACGTCGTCACCATGAACATTGGCAGCAGGCTGTGGATCATCTCTGACGAGATGTCCATCAACAGACTGACAAAGCCAAGTATCCAGACTCCGGTTGGAATCTGTTTCAGGGCAGAGCCGGAGCCGTCGCCTTTTGCTTGCATGCTTATCATTCCGCTCACTCAGAATTTATCGGTTGTCGCCGACAACCAGCGACGCAGCCAACCGGCTGCAAGGGATTCGACAACTCTTTATATTGGAGCGTAGAGGCGCCAATTAACGATTGCTGTCAACCAACAGGACAGTACCGCTCCAGCGAGCAGATTCTCCGTTTTCCCGAGACGGATACTGTACCGATTTCCACTTTACCTTGCTCAAGGTGGATTCCAGCGCCGTTAGTGCTGAATCGTAGCCATCGTTCGAACGCGGAAAGCTGATCAGTGGCAAATGCGCGCTGTACTGTGACGCGACGGCGCCAACCCATACCGGAATGTCGTTCGGCTGTAACCGCAGCATCGTCGGCCATAAACGTAGAATCCACTGTTCGGCAGAGTGCGTCTGGTCGCGCCGTTCGGCGGTCAGAAGCAACGATTCGTATTGACCATCGTGCAATTGCGGTAGCACGGGAAGCTGTGCGAGCGACGGGTTAGGCAAGAACCAACGTAACGCGGTACGGGCACTGAGCGCCGTGGGTTCATGCCAGCCATGCGATAAGAGGTACTGCCGTACTGAACCCAGGTCGCCTGCCCACTGCACATTTAACGGTTGCTCGTGTTCGCCTTGCAGATCGAGCCGCCAAGCTGGCAGCTTCCGCCAGTCTCCCTGCCACCATGCCAGCACAGGCATCGACATCACTGGATGGCGCACGGCGTAACGTACAAGGTCTTGCGATATTTTATTGTGAACATGCCAGCCAGCGGCGCTGAGAAACCCCAGCAAGGTTACTGTGGCGAGTCCGTGAATCGAAACTGGCGCTGACTGGCGTCGCTCGCGTGCGATCGCTAGCAAAGCCACCCATACCGTACCCAGGGAGACACCTGCCGTGACATCGGCCAGCCAATGCGCACCGAGATAGAGTCGGGAAAACGCGATCCCGATAATCAAGAGCGCGGCGGTCGCATAGGGGGTCCAGCGCCAGCGCGGGCTGAATGTGTCCGCCACGAGGACCGCCAGGAACCCGTAGATCACCGTGCTCAGGGTCGCGTGACCGCTCGGAAAGCTGTACGCATCGGTCCCGGAATACAGCGCCACCGGTCGTGGCGCTTTCAGCGCCACTTTGATGATCGTGACGGCCAGCGCTCCAGAGCCGAGCGCGGTCAACCAATACAACGCGTCACGCCAGGCGCGCCGCCAGAGTAGCCAGACCAGCACCACGATGGCGACGGGAATCGTAACGGCTGCGTCGCCCAGCTCCGTAAGCACGACCATGACCCAGTCACCGAGTGGTGTGCGCAGTTGTTGCAGCAGATGGTAGAGCGCCTGACCTGCGTACACGATTTGATCCTGGGTAAGCACATCCTCCAGTATCCCGAGAAACAGCCAGCCTGCCGCAATGAGTACCACCAGCCAGACGAGCAGAGCGCGCGATGCCGGGCGCGCCGGATCGAGTAGGTCGGTAACGAGCCACGCGAGATAGCGATGGGTGCGACCCCAGGCCATAGCCTGGGTCGCCCAGCGGGCAACTCGCGGCTGTAGTTGGTGGTAACTCAGGCGCATCAACCAGATAATCAGCCAGGCGGATGCCACCAGTACGCCGAACACCACAGCCAATCGCGTGGCTACTTGGCCGGCGAGCACCAGCGAGGCGCCGAATACCATGCCCGGCAGCAAGTGTGCCGCCGCCCAAATCAGCGCCGAAGACAAGTTGTAGAGATAGAAGCGAATCGGCGCCATGCCCAGCATGCCGGCGACCACCGGAATCACTGGTCGCACCGGGCCGACAAAGCGGGCGAACAGGATGCTCTTGCCGCCGTGGCGATGGAAGAAGTCCTCCCCGCGCGCGAGCCATTCCGGGTGGCGGCGCAGCAGCCCCAGGCTGCGCAGTTGCTCCTGATAACGATGGCCAAGCCAGTAACTGAGGCCATCACCCAGCACCGCACCGCCCGCTGCCCAGGCGAAGGTACTCCAGAACGCCATGGAACCGGCGCCCACCAGCACGCCAGCTACCAGTGTCAGCGTGGCGCCGGGTACCACCAAGCCGATGAAAGCCAGCGATTCAGCGCAGGTAATCAGGCCCAAGATTAGGCCGGCAAGGTGAGGATGCAGGCTAACCCACTGCATGGATGTGTTGATCAAGTCATTCATGCCACTACACTCCAGGCAACATGGCCGCGTGCTCAGTGCCTTCGAGCACACGGCTTACCGTAACGCCGTCCTTGACCTAATCCACAGCGGAGATGGCATTCTTACTGATGCGCAGAATGACCGCGTCAGGATGACGACGATCCAGAACATCAAGACCGCATTAGCTTTGAAGCCATAATAGGCGAAGGCGACGATACCGATGGAAGATCAATCGCATCCCGTCGGGTGATGGTCAGGTAGATTACGAGAATTGCGATGGTTGACAGGAAAATCGCGCTCGTAATGACCGTGCCCAGGCCCAGGCCGCCGTCAGCGACTGATTGCGACAAATAGTCGCCAAATGATGCGCCGAATGGCCGTGTTAGGATGTAGGCGATCCAGAACGTCAAAACCGCATTGGCCTTGAAGCCATAATAGGCAAGGGCGACGATGCCGATCAATGCTCCAAACATCAGTGTCGAGTTGACATAGCCAAGATTCAAACCTTCTGCAGTAAGATCGCCTGCCGCCGTGCCCAAGGCGAACGTGAACAGAATCGCCGCCCAGTAGAACAGTTCGCGCCTCATCGTAAAAATGGTGTGGATCGACAGCGTTTTCTCACTTGCATACCAGATAGCGAACGTCGCTAGCAAGGCCAGGCTGAAAACGATAGTCGTCGTTTCCAGCGCAATACCAAAATTATCTACAAGGTTATCCGTGATGAGTGTGCCGACCACGCTGATCAGTACGACCGCTAACCAGTATAGGCCGGGTATGTATTGACGAGCGCGTACCTGTAAGACCAGAAAAATCGCCAATAGAGCACTCATGATAAGTGAGGTGTTGGTCAGGCCAAAGTGCAAATTGAAGTTGAGAAAATCGGCGGCTGTTTCGCCGACGGTGGTCGCCATGATTTTGATGATCCAGAAGTATAATGTAACCTCTGGAACCTTGTTCAACATCGGCATGGCGTCTTCGCGTGTCAGTACATTCATTGCGATGCTCCCGTAGGCTTTAGTAGCGTTTGCCCGAATTGATTGGCAGAAAAAAGTCTTTTCGATCCATGAGAAGTCACTTTTTCCCGCGCGTGGATACGCGCGATGGGGTGAAGATAGCGATCGAGAATTAGGGAAGGGTTAGCCGACGAGAGTCGGGGAGAATTTACCGAGAGTGATCGGGCGATACGGGTCAGGCTGTCTTCGAGACTGGCACTGTTTATTGTGTATCCAGCAAATCCAGCGGATCTTGCCGTTTTGCAGGCGCAGCGCCATCACCTTCGATAAATATCCGGTGCCAAAGCGCAAACTGGAGCAGGCGCAAGAGTTTCTGCCGAGTTCTGCCTGACGGTCGCTGGCGCTGCGCCGCGATGAGTTGCTGAATGCCCGCAGGCGCAAACCATTTGCGAATGCCAGCATTGCCCAAAAGCACTCGCTCCAGTCTGGGCAACCTTGTTCCAGTGGGCCAGTGATCAACCGGCGCCGAGAGTCCCCGTTTACGCAGTTGTAGATGATCCATCGGTAACCAGCGCTGCGCCCAGCGCCGCAAAAAAATCTTACCTTGCCGGTCTTTAATCTTCAGCCGATCCGGCAACACCGTGTCGATATCAGTTCATCCGCTGCCCAGATCGTGTGCGGCATCCGTTCAAATACCGCTTGTTCATCACGTTCAATTTTGACATGTTCAACCTGGAAATGCTGGGTAATGCGTTGGGCATCGCTCGGTTCATTGAACACATCGCTGCCCGGAAACCCAATGGAGTAAGTCCACAGCGGTTCGACGCCGGCGCGTTTGATCAAGGCCAACAATGTCGCAGAATCGATGCCGCCGGAAAGAAACAAGCCAAAGGGGACGTCAGAACGCAGATGTTTGCAGATGACATCGGTCATCAGCGTATCGAAGTGCTCCGCCGCGTCTGCGAAGTCCGTCACCCGCGGTTCAACGTTCTGCGGCGTCCAGTAACGCCAACGGCGACAGTGCCCGCTGGACTCAATCAACAACGCTTCACCCGGCAACAGACGTTCGATGCCTTGGCAAAGTGTTGCGTGGTTTGTAGCAAGGCCGCTTTGCAGATACTGCGCCAGGCCCACCGAGTCGACCGCTGGGCGATGTTGTTTCCGCAGCGCAAATAAGACCTTCAGTTCAGAACCAAAATAAGCACCCTCTTTCGTCTGCCAGATGAAGAGCGGCTTGACGCCGAGTCGGTCGCGAATCAGGAGCAGTCGGTTTTGCCGTTGATCATACAGAGCAAAGGCGAACATGCCTTCCAGGCGCTCCAGAAAATCCAGGCCGTATTCCTGGTAGGCGTATAACACCGGTTCAAAATCGCTGCGGGTGGTGAACCGATAGCCCTTGTCGATCAGGTGTTGACGTAGCTCGATAGCGTTATAAATCTCGCCATTACCGACCAAGCAAAGATTTTTATCTGCGCTGTAAAGCGGTTGTTGGCCGTGATCGAGATCAATGATTGACAAGCGGGTGAAAGCCAGGCCCATCTGGTCGGGTAAATGAATACCGATGTCGTCAGGACCGCGATGACGCATCACGGAAAGCACATCCAGCAAAACCGCTTGATTGAGCGTGTGTTCTTTTAAGAAGAGGCCAGCAATTCCACACATGATATACCTTCGAAAGGGTTTATCTCTTACATGGGCAAGCATCTCCTCCTTTGCCAAGGAGGGACTGAGCGACTCCTCTCTTGCAAGGAATAGCTTGGTCTCGGTTTTTGGGAAAAGCCGGCGCAGTGGCCTGCGCCGGCGTTAAGGCGGTCAGAAGCGTCAATCGGCTTCGTCACCATCATCGTCGCGGTCGGGTTTGTCCTCGACAGCAGAGAGGACCTGGCCGCTTGTCGGGTCGACCTTGACATCCATGACGCTCTTGCCCTTGACGACTTCCACATCGAACACCGGCTGTCCTTTATGGCGTTCGTACTCAACCTTGGAAGCCTTACCGCCGATCTGCTGTTCAGCGGCGGCGACTGCTTGCGTTAAACTGATTTTTGCGCCGGTGACAGCCAAAGCGTCATTTTCAGCGGATTCCGCTGCGTAAGCGCCACTGATGACCGTCGCGGCCAGCGTGGCCAGGATGAATGGATAAACTTTGCGGTTCATGAATATCTCTCCTTCAGGTCACGCGGATATTCGCGTTAGGGTGAAGATAGCGATCAAGAATTAGGAGAGCGTTAGCAACCTGGTTTTCTCTTTGTCGCGATATAGCGATCCGTCGCCGTGCTGTTCAGACGGTCATGAGGCTACCGCGTTGACCTGATCGCGAACTAACGCAAACATGATCATTTCATGTCGTGGAGGTGAGTATTTGGTCATCTTCGATGAAAAACCCGGTCTTCTGTTGATAATATCCTGAGTCGGTTTTCATACAGGGAATGATATATTCATGCGCCTATTACTTATTGAAGATGATCTCAAGATCGTTGCTTTTGTCAGCAAGGGATTCAAAGAAGCTGGCTTTATCGTCGAACATGCGGGCGACGGTAAAACCGGCTTGCAGATGGCGCTGCTGTCGTCTTACGACGTTGCTGTGGTCGATATCATGCTGCCCGGACTCGATGGCCTTTCGATCATTGATGAATTGCGGCAACGGCGGAACAAGCTGCCGGTAATTATCCTGAGCGCCAAGCGTTCGCTCGACGAGCGGATCGAAGGACTGCAAGCCGGCGGCGACGATTACCTGACCAAGCCCTTCGCGTTCACCGAATTGTTGGCGCGGGTTCAAGCGCTGATCCGCCGCGCGAGCGCTATCCCAGAACCGACCGGGATCACCGTGGGCAATCTATCTATCGATCTGCTCAGGCGCACTGTGATGCGAGAGGGAAAGAAGATCGATTTACAGCCTCGGGAATTCGCCCTGCTCGAATACCTGGCCCGTAACGCTGGGCGCGTCGTTTCCAAGACGATGATCATGGAGCGGGTCTGGGACTACAATTTTGACCCGCAAACCAACATCGTCGAGTCGCGGATCTGCCGACTGCGGGACAAGGTCGACAAAGATTTCAGCACACCGCTAATCCATACCGTGCGCGGGGTAGGTTATGTTCTTAAAGAAGACCTTCCTTAAGCAACATCACACCCTCGCGCTGCGGTTGACCATCTGGTATGGGGGCATCTTCGCCTTGTCTTCCTTGTTGGCGTTCACGCTGGTTTATGTCTTGATGGCGGCTGTTGTCCAGCAACGCGCCGATCAGGATTTGCAAGAAGATATTGCGGAGTATGCTGGCTTTATGCGGGTTGATGGACTTGATAAAGTAAAAGCGGAAATGGCGTTCGAGACGCAAGGCGAAGAGGCGGAGGCGGTGTTTTTCCGGCTCTGGACGCGAGACGGTCGCCTGATAGCGACCACGAATCTTTCATCCTGGCCGGCGCTGGGTGCGCCAGCACCGAAGTTGCTTCGATTGCGTGAGGAAGATGAACCCGTTTTGGAAACCCTCCAATTGACTGAGCGCGAACACTCGGTGCGCAGCATTTATGGCGTTATCGGACCTGATGTAGTCCTGGAGATTGGAGAATCGCTGGAAAATGACCAAGAATTCCTGGCGGCGTTGCTCAACGGGTTTTTCGTGGCGCTTTTGGCTGTCATCGCGCTGGGCGGTCCGATCGGCTGGTTCATGGCCCGACGGGCCTTACGCGGGGTTGAGGAGGTTACGCGCACGGCAATGGAAATTGCTGATGGAGCGCTCAACCAGCGAGTGGCGGTTGGGTCGCAAGGCGACGAACTCGACCGCTTGGCGCAAGCCTTCAACACCATGCTGGACCGCATACAAGCCCTGATCCTGGGGATGCGCGAGATGACCGACAACCTGGCACACGATCTGCGCAGCCCGGTGGCGCGCATCCGGGCATCCGCCGAAATGGCCCTCACCAGCAACGGTTCAAGAACGGACTGGGAGGCCATGTCCAGCGATATTACTGAGGAATGCGATCATCTTCTGGAGATGATCAATACAACTCTGGATATTGCCGAAGCCGAGTCCGGAGCGGCTAGGCTGAGAATCAGCGAGATCGACCTGGTCGCTATCGTCATCGACGCTTGCGATCTGTTTCAAACGGTTGCGGAAGACAGGAACATTGCGCTGCACACCCATCTACCACCGCGATGTCTTGTTCAGGGGGATTTACAGCGCCTGCAGCGCGTGGTGGCGAATCTTCTGGATAACGCGCTCAAATACACCTTCGCTGGTGGAGAGATCCTCATCCGCTTGGTCGACGAGGGACAAAGAATTCATTTGTCGGTGATTGACACGGGCGTCGGCATCGCGGTGGAGGAATTGCCGAAAATCTTTCAGCGTTTCTACCGCTGCGACTGGAGTCGTTCGAAATACGGCAATGGCTTGGGTCTCAGTCTCGCGCTGGCCTTCATCCGCGCTCACGGCGGCGATATCACTGTCCGTAGCAAGCCTGGCGAGGGCAGCACCTTTACGGTCATGCTTTGCCGGTCGTGTTGTGGTCATTGATGATTTATCCCGGCTATTCGTCAGTCTGGGTTTACTACTCATCAGTTTCGCTGCATCCGGTTCTTCGAGCCTTGAGCAGGGAGGCGATGCCGCATTGAGACCTTCCGCAGAACCTGGATTCGAATTTGCGTCTGCATTCGATTTTAAGAGTGAATGGCTTTGGAACCCGACGCTTGGCGAGCAACCGTTGGATGATTGGCGTGTTTTCGAGGAAGAGATCCAGCTTGGCTTATCCTATCGACGCGGCGATTTCCTGATCTTCGGCGAAATCAAGGGGATTGCGGATCAAGCGGTTTACGCTGACGATAGACCAGGCGGGTCTGAAGAAGCTCTCGAACGTGGCGAGATGTGGCTGCTGTTCAATCGGGTTCTTGACGGGAATTATTCTCTGCAAATCGGCCGCCAGAATTTCCTGGACCCCCGCCTATGGTGGTGGGACGCCGATCTCGATGCAGTACGTTTCTACTATGACCATCCACCCTGGCGTTTTTACGTCGGTGTCGCTAAAGCACTCGGGCGCGTTTCCACCAACGAAGATTTTATCGACCCGGAAGACCAGGATTTGCAGCGCTTGCTCGGACATGCAGGCTGGAAGGTATCGAATCAGCTTCATCTGGCCGGTTTTCTTCTGGCGCAACGCGACCGGTCGGATGCGTTGGCGGTTGGCCAGCTTGTCGAAGAAGGCCATCAAGACGATAGCGACGCCGATCTGCTTTGGGTGGGACTACGCGCCGCTGGCGTCGTTGACGAATCCCCTGCTGGCCATTTGGAGTACCGGGCCGATATCGCCTTCTTGACCGGCGATGAAACCTTGACGGCGTTTGAAGAGGAGGCGCCTGGATTCAGTCAGGTGGACCAAATCCAGAGACGCAAGGTGCGCGGTTGGGCGACGGACGTGGGCGTAACCTGGACCCTGCCTTTGCCGGGCGATCCCTCGGTGACCTTGGTCTACGCTTATGGTTCTGGCGACAACGATCCTGATGATCACACGGATCGTGCGTTTCGTCAGACTGGATTGCAAGACCAGGATGAGGAATTTCGCGACTATGGGGTCGTGCTCAGACCCGAGCTTTCCAACCTGCGCATTGCGACGCTGATGCTTAGGTTGCCGGTATCCGCTGATGCCCGCCTGACCTTGGGTTATCACCACTTTCGCCAGGTAGACGCCACGCCTTTCCTGCGAAGCACAGGCATCGACGCCGAACCGACAGCAGAAAGCAGGGAAATCGGTAAGGAAATCAGCCTTGTGCTACAGATCCAGAAATGGGAAAACCTGGAAATGGAGATGATCGCTGGGAGTTTCAAAGCCGGTCGCGCCTATGGAGCAGATGCTGGAGAGCGCGCCAATCGCCTGTTCTTTAAAATGATTTATGAATTTTAGACAGGCCGTTTCGAATGGATCGAATCAAATGGATGCCGAGAAAGATGAAAAAAGATACAGCAGGCCAAGGTGTTGACCTGCTAAAGAAAACTCCCTGAACCTTGGACTAAAGTCCGCTACGGCAAAATGGATTTTGAGATCAGTTCGACACGTTCGGTGGTTCCAACACCCAACTCCAGGATCAGACCGACTCCAGGCTTGTAAAATTTGTTTTCTTCGACGCCCGGATCGAGCGGTGAGAAGTCGCGGGTGACGACACATTTGCTCTCACACGAGAAACCGAAAACTGCTTCATCTCCATTGACATGGATGACTTGCGCCACATCCTCGGCTTCTCCGACCGCAAATTCCTGCCGATAGATTTGCCCCACGGTGGATATGGCGTACATGAGAATTCCGGGCTTGGCGCCATCACGACCCACTTTAAACGATCCCGCAATCTCGACCAGTTCAGGATTGGCCGGATGGTCGCCCGAAAAGCTCTCGTAGTCCTTGACCTCTTCACCACAGTACCAAATATTGCCCTGCAAGTCTTGAGCAATCCAGTCGTCCGTGTCCTCGATCAACTCGCCATTGACCCTGACAACATCATTGACGACGATGCAAGTGACTCCTTCAATTTGCTTGGTTTTCTCTGTCACAGTCACAGTGATTTGCTGCCCGCTCCCTGCATCTTGATAGACCCATTGTGTGCGTGGAACCAGCGGCCAGTACGGGTTCGGGTCTACCGTAGCGCCAATTTGGAGCGGATTGACAAAGTTTTCTGGACGGAAACTGGGGTCGTATTGGGCTTCTCCGAGCATCGCGCAAAGGTCGCGGCGGGCATCGAACTGCTCCTGACAGAGCTGTTTGCTTTCCTTCGAGTTGGCTGTACGATCAGCCAAGCACGCCTGTCGCTCTTCGTCATCGGTTTCATTGAGGCAAACGGCTTGTGCGGTAAAGTAATCGTCTCTCTGTTCGTACCCGCAGGCAACGAATTGCGCTCTGGCCGTTGCCGAACAATAATCATTCTGGCGTCCGCCAGCCCGGCTCTCGTCATCGTCGTTGTTTGCCAAAACGGGAATCGCCGGCAACAGGCAACAAAGACCAAGGACAGTACGGGTTGCTAGTCGAAGTTGGTAAAAAGGGCCTACCTGCTGTTTCAGTTCATTGACCACATTATCAATCATGGCTCTCTCCTCTGCTTCGGTCCAATTTTCATGGCTGAGGGCGATCGATTATTCGCCATACTGTTCAAGCAAGGATGAGATTACCGGGTCAACCTGATCACAAACTGACCCCAACATGACCATTTCGCCATCTCTCTGTTCATATAACCTAATCTCTGGCAGGATCGAACTTTCTCAGAATGTGCGCCTCTAGAGACTCCTCCATCCCGCAAGCATAAGCATCAAAATTCTCATGGATTTATTTTCCCTGAAATCACCCCATTACTCCCGCTGGTTCCTGCTCGGTCTGCTGCTGGTCTTCACCCTGGTCTGGTTCAGTAATCTGGAATCCCGCAAGCTATTCCGCCCTGACGAGGGGCGTTATGCCGAGATTGCCCGCGAGATGGCCGTATCCGGAGACTGGATAACGCCGCATCTGAATGGCCTCAAATATTTCGAGAAACCGCCGCTGCAATACTGGGCGACAGCGGCGGCGTTCAAACTGTTCGGAGAACATCACTGGACGGCGCGCTGGTGGCCGGCGACCACCAGTTTTGCCTGTGTACTGCTCATGTTCTGGGTGGGGCGGCGACTCTACGATGAGGAAGTCGGTCTAGCGGCGGCAGCAGCGCTGGGCGGATGCACCTGGTTCCTCCTCAACGCGCATTTTAATGCACTGGATGCCGGGTTGACGGCGTTTCTCACCATTGCTTTGTTGAGCTTTCTGATGGCTCAACGCCCCGATGCGACTCCGGTGGCAAACCGCAATTGGATGTTGATCGTCTGGGCCGCTATGGCGCTGGCGGTACTCAGTAAGGGCCTGATCGGTATCGTGCTGCCGGGCGCAGTGTTGACGCTGTATATTCTGATCGAGCGCGACTGGCGAATGTTGACCCGCCTGCATCTGGGCAAAGGGCTAGCGTTATTTCTGTTTATTGCGGCGCCGTGGTTTATCGCAGTCTCGCTGCTCAATGACGAGTTTGCCAAATTTTTCTTTATTCACGAGCATTTCGCGCGGTTCACCACCGATGTTCACCGGCGCACAGGCGCCTGGTGGTATTTCGTTCCTGAACTCTTGATCGGTTCGATGCCATGGCTACCGTTTATCGCGGTGCGGTTGCGCGACGGTTGGCGGCGCGAAGGGGAGCGGGGAATGCTACAACCTTTGCGATTGTTGTTGATTTGGGCGACCTTCATTTTCGTCTTCTTCAGCGTCTCGCATTCCAAGTTACCCTCTTATATCCTGCCGATCTTCCCGGCGCTGGCGCTGTTCGCCGGAGTGGAGATGCAGCGGATGGAGCCGAAGCGCCTAAGTCGTTTGGCCTGGGGATTGGCGGCGATCGGCGGTTTACTACTTTTGCTGATCCTGCTTGGCGGCGAACATCTGGCTCAAGCATTTTCCAACGATGCATCACCGTTCGAGATGGTGCGCACCCTTGTTCCTTGGCTCCTGGCTTCTATCGCGACCTTTACAGCGGGCGCGGGTGCGGCAGCGGGTTTATTTCGCCAAACCTCGCGCAATGCCGGCATCATCGCGCTGGCTCTGGGTAGTCTTAGCGCAGGTATTCTGGTCATGAACGGTCATAATGAGCTATCCCGGTTATACTCCGCAGATCAAATTGTTCAGGAAATCGAAGCCGAACATGGCCCCTTTGACCCTAGCGCACCGTTCTACAGCATCCAAATGCATGATCAGACGTTGCCGTTCTATCTCAAGCGCCCGGTTACCCTGGTGCAATACACTGACGAGTTTGCTCTGGGACTGGCGGCTGAACCGGAGAAGGGTATTGCGAAGGTTGAGGACTGGAAATCCCGCTGGCGTGCGCTGGAGAAGGGTTATGCCATTATGAATCATCATAATTACCAACACTTCACCGCAGAAGGTTTACCCATGCGCCTTCTGGCCCGCGACCCGCGCCGCGTGATCGTGAGCCGCCAATGAACCTAGCCAGTTTCGCCTTGATCCTGACCGGCGTGTTACTCAACGCCACTGCGCAACTACTGTTGAAAGCAGGAACCAATACGCTGGGGGTGATTAGCCCGACTGTCGCCAACGCCCTCCCACTCGCCAGTTCTATCGTGACCAATCCGCATTTCCTCGGTGGTTTCGCCTGCTATGGCGTTAGCGTTCTGGTGTGGATTCTGGCCCTGTCCCGGGTGCCGGTGAGCATCGCCTACCCCATGCTCTCTATCGGCTATGTGGTCAACGCCCTGGCCGCCAGCTATTTGTTCGGCGAGGCGCTCACCAGTGGGCGCTGGCTCGGCATTAGCTGCATCATCGTTGGCGTGGTTCTGCTTGCGAGATCCTGAGATGTCATCACTACCCTATTTGCCTTTCGCCCGACCGACCCTGGACGAAGACACCATCGCCGGTGTGGCCGAAGTGCTGCGTTCCGGCTGGATTACGACCGGGCCTCAAGTCAAAAAATTCGAGGCGGCGCTCTCCTATTATCTGGATGGCCGGCCGGTGCGGGTGCTGAATTCAGCCACGTCCGCGCTGGAAGTCGCTTTGCAATTGTGCGGCATCGGTCCCGGCGCGGAGGTCATTACGCCCTCGCAAACTTTCTTCGCTGCGCCAAACATGATCGCCAAGGTGGGGGCGACGCCGGTATTCGTCGATGTGGAGCTAATCAGCCGCAATCTGGATTTCGACGCTGTGGAACGAGCGATTACCCCCCATACCCGGGCGATCATGCCGACCCACTTCGCCGGGTTGCCGGTCGATATGGACCGTCTTTACGCCATCGCCCGTCAGCATCGGCTGCGGGTCATTGAGGATGCCGCTTTGGCCATTGGCTCCAGTTGGCGCGGACGACGAATCGGCAGTTTCGGCGATCTGACGGTGTTCAGTTTTCATCCTAATAAAAACATGACGGCGATTGAAGGCGGCGCGCTGGTGTTGAACGACGAGATCGAGGCGCGCGAGGTGGAAATGCTGCGTTTCCACGGCATCACCCGATTATCTGATGGCACCCGTAATGTCACTTTTCCTGGCGGCAAGTTCAACCTGCCCGATGTCAACGCCCGGATTGGTTCTGGCCAACTGGCCCGGCTGGATGCGTTCAACGCTCGGCGCCGCGAATTGGTCGCGGAGTATTTTCGGCTGTTCCCCACCACCCCGCCCTGTTTGTTACCGCATCCTGGCTATCCTGGCGATGAAGCTGGCCACAGTTGGAATCTGTTTGCGCCATTGTTGCCGCTGGACCAGATGACCATAGATCGTCAGCAATTTCGCGCTGCGCTCGAAGCACGCGGCATTGGCACTGGCATCTCCTATGAGGCGGCGCACCTGACAACGTTGTTCCGTCGATACGGTCACTACGAGGGGGAGTTGCCAAACACCGAACGAATTGCCCGTGAAACGGTGACGCTGCCTCTGTTTCCGGCGATGACCCTCGCTGATGTGGAGCGGGTTTGCCAGGCGGTCGGCGAGGTGTTGGTTGATGGGAGTTTGCGATGAATGCTCCCCAACTCTCCGTGATCATTCCGGTTTACAACGAGCAGGAGACGCTGCCCGCCTTGTTTGCGCGGCTTTACCCCGCCCTGGACGCCTTGGGCGTCGCCTATGAAGTGCTGTTCATCAACGATGGCAGTCGCGACCGTTCGGCGGCGTTGTTGAAAGACCAGTTTCAGGTTCGGCCCGACGTGACGCGGGTGATTCTGTTCAACGCGAATTGTGGCCAGCATACGGCGATCATAGCCGGGTTTGAATATTGCCGAGGTGAGCGGGTGGTGACCCTGGACGCCGATTTGCAGAATCCGCCCGAGGAGATTGGCAAGCTGTTGGCGGCGATGGATCAGGGCCATGATTATGTCGGCAGCATTCGCCAGACCCGCGAGGATAGTCTGTGGCGGCATGTGGCTTCCAAGCTCATGAATGGGTTGCGCGAGCGGATTACCAAAATCCGCATGACCGACCAGGGTTGCATGTTGCGCGCCTACAGCCAGTCGATTGTCAAAGCGATTGTGTCCACCCGCGAGGTCAGTACGTATATCCCGGCGTTGGCCTATACTTTCGCCGCCAACCCGACCGAGGTTGTGGTCACCCACGCCGAGCGCGCCGCCGGTGAATCGAAGTATTCAATGTACAAGCTGATCCGGCTTAACTTCGATCTGGTTACCGGTTTCTCGGTCGTTCCCTTACAGATATTCTCGCTGGCTGGAATTGCCCTTTCACTGGCGTCGGCGGGGTTTGTGGTGTTCCTGGCGATTCGCCGGATCATCGTTGGGCCGGAGGCCGAGGGGTTGTTCACCCTGTTTGGCATCAATTTCCTGCTGATCGGCATTCTGTTGTTCGGGATTGGCCTGCTGGGCGAATACGTCGGGCGGATTTATCAGCAGGTGCGCGAGCGTCCGCGCTTCACCATCCAGGCTATTTTGGAGCAGCGTGAAGAAAATTGACGTAGCCGTTACCTTCTCTTCCAATGCTAATCATTTTTCTGGAATCCAGCAAAGGCTCTTCTCCATGCCGCTGTTTAACCTTATTCAAAAGCTGTTGATGCCCCTGGTTTTGCTAATGGCGCTGGCTACGAGCAACGTCCGGGCTGATATTTTTGCAGAGGGTGACCTGCTCATGTTGCAAGCAGCGCCTGGCGTCATTCATTTCGATTCCGACCCCGAACATGCCAAGTATTCGTGGCTGGTCGGTTTGGAATGGCAGGCGCCTTCGCGCTGGTTGGCGGGAGCGTCCTATTTCAACAACAGCTTCAACCAGAAATGCCAGTACCTCTACCTTGGCAAATCCTGGCCGCTGGAATCGATCGACGAAAACCTTTACTTCAAGCTGACCGGCGGCGTCCTGTTCGGTTACAAGGAGCCTTACGAAGACAAAATTCCATTGAACAACAATGGCGTTGCGCCAGGCGCTGTGCCGGGTATCGGCTACAAATACGGTGATTTCAATGTTCAACTCAATCTGCTAGGCGGTGCCGGGCTGATGTTTACCTTTGGCTATAATATATTGAAATTTTAGATTTTTTGTTGATTCGGGGTTTGAGTGTCAAACAAGGCCAGCGTGGCTTCGATGCGTTCCGCGTGATGTCCGGAATTTGGAGGCGTTCGGCGGCGGTCGGCCACCCGTTCCTCGCGGGTTTCTCGGGCAATGACTTCGTATAGCACCGCCTGTTTGTCATCGCCACGTCGCAGGATGCGGCCTAAACGCTGGATAAATTCCCGCGCGGAAGCGCTCCCCGATAAGATCACGCCAATGGAAGCGTCTGGAACATCCACACCTTCGTTAAGCACGTTGCTGGTCACGATGGCGGTATAGGCGCTGGATTTGAAGCGCTCCAGAATATCCTGGCGCTCCTTTACCATCGTCTGATGGGTCAGACAGGGAATCAGGAATCGTTGGGCAATCTCGTAGGCTGTGGCGTTGTCTTCGGTGAAAATCACCGTCTTGGCGCCGGGATGGTTGGCGAGAATCATGCCCAGCGCACGGAGTTTGGCGGGGGTGGCGTGCGCAATGCGCCGCGCCTCACGATGAGCGCGCATGGCGCGGCGGCCTTCGACGCTGCGCGCCGAGAGCATGATAAAGCGGTTCCAACCCTCCAAAGAACTTAATGACAGCCGGTTGGCTTGCAGAAAGGTATTGCGGTCTTCCAACGCCTGTTGATAAGCAGCACGCTCGGCAGGTGAGAGATCGACATGCACCGACCGGATTTGAAATGCAGCCAACACGTTGCCGGCTAATTGTTCCGGATGCCGGCGGTAAACGATCGGGCCGATCAACTCCAGTAAATCGGCATCGCGGCCATCGCTGCGTTCGGGCGTAGCCGTCAAGCCCAGCCGGTAGGGGGCCAGCGAGAATTCGGCGATGCTGCGGTAGAACTCGGAGGGCAGGTGATGCGCCTCGTCGAAGATCAACAGGCCAAAGCGGTCGCCCAGCCGGTCGATGTGGCGGGCCGCGGAATCATAGGTAGCGATGGTTAACGGTTGTGGTTCGTGATAGCCGCCGCCGATCAAACCGATCTCCTGGTCGGGGAATGCCGCCCGCAGTAAGGCATACCATTGATGCATCAAATCCAGGGTGGGAACCATGATCAAACCATCGCGCCGGGTCCAGCTCAACGCCAACAGCCCAACCAGCGTTTTGCCGGCGCCGGTGGGCAACACAATCACACCTCGCCCTTTCGCCGCTTGCCAGGCGGTCAATGCCTCCCGCTGATGGGGATAGGGATTCATCTCCAGAGTGCAAATCAGTTCCCGGCGCTGGTAACGCGGTGCTTTATTCCGCGCTAGCTCGCCTTTGAGCGGCCCGATGATCGCGTTGTAGGAATGGGCTGGAGCGCGATAAGCCTCGACGCGGGGGTCGTATTGAAACCAGGTTTCCAGGCCGGGCGGTAACTCGGCTACGCCTTCCAGTAGCAGGGTACCCCGGTCGAAGCGTAATTGGCGTTCAGTATCGCTATCTCCCGTGCGGTAGATGCCCGGGGAGTCGTGGGTCCGGTTTTTCATTGTCCTGGTTGCGGTGGCGGTTGACCGCCTGTGACTCAATCCGTATTGCAAACAAAGAATCGTGAATTTCTATTGAGTATACCGTTCCTCAGCCGATTCTGAACCAGCAATTCCCGGCTCATAAAAAAACCCCGCTGGAGCGGGGTTTTTTGATCCTGGGCTGCGAGACGCAGGGTGCTTACATCATGTCGCCCATGCCGCCCATGCCGCCCATGCCGCCCATGCCGCCCATGCCGCCGCCCATGCCGCCGCCGGACT
>Ga0209607_1001010_pt1 | contig 23804 bp, 19 predicted proteins | sample AD_UKC117_MetaG_FD_184413 | JGI IMG/M metagenome (GOLD analysis project Ga0209607, IMG submission 184413) | Active sludge microbial communities of municipal wastewater-treating anaerobic digesters from Hong Kong - AD_UKC117_MetaG (SPAdes)... | ecosystem: Engineered > Bioreactor > Anaerobic >... | reverse complement strand
GGCGCATGCGTGAGGCAGCCGCCGGCCTCGGTGCAGCGCGCCAGCCCCGCCGCGCCGCGCTCGCCCAGCGCCCGCGCCTGCGCCAGCAGCGCCGGATCGACCTCGAACCAGAACCTGCGCTCCGGCTGCGGCTGCGCCGCGCTGCGCACCTCCACCGAGCGCGGGAACATCATGCCGAAGGGCGGCGCGACGAAGTTGGTCATGCGGCCCGGCGGCGTGTACTGGCCGGGCGCGGTCTCGCGCGCCATCAGCACCTCCAGGTACTGCCCCCAGCGCGCCGGCACCGCCACGTCGCCGATGTGCAGCGACGGGTTGACGCCGCCCGCGATGCCGCTGAAGACGATGTGCGTGACATCGAACCGGTCCAGCGCGAGCTGCGTGGTCATGGTCGCGTTGGTCATGCTCACGCCAGAGAGAAACAGCACCACGGCCTTGCCTTCCAGCGTGCCGGTGGTGAAGCGCACGCCGTTGACGCGGTGCTCGCGCGCATCTTGCAGCCGCGCCAGCAACAGGGCCAGTTCCGGCTCGAACGCCGAGACCACGGCCATGCGCGGCTGGCTGTCGAGCCGCACGGCGGCGGGCGCGGGCCCGGCAGGCGCCGCGGCGCAGCCCGCGAGCGCCAGCAGTGTGGCGGCGAGCACGCCGGCGACGAACCGGCGGACGGCCGCCACCGTCATTTGGCGGTGGACTTGGGCTGCGAATCGTCCACCTTGACGGCGAACTTGCCGGACAGGATGTCGGCCTCCCTGGCCTTGACCTTGGCGACCAGGGCCGCGGGCACCTTGCCTTCGAAGGTGCCGAGCGGCGCCAGCGAGCTGCCCTTGTACTTCATCATCGAATACTGGCCGTAGTCCTCGGCCTTGAACTTGCCGTCCTTGACGTTCTTGAGCGCCAGGTCGATGGTGGGCTCCATGTGCCACAGGGCCGAGGCCACCACCGTGTCGGGGTACTGGGCCTGGGTGTCGATCACGTTGCCGATGGCGAGCTTGCCTTTTTCCTTGGCGGCATCGCTCACGCCAAAGCGCTCGGCATACAGCACGTCGGCGCCCTTGTCGATCATGGCGAAGGTGGCTTCCTTGGCCTTGGGCGGGTCGAACCAGCTGTTGATGAAGGTCACGGTGAATTCCACCTTGGGGTTGACCTCCTTGGCGCCAGCCATGAAGGCGTGCATCAGGCGGTTGACCTCGGGGATGGGGAAGCCGCCCACCATGCCAATCTTGTTGGTCTTGGTCATGCCGCCGGCCACCATGCCCGTCAGGTAGGCCGGCTCCTGGATGTAGTTGTCGAACACGCTGAAGTTGGGCGCCTGCGGCTTGCCGGAGCTGCCCATCAGGAAAGCCACCTTGGGGAAATCCTTGGCCACCTTGCGGGCCGCGGCCTCGACGGCGAAGGCCTCGCCCACGATCAGCTGGTTGCCGCCGGTGGCGTACTCGCGCATCACGCGCTCGTAGTCGGCGTTGGCGACGTTCTCGCTGGCCTTGTATTCGATCTCGCCGCGCGCCTCGGCGGCCTTCAGCGCCTTGTGGATGCGGCTCACCCACTGCTGCTCGAACGGCACGGTGTAGATGGCGGCGACCTTGAGCTTGGCCTGCGCCAGCGCGAGGCCGGGCGCGCCCAGCGCGGCCGCGGCGGCGGCCAGGGCGACGAGGTGGCGGCGGGTGATGGTGCGATCGTTCATGAGTGCTTTCCTCCGTTGGACAAACTATGAAATCAATAGCTGGCTGCGCCCGCCACGCCTGGGCCAGAGGCCCAAAACATTCAAAAATCTGATGCGGGCGCGGCGCGGCTCACTTGGTGCCGAACAGCCTGTCGCCGGCGTCGCCCAGGCCGGGCAGGATGTAGCCGTGGTCGTTGAGCTGGCGGTCGATGGCGGCGGTGTAGATCGGCACGTCGGGGTGCGCGGCCTGCATGGCGGCGATGCCTTCCGGGCAGGTGAGCAGGCACACGAACTTGATCGAGCGTGGGCCCACCTCCTTCACGCGGTCGACCGCGGCGATGGCGGAGTTGCCGGTGGCCAGCATCGGGTCGACCACGATCACGTCGCGCTCGGCCATGTCTGCCGGCATCTTGAAGTAGTACTCCACCGCGGTCAGCGTCTTCGGGTCGCGGTACAGGCCGATATGGCCCACACGCGCGCCGGGCACCACGTCGAGCATGCCATCGAGGATGCCGATGCCGGCGCGCAGGATGGAGACGAACACCAGCTTCTTGCCGTCGATCATCTGGCCGGTCATGGTCTCCAGCGGCGTCTGGATCTCCACCGGCTGCGTCGGCATGTCGCGCGTGACCTCGTAGGTCATCAGCATCGACAGCTCCTTCAGCAGCCTGCGGAAGCTGTTGGTGCTGAGATCCTGCTGGCGCATCAGCGTCAGCTTGTGCTGCACCAGCGGGTGGTCGATCAGGTGGACTTGGCTCATGGCATTGACTGAAAAGAGATGGGTGAGATGGGTCGTGCGGGGGCCGGGTCAGGGTGCAATTTCGTTGACAAAGGCCTCGATGGCCACGCGGGCGCGCGCGGCCGAGGCGGCCGAATACACCAGACGCGCACTGGGGTCTGTTCCTGCATCCGGATTGTCAAAAGCGTGGTGGGTCTGACTGAACAGGACAAAGCGGCGTCGTTGCCGGCGGCGTCCATCTCGGCGATGACGGTGCTGATGACGTCCGGCGGCGAGATGACGTCTTGCGTGCCTTGCAGGATCAGAACCGGGCCCGGGATGCGCGTCGGCATGCCGGCATCGGCGGTCTTGAGCAGTGCGCTGCACGTGATCGTGCCATCGACCGGAGCGCCGCTGCGCGCCAGATCAAGCGCCACCATGCCACCCGCGCTGTAACCCAGCACGATGACGGGCGTGTCGGCTGGAAGCAATGGCCGGAAGGCGTTCAGGCAGGCCGTGAGCGACACCACGCCATCCTGCCGATGGGCCAGCAACTGCTGCACCATGGGCCCGACCTGATCGGGATGGGACGGCATGAAACCGTCACCGTACAGATCAGCGACCACCACGTCGCAACCCAATCCGTGAAGATGCTGCGCGTGCTGCATCGCCAGCGGCCCCTCACCACGCCAGTCCGGCAGCAGGATGATGCCCGCCCTGGGAGGATGTGCCATTGGCAGCCTTCGGCAGGTGTAGGTTCGGCCAAGCGCGCTGTAAGACAACGAATCATTTGACATGGCGGCTTCCCATTCCGGACGAGATGGTCTGAATCACCACAAGCCTCAAAACACCGTTCCATCACTGGCTATCGATAGCGGTGGCGTGCCGCCACGCAGGCGCTGAGCCAGCACGCGGCCGGCCGCCCAGGTGCCGCCTTCCAGCACGCAGGCCAGCGGCGTGGTGCGCGCATCCAGCCCCAGCGCTTCCCACACCAGCGGCGCCAGCTCGTCCAGCAGTGCCACGGTGAGCGCGCGCCACTCCACCACCAGCGGATCGGCCGGGGTGTAGGTGATGCGGACCAGCGACGCATCGCGCAGGCGCAGCACGCCGCCGTCCAGCAGCAGGCCGCCGTTGCGGTATTCGGGCAGGCCGGTGAGCGCGTCCAGCCCCTCCACGGCGCAGCCGGCCCACTGGAACGGCTCCAGCAATGAATAGGTGAGCCACTGCGAGAGCTTGTGGAACGGCACCCAACCGGCCGCCAGCCCCACGCCGCCCGCGGCCGGGTGGCGCCAGCAGTCGCCCAACGGCACGCCCCGCAGCGCGTTGCCGGCCGGCCAGATGCCCGAGAGCGTGTCCAGCAGCAGGCGCAGGATGGCATGGGCCGGGACGGCCTGCCCGCCCGCGCCCTGCGTGAGCGCGTCGAACAGCCCGCCCGGCCGCGCCGGTATGCCGAACACCTGCGGCTGCGCCGCCAGCGCCGCGCCCAGGCGGCGCAGCAGGTCGGCCCGGCCCTCCAGGCCGACCAGCGGGTTGCCCGCCTCCACCTGAAAGGCTGCTGCCAAGGCCGCCGCGTCGATGCGCACCAGCGCCGACGCGTCGGCCCGCAGCGGCCGGGCCGGATCGCTGGAGAACAGGCCGCTGGCGAAGGCGTGGAAGCTCGCCACGCCCAGCCCTTCGGAGCGGCTGAAGCGCTGGCCGCTTTCGGCTTCGAGCCACGACCAGTCGGGCCCGGCGCCAGCGTCCAGCAGCACGGAGACCACGGCAAGATCGATCTGCGCGCGGGCGCGCTCGGCCGCGGCCACGTCGCCCAGGCGCTCGTCCAGCCAGGCGCGGCGGTCGATGCCCCCGGCCTCGAAGTGGCGCCAGCGGCTGTGGTACGGCACGGCCAGCGTGGGGTAGCGCTGGCGCGTGACCTCGGCCACCAGTTCGGCGGTGGGGGCCAGCGCGGCGTCGTGCACGGCGAAGAAGGCGGAATCGCCGGCGCGCGCGCGGGCCAGCATGGCGCGGGCGCGGGCGCGCACGGTGGCGGTGCTGCGCAGCGCGTCAACGGCGAGGTCGAGCCCGGCCGCGTCGGCGGGGGGTGCCTGGGTGGCCGCCGTCATGAACCGAGCCCGCGGCCCTTGGTCGTCTTGAGCTGCTCGGCGCTCGGCGCCTCGCCGGGGGTGAAGTAGCCGGCCGCCATCTTGGCGTCCATCTCCACGCGGGCGTCGGCGGGGATCAGGTCGTCGGGGATGTTGACGCGCTCGCCCACCTCGATGCCGGCTTCGGTGATGGCGTCGTACTTCATGTTGCTCATGCTGACCAGGCGGTGGATCTTCTTGACGCCCAGCCAGTGCAGCACGTCGGGCATGAGCTGCTGGAAGCGCATGTCCTGCACGCCGGCCACGCATTCTGTGCGGGCGAAGTACTGGTCGGCGGTGTCGCCGCCCTCCTGCCGCTTGCGGGCGTTGTAGACCAGGAACTTGGTCACCTCGCCCAGCGCGCGGCCTTCCTTGCGGTAGTACACGCACAGGCCCACGCCGCCGCGCTGCGCGCCCTGGATGCATTCCTCGATGGCGTGCGTGAGGTAGGGGCGGCAGGTGCAGATGTCGGAGCCGAACACGTCGGAGCCGTTGCATTCGTCGTGAACGCGAGCCGTCAATTCGACCGAGGTATCCGCCAGATCGGCCGGGTTGCCGAAGATGTACAGCGTGAGGTGCCCGATGGGCGGCAAAAACACCTCCAGATCGGGCCGCGTGACCAGCTCCGGGTACATGCCGCCGGTTTCCTCGAACAGCACGCGGCGCAGCTCGGTCTCGCTGCAGCCAAAGCGCTCGGCCACGCCGGGCAGGTGCCACACCGGCTCCACCGCCGCCTTGGTGACCAGCGCGCCGCCGGACGGCAGCAGCACCTTGCCGTCGGGCTTGAGACGGCCTTTCTGGATGGCCTCGATGATCTCCGGCAGGATCACGTGCGCCTTGGTCACGGCGATGGTCGGGCGGATGTCGTAGCCGGCGGCCAGCGCATCAGCGAAGCAGGTGCCGATCTCGGCGCCCCAAGGGTCGAGCGAGACGATCTTGCCCGGCTCGCTCCAGGCCGGATGCGGGCCGATGCGGTCGGTGGGGGCGGTGTTGGTCAGGTCCGGCCGGTGGCCGGGGTCCAGCGCGCGCGCCGCCACGGCCAGCGCGCGGTACACGCTGTAGCTGCCGCTGTGCGTGCCGATCACGTTGCGGTGCGCACGGTTGGTGGTGGAGCCCACCACAGGGCCGCGCTCAGCGGCCGAAGGCGCGCCCCAGCGGATGGCCTGCGCGCCCTGCCCGCCCGCGTGCGAGGTCAGCCGGATGTGGCGCGCCGGCCCCGCCGCCCGCGGGGGCGCGGCGCCGGGCTCCGGCTGGCCGGTGGTGGGTACCGCATCGGCGGGGTTGGGCATGCTGGCCGTCCTTGTCTGCCTGTGAACTCGCAATCCACGCGGGCAACCTGAGCGCCCACGCGACACTGCAGCGGTGAAAGCACATTATGTGCCCGGCGCCCCGGCGCCAAGCGCTGAGTCCTGGAACCTGTTCGTGATCCTGGCGGGAGCCGGGCCGGCGTCATTTCAGGATGGGCTGCAAGGCGCAAAACGCAGACGGGCCACACCAAAGCGCTCTTGGGGCCCGGCGAGGCTTTGCAACGCCGCAGACCGCCTGAAAGGGCGTCGGCACGGCCCTGCAGAGATCGTGAACAGGTTCCTACAGCTTGGGAATGCGGATGCGGCTGATCATCAGCGAGCCCGAAAGCGCGAACAGCAGCACCAGTGGGTGCAGCGTGCCGCCGGCGATCTGCCAGGCGCCGCCCCACAGCGCAGGCCCCACCGCGCCGGTGCCGGCCGCCACCCACAGCAGACCCACCAACACGATGGAGGTGGGGATCGGCGTGCCCTCGAAGTACGCCACCTTGCCGGAGCCGGCCGACAGCGCATCGGCCGTGACGTTGAAGCGCGCCAGCCGCGACACCCCGCAGGCCACGAAGTAGCCGAGCACCACGCGGTCCCACAGCCCCTGCATGCCCACGCCGTAGGCGATCAGCGCCGGCGCCACGCCGAACGAGATCACATCCGCCAACGAATCCAGCTCCCGCCCCAGCAGCGACGATTTCTGCCGCCAGCGGGCCACCCGCCCGTCAAAGATGTCGAACACCAGCGCCGCCAGCACCAGCGCGCACGCGTAGTGCGCATGGCGCGTGTCGCCACTCTGGATGAAGCTGATGATCGAGAACATCGCCCCCACGCCGCACACCGCATTGGCCAGCGTGAACCAGTCCGCGAGATGGAACTCGCGGATCATGGCGAAGGGCTTGGGTTTGGGGGGCGAGGTCATGGGGGGCAGTATGCCTGTCCGGAGAGACACAGACCAAGCCTGGACGATGAGGGATCTGGCCTGCCCTGTTGACGTTCTGATTCTTGCCGAAATGGCTCCTTCGCAGCGGGTGCGGCTGGCTGAACTCGCGCGACGAGCGTGCGTTCTGCGCCACGTTGCGGACGTTCAGGCAACTGCGACCGGGGTCCAATGCCTGCAGGCGGCGAAGTCATATCTAGGCTGCCGAAATCGGCGTGGAGCAGCCGGTGAGGTCTTTCACAAATGGACGCTCAGTTAGGGGCGATGAGGGAGTTACACGTCATCAGCTATATTGACCTTTAACACCGGGGGCACGGGCTCGAGTCCCGTCCGCCCCGCCAGATGGAAGCCTAAGTGGTTGATCCACTATGATTTTTATGTTTTTGGCTTTGACAGATATACATCTTCCGATCTATGGCCGAGCGCACATCGCTATCTATCCCGTGGTTAGACCTTGCGATCAACAGCAACTGGTGGCCTGTGCTCCTCCCGCTGGGATACGGGCTATTCCGCTTCGGCGAGTATCTTTTGAAACGCCGGCTGGAAAAACAACCAGAAAACGAAGCCATCGATCAGTACACCAAGCTGGTGGATTTACAAGCGAAACTTCAGAGCAATGGCACAACCATAGATAGCTTGAACAAGCTTCGCTCAGAGATGCTCGGCCAAGAGGCAGATGCAGCGATGAATTTGGCGAACCGCTATAACGCAGTTGCCAGGAGACTGGTCGCCGACGTCGAACGTATTGAATATCGCTCAATGCAGCTACCGAGCAACGCGAAAGCTGAGCGGGCCGAGCTCACTCAATTAGAGTTGAACGCGCTCGCCGCGAGAGCAGCGAGGGAAGCTGACGACGAACTCACCGCCGTTGTGCTTGAACTTACGCAGCGGCTGCCCGGTGAAAGCGCTGCTTCTTTACATCACTCCCAAAGTCTTTGGCTAGCGTACCGTGCCGAAGAATCTAGGCGAGCCGGGTTGGTGGTCGAAGGTGGTTCGATGCAACCACTTCTGGAACACACAACAAGCGAAGCAATGACACGAGAGCGCATTGCCGCACTCCGCGGAGATTTGGTAGGTCCGGAAGGTGTGGAACTAACCGCACAGCGCTCAAAGACACCGACAAACCTGCTTCAGCACATCGTGCCAGGAGTGCCAAAAAAGCGCGTCGAAGATTTTTTAGGAACGCCAACGTACATCCATGGCGAACAGTGGTTCTACCGGTACGTCGAAACTCAGGTAGAGATCACTTTTGCAGACGATGGTGGGCTGTCGAATATTGTGGTCGCACTGTGCGAGGGACAAACGTATGCTGGGCACAACGTGTTTGCTGACAAACCATTGGGCCAGTTGACCCTCGCCGATCTTTTGGAGGCCGATCATCAAGCCAAGCCGGAGTTTTTTCGTAGTGCGCGCACTCTTGAAGTGTTCGTGCGCATGCGGATTGGACCAGCGGGCGCGTGGACTGACTACATGTTTGGTGCATTGCTTGTATTCAGTGGTGCAGGGCACTTGCATCCCACTCACTTCGAATGGGACGACACAACTGGAAGTCTTTTAACCGACCCAAAGGACATTTTGATCAACTGGGTATCGGTTCCAGCGTCATGGCTTGAGGCTCCAAGCTTTAACTGGTTCATCGAAGCCTAAAAAACCACTCAGCATGGAGGCCGGGAAAAAGTCCCCAGTGACCTCAAGAACGTCGAATTGAGTCGCACTGAATCCGACCACTGAATACCAGGTATTGAACGCTTTTGCAGTTCGAAGGCTTGGCTCTTCAACGACTCCAGCCAGCCTTGAATCGACATTCGACGCGCTGCATTACCGGCTCTGCTGCCAATTACCCGCCCACCGCCCTCTCCAACGCATCCACAAAAATCCCCGGCACGTCGCACCCCGTCTGATCCAGGATCTCGCGGAAGCAGGTGGGGCTGGTGACGTTGATCTCCGTCACCCTGGTGCCGATGATGTCCAGACCGATGAGCAGCAGGCCGCGGGGGGCGAGCACTTTGCCTATAGCGGTGGCGGTGGCGCGGTCGGCATCGGTCAGCGGTTGGGCCACGCCCTTGCCGCCGGCGGCCAGGTTGCCGCGCACTTCACCGCCCTGGGGGATGCGCGCCAGGCAGTAGGGCACGGGCTCGCCGCCGATGATGAGCACGCGCTTGTCGCCAGCGGCGATCTCGGGCAGGAACTTCTGCACCATCACGCTGGTGGCGCCGTTCTGGTTCAGCGTTTCGATGATGCTGCCGAGGTTGAGCGCGTCGTCCTTCACACGGAAGATGCCCATGCCGCCCATGCCGTCGAGCGGCTTGAGGATGACGTCGCGGTGCTCGGCGTGGAAGGCGCGGATGGCCTGCGCGTCGCGCGTGACCAGTGTGGGGCCGATGAACTGCGGCCATTCCATGATGGCCAGCTTTTCCGGGTGGTCGCGCAGCGCCTGCGGGCTGTTGAAGACGCGGGCGCCGTCGCGCTCGGCCTGCTGCAGCAGGTGGGTGGCGTAGAGGTATTCGGCGTCGAAGGGCGGGTCCTTGCGCATGAGCACGGCGTCGAAGTCCTTCAGCGCGGCTTCGCGCGCCGGCTCTTCGGTGAACCAGTCGTCTTGCTGGCCCGTGAGGTGGATGGGCCGCACGCGCGCCGCCACGGGCCGGCCGGTCTGCCAGCGCAGATCGTGCGGCTCGCAGGCGGCGATGGCGTGGCCGCGCCGCGCGGCTTCGCGCATCATGGTGTAGGTGGTGTCCTTGTAGGTCTTGAAGGATTCCAGCGGATCGGCGACGAAGAGCAGGTTCATGGCGGAGGGGCGTGGCGTCAGCCAGAGGGCCAAAAGGGGCGAAGCGCGTACTGTTGCACAAACATGGGGCGGCTGCCGGGCGGCGCCCGATCACTTTTATTTTGATAGCTGCCTGCGCCCGTCATTACTGGTCCGGAGGCTGATTTGGTTCTGAATTCTGGCCTTGCCCGCCCTGCAGGTGTTCGACCAGCTCGCGCGCCACCGGCGGCAGCGCGGCGATGGAGCGCACGCACAGAGCCAGCCGCCGCCGGGCCCAGGGTTCATCGAGTGCGATGGTGCGGATGGCCAGCTGCTGGCGGTACAGCGCGGCGCTGACGCGCGGCATCACGCCCACGCCCAGGCCGGCGGCCACCATGAGGCACAGCGCGTCGTAGCCGGTGACCTGCATGCGCAGGCGCAGCGGCTGCCCGGCGTCGGCGGCGCCGCGCTGCAGCAGCTGGTGGATGGCGCTGCCGGGGTGCATGCCGATCAGATCGTGCCCCAGCGCATCGGCCAGGCGCACCTGCCGGCGCCGCGCCAGCGCGTGGCCGGCGGGCACCACCAGCACCAGCTCGTCCTCGCGGTAGGGCAGCAGCGTGAGGCGCGCGGCCAGATCGCCGCCGTGGTGCTCGGCGCTGAGAATGCCGATGTCGGCTGCGTTCTCGGCCACGGCGCGGGCCACGGCGCTGCTGATGAGCTCCTGCAGCCGCACGTCGACCTGCGGGTGCTGCACCAGAAAGCGCGCCAGGTCGTCGGGCAGGAACTGCGTGATGGCCGAGATGTTGGCCGCCAGCCGCACCTGCCCGCGCAGGCCGGCGCCAAAGTCGCGCATCTGCGCGGCGATGCCGTCCAGATCGTTCAGCACGCCGCGCGCCAGGTGCAGCAGCGCGTAGGCGGCGTGGGTGGGCTCGATGCCGCGGTTGCTGCGCTCGAACAGGCCGACCTTGAGGCGCGCCTCCAGCTCCGCCAGGCGGCGGCTGGCGGCGGAGGGGGCGATGTGCTCGCGCTCGGCCGCGCGGGCGATGGCGCCGGTCTCCATGACGGCGACGAACAGGCGCAGCGAGACGGGGTCGAGCTTCATGGCGCCATCGTAGCGCCAGCCATGCCGAAACGCGATGGCAGCGTGCCGCATCAGCGCTTTGCCGTAGGTGGCGGCCGGGCGCATCATCCGGCGCCACCCCAGGCCATGCCGCCAGGCGATGGCCAACACCCAAGAGGAGACCGACCCGTGACCCAGCCCCAGACCGCCGCCGCGCTGGCCGGCCTGCGCGTGATCGAGATGGGCCAGCTGATTGCCGGCCCGTTCTGCGGCAAGACGCTGGGCGAGTTTGGCGCCGAGGTGATCAAGATCGAGCCGCCCGGCGCGGGTGATCCGCTGCGCAACTGGCGGCTGCTGAAGAACGGCACCTCGGTCTGGTGGCAGGTGCAGTCGCGCAACAAGCAGTCGGTGGCGATCGACCTGCGGCAAAAGGAAGGCCAGGATCTGGCGCGCCGCCTGATCGCCGAGGCCGACGTGCTGATCGAGAACTTCCGCCCCGGCACGCTGGAAGGCTGGGGCATGTCGCCCGAAGAGCTGCACCGCCTCAACCCGGGGCTGATCATCGCCCGCATCTCCGGCTACGGGCAGACCGGGCCGTACCGCGACCTGCCGGGCTTTGGGGTGATCGGCGAGGCCATGGGCGGCCTGCGCCACCTCACGGCCGAGCCGGGGCGCGTGCCGGTGCGCGTGGGTGTGTCCATTGGCGACACGCTGGCGGCGCTGCACGCGGTGATCGGCATCCTGACGGCGCTGTACCACCGCAGGGTGCACGGCGGTGCCGGCCAGGTGATCGACGTGGCGCTGCACGAGGCCGTGTTCAACGTGATGGAGAGCCTGCTGCCCGAGTACAGCGCCTTCGGCGCGGTGCGCGAGGCCGCGGGCAGCGCGCTGCCGGGCATCGCCCCTTCCAACGCCTACCTCTGCCAGGACGGCTGGGTGCTGGTGGCCGGCAACGGCGACAGCATCTTCAAGCGCCTGATGGGCACCATCGGCCGCAACGACCTGGGCGAGGCGGCCGATCTGGCCGACAACGCCGGCCGCGTGGCGCGCGTGGCCGAGATCGACGCCGCCATCGGCGCCTGGACGCAGCAGCGCACCGTGCAGGCCACGCTCGATGCGCTGTCCGCCGCGCGCGTGCCGGCCGGCAAGGTCTACACCGCCAAAGACATTGCCGAAGACCCGCACTACCGGGCGCGCGACATGATCCTGCAGCAGCCCACGCGCGACGGCTACACGGTGGATGTGCCGGGCATCGTGCCCAAGCTCTCCGTCACACCGGGCACGGTGCGCGCCAGCGCCCCGCACGTGGGCGACGACACCGAGGCCGTGCTGCGCGGCATGGGCCTTTCCGAGGCCGACATCGCCACGCTGCGGGCGAAGGAGATCATCCAGTGAACAACGTCTGGCAGGGCGGCGGCCGCCGCATCCACATCCAGGAAGTGGGCACGCGCGACGGCCTGCAGATGGAGGCGCAGTTCGTCCCCACCGAGGACAAGATCGCGCTGGTCGACCAGCTCTCGGCCACCGGCGTGGCGAAGATCGAGGTCACCTCGTTCACCTCGCCCAAGGCAATTCCGGCGCTGCGCGATGCCGAGATCGTGATGCGCGAGATCAGGCGCGCGCCCGGTGTGGTCTACACCGCGCTGGTGCCCAACGTGCGCGGCGCCGAACGCGCCATCGAATCGCGCACCGACGAGCTGAACCTGGTGATGTCGGCCAGCGCCACGCACAACCTGGCCAACCTGCGCATGACGCGCGAGCAGTCCTTCGACGCGCTGGCCCAGGTGGTGCGCACGGCCCAGCAGGCCGGCGTGCCGGTGAACGTGTCGCTCTCCTGCGTGTTCGGCTGCCCGATGGAGGGCGACGTGGACGAGGCCGAGACGGCCGCTTGGGCGCAGCGCTTCGTCGATCTGGGCGTGCAGGGGCTGACCCTTTGCGACACCACCGGCATGGCCTTTCCTACGCAGGTGGGGCGCGTCACCCGCGCAGCGCGCGAGCGCTGGCCCGGCACCGAGCTGACCCTGCACTTCCACAACACGCGCGGCATGGGCCTGGCCAACGTGCTGGCCGCCATCGACGCCGGGGCCGACCGCTTCGACGCCTCGCTCGGCGGCCTGGGCGGCTGCCCCTACGCGCCCGGCGCCAGCGGCAACGTCTGCACCGAGGAGATCGTGCACGCGCTGGCGCTGATGGGTTACGACACCGGCGTGGATCTGGAGGCGCTGCTGAGTGCCTCCCGCCTGCTGCCGGTGCTGATAGGGCACGACACGCCGAGCCAGTTGCTCAAGGCAGGTTGCCGGCTCGACCTGCACCCGGCGCCGGCCGATTTCGAGGCCGTGCGCGAGCGGGCCTTGGCGCGCCCGCACTGAGCACTTTGCAGGTCTCGGCCCCGGCTCTCCACCACCTTCCCCGAGAAGACCTTCCCAAGGCTCCACCCCAGTCTCAAGTCGCGCCAACGTGGCGTTGGACGACCTGGAAGTGATCGAAAAACTGGTCGACGCTGGTGCTGAGCGGCTGTAGGGCCGTCGGACCCATTCCATCCGCTGGTGCCAGCGGATCAGGCAATGCGCAGGCGGGGCGCGCCGCCAGCCCGGTCTCTCGGCCGGGCCGACCGCGCGCTCCGATCCCGCCTAGCGCTCAGCCCTTGCGACGCTGGGCAAGATCGCGCAAGCCTGTCAGATCGTCGATGACCTTGGTGGAAAAGCCGGCGTACACGCCGTCGAGCATCCGGCGCGCCTCGGCCTTGCGGCCCGACTGGTTCAAGGACACCACGTTGGACGCCGCATAGTGGAACATGCGGTGGTTCTCCCGGAGAGCGGTGAACCCCCGGTACCTGCCCAGGCGCTGCGCGCCGGGGCCATGGATCCAGCGGCCCAGGTCGCAACGGTCGTCGAAGCAGATCACTTCCGGACGCAGGTCCTCGGACGACTTCCCATCCAGATAGGCTTCGAGCCGAAGCTTCCAGTTGCTGTGGGCCATGAGGGCGGCCTCGACATCCAGCCCACCTTCGCTGACGGCTTGTGACAGTTCGCCGGCCAGCCCCGAGTCAAGCTCCATCCCGCCCAAAAGGCGCTTTACCAATCCCAGCATGTTGATTCTCGTTATGGTTTTCAGGAAACCAGAATCTATCCGGGAACGGACCGGCTGGCGCCCCTGGCGTCGCCAACAAACTCCTGCAGGTATGCCTTAGTTGACAAACTGCCGCGCCATGCACCAGGGCGCGCGCGCGTGCTGGCCGGCATGGAACGCCAGCGGCGGCACGCTCAGATCTCGACCTTGCTGCCCAGCTCGACCACCGCGTTGCTGGGCAGGTTGAGGAATTCGGCTGCCGCGCTCGCATTGCGGTGCATCTGAGAAAACAGCTTTTCGCGCCACAGCGCCATGCCGCCGCCCAGCGTGGGCACCACGATGTCCCGCGATAGAAAATAGCTGGTTGACATCGGGTCGAGCGGGCCGATCGCCTGGCGCGTCAGTGTCAGCGCGGCGGGGAGGTCGAAGTCGTCCTTGAAACCGTAGTTGACGATCACCTGCCAACATTCGTTGCCCAACGGCGTCACCTGCACGCGCTCGGCCGAAGGCACGCGTGGAATCTCATGGCTGCGTACAGTGACGAACAGGTTCCGTTCATGAAGGACTTTGTAGTGCTTGAGGCTGTGCATCAGCGCGCTCGGCGTGACGCCCTCGACGCTGGCGAGAAACACCGCGGTTCCAGCCACGCGCGGCGGCGGGTCGGCGAAGATACTCTGCAAAAAGGCAGCCAGATCAATGGCGTGAACGAGCGTGCTTTCGGTGAGCAATTCGCGTCCGCGCTTCCAGGTGATCATCACGGTGAACACCAGTGCCGCCATGAGCAGCGGGAACCAGCCGCCATCGGCGATCTTGAGGGCGTTCGAGGCAAAGAACAACAGATCCACCGCCAAAAACAGGCCGGTTGCCGCCAGTGCCACCGGCTGAGGATAGCCCCATCCATGGCGCACGACGAAAAACGTTAGCCAGGTGGTGATCACCATTAGCAGGCTGACCGAGATGCCATAGGCGGCGGCCAGCGCGGCCGAGTTGCGGAACAGCACCACGGCGACGACGACGCCGGCCAACAACAACCAGTTGACGGCACCGATGTAGATCTGCCCCGCCTCCTGCTCGGACGTGTAGAGCACCCGCATGCGCGGCAGGAAGCCAAGCTGGATTGACTGCTTGGCGGCCGAATAGGCACCGGAGATTAGTGCCTGGGAAGCAATCACGGTAGCCAACGTCGCCAGCACTACCATGGGCACCAACGCCCAGCCCGGCGCGAGGCGGTAGAGCGGATTTGCGATGGCCTCGGGCTGCTGCAGGACCAGCGCGCCCTGACCCAGGTAGTTGACCACCAACGCCGGCATCACCAGCGCGAACCATGCCAGACGGATGGGCTGCTTGCCGAAGTGGCCCATGTCTGCATAGAGCGCCTCAGCGCCGGTCAGACACAGAAAGACCGCTCCCAGCGTGAGAAAGGCCAGATGTGGGTGCTGCCCGATGAACTCGACGGCATAAAGGGGTGAAAAGGCGCGCAGCACGTCGGGCTCGCGCGCGATCTGCACGGCGCCAGTGACCGCCAGCGCCAAGAACCACAAGATCATGATCGGCCCGAAGTAGCGCCCGATGTTGCCGGTGCCGCGCCGCTGCACCAGGAACAGGGCCGCCAGAACCATCAGCGCGATGCCCATAACGAAGGGCTTGGCCGCTGGCGTGACGACCTCCAGGCCCTCGACGGCCGAAAGCACCGAGATGGCCGGCGTGATCACCCCGTCGCCAAAGAACAGCGCCACGCCGAAAGCTCCGACAGCCAGCATGGTGGCTCGCAAACCAGGCCGATCCCCCACCGCGCGCGCGGCCAGCGCCAGCAAGGCCATCATGCCGCCTTCGCCGCCGTTGTCGGCTCGCATGATGAGGCCGATGTACTTGAACGTGACCACGAACACCAGGGCCCAGATGAACATGGACAGCGCGCTCAGCACGTTGAGCGTGTTGAAAGGCACCTGGCCCGAGGCAAAGACCTCCTTGAACGCGTACAGCGGGCTGGTGCCAATGTCGCCATAGACGACGCCGAGGGCGCCCAACGTCAGGGCGGGGAGGCCGGAACGGTGCTGACTCATGCGGGGGTCCCTCGTGGGCGCTCAGATCTCGACCTTGCTGCCCAGCTCGACCACCGCGTTGCTGGGCAGGTGCAGGAACTCGGCCGCCGTGGTGGCGTTGTGGTGCATCTGCGCGAACAGCTTTTCGCGCCACGGCGCCAGGCCGGCGCCGATGGTGGGCACCACGATGTCGCGCGAGAGGAAGTAGCTGGTGGTCATGGGCTCGATGTTGAGCCCCCGGCCGGCGAGGCGGGAGAGCGCCTTGGGCACGTTCAGGTCGTTCTTGAAGCCGTAGTTGATGATCACCTGCCAGCAGTTGTGGCCGAGGGATTCGAACTCCAGCCGCTCCTCGGCGCCGATCCACGGCACCTCGTGGCTGCGCACGGTCACGAACACGTTGTACTCGTGCAGCACCTTGTTGTGCTTGAGGTTGTGCAGCATGGCGTTGGGCACCATGCCGATCTCGGCGGTCATGAACACCGCGGTGCCGTCCACGCGCGCGGGCGGCGCCAGGAACAGCGACTCGAGGAAGGGCTTGAGCTCGATCGCGGCGGCGTGCAGGTTGTGGCTGAGCAGCGCCCGGCCGTCCTTCCAGGTGACCATCAGCATGAAGATCGAGCCGGCGATGAGCAGCGGAAACCAGCCGCCGCTGATCAGCTTGAGCAGGTTGGACGCCCAGAACAGCACGTCGACGCAGAAGAACACCGAGGTGGCGCCGATGCAGAGCCACAGCGGCAGCTTCCAGGCGTAGCGGATCACGAAGAAGGTGAGCACGGTGGTGATCAGCATGTCGGTGGTCACCGCGATGCCGTAGGCCGAGGCCAGGTTGCTGGACGAGCGGAACATGCCCACGGCCAGCACGATCAGCACGAACAGGCCCCAGTTGACAAAGGGCATGTAGATCTGCCCGGTGTCCTTGACGCTGGTGTGCCGCACCTGCAGGCGCGGCAGGTAACCGAGCTGGATCACCTGCTTGGTGACGCTGAAGGCACCCGAGATCAGCGCCTGCGAGGCGATCACGGTGGCCATGGTGGCCAGCCCCACCAGCGGTAGCAGCGCCCACTTGGGCGCCATCATGAAGAATGGGTTCTTCACCGCCTCGGGGTTGGCCAGCAGCAGCGCGCCCTGCCCGAAGTAGTTGAGCGTGAGCGACGGCATGACGATGGAGAACCAGGCCAGCCGGATCGGCTTCTTGCCGAAGTGGCCCATGTCGGCGTACAGGGCCTCGGCGCCGGTGACGCACAGCACGAGCGCGCCCAGGATGATGAAGGTGGTGCCGGGGTTGTCCCAGGTGAACTTCCATGCGTACCAGGGGCTGAGTGCCCACAGGATCTCCGGGTGCCCCACGATGTGCCAGACACCCAACCCGGCGATGACCATGAACCAGATCACCGTGATCGGGCCGAAGAACTTGCCGATGCCCGCCGTGCCCTTCTTCTGCACCCAGAACAGCGCGAGCAGGATCACCAGCGTGAGCGGCATCACGTAGTCGGTGAAGGTGTGCGAGACCACCTCCAAGCCTTCCACGGCCGAGAGCACCGAGATCGCCGGGGTGATCACGCCGTCGCCGTAGAACAGGCAGGTGCCGAAGATGCCGATCAGCAGCATCCAGTGCCGCAGGCGCGGGCGGTCGGCCACGGCGCGCGAGGCCAGCGTGAGCATGGCCACCAGGCCGCCTTCACCGTTGTTGTCGGCCCGCAGCACCAGCGTCACGTACTTGACGGAGACGATGGTGGTGAGCGTCCAGAACAGCATGGACAGCACGCCGTACACGTTGTCGGTGGTGAACGGTACGTGGCCGGAGCCGAACACCTCCTTGACGGCGTACAGCACGCTGGTGCCGATGTCGCCGTAGACGACACCGATGGCACCCAGCACCAGGGCACCCATGGAGGATTTGGACGAAGACGACACGCCAGCTGCGCGGCACGCGGCCGCAACCGGGCGCCAGAGTCACAAAGCTCCTATTTTGCGCTGACCGGCGAGCGCGGCAACCGCCCGCCGCGCGGGCTCGTGGCGCGCCCACAACGCGCCGTCCGTTTCAAGAAAAATAGCCTTCTGGCCCTTATGTGACGGGCGCAGGCAGCTATATCATCTGTAGCAATTCCGGGTCTTGCCGGCCACTGGGGTCAGGCCTCGACCAGCTCCGGATCGGTGGCCTCGAGCTCGTAGCTGGCCGCCACCAGCGCCACCCGGGCGATGACGCCGTACATGTAGAAGCGGTTCGGCGCGCTGGCGCCCGGCTTGGCACCGGCGTGGGGCAGGTGGTTGCGGCCGTCGAAGGCCAGCGGCACGTAGCGGGCGCCGGGCGCGCTCAGGTTGTCGGCGGCACCGGCGTCGGCGTGCATGCGGTAGAAGCCGCCGACCACGTAGCGGTCGATCGAGTAGACCACCGGCTCGGCCACGGTGTCGTGCAGGCGCTCATGCGTGAGCACGCCTTCCTGGATGATCACGTCGCCGCCAGGAGCCAGCTGGCCGAGCGCCTTCACCAGCTTGCCGCTGGCGGTGGTGAGCTCGGCCGCGTCGCGCAAGGCCATCACGCCCATGCCGCGCGAGCCGTTGTCGGGCTTGAGCACCACGAAGGGCTTTTCCGTGATGCCATATTCCTTGTACTTGCGGCGCAGCTTGAGCAGCACCGCGTTCACGTTCTCGCGCAGGCAGTCGAGCCCTTCGGGCTTGCGCACGTCCATGCGCTCGCAGTGCGCGAACAGCGGGTGGATCAGCCAGGGGTCGATGCCGATCAGCTTGCCGAAGCGTTTGCTCACTTCCTCGTAACACCTGAAGTGCCGGCTCATGCGGCGCACCGACCAGCCGGCCTGCAGCGGCGGCAGCAGGTATTGCTCGTTCAGGTCTTCCAGGATGCCGGGGGCGCCGCTGGGCAGGTCGTCGTTGAGCAGGATGGTGCAGGGGTCGAAGTGCTTGAGCCCCAGTCGGCAGCGCGAGCGCAGCGCCGGTTCGAACACCAGGTCCTCACCATCTGGCAGCTTGTGGGTGACGCTGCGCTTGACGGCCGGGTCGATGGAGCCGAAGCGCACGTTCAGCCCCGCCATGCGGAAGATCTGCTCCAGCCGCGCCAGGCTCGCCAGGTAGAAGCTGGAGGGCTTGCCGCTGGCCGGCACGATGAGCAGGTTGCGCGCCTCGGGGCAGATCTTCTCGATCGCCGCCTGCCCGGCCTGCACCGCCAGCGGCAACACGTCGTCCGACAGGTTGTGCCAGCCGCGCGGGAACAGGTCGGTATCGACCGGCGCCAGCTTGAAGCCGGCGTTGCGGATGTCCACCGCGCAGTACAGCGGCGGCGTGTGCTCCATCCACTCCAGACGGAACCAGCGCTCGATCACCGGCGTGGCATCGAGGATGCGCTGCTCGAGTTCGTTGATGGGCCCGGAAAGGGCGGTGACGAGATGGGGGACCATGGGGTTGCGGTGTTGGGCGGCGCGGCCAGCGCCGTGCCGGACGATTCTAGGCGCCTAATGCGCCCCGTCGTCCGCCGCCGGCTCGTCAGGCGCATAGGCTGGCAACTCGGCGCCGCAGTGCATGCAGTAGCGGGCTTCGGGCAGGTGGCCTTCGGTCAGGCAGGCGTGGCAGGTGCGCGTGGTGACTGCGGGCTGCCGCCCGCTCAGGGCCATTTCCGTGGTCACGATGCCGGTGGGCACGGCCAGCGTGCCCCAGCCCATGAGCATCATGACCGAGGAGATGAAGCGGCCGAAGTCGGTGTGCGGCGTGATGTCGCCAAAGCCCACGGTGGTCATGGTGGTGATGGCCCAGTAGACCGCGGTGGGGATGCTGGTGAAGCCGTTGGCCGGGCCTTCCACCACGTACATCAGCGTGCCGATGATGAGCACCACCAGCACCACCACCGACAGGAAGATCATGATCTTGCGCCGGCTCGCCGACAGCGCCCGGCCCAGCATCTGGTACTCGGACACATAGGCGGTGAGCTTGAAGACCCGGAAGATGCGCAGCAGCCGCAGCACCCGCACGTCCACCAGCAGGTGGATGCCCGGGAACGCCATGGCCAGGTAGGTGGGCAGCACCGACAGCAGGTCGATCGCGCCCCAGAAGCTGCGCATGTAGCGCCAGGGGTGGCGCACGCAGGCGATGCGCGCCAGGTACTCCAGGGTGAAGAGCGCGGTGAAACCCCACTCGAGCACGTCGAACAGCTCGCCCCAGCGGGCGCTGATCGACGCCACGCTGTCGGCCATCACCACCGTCACGCTCAGCAGGATGAGCGCGATCAGCCACTTGTCGAACAGCGCGCCGGCCCGCGTGTCGGCCTCGAAGATGATGGTGTAGAGCGTCAACCGCCAGCCGCCCGGCGGCCGGCCCAGGCGCGCAGCCTGCCTGCGCGCCCAGGTGGGCCGCGCAGGCGCGGCGGCGGGTGGCTTCGGCTTCACCGGCCCCCGCCGGCGTCGACGGCTGGCGCGCGCCTTTGTCGGTAGATCTCGCGTTCGGAGGCCGTCAGATAGCGCTTTCTGAGCCGCACCTGCAGGCTGTCGACCGCCCTGGGCGTGCGCATGATGACGGCCAGCTCCTGCCCCTGGGCGGCCAGCGACTGGCCGAACTCCGACAGGCTTTCGCGCATCTGCACGAGGTCGAAGCGCGCCTCGTCCCAGTCGAGGTACCAGAACCAGTCGCAGTAGTAGTGCCAGCTGTTCTCGTTGAACGCGCGCACGTGCGTCGGATCCTGCCAGGCGCCGAGCGACAGGTCGTAGGGCACGGAGATCAGGAACTCGCCGCCCGGCCGCAGCAGCCGCAGGGCGTTGGTCATGGCCTGGACCAGATCGGGGATGTGCTCCAGCACGTCGTTGGCGACGATGTGCTCGAACTGGTTTTCGTGCAGCCGGATGTCGCCGAACCTGCCGGTGCGCAGCGGCTGGCCCCAGGGCAGTTCGACCCCGAAATCGAGCAGCAGATCCGGCTGCCAGCTAGCGCTGATGTCCACGTTCAGGCAGTCGGCGCGGAAGTCCTTGCCGCTGCCCAGGTGCAGGGCGGTCGGGAAGGCGGGGGATTCGGCGACGGCATCAAGCGGTGGGACTTCACCAAGCTGCATGGCCACCGTGCGCACCTGGTCGCGGCAGCTGAACAGCTCGAACCCCTGGCGCTCCAGCGCCGCCCGTCGCGCGTCGTCGCGCACCAGGGCTTCGCAGGTTTCCGCCAGCTGCTCGTAGGGCGCGTAGGCCATGCCCGCGCGCAGGTCGGCGTCGTCGGCGCCCATGACGCTGTGCTCGCACACCACGGCCTTGCGGTTGGCCAGCAGGTAGGAGACGCGGGCGATCTCGAACAGCTTGCTCTCGTAGTAGTGCATGTTGAGCACCACCTTGGCACGCCCGATCCAGGCATCGCGCTCCTCGCCGTACACGCCTTGCAGCACTTCCACGCGCAGGCCGCGCCCGCGCAGCGCCTCCAGCACCCTGGCGCGGCGCGGGTTGGGCATGCCGTAAAAGAGCACGTCGACGTCCTGCACGCGCGCCGGGATGCGCGAAAGCTCCGGCACGTAGCCCAGCGGCATGTGTGCCGCCCGCGCATGGCCGCGCGCGGCCAGCCAGGCCACGTTGGCCTGGCTGTAATCCCAGACGCGGTGGCGCATCAAGCGGTCAAGGTAGAAATGCGCGTCGGCGCCGTGGATCTCCGCCCAGGCCGGCAATTGCTCGAGGTTGAAGATCACCGCGTTGCGCGGCAGCTCGAACGCGGCCGGCAGCAGGTGCGCCCCCAGCACCACCAGGGCTTCGGCGTCCACATCGAAGCGGCCGAACCCGGCTTCGCGCCCCAGTCTCCTGAGGGCGTACATCAGGGTCTCGGCCGCTTCCAGCAGGGCGCCGCTGTGCGCGTAGCCGGGCGGGCGGACCAGGGCCACCGTCCACTTCCTGGCGCGAACCAGGTCCTCATCGGCCAACCGGTTCTGGCCGGCCGGCACCGCCAGGTCGATCAAACGCGGACCTCGCCCTCGCCCAGCACCACCCACTTGAGTGAGGTCAGGCCCTCGATGCCCACCGGGCCGCGGGCGTGGAACTTGTCGGTGCTGATGCCGATCTCGGCGCCCAGGCCGTATTCGAAGCCGTCGGCGAAGCGGGTGCTGGCGTTGACCATCACGCTGGCCGAATCCACCTCGCGCAGGAAGCGCTGGGCATGCATGTGGTCGCGCGTGAGGATGGCGTCGGTGTGGTGGCTGGAATAGCGGTTGATGTGGGCGATGGCTTCGTCCACGCCCTCCACCACCTTGATGCTGATGACGGGCGCGAGGTATTCCTCGTACCAGTCCTGCTCCTGTGCGGGCACGATGTCAGCTACGCTATTGATAGCTGCCTGCGCCCGCCCTTCCTGGGCTGGAGCCACATTTTCCTTGAAAATACGTGCAGATTCGGCGTCGCAGCGCATCTGCACGCCCTTGGCCGCGAAGATGGCGCCGATGCGCGGCAGGAAGGCGCCCGCCACGCCGCGCGCCACCAGCAGGCTCTCGGTGGCGTTGCAGGGGCTGTACTTCTGCGTCTTGGCGTTGTCGACCACCTTAAGGGCCATGTCGAGATCGCAGGGGTCGTCCACATAGGTGTGGCAGTTGCCGTCCAGGTGCTTGATCACCGGCACCCGGGCCTCGGCGCTCACGCGCTCGATCAGGCCCTTGCCGCCGCGCGGGATGATCACGTCCACGTACTGCGGCATGGTGATCAGCGCGCTCACGGCGGCGCGGTCGGTGGTGGGCACCAGTTGCACCGCGTCTTCGGGCAACCCGGCCTCGGCCAGCGCCTGGCGGACCAGCACGGCCAGCGCGTGGTTGGATTCGATGGCCTCGCTGCCGCCGCGCAGGATGCAGGCGTTGCCGCTCTTGATCGACAGGCTGGCGGCCTCGATGGTGACGTTGGGCCGGCTCTCGTAGATCATGCCGAACACGCCGATCGGCACCCGCATCTGGCCCACGCGGATGCCGCTGGGCTGCTGCTTCAGGCCGACGATGTCGCCGATCAAGTCCGGCATGGCCGCGAGCTGCTCGCAGCCCTGGGCGCAGGTTTCCAGGATGGCGGGCGTGAGCTTGAGGCGATCCACCATGGGCGCGGCCAGGCCGGCGGCGCGGGCGCGCTCGATCTCCGGCGCGTTGGCGGTCTGCAGCGCGGCCACGTTCTCGCGCAGCAGGCGCGCCAGCGCGCGCAGCGCCTGGTTGCGCGCCGCCGCGCCGGAGCGGGCCATGAGGGCGGAGGCCGCGCGCGCGCGCTGGCCCATCTGCGCAAGCAGGCCTTGCACGTCCGCCGCGGGGGTGTCTTGCAGGTTCATGCCCCGATTTTCTCAAAAGCGGGCCTTGCTGGCACGTCCGCTTGGCAACAGCTCAGGGCCGGCAGGGCACCACCCGCGGTTCGCCGGGCAGCCGCGCCAGCGGCGCGAAGCCGAGGTCCACGGCACGCGCCAGGTCGCCTTCGGCAATGTCGAAGAGGTTGATCTCGTCGGTGCCGGCGCCGCACATGGCCGGGCGCATGCGGCCGTCGCTGCCGCAGGCCTGCCCCAGCACGCGCACGCCGGCCTGCTCGAGCTGCTGGCGCATCGCCTCCGGCGCCGTGCCGCGCGTGCCGCACTGCAGGGCCCCGCGCGAGCGGTACACATTGACGGTGGGCGTGGCCGCCGCCGGCGCCCCGCCCGACGCAGGTGCGCCGCAGGCGGCGACAAGCATGGCAGCAACGGCCGCAGCCATCAGGCGTACGCCGGTTTCCGGACGCAGTGATTTCATGGCAACCCTCCTCGGGGGGATGGCGTCGCGCGCAGGTCATCCCTGGCTGCCAAGTATTTCACGAAGCCGTTGTCAAACCGCTTTGACCCCATCGCGGGAAAGCCGTGCGGGTGCCGTGCGGCATCTGCTGTTTGCGGCAATTGGTCACAGGGCACGCCGGAAAGTATGTACGGATACCTTGCAACACAAATTTGACCAACATTAACATTCATCCAGCATTTCGTGCACCCTTACCGAACGGTGGCATGAGTTGCGTTTCGACCGGCCGGCCGACCTGGCTGGCTCTCTGTCAAATGCGTACCCGTGAAGGGAAGGACTGAATTCAAATGGCAACGATCAAGCAAACTCTCGACGAACTGATGACCCTGGACGGCGCCATGTGCGCGGCCGTGGTGGACTCGGCCAGCGGCATGATGCTGGGCTCCATCGGCTCTGGCGTGGACCTGGTAGTG
>Ga0209607_1001009_pt1 | contig 23812 bp, 23 predicted proteins | sample AD_UKC117_MetaG_FD_184413 | JGI IMG/M metagenome (GOLD analysis project Ga0209607, IMG submission 184413) | Active sludge microbial communities of municipal wastewater-treating anaerobic digesters from Hong Kong - AD_UKC117_MetaG (SPAdes)... | ecosystem: Engineered > Bioreactor > Anaerobic >... | reverse complement strand
CGGCCGCGCCAGCTCCGCCGCCAGCCGCTCCGGCGCGGTGGGCTTCGCGGTGATCCGCGTCTCGAAATCGAGCCCGGGCGAGAGGCCGAGGAAGGCGTGGCTGGGCCGGGCGAAGCAATAGACGCAACCGTGCTCGCAGCCGCGATAGGGGTTGATCGAGCGGTCGAATCCCACGTCCGGAGAGCGGTTCCGGGTGATGACGCTGCGCGGCGCCTCGAAGGCGATCTCGGTGCGCAGCAGCGGCGGATCCTCCTCCGCCCCCCAGCCGTCGTCCACCGCTTCGCGCGCATAGGGCTCGAACCGGCCGGCGGCGTTGCTGGCCGCGCCGCGCGCCCTCGTGCGCGGGCCGCGCGGCGGAATGGGAGGCGGCTGGGACATGCTCCCGAGCCTAGAACAGAAAGAGAACATCCGCAAGGCCGACGCGCCCCTCGAACAGCCGCGTCGGTGGACGATTGCAGCGGGTCGCTTTCGTTCGCAACCGCTATTCGAATTTGACGTAGGGACCGGAATCGCGCTTCTATGGCTGGGCGCCTGTGAGCGAGAAGGAGCGGGTAATGTCTGGGGACGACGAGCTGATTCTGAGCGAGCTGCCGGATGACGAACTGGTCCCGCAGATCCATGACGACCTCTACGACGGGCTGAAGGACGAGATCGTCGAGGCGGTCAACATCCTGCTCGAACGCGGCTGGACGCCCTACGACATCCTGACCAAGGCGCTGGTCGAGGGCATGCGCATCGTCGGCATCGACTTCCGCGACGGCATCCTCTTCGTGCCCGAGGTGCTGCTGGCGGCCAATGCCATGAAGGCCGGCATGGGGATCCTGAAGCCGCTGCTGATCGAGACCGGCGCGCCGCGCCTGGGCAAGATGGTGATCGGCACAGTGAAGGGCGACATCCACGACATCGGCAAGAACCTCGTCTCGATGATGATGGAGGGCGCGGGCTTCGAGGTGGTGGATCTCGGCATCAACAACCCGGTCGAGAAGTACCTCGAGGCGCTGGAGCGCGAGGAGGCCGACATCCTCGGCATGTCGGCGCTGCTGACCACCACCATGCCCTACATGAAGGTCGTCATCGACACGCTGAAGGAAAAGGGCGCCCGCGACGACTACATCATCCTGGTGGGCGGCGCGCCGCTCAACGAGGAGTTCGGCCGGGCGATCGGTGCCGACGCCTATTGCCGCGACGCGGCGGTGGCGGTCGAGACTGCCAAGGACTTCATCGCCCGCAAGCACAACCAGATGCGCCGCGCCTCGGTGTGAGGCAGGGCGCGCCCCGGCGCGCCTGCCCGAGACCGGAAACCCGTCGGGGCATCTGGCCGGGCGGGGCAGGGGCGCCTAGATGGGATCCATGGACCTCGACGACCGCAGTCTGACCGAAACGGGCATCGACGCGCCGGAGCGGCCGCAGGGCCGGGTGCTGATCCTGGCCTGCGGCGCGCTCGCCCGCGAGATCCTCGCGCTCAGGCGCCTGAACGGCTGGGACCACATGGATCTGCAATGCCTTCCGGCGAAGCTGCACCTCTGGCCGGACCGGATCCCCGATGCCGTCGAGGCCGCCGTGGTCGAGGCGCGGCCCCGCTACCGGGCGATCTTCGTGGCCTATGCCGATTGCGGCACCGGCGGATTGCTCCAGGCGCGCTGCGACGCCCTCGGCGTGGAGATGATCGCCGGCCCCCATTGCTACAGCTTCTTCGACGGCAACGAGACCTTCGCCGCGCGCGGCGACGCGGAAATGACCGCCTTCTATCTCACCGACTTCCTCGTGCGCCAGTTCGACGCCTTCGTCTGGAAGCCCATGGGCCTCGACCGCCATCCCGAACTACGCGACATGGTCTTCGGCAATTACGAGCGGCTGGTCTATCTCGCCCAGACCGAGGATCCCGCGCTCGACCGGCTGGCCGAGGACGCCGCCGACCGTCTCGGCCTCGCCTACGAGCGCCGCTTCACCGGCTACGGCGACCTGCCGGCGGCGCTGCGCGCGATCTGACCGCCCATCCCGCGCCCGCGGGCCGGCTTCGGCTGCCGCGGCTGTAACGCTCGCCCTCCCGGCCGCGAATCGCCCCGCGGGACGGCCGCCGGCGCAGGGAGGACAGGCATGCATATCCGACGCGAATTGCAGCTCATGCTCGTCGCGGGCCTGATCGGCATGGTGCTCCTGGTGGCGCTGCTGATGTTCTATTGCCTCGCGGCCGACATGACGTCTGTGCATCTCGCCGTGCTCGCGGTGCTGACCACCACCGGGCCGCTGATCGCCCGCGTCTTCGAGGGGCTCGTCCGCCGGCGCCAGCGCCTGCTCGGGCTCGACATGAACTGCCTCGAGGCCGACGACGAGCTGCTGGTCGCCCGCGTCGCGCCGCTCGCCCTGCCGGTGATCGGCACGCTCTTCGCCTGGTTCGTCGTGCTTTGAGCGAGTGCCGGCCGCGCGGCCGGAACCTCGGCGGATTCGGCTGTTAACACTTTTTGGTATATAAATCATAGCATTACGATCTGTCCCCATGGGGACAGCGGATTCTCCGCCCGGAACGGCCGTCGGCCGCCCTTGACCTGCCGGGCGGCCTGGATGAGGCTCGGGAGCGCGAGCACACAACCTGGGGAGCATCATGACACGGACATTGCGGGCCGCCATCGCCGCAGTGGCGCTGGCGGCATCCGGGCCCGCGCTGGCGCTGAACATCTGCGTCGAGGGCGCCTATCCGCCGTTCTCCGAGACCGCCGTGGACGGCAGCATCGTCGGCTTCGACGTCGATATCGCCAATGCCCTCTGCGCCGAGATCGGCGAGGAATGCGCCCTGGTCAAGGTCGACTGGGACGGCATCATTCCCGCGCTTCTGGAGAAGAAATGCGACGCCATCGTCGCCTCGATGTCGATCACGGCGGAGCGCATGGCGGTCATCGACTTCACCAAGAAATACTACCAGTCGCCGCCGATGATGATCGCAGCCGCGGATTCCGGCCTGGTCGCGACGCCCGAGGGCATGGCCGGCAAGGTGATCGGCGTGCAGCGCGGCACCACCCACAACGCCTATCTCGACAAGTACTACGGCGCCTCCGAGATCCGGCTCTACGCCAGCCAGGACGAAGCGAACCTCGACCTCTCTGCCGGCCGCGTCGATGCGGTGATGGCCGACAGCGTCGCGCTCAGCCTGGGCTTCCTCAAGACCGATCGGGGGGCCGGTTTCGTCGCGCTCGAGGGCGATTTCTACGAGCCCGAGATCCACGGCGCCGGGGTCGGCATCGGCATCCGCAAGGAGGACACCGACCTGCGCGACAGGCTCTCCGCGGCGATCGACGCCATCCGCGCCAACGGCACCTACAAGGAGATCGAGTCGCAGTATTTCGACTTCGACATCTACGGCGGCGAAAACTAGGCCCGAGCGGCGGACCGGCACCGGGGCCCGATGGAGAGCCTGATCCGATACGCGCCGCTCCTCGCGGGTGGCGCCGTCGTCACCCTGTCGCTGGCCCTGCTGTCGCTCGCCCTCGCCACCCTGCTCGGCGGCCTCGGGGCCGCCGGCAAGCTCGGCGGCGGCCCGTTCCTCCGCACCCTCGCGCTCGCCTATACGACCGTGGTGCGCGGCGCCCCCGATCTGGTCTGGCTCTTCCTCGTCTATTTCGGCGGCCAGAGGCTGGTCAACGACATCACCGGCGCGCTCGGCCTCGGCCAGGTCGCCGTCACGCCCTTTCTCGCCGGGGTCTTCACCATCGGGATGATCTACGGCGCCTATCTCACCGAGACCTTTCGCGGCGCCTATCTCACGATCCCGCGCGGCCAGACCGAAGCCGCGATGGCCCTCGGCCTGCGCGGGCTGCCGCTGCAACGCAAGGTGGTCATCCCGCAGCTGATCCGCTTCGCCCTGCCCGGATACGGCAATGTCTGGCAGGTGCTGGTCAAGGCGACCGCGATCGTCTCGGTCATCGGGCTCCAGGACCTGGTCGGGCTCGCCAGCGACGCCGGCAAGTCCACGCGCGAGCCCTTCGTCTTCTTCTCCGCGGTGCTCCTCGCCTATCTGCTGATCACCTGGGTCTCGCAGACCCTGCTCGGGCTCCTCGAACGGCGCGCCGCCGCGGGTTTCGCCGATGCACGCTGATCTGGTCATCCTCAACTGGCATCTCTTCGCCTCCGGGGCGTGGATGACGCTGCAGCTGACCTTCCTCGCGCTGGCGATCGGATTCTCGATCGCGCTGCCAGCCGGTCTCGCGCGGGCGCGCAGGGTGCGGGTCGTCTCGCCACTGATCAACGGCTATGTCTATCTCTTCCGCGGCACGCCCTTGCTGGTGCAGACCTTCCTGATCTATTTCGGCCTGGCGCAGTTCGAATGGATCCGCGGCAGCTGGGCCTGGACCTTCCTGCGCGACCCCTGGTGGTGCGCCTTGATCGCCTTCTCGCTCAATTCGGGGGCCTATGGGACCGAGATCATCCGCGGCGCGATCGTGACCACCGGGAAGGGCGAGCTCGAGGCCGCCTGGGCGCTGGGCCTTTCGCGCCGCCAGGTCGACTGGCTGGTGCTGTTGCCCTCCGCACTCCGCCGCTCTCTGCCGCAATATGGCAACGAGGCGGTCTTCATGCTGCAGGGCTCGGTGGTCGCGAGCGTCATCACGCTCCAGGACATCCTCGGGGCCGGGCGCACGCTCAATGCCCGATATTACCTCGCCTACGAGGGTTTCCTCGCGGCCGCGATCCTCTACATGGCGATAACCTTTCTGCTGGTCCTGGCGTTTCGAGGCCTCGAAGGCCGCTACCTGCGCCATCTCCGGCCGCGTGGAGTCAGGTGACGTGACGACGACCGAAGATCCCGCCCACCAGGTCGTCCGGCTCCGGCCGAATGTCGACCCGCGAGCCTTGCGCCGCGGCGCCCCCTGGGTCTACGCCGACCAGATCGTGCTCGACCGGCGCAGTCGCGCAATTCCCGCGGGCTCCATCGTGGAAGTGCAGGATGCCGGGCGCAGCCCGATCGCGCTCGCCGCCTTCAACGGCGCATCTAAGATCGCCCTGCGGATCCTCGACCGCGATCCCGGGGCCGCGATCGGCACCGAGTGGTTCGCCGCGCGATTCAGCAGGGCCTTGGCCCTGCGCGAGGCGCTCTTTCCGGAGCCCTATTACCGGCTCGTCCATGCCGAGGCCGACGGGCTGCCCGGGGTGGTGGTGGACCGGTTCGGCGCCGCGGCGGTGGTGCAGCCCAATGCCGCCTGGGCGGAGGCGCATCTGGGGGATCTGGTGACGGCGCTCGTGGCTGTGACCGGGGTCACGGAGGTCTTCAAGAACGGCAGCGGCCGGGCACGCGGGCTCGAAGGGCTCGACGAGGATTCCGCGCTGATCCGCGGCAGCCTCGAGGGTCCGGTGGAGGTGCCGATGAACGGCGCCACCTATCTCGCCGATCTCGCGCAGGGCCAGAAGACCGGCCTCTATTTCGACCAGCGGCCGAACCACGCCTTCGCCGCCCGGCTCGCCGGCGGGCGCCGCGTGCTCGACGTGTTCTCCCATGTGGGGGGCTTCTCCCTGGCGGCGCTTGTGGCGGGCGCGGCCTCGGCGGTCGCCGTCGACGGATCCGCACCCGCCCTCGATCTCGCCCGTGGCGGCGCAGAACGGAGCGGCGTGGCGGATCGCTTCGAGACGCGAAAGTCGGACGCCTTCGCCGCAATCGAGGCGATGACGGCGGAGGGCGCCCGGTTCGGGCTGGTGATCTGCGATCCTCCGGCCTTCGCGCCGTCGAAATCCGCTCTCGAAGCCGGGCTTCGCGCCTACGAGCGGCTGGCGCGAATGGCCTCGGCCCTCGTCGAGCCGGACGGATTTCTGGTGCTCTGCTCCTGCAGCCACGCCGCCGATCTCGCCAAGTTCCGCGCGGCCTGCCTGCGCGGCATCGGCAGGGCGGGGCGCTCGGCGCAGATCCTGCACACCGGAGAGGCGGGGCCGGACCATCCGGTGCATCCCGCGCTGGCCGAGAGCGGCTATCTCAAGACGCTGTTCTTCCGGTTGGGTCCGTGAGGGTCCTGCTCGACGCCTGCGTGCTCTTTCCCAGCGTCCTGCGCGAGATGCTGCTGGGCGCTGCGCGGACCGGGGCCTTCCTGCCGCTCTGGTCGGAAAGAATCCTCGAGGAATGGGCGCGGGCGACCCGCCGCCTGCCCGCCGGCGCCGAGGCGGTCGCCCGCGCCGAGATCGCGGCGATGCGCGCGGCCTGGCCCGAGTCGGAAGTGGCGGTGGACGAGGACCTGCTGCTGGCGCTTTCCCTGCCTGACCCGGACGACCGGCATGTGCTGGCGGCGGCGATCGCGGCGGGGGCGGAGGTGCTGATGACCCTCAATCGCAGGGATTTCCCGCCCCGGACCCTCGCGAGGCACGGCTTGCTCCTGCGCGAGCCGGACGGTTTCCTGACCGAGCTTCACCACGAAGGATTCGACCTGGTCGGGGTGGCGTCCGACGTCCTGGCGCGCGCGGAATCCGTCTCCGGTCGGGAGCAGGCCCTGCGGGGCCGTCTCAAGCGCGCCGGGCTGCCGCGGCTCGGCAAGGCGCTCGCGGTGTCGCCGACCGCCGGGCACCCCACGTGATCCGGGATGCGGGCCGCGGATGCGATCGACGTGGCACAGTGAACAGCCGCCGCCGCTACGGAACCGGGCCCTACCGATAACCCTTTTGGCGAATCGCGAAGACCCTGAGCAGGGCGCCGACGAGCGCCAGTGCGGCCGTGGGCGCGCGCGCGACGCCGATGACCTCGTCGTCGTCGCGTGCTCCCGATTCGCGCAAGGTGCAGGTCCATTGGCTGTCCGGCAGCCGCGCGGCACCTGAGAGCGATACCGACCATCCCGGCAGCTCGCTCGCCACAAGGCGCAGGGCGGCGTCGGCCGAATCGGCCACGCCCGCGGTGGCTCCCGCGGCATGGCCGCTCGCCGCCAGCCCCTCGAGGACCGCGAGTCCGAGCGGCAGATCCGCATGGCTCGCGGCTTCGATTCGATCCACGAGCGCCTGTATCTCCTTGCCGGACATGGGTGATCCTCTCGATTCTCAGGACATGGACCGAAGCAGACTCTGCCCGGCCCCGGCGTGGCCGATAGCAGCGACGCTATCGGATCGCAGGTCGGGCCATATTGACGGAGATCATGGCGATGGCGGCTTTTTTTGTCAAAGAGGCCGACATGCTAGGAAGCAAAGGGCAGGGATGATGGACAAGCTGCGGAGCGTCGTCTGGTTCGAGGATCTGTCCCGCGGGGACGTCGGATTGGTCGGCGGCAAGAACTCGTCGCTCGGCGAGATGGTGCGAACCCTCGGCGAGCAGGGCATCCGCGTGCCCCCCGGCTTCGCCACGACCGCGGACGCCTTCCGTTCGTATCTCGACGCGAACGGTCTCAACGAGATGATCGCCGAGACGATGGCGCGGCTGAAGGCCGGGAAAGTGACGCTCCAGGAAGCGGGCCAGTCGGTGCGCAAGGCCATCGCCGCGGGCGACTGGCCCGAGGACATCCGCGACGCCATCCTGGCCAGCTATCGTGCGCTGTCGGAGCGCGCCGGCAAGACCGACGTCTCCGTTGCCGTCCGGTCCAGCGCGACGGCCGAGGATCTGCCCGACGCCAGTTTCGCGGGGCAGCAGGAGACCTTCCTCAACGTCCGCGGCGAGGCCTCGCTGCTCGATGCCTGCCGGCGCTGCTATGCCTCGCTCTTCACCGATCGCGCCATCACCTACCGGAGCGTCAAGGGCTTCGACCACAGCCAGGTGGCGCTCTCGGTCGGGGTGCAGCAGATGGTGCGCTCCGACACTGGCGGCGCGGGCGTGATGTTCTCCATCGACACCGAATCGGGCTTCGACAAGGTGGTGCTGATCAACGCCGCCTGGGGGCTCGGCGAGAACGTGGTCCAGGGTGCGGTTACGCCGGACGAATACGAGGTCTTCAAGCCCCTGCTCGACACCCCGGGCCTCTCGCCGGTCATCGAGAAGAAGCTCGGCGCCAAGGAGCGCAAGATGATCTATGGCGGCGAGGCCAGCGACACGCGGAACGTGCCGACCTCCAAGGCGGAGCGCGCCGCCTTCGTCCTGAGCGACGGGGAGATCATCGAGCTCGCCCGGCAGGCCTGCACCATCGAGAAGCATTACGGCCAGGCGATGGACATGGAATGGGCGCGCGACGGCGACACGGGCGAGATCTTCATCGTCCAGGCCCGGCCGGAGACCGTGCAGTCCCGCGCCGAGGCCGGGGCGCTGAAATCCTATACCGTCAAATCCCATGGCCGCGAGCTCCTCACCGGCCTCAGCGTCGGCGAGGCCGTGGTGGCGGGGCGCGTCTGCCTGATCGAGCACGCCCGGGACATCGGCCGGTTCGTCGACGGATCGATCCTGGTAACCGGCACCACGGATCCCGACTGGGTGCCGATCATGAAGCGCGCCGCCGCCATCATCACCGACCACGGCGGCCGGACCAGCCATGCCGCGATCGTCAGCCGCGAGCTCGGCGTGCCGGCGATCGTCGGCACCGGCACGGCGACCCATGTGCTGCATGACGAGCAGGAGGTCACGGTCTCCTGCGCCGGCGGCGACGAGGGCGCGATCTACGAGGGCATCTCGGATTACGTGGTCGAGGACCTGCATCTCGACACCATCCCCAGGACCCGCACCAACATCATGCTCAACCTCGCCAATCCGGCGGCGGCGTTCCGCTGGTGGCGGCTGCCGGCCGAGGGCGTCGGCCTCGCGCGCATGGAATTCGTCGTCAACAACGCGGTCAAGGTGCATCCCATGGCGCTCGTGCGCTTCGACGAGCTCGAGGACGGGGACGCCAAGGCCGAGATCGCCGCGCTGACCCGCTCCTATCCCGACAAGACCGAATATTTCGTCGAGGAACTGGCGCGCGGGCTCTCGCGGATCGCGGCGGTGGTCTATCCCAAGCCGGTGATCATCCGCATGAGCGACTTCAAGACCAACGAATACGCCGAGCTCCTGGGCGGGCGGCAGTTCGAGCCGAAGGAAGAGAACCCGATGATCGGCTTCCGCGGGGCCTCGCGCTATTACTCCGAGCGCTACCGCGAGGGCTTCGCGCTGGAATGCCGAGCGATCAAGCGGCTGCGCGAGGTGATGGGCTTCGACAACGTGGTGATGATGATCCCCTTCTGCCGCACCACCACCGAGGCGGACCGGGTGCTGGAGGTGATGGCCCGGAACGGGCTCGAACGCGGCAGGAACGGCCTGCAGGTCTATGTGATGTGCGAGATCCCCTCGAACGTCATCCTGGCGGCGGAATTCGCCAAGCGCTTCGACGGCTTCTCGATCGGCTCCAACGACCTCACCCAGCTCACGCTCGGCGTCGACCGGGATTCCGAATCGCTGGCCGCGGTCTTCGACGAGCGTGACCCGGCGGTGCGCTGGATGATCGAGACGGTGATCGAACGCGCCCATGCCGCCGGGGCCAAGATCGGCTTCTGCGGCCAGGCGCCGAGCAACGATCCGAGCTTCGCCAAGCTTCTCGCCGGCGCCGGGATCGATTCGATCTCCGTGACGCCCGACAGCTTCATCCGGGTCAAGCAGCAGGTCGCGGCGGCGGAAGGCTAACGGGCCAAGGAGCGGAGGGAATCGCCGGCCCGAGGGTGTGCCGGAGAGCGTGCGCGCGCGCACATATCATAACTGTCTGAAATGGAAGGTGTATTTCCGGCGTTAACTTTTGGCCGTCTTCGGGCGGTGCCTTAAGGGCCGGGTCTTGCCCCTGAGATCCGAGCCGGTGCCGCCTTCTCTTTGCGGATTTGGCAGGTGACAAATCCGCGCGCGCCTGCCTGCCGTCACGCCGAAGGCGTGCCTCCGGCACGACGGCAGGCGCGACAAGCGCGCCCGCCAGGCATGCGCGCGCGGATTGCCCGGCGATGGTGCTGCACCACCCCCCTCGACCTTGGCGCTCGCGCGCTGCGGCCGACGAACCGGCGCGAGGCAGTGCCTCGCTGTTGCCGGTTCGGAGGATCCCCCGGCCGATCGATCTATCCTTATGTCGTATCAGACGGTCGAGCCTTCGGAGGTGAACATGCCCCGGAGATCCACCGAGGATCGCCGGCCGATATGTCGCCGGTTGCGGGCGAGAAACCCTTCCATGGCCGCGCGTCCGGCATCCTTGAGCTGCAGCAGCAGCGCCCTGTTCGGCGTCATCTTCGAGGCGATGCCGAGCTGGGTCATCAGCGCGTCGTCGCTCACGGAATGGACGTGGTTCCGCTTCATCGCGCCTTCCGCGATGATCCCGCGTTCGATCAGCCGGTTGACGAAATCGATGTTGCGCAGTTCACGCAGCAGCGAAGCATTGAAGCTGATCTCGTTGATGCGGTTCAGGATTTCCTGGGAGCTTCGCGGCAGCTCCTCCCGATGGATCGGGTTGATGTGCACGATGACGATGTCGGGGCATTTCGTGCGATAGAACAGCGGATAGAGCGCGGGGTTGCCCATGTAGCCGCCGTCCCAATAGGCCTCGCGCCGCCCGGTCCGGTGATCGTCGATCTCGATGGCCTGGTAGAGCGTCGGCAGGCAGGCGGAGGCGAGGATCGCGTCGGTGGTGATCTCCTTGCCCTGGAACACCCGCGGCTTGCCGTTGCGCACGTTGGTCGCGGTCACGAAGAGCTTCGGCCCGCCGGTCGCGCAGACGTTCTCGTAATCGAGCAGGTCGTCGACGATGCTGCGCAGCGGGTGGTAGTTCACGGGATTGAACTGGTAGGGCGAGAGCACCCGGGTGATCGCTTCCGAGGCGAGGGCGGCGGGGCTGAGCTCGAGCGCCCGGGCGATGACTGAAGGCGCGGGCGCCACGGCACGCAGCCAGTCCATGATGGCGTCGGACATGAAGCCGTCGAGGCCAGCGATCCTCAGCCAGAAGCGTTCGAGCGCATCCCGCGCCCCGGCATTGCCGCCGGTCATCCAGCCGTGCTTCAGCGCGGCGGCGTTCATGGCGCCGGCCGAAGTGGCGCTGATCCCCTCGATCTCGATGTCCTCGTCCTCGAGCAGCCGGTCGAGCGCGCCCCAGGTGAAGGCCCCGTGGGCGCCGCCGCCCTGGAGCGCGAGATTGACGACCCGCCTGGTCAAAGCGCGGTCCAGCCGCCGTCGACGGAGAGCGTCGTGCCGGTGATCTGCTCGGCGGCGGCGGAGCAGAGGAAGGCGACGCAGCCGCCGATCTGGGCGGTGGTGGCGAATTGCTTGGAGGGCTGGCGCTCCAGGAGCACCTCGCGGATCACCGTCTCGCGGTCCATGCCGTATTTCTTCATCGTGTCGGGGATCTGCGCCTCGACCAGCGGCGTCAGCACGTATCCGGGGCAGATCGCGTTCGCGGTGATTGGCTCCTCGGCGGTCTCCAGTGCCGTGACCTTGGTGAGCCCCACGAGCCCGTGCTTGGCCGCGACATAGGCCGATTTGAACGGCGAGGCGGTGAGCCCGTGCGCGGAGGCGATGTTGACGATCCGGCCCCAGCCCTGGGCCCGCATCAGCGGCAGCGCCGCCGCCGTGGTGTGGAAGGCCGAGCTGAGGTTGATCGCGATGATGGCATTCCATTTCTCGACCGGGAATTCGTCGATCCCGGCGACAAACTGGATCCCGGCGTTGTTCACGAGGATGTCGAGCGATCCCATCGCCTCCCTGGCCTTCGCCACGAGGCTGCGGCAGGCGTCGCCGTTCGACATGTCCGCCGCGACATAGACCGCGCGCACCTTGTGCTCCTCGGCGATTCGCTCCGCGAGCGCGTGATCCTCCGGATTGTCGGTGAACGAGTTCAGCACGATGTCGCTGCCAAGCCGGGCCAGTTCCTCGGCGATGCCGAGTCCGATCCCCGAGTTCGAGCCGGTGATGACGGCCGTCTTGCCTGCCAGAGTCATGGGTCCGACGCTCCTCTCAAATGAATTTCACGAGCCGGACTCTATATGTTGCGAGTGCGAATAGGAATGGCCGCCGCGAGGCCGGGCGCTGTCGGCCGGGGAGATCCCGTGCGCGACGGCGGCGGGGGCCCGCGCCGCGCGTGACCCGGCGCGCGGCGCCGCCGTCACCGGCCCGCAGAAGTGCCTCCGGATGCCCAAAAAAAAGACGCCCTCCGAGGAGGGCGTCAAGTCGTTGAGGCAGGTTTCATACAGGCAAGAAACCTATCGAGCAGTGGAACCCTTATACGAAATCAATGGCCTATCGCCAAGACAAAAATTGGTGGTGCGGGGGCGGTGCGGGGCCGCTAGAGTGCCCGAAAGCCAATCAACCTCTGGGATGTGACGCAAATGACACGCATCTTCGGGCGGGTCGTGGCGGGGTTTCTGGCGCTGGTGCTGGGAATGAACCTTGCCGCGGCGGAGCCCACTCACGGCATAGCTATGTATGGCGATCCGTCGCTTCCACCGGATTTTGTGTCGCTTCCCTACGCGAATCCCGACGCGCCGAAGGGCGGGACGATCGTTTTCGGCGAGACCGGCGGATTTGACTCGCTTAATCCCTATATTCTGAAGGGCAGGGCGCCCTGGGGCATCCAGTCCCATGTTTTCGAGACGCTGATGGCGCGAAACTGGGACGAGCCCTTCTCGCTCTACGGGCTGCTCGCCGAATCGATCGAGACGGGTCCGGAGCGGGAATGGGTAGCCTTCACCCTGCGGCCGGAGGCGAAATTCTCCGACGGCAGCCCGGTGACGGTCGAGGACGTGATCTGGTCCATGGAGACGCTGGCCGAAGAAGGCCAGCCAAGATACCGCAATGCCTGGGAAAAGGTCCGCAGCATCGATCAGACCGGCGAGCGGTCCTTCCGGCTGGACTTCAGCGAGCCCGACAGCGAATTGCCGCTGATCATCGGTCTGCGGCCGATTCTCAAGAAGGCTGACTGGGAGGGCGTGGATTTCGCCCAGAGCAGCCTGCGCGTGCCCACCGGCTCCGGGCCCTACACGATCGGCGCCTTCGAGCCCGGCCGCTACATCCGCTTCGAGCGGAATCCCGAGTATTGGGGCCGCGACCTGCCGATCAACCGCGGGCTGAACAATTTCGACACGATCCGCTACGATTATTTCGTCGATTCCGGGGTGCTCTTCCAAGCCTTCACCGCCGGCGCGCTCTCCGTCTACCGCGAATCGAGCCCGGCGCGCTGGGCGAGCGAGTTCGGCTTTCCGGCGGTGACCTCGGGTGCCGTCGTCAAGGCCGAGATCCCGCATGGACGGCCCTCGGGGATGGAGGGATTCGTCTTCAACCTGCGCCGGCCGATCTTCCAGGACTGGCGGGTGCGCGACGCGCTGCTCCATGCCTTCAACTTCGAATTCGTCAACCAGACGCTGAACGGCGGCGCCTTCCCGCGCCGGGCGAGCTATTTCGCAAATTCGGCGCTGGCGATGGGCGAGGGGCCGGCGGAGGGGCGGGTGCGCGAGCTGCTCGAGCCCTTCGCGGACAGCCTGCTGCCCGATGCGCTCGAGGCCTATGCGCTTCCCGCCTCCGACGGCTCGCCGCGCAACCGCTCCAACATGCGCCGGGCGGCGCAGCTGCTGGCCGGGGCCGGCTGGACGGTGCAGGACGGGGTGCTGCGCGACGCGTCCGGCGCGCCCTTCGCCTTCGACATCCTGCTGATGAACGGACAGGACGAGGCGGTGACCAATGTCTTCGTGGATGCGCTGCGCCAGCTCGGCATCCAGGTCGGCGTCCAGCTGGTCGACCAGGCCCAGTACAACGAGCGCCGCAACGACTACGACTACGACATGATCATCAACACCTGGAACATGTCGCTCTCGCCTGGCAACGAGCAGATGCTCTACTGGGGCAGCGCCGGCGTCACCGAGCCCGGCACCCGCAACTACATGGGGGTCGCGAGCCCGGCGGCGGAAGCGATGATCGCCCATATGCTCGAGACCCGCGACGAGGCGGAGTTCGTGGCCTCGGTCCGGGCGCTCGACCGGGTGCTGACGACCGGGCGCTACGTGATCCCCTTCGGCTTCCCGGACGTCAGTTACGTCGCCTACAAGGCAGACCTGCGCCATCCCGAGACGCTGCCGGTCTACGGCGACTGGATCGGCTGGCTGCCGGAGGTCTGGTGGCAGGAGCCGGGCTGAGCGCCGGCGCGCGTCTTCCAACGGTTTGATATCGCCATGAATCGTCCGTGGGAGTTCATTTCCCGCCAAGGCTCTCGGCCAGGAAGGCTTCGAGCCGCGGGAGGCCGCCGGGGCGCCAGCCGAGGGCGCGCAGGCGGTCGGTGGCCATGAGGCCGGGCGGCGGGCCTTCGGCGCGCGGCGGCGGCGGGTGCGGGCAGCCGGTGAGGGCCTGGACGCGGGCGATGAGCTCGTGGCGGTCGAGCAGGATGTCGGAGGCGTTGAAGGCGCCGGTCTCGCGCCGGTCGAGCAGGAGCAGCACCGCGGCGGCGAGATCGGCGCCGTGGATCTCCGTGGCGATCCGCGGCGCGATGCTGTCGCCGCGGCGATAGGCGGCGAAGAGCGGCTGCCACTTGTCGCCGCCATAGACGCCGGTGGCGCGCAGGCTCGCCCCGCGGGGACCGAGGGCGCGCTCGGCCTCGAGCTTGACGCGGCCGTAGAGCGAATCGGGGGCAGGGGCATCGGTCTCGCGCAGGGTCTCGCCCCGGCGCTGGTCGCCATAGACCGCCCGGGACGAGACAAAGACGATGCGGGCGGGGCCGACCGCGTCGAAGAGCCGCAGGCTGCCGTCGAGGTTCAGCCGGCGGAAGCCCTCGGGGTCCTCGCCCTCGCCGCCGCGATAGGCGCCGGGGACATGCGCGAGCGCGAGATGGACGAGCGCATCGGCGGCAGCCAGGCGCGGGGCGGGGTCGGCGAGGGTCCAGGGCAGGTCGCCGGCGCGACCGAGCGTGGTGACGCGGTGGCCGGCGGCGGCGAGTGCCGGGACGACGAAGCGGCCGACCGTTCCGGTGGCGCCGGTAACGAGCACATGCATCAGGGGTCGGGCAGCTCGGGCAGGGCCGCATCGTCATGGAAGGCGCGCCAGAGCGCGATCAGGGGCGCGAGCCGCCCGGCCTTCGGATTGGCCGGATCCCAGGGCTTCTCGTACTGGAAATGCAGGATGCGGATCAGCCGCCAGTCCCAGAGCTCGGGGAGGTTCAGCCAGACATATTGCAGCAGGTTATCGTAGATCGGCAGGCCCTGCCATTCGGGGAAGAACGCCTCGAGGAAGGTCTGGTCGGTGCGTTTCCAGAAGGCGTCGGGCGCGTCGAGCCGGGCGAGCATGGCCGCAAAGGTAATCGGGGAGGGACGGGCCGCGAAGACGCCGGAATTGAGGCGGCGAAAGTCCGCGAGGCTCTCGTAGACATTCGGGGCGGCGGAGAATTCCGGATAGTCGAAGAGCCGGTCCACGGGGCGCAGCACGATGGCGTCGGCGTCGATGAAGACGGCGCGCTCGTAGGGCAGCTGCCAGAGCCGGAGCTTGACGAAATTGTCGAGCGGCGTGTGGAAGGCCGGCTTCCCGCCCTTGGTGAAGGGGTTGCGCCCGTGGATCTCGGAGCGCGCATGCGCCGCGTCGAAGGCCTCCGAGGTCGGCAGGAGGTCGCAGGCCGCGAGCCGCGCGCCCATGGCGGCGAGCCCGGCCAGCGCCTCGGACCCGACGCCCCCGGTATGGAGCACCACGATGTCGGCAGGCGTTCCCGTGCGCCGGAGCGAGCGGATCAGCGCCACCGCCCCGGGAAGGTAGCCGGCATTGGTCACGAGCGTGACGAAGGCGCGGCTTCCGCCGGGCGGGCGGTCGAGAACCGGCGCGCCGGCCATGGTCGGCGCGCCTCAGGCCGATCGCAGCCCGCGGTGCTCGGGATCGTGCTCCACGAGGTTCGCGATCTCGCGGGTCCAGGCCGAGACCGAGGGGATGCGGCTGCGGTCGACGCGATAGGAATACCGCCGGGCGACATCGACCACTTCCGCGAGAAGGCCCTCGCGCAGGGTGATGGGGTCGAGCCCGAGCGCGAGGAACTGGTCGTTGCGCACCACCAGCTCGTTCTCGGCGGCTTCCTTGCGCGGGTTGGGCAGCCAGGCGATATGCGCCCCGGTCATCTCCGCGACCAGCTCGGCGAGGTCGCGCACCCGGTGGGTCTCGGTCATCTGGTTGAAGATCCTGACGCGGTCACCGCGTTTCGGCGCGTCCTTCAACGCCAGCTCGATGCAGCGCACCGAATCCTGGATGTGGATGAAGGCGCGCGTCTGGCCGCCGGTGCCATGCACGGTCAGCGGGTAGCCGATGGCGGCCTGGATGAGAAACCGGTTGAGGACCGTCCCGTAATCCCCGTCGTAGTCGAAGCGATTTATCAGCTGCACATGCCGGCGGGTCTGCTCGGTATGGGTGCCCCAGACGATGCCCTGGTGCAGGTCGGTGATCCTCAGTCCGTCGTTCTGGGCGTAGAACTGGAACAGGATCTGATCGAGGCTCTTGGTCATGTGGTAGATCGAGCCCGGCCGCGTCGGGTAGAGGATCTCCTGGCGCACGGTCTCGCCGCCGAGCGTCTCGATGCCGACTGGCAGGTATCCCTCGGGGATCGCCGCGCCGATGGTCGAATAGCCGTAGACCCCCATGGTGCCCAGATGCACCAGATGCGCGTCGAGCTCGACCTCGACCAGCGCGTTCAAGAGGTTGTGGGTGGCGTTGACGTTGTTGTTGACCGTGTAGCGCTTGTGGCGGTCGGATTTCATCGAATAGGGCGCGGCACGCTGCTCGGCGAAATGGATGATCGCCTCGGGGCGGTGCTCGCCCAGCCAGGCCTTCAGGATCTCGTAGTCGCGGGCGAGGTCGATAAGGTGGAAGCGGATGCGCCGCCCGGTCTCGGCGTGCCAGATCCGGGTGCGCTCCTGGATCGAATCCATCGGCGTCAGCGACTGGACGCCCAGCTCGGTGTCGATCCAGCGCCGGCTGAGGTTGTCGAGGATATGGATCTCGTGGCCGAGGTCGCTGAGGTGCAGCGCCGTGGGCCAGCCGACGAATCCGTCGCCGCCGAGGATTGCGATCTTCATGGCGTCACTCCGATCCCGATGCCTTCGCCGAGACTTAGCGGCCTTCTGCGACAGTTTATCGACAGCGGCGGGCGGAATCCATGCGCGCCGCGCCCTGCGCGGTCAGGCGCCGGCCTTGGCGACCTTCGGCGGCGCCGTGCCCGCGGCCTGGGGGCGCTCGGGGGGCGAGACCAGCCCCGCCGAGATCACCAGCTTGGCCGCTTCCTCGATGGTCATGTCGAGCGGGACGATGTCGCGGCGCGGCACCAGCAGCAGGAAGCCGGAGGTCGGGTTCGGCGTCGTGGGCAGGAAGACGCTGATCAGGTCCGGCTCGCCGGTCTTGACCGGGATCTCGCCCCGGGTCTCGGTCGAGACGAAGGCGATGGCCCAGAGACCTTTTCGCGGATATTCGATGAGGCAGGCCTGCTGGAACGAGGTGTTGGTCTGGCTGAAGATCGTCTCGGCGATCTGCTTCAGCCCGTTGTAGATCGAGCGCACGATGGGCATGCGCTCGACGATGCGCTCGCCGAAATGCAGCACCTGGCGGCCGATGATGCCCTTGGCCAGCGCCCCGACGAGGGTGGTGAAGACGAGGAAGACGATCAGGCCGAGGCCGAAGATGTTGCGCCCGAAGACGTTCTCGGGATTGTACCCGGCCGGGATCAGCGGCACGACCTTGTCGTCGATGAAGCCGATCGTCGCCCAGACGAGGTAGATCGTCAGAAACATCGGGAGCACGACGACGAGCCCGGTCAGGAAATCCCCGCGCAGCCGCTGGATCAGCGTCGGCCTTGGGGGGCGCGGTACACGCCGGATCGGACGCTTGGCCATGGATTCCTTCCTGAAGCCCGGATTTATCTAGAGATACCGGCGGCAGCGCACAAGCGGCGCGATCCGGTGCCGGGAATCCAGGGGCATCGGGCGGTTCCCTCACGGGGCGCGCTCAGCGTCACCACCCCGCCCGGCGGGCACCGCCGGGCTGCGCCCGCCCCGCCCCGTCACGCCGAAGGCGCGCCTCCGGCACGACGCGGGGGCTTCGCACCCGCCCGGGTCGGGCGCTGCCCTCGTCTTGTAGCGGGGCGGTCGAAAGAGGAAAGGACGAGCGCCGGATTCGATCGCCCCACCGGACCGGATGCCGGGGCTTGCCAAGGCCGGGCATTCCGTCTAACAGCCCAGCGATCAATCCGCAGGCGGGGACGCGGTTGCTGGGGGAGACATCCCCGGCAGTCCACCGGTTGGGCCGAAGGGCTCTTCCCCCGCCGAGGCGAAACCGGAAAGGAAACGACGACCATGGCTCTTCCCGAGTTCACTCTGCGTCAGCTGCTCGAAGCCGGCGTGCATTTCGGCCACCAGACCCACCGCTGGAACCCGCGCATGGCGCCGTATATCTACGGCGACCGCAACGGCATCCACATCATCGACCTGACCCAGACGGTGCCCCTGCTCGACGCGGCGCTGCAGGCGGTGCAGCAGACGGTGTCCAAGGGCGGCCGCATCCTCTTCGTCGGCACCAAGCGGCAGGCGCAGAAGGCGGTTTCCGACGCGGCCGAGCGTTGCGCGCAATACTACATCAACCACCGCTGGCTCGGCGGCACGCTGACCAACTGGAAGACCGTCTCGAACTCGATCTCGCGGCTCAAGGCCATCGACGAAAAGCTGGAGAGCGGCGCCGAGGGTCTGACCAAGAAGGAGCGGCTCGGCCTCGAGCGCGAGCAGTCCAAGCTGCAGAAGTCGCTGGGCGGCATCCGCGAGATGGGCGGCACGCCGGACATCCTCTTCGTGATCGACACCAACAAGGAGGATCTGGCGATCCTCGAGGCGAAGAAGCTCGGCATCCCGGTCATCGCGGTGCTCGACAGCAATTCTTCGCCCGACAGCATCGATTTCCCGATCCCGGGCAACGACGACGCGGCGCGGGCCATCGAGCTCTACTGCGATCTGGTCGCGCGCGCGGCGATCGACGGCATGGCGGCGCAGATGGGCGCGGCCGGGGTCGACATCGGGGCGCTCGAGGAGACGCCGGTGGAGGAATCGCTCGACGAGACCCCCGCGGAAGCCGAGAGCGACGCCGCCGAGGCCTGAGCCGATCCCGAAGCGCCGTGCCCGCCGCGACCGCGCCGCGGCGCTTCGCCCAATGCAAACAGACGATCTAGGAGAGCGATGATGTCGATCAGCGCGACGATGGTGAAGGAACTGCGCGACGCCTCCGGCGCGGGCATGATGGATGCCAAGAAGGCCTTGACCGAAACGGGCGGCGACATGGAGGCGGCCATCGACTGGCTGCGCACCAAGGGCCTGGCCAAGGCCGCGAAGAAATCCGGCCGCACCGCGGCCGAGGGCCTGGTCGGGGTCGCCGTCAAGGGCGGGGTGGGCGTCGCGGTGGAGGTGAACTCCGAGACCGATTTCGTCGCGCGCAACTCGGACTTCCAGGAGATCGTGCGGGCGATCGCCGAGGTGGCGACCGGCTGCAACGACATCGAGGAACTCCGGGGCGCGCCCTTGGACGACAAGACGGTGCAGGAGGCGGTGACCGAGAAGATCGCGACCATCGGCGAGAACCTGCATCTGCGCCGCATGGCCTCGGTCGAGGGCGAGACCGTCGCCTCCTACGTCCACAATGCGGTCGCCGACAATCTCGGCAAGATCGGCGTGCTCGTCGCGCTGAAGGGCACGGACAACGGCATCGGCCGGCAGATCGCCATGCATATCGCCGCGGCGGCGCCGCAGTCTCTCTCGGAAGCCGACCTCGACCCGGCCGTGCTGCAGCGGGAACGGGAGGTCCAGACCCAGAAGGCGATGGAGGAGAACGCCGCCGCCTCGAAGCCGAAGCCCGAGGCCGTGATCCAGAACAACATCATCCCCGGGCGGATGAAGAAGTTCCTCGAGGAAGTCACGCTTCTCAATCAGAAATTCGTGATCAACCCCGACCTCAGCGTCGGCCAGGCCGCGAAGGAAGCCGGGGTAGAAGTGCTCGGATATGCGCGCCTCGCCGTGGGCGAGGGCGTCGAGAAGGCCACCGAGGATTTCGCCGCCGAGGTGGCGAAGACCGCAGGCCGCTGATCGCGCTTCGCCGCACCTCCCGACTCGGGCCGCCGGTGCGGCCCGGGGGCAGGGGTGGTCTCGGCTGCCGACGTGACTGCGCCCGCTGAAGCTTCGCGCGCACCCAGCGCAACCATCTCGCCCGGCGGGCACCGCCGGGCGGCGCCCGCCCCGCCCCGTCACGCCGAAGGCATGCCTCCGGCACGACGCGGGCGCTTCGCACCCGCCGGGCCGGGCGCTGCCCTCGTCTTTCTTTGGGACAGTCGTGCTAGGAACAGGGGGTGTCAGATACAAACGTCCTGCCGGGGGTGGGGTCGTGCGGGATCGGATCGCGCCTTTTCTAGACGGCCGCCCGCCCGCCTGATCCCGGCTTTTCGCATTGAACATCGGATCGATTTCCGACATTTTGCCGGCCGAACCGCCGACAACCGGAGAATGCTGGCATGACGGAGAGTCTTGCGACCATTGTGGCACCGGTCGTCCGGCCCGGGTACAGGCGAATCCTGCTCAAGCTCTCCGGCGAGGCGCTGATGGGGCCGCAGTCCTACGGACTGCATCCCCCGACGGTGGCGCGCATCGCCGGCGAGGTGAAGGCGCTGCACGACCTCGGCGTCGAGATCTGCATGGTCATCGGCGGCGGCAACATCTTCCGCGGGCTCCAGGGCTCGGCCCAGGGCATGGAACGCACAACGGCCGACTACATGGGAATGCTCGCCACGGTGATGAACGCGCTGGCGCTGCAATCGGCGCTCGAGGCGCGCAAGGTCTATACCCGCGTCATCTCGGCGATCCCGATGGATCAGGTCTGCGAGCCCTATATCCGCCGGCGGGCGGTGCGGCATCTGGAGAAGGGCCGCGTCTGCATCTTCGCCGCCGGCACCGGCAATCCCTATTTCACCACCGATACCGCCGCGACCCTCCGCGCCTCGGAGATGTCCTGCGAGGCGCTCTTCAAGGGAACGCAGGTCGACGGGGTCTATGACAGCGACCCCAAGAAGAACCCGGACGCCCGCCGCTACGACCGCATCAGCTACGACGACGTGCTGCAGAAGAACCTCAAGGTGATGGATGCCTCGGCGATCGCGCTGGCGCGGGACAATGCGCTGCCGATCATCGTCTTCTCCCTTGACGAACCGAACGGATTGGCCGGCGTGGTCCAGGGCCGCGGGCGGTTTACCATTGTTGAACCCGGCTGAGTTAGAGCCGGGGCGAGGAGACGGCCATGTCGGAGGAGGACATTGACATCGACGCGCTGGAAAAGCGCATGGACGGGGCTCTCAATGCGCTCAGGAGCGAGTTCGGCTCCCTGCGCACCGGGCGCGCCTCGGCCTCGATGCTCGATCCGGTGACGGTGGAGGCCTATGGCTCGCCGATGCCGGTCAACCAGCTCGGCACGATCACCGTGCCCGAGCCGCGCATGGTGCTGGTGAACGTCTGGGACAAGGCGCTGGTGAACGCGGTGGACAAGGCGATCCGGAATTCCGGCCTGGGGATCAATCCCCAGATGGACGGGACGATCCTGCGGCTGCCGATCCCGGAGCTCAACGAGGAGCGCCGGCGCGAGCTCGCGAAGGTCGCGGGCCAATACGCCGAGCAGGCGCGCATCGCGGTGCGCAACGTGCGGCGCGACGGCATGGACCGGATCAAGAAGGCCAAGTCCGACGGCATGGCGGAGGACGACCAGAAATTCTGGCACGACGCGATCCAGGAACTGACCGATGCCCATATCGGTAGGATCGACGCGGCGCTTGCCACCAAGCAAGAAGAAATCATGCAGATCTAGGAGGCCGGGCATGCCGGCGATCGAGTAAGAGGTAGGGTCGAGCGAAATGTATACGGGTGAGCGATCTGATGCGCCGGAGCAGCCGTCGCATGTGGCGATCATCATGGACGGCAACGGGCGCTGGGCGGAGAGCCGCGGCCTGCCCCGGCTGCAGGGCCACAAGCGCGGCGCCGACCGGGTGCGCGAGATCGTCGAGGCCTGTCCCGATCTCGCGATCACCCATCTGACGCTTTTCGCCTTCTCGACCGAGAACTGGAAGCGGCCGCCCACCGAGGTGATCGGCCTGATGCGGCTCTTCCGGCGCTACATCAAGAAGGAGGGCGCGCGGCTGGTGGCCGAGGGCGTGCGGGTGCGCTTCATCGGCGGGCGGGAGGCGCTCGACGCCGATCTGCGGGCGCTGATGGCGGGGCTCGAGATGCAGACCGCCGGCAACGACCAGCTGCACCTCACCGTCGCGATCAACTACGGCGGCCGGGACGAGATCCTGCGGGCCACGCGCCGGGTTGCCGAGGCGGTCCGGGCGGGCAAGCTTCTCGCCACCGAGATCTCGCCCGAGGTCATCGAGCGGCATCTCGACACCGCCGGATTGCCCGATCCGGACCTGATCCTGCGCACCTCCGGGGAGTTCCGCGTCTCGGGCTTCCTGCCCTGGCAATCGGCCTATTCCGAATTCGCCTTCGTCGATACCCGCTGGCCCGATTTCACGGCCGAGATTTTCGCGGCGCAGGTGCGGGGATTCGCCCGCCGCGAACGCCGCTTCGGTGCCGTGGCTGGATGACCGATTCCAGGCCGAAGCCGGTCCGGTTCGGCGATCTCGGTGTCCGGCTGGCATCAGGGCTGGCCATTCTGGTGGTGGCGCTCGCCGGCGTCTGGGCCGGCGGCCTCTGGGCGCTCTTGCTGGGCCTCGTCCTGCTCCTGCTCATGCTCTGGGAACTGCATCGCATGGTGACCGGCGACCAGGGCTTCGCCGCCCCGGCCATGCTCGTGATGGCGGCCGCCGCCGCGGCTTCGGCGATTGCCACCCATGCCGGCCTGCCCATGCTTGCGCTGGCGCTCCTGCTCGCGGGCGCGGCAGTGCTCGTCCCCTTCGCGGGCGGGCGCGCCGTCTTCCTCGGCGGCGGGCTCGTCTACATGGGGGGCGCGATCTCGGCGCTGCTCGCCCTGCGCGCCGAGGCGCCGGACGGTCTCGCCGTCATCCTGTGGCTCGTCTTCGTAGTGGTCGCCGCGGATGTGGGGGCCTATTTCGTCGGGCGCTCGGTCGGGGGCCCGCGCCTCTGGAAGCGGGTGAGCCCCGGCAAGACCTGGTCGGGCGCCTTGGGCGGGCTGCTGGCCGCGGGGCTCGCGGGCCTCGTCTGCGCGCTGATCGCGGGATGGCCGCCCTTGCGCGTGCTCTCGATCAGCATCGGCGTCGGCATCGCGTCGCAATGCGGCGACCTCCTGGAATCCGCGCTCAAGCGGCATTTCGGCATCAAGGATTCGAGCCAGCTGATCCCCGGCCACGGCGGGGTGATGGACCGGCTCGACGCGCTGATGGGCGGCGCGCTCTTCTATGCCGTCCTGCGGTTTCTCGGCATCGCCGTCAGCGGGACCTGAGCGCCGATGCGGCGAAAGGTCAGCATCTTCGGCGCGACTGGATCCGTGGGCCGGAACACGGTCTCGCTCCTCGAGGCCCAGGGCGGGCCCGAGGCCTATGAGGTCGTCGCGCTCAGCGGCTCCGCCAACATCGCGCTGCTCGCGGACCAGGCGCGGCGGCTCCAGGCGCGCATCGCGGTCACCTCGGATGCGGGGCGGCTGGAGGAACTGCGCCGGGCGCTGGAAGGTTCCGGCACCGAGGCGGCGGCCGGGACCCCGGCGCTGCTCGACGCCGCGAGCGAGCCCGTGGACTGGGTGATGTCCGCGATCGTCGGCGCCGCCGGTCTCGCGCCGGGGATGCGGGCGGTGCGCAACGGCGGCGTGCTGGCCCTGGCGAACAAGGAGAGCCTCGTCTGCGCGGGCGATCTGCTGCAGGCGGCCTGCAAGGCGCATGGCACGGCGCTCCTGCCGGTCGACAGCGAGCACAGCGCCATCTTCCAGGCCCTGCGCGGCGAGGTGCCGGAGGCCGTCGAG
>Ga0209607_1001008_pt1 | contig 23816 bp, 21 predicted proteins | sample AD_UKC117_MetaG_FD_184413 | JGI IMG/M metagenome (GOLD analysis project Ga0209607, IMG submission 184413) | Active sludge microbial communities of municipal wastewater-treating anaerobic digesters from Hong Kong - AD_UKC117_MetaG (SPAdes)... | ecosystem: Engineered > Bioreactor > Anaerobic >... | reverse complement strand
AACCAGCCCCGCGCGGCCCGAGCGCGGGACGCGGATTATTGACCGTCAATTTGTCGATCGACTTGAACCATCACGAGGACCGTTCATGCTCTCCGAAAAACAGCTTGAAATCTTGCGGGAACGCCGCGCCAAAGTATTAGCCGGCGGCGGCGAGGACAAACTCCAGGAGCGACACGCCAAGGGTCTGATGGGCGCCCGCGAACGCTTGCTGGCCCTGTTTCAGCCGGACACCTTCCAGGAAATCGCAACTCACGCTAAACATGCCGCCAAGCATTTTGGCTTGGCCGACAAGGAATTGCCCTCCGACGGCGTAATCGTCGGCACCGGCTTTGTTGATGGCCGGCCTGTTGCGGCGTTCAGCCAGGATTTCACGGTGATGGGCGGCACCCTGGGGAAGATGCACGCCAAGAAGATCGTGCAGTCCATGCAACTGGCGCTGAAAATCGGCGTCCCGGTAGTGGCTTTCAAGGACTCCGCCGGCGCGCGCATTCAGGAAGCAGTCGACGCCCTGTCCGGCTACGGCGAGGTGTTCTACCAAAACGTCCTGCTGTCAGGCGTAGTGCCGCAAATCGCTATCATCGCCGGACCCTGCGCCGGCGGCGCGTCGTACTCGCCGGCCCTGATGGATTACATCATCATGACCAAGCAGAACGCCTATATGTTCATCACCGGCCCGGAGGTGATCAAGGCGGTCACCGGGCGCACCACCAGCCTGGACGAGGTCGGCAGCGCCCAGATGCACGCCACGGTCAGCGGCAACGTGCATTTTGTCGCCGACGATGACCGCCACGCCATCCAGATCGCCAAGGCCCTGCTCAGCTATTTGCCTTCCAACAACACCGAGGACCCGCCGCATCGCCCCTATCCCGATCTCGATCTGTCCTCAGATGAAGGCATCGATGCGCTGATCCCGGAAACCTCCTCGGAACCCATGGACGTGCAACCGGTCATCAAGCGTCTGGTGGATAATGGCCAGTTCCTGGAAGTCCACGCCGGTTGGGCGGGCAACATCGTGGTCGGTTTCGCCCGCATCCAGGGGATTGTCGTCGGCGTCCTCGCCAATCAGTCACTGGTCAAAGCCGGGGCGATGGATATCGACTCTTCCGATAAGGGCGCTCGGTTCATCCGGTTCTGCAACGCCTTCAATATCCCTCTCGTGACGCTGGTCGATGTGCCCGGCTTCTTGCCCGGCATCGAGCAAGAGCGCGGCGGCATTATCCGTCACGGCGCGAAGATGCTCTACACCTACGCATCCGCTACCGTGCCCAAGATCACCATCATCCTGCGCAAGGCTTATGGCGGTTCCTACCTGGCCATGTGCGCCCAGGAAATGGGCGCCGATCTTGTGTTCGCCTGGCCCACCGCTGAAATCGCGGTAATGGGCGCAGAAGGCGCAGTCAATATTCTCTATCGCAACGAACTCAAGGCCGCCGAAGATCGCAAGGCTAAGGCGGCTGAGCTGGCGGCGGAATATCGGGCCAAGTTTGCCTCGCCGTACATGTCCGCCTCACGCGGCTACATCACGGACGTGATTGAACCGGCTGACACCCGGGCTACGATTGCCCTGGCGCTGCGCAAGTTGCTGACCAAGCGTGAACTGCGGCCCGCCAAGAAACATGGCGACATCCCGCTTTAATCTGCGCGCTGACCACTTAACGGAAATTTATCGATGAACACCTACACTACGATGGACGCCATTGGCGACATCTTCGTGATCTACGGCATCGTGATCGTCGTCTCGATGTTGGTCGCTCTGGTTATTCGCGGCATTGTTTGGGCCTTATCGCAACAAACGACCGCGCCTGCGCCTGCGACCGCAGTCAAACCGGCTGCGCCGCTGCAACCGGTAGCGGTCGCTGGTATTCCACCGGAACACCTGGCGGTGATTACGGCTGCTGTCGCAGTGATGTCTGGCGCGCACCGAATCGTCCACATTGAAGCTCTAGCCCGAGGCTACAGTTGGACCGCCGAGGCGCGTTCGGTTCATCACACGTCGCACGCGCCTCGCTCCCGTTGATTTCACCCGAATGTTTTTCAATCTCCCTATCCCTTACCCTTTCCTGCGAGAAAACATCCATGGAGAAGAAATTCCGTATCACTGTTGAAGGCAAACAGTACATTGTTGCCGTCGAAGACCTTTCAACTGACAGCTCTCAGAGTTTATACCCAGAGCCGGGCAGCATGAGCGTTGCGCCGCAACCGGTGGCCCCAGTGCCTACCGCGCCAACGCCCGCCGCTGCCGCAGCGCCAGCGCCTGGAGCAGCAGCCGCAGGTCCGGGCGATGAAGTCGCGCCGCTGGGCGGCGTAGTGCAAACTGTGCATGTTAGCGTTGGTCAGGCGGTCAGCGAAGGCGACAAATTAGTCTCGCTGGAAGCCATGAAAATGGTGACCCACGTCGTCGCCCGGCATGGCGGCAAAGTGACCAACATCGCGGTCAAGCCGGGCGATCCGGTCGATGCTGGGCAGGTCTTGTTAACCATCGGTTGATGACCGGGAGCGTTCCATTATGGAATCCCTGAATTTTCTTGATATTTTCCAAGGTATCAACACCTTGTTGCAAGGGTTCTCTACGGATCCCAAGATCGCCTTCGGCCGTGTCTTTCTCATGGCACTAGGCGTCCTGCTGCTGTATCTGGGACGCAAAGGCGTGCTGGAAGCCCTGCTGATGATTCCCATGGGTCTGGGCATGGCTACCATTAATGCGGGCGTCATGTTCTTCTCGGCCTACGATCCAGCAACTGGTCTGAACATCGCCGCCGAGCAGGCGCAACAATTGCCTGGCACCCTGTTCGTCGCCCCGTTGGCCTCGGACACTGGGGCGCTGGTCAATATCTTGCAGATCAACTGGCTGCAACCAATCTACACGTTCATGTTCAGCAACGGTCTGATTGCCTGCCTGGTTTTCATGGGCATCGGCACGCTGCTGGATGTCGGCTTCGTGATGGCCCGCCCCTTTCAGAGCATGTTTGTCGCCCTGTTCGCCGAGTTGGGTACGGTCTTTGTGTATCCGATTGCGGTAGCGCTGGGGCTGACGCCGGGGCAAGCAGCGTCGGTAGCGACCATCGGCGGCGCTGATGGGCCGATGGTGCTGTTCACCTCGCTGCAGCTGGCGCGGGATTTGTTCGTACCGATTACGGTGGTGGCCTACCTGTATCTGGGGCTGACTTACGGTGGATATCCGTACCTGATCAAGTTGTTGATTCCCGAACGGCTACGCAACCTGCCTATGCCGATGGAGAAAACCAAGCCGATCAGTTCTAATGAAAAGCTGGTATTCGCCGTGATTGCCTGTGTGCTGCTGAGCCTGCTGTTTCCGGTGGCGTCACCGTTGTTCCTGTCACTGTTTATCGGGGTGGTGGTTCGGGAAAGCCAGATGACCTACTTCTTCGAGCTATTCTCGAACACGGTGCTGTACAGCGCGACATTCTTTCTGGGGCTGCTGTTGGGCGTACTGTGCGAAGCGGGCACGATCCTGAATCCGATTGTGTTGAAACTGCTGGTGCTGGGCATTCTGGCGCTACTGATTTCCGGTATCGGGGGGATTGTAGGTGGCTACGCGATATATTACCTGTCCGGCAAGAAATACAATCCCGTCACCGGCATCGCTGGGGTGAGTTGTGTGCCTACCTGCGCCAAAGTCGCGCAGAAGTCGGTCGGTCCCGGAGTCGTCGTCCTACCACATGCTCTTGGCGCCAGCATCAGCGGCGTCATTACCAGCGCGATTTTTGCTGCGACTTTCATTGCCCTCTTATTGCCAAAAGGTTGAACCGAAAAAGGCCGCGTTTGCGGCCTTTTTTACATTTGCGCAGCCTTATTGCTGGGCTGGCGTGGTCTGTTCCGGATACCAGCAACTCTGCTGCCAATAGAAGTACTGGTTATTCATAGCCTGCCGACGCACTCGTCTATCGGTATTGTTGACCTGACCATCCCCGTTGACATCGCCACAGTCTGCCTGCGTAGACCAGCACTCTTGCAGCCACTGCCTGAACTCATCTCTGACTTCAGTGCGTTTTTGATTTTGATCCTGCGCGTCGACTACGCTGTCGCCATTAACGTCGGCGCAGGCGAAATAATCACGATGCTGGCTGTCCTGAATGAAGGCCGAGAAATTGGCTACTCGCGTATAGACCCCATATTTGCCGGCCCGGCCACAACCGATCCCCCAACTGGTGATGCCCGCCAACTGGTACTCTCCCAGATTCACCAGCAACGGTCCGCCACTATCGCCTTGACAGGTATCCGTGCCGCCTTTAGCGTAGCCTGCACATAGCATGTTGTCAGTAATTTCCTCAGGCGCCAAGGCTGTCGCGCAAACCGTGTTAGCGACAATCGGTAAGAAGGCTTCTTGCAACACCGCTGGATATTGCGGCCATCCTCGGCGCTGAGTATTCCCCCATCCCAGGATCAACGCTTCTTGGCCAACCAGGGTATCCTGACCACTGTAAACCGGGATAGGCGCATCATTAGCGACCTCTTGCAATTCCAGAAGAGCGATATCGAAATCGCTCGATCCTGCATCATATTGCGAGTGAATAACAATGCGCTTGACGCCGAGGCGTTGCCCAATTCCATTGGCTAAATCCTGCTTCAGGTCGCGCACGCCCAACACGACATCCAGCTCGCTAGGCAACTCAGTCTCCACACAATGCGCGGCGGTGGCTACCCAGTTTGCAGCGATCAATGATCCGCCACAAAAGAACCCATCGTAAACATCCGGTTCCGAGGCAAACACCAGAACCGCCATCCACGGATAAAAATTAGTGGCTTCGCGGCCGCCAATAATCCGAGGCTCAAGTTTTTGACTCGCACCTGAAACCTGACCAGGAATCATTATAAAAATCAACAACAGACTACTGAAGGCGATTTGCCAGATTCGAGTCATCATTACTTACCCATCGCTACCGGTTGCTTTCTAAATCAACAAGATGATAAACGACCCTGGGACAGTCTCCGTTTAGGCTTTGCTTTTCTTGGCCTTCATGGGTTCTGGATTGGGCGCTACGTCCACCGACACCGTGAGCGTGTGCGCGCCGCCACCGGTCATTACCCCCTGCAAGGGCGCTACATCGCCATAATCGCGTCCCCAAGCCACGGTGACATGTTTTTCCTGGGGCATACAATTATTGGTTGGATCAAACTCCGCCCATCCCGTTCCAGGGACGTACACCGCCAACCAGGCATGCGAAGCATCGGCGCCAATTAACCGGGGCTGGCCAGGCGGCGGAAGGGTTTCCAGATAACCGCTGACGTAGCGGGCCGCCAGTCCCAGCGAGCGCAAACAGGCAATAGCCAAATGCGCGAAGTCCTGGCAAACCCCTCGCCGTTCGCTTAGCACCTCGTTGAGTGGGGTAGCGACCGTGGTGAAATGTGGATCGTAGGTAAAATCTTCGTAAATACGTTGGTTTAAATCAGCCACGGCCTCAAGTAACGGGCGATCTGGAGTAAAACTGGGTTCTGCGTAGGCGCGAAAGTCGCGATGGGCGGCTACAAACGGCGAATCCAGCCGAAACAGTCGGGCTTCGATAATTTCCGGATCGGGGTCTGCCCGCAACATTTGACGCGCCTGCTCCCAGGGTGGCGAGGGGCTGGATTCATCGAATAAGCGCTCATCGAGGACGCGCACCTCGGTCGCAACAGTGACTTCCAACTTTTGGTGAATATCCTGAATCGCAAAGTACAGCACCCGGTTGCCGAAAAAATCCTGACGTTCGACGAATAACGCGGGGCGTGGTTTGATCCGGATCTGACTGGGTCGGCACAGCTGCCAGTTGGTTTCCCTCGGCAGCAGCCGCGCTTCGTTATGACAGAGCGCTACACCGCTGCTGTATTGGTAAATCGTGCGGTGGGTAATGGTGTACCGCATATTTATGGTCGCATGGTAATCAATTGCTGAGGTACTTCGGCATGGCTGAAATGGCTATGGGTCAAGGCTTCGGATAGACTCGACAAAGGCGTGTGCAGGGCGTCCAGTAATCGATCCAGTTCGGTACTAGAATACGTACTGTCATGGGACAGGGTCGCCAGCGCTGCAATATCCGCCAACTGCAAGGTGGAGATCGCTTCCAGAATGAGTCGTTCTTCGGCGCTGCGGTAGGGAGAGTCGTCCGGTTGTTGCAGGCGACCGATATGCCGTTGCAGTCTCCGCAGTTGATAACCGACCGAGCGGGGATTGCCTTCATCAAAGAGCAGCAAATCAATGATCGCCGTCGGGTGCAGCGCGGAACGATAGCGCCGCCGGTAAACTGTCAGATTGTCGGTAATGGTCAATACCACTTCCCAGAGCGGCACGCCAGGATGACGAGCGGTGATGAACGCCAGTTTGAACAACTCCAGCGTGCGCAGCACCCGCTCCAGATAGCGCCCGATGTCGAAGAACAGCCAGCCCTGATGATGAGGCATGGTTTCGTTATTCAGTCCGCAGAACGCCGCCACCAGCATCAGTTGTTCTTCCAGCAACTCCCGTGCTTGCCGGGCGCCTAATCCCGGCGACGGTTCCTTCACCCATTGTTGCAGGCGATTCAGCAACCGCCAGCTGTCATCGCCCAGGTGATTGCGCACCGCCCGTCCCGTGCGCAACATGCCGTTGAAAATAGTCTCCATGCTGCCGGGATGTTCGGACTCGAGCAGCAGACCCAGTAGGGTCTCTCGCAAGGTAAAGAAGCGGGCGCGCGGCGATTCCGCCACCGGTGGCACCGGAATATCCAACGCCTCGAACAGGTCATCCAGGCAGCGTTCATCGGTATTATCCTGCTCCCATTCCAACAGTCGACCCAGCGCTTCCCGCAGCAACCGCGCTGTGCCGTCGAACCGTTCGCTGTAGCGGCCCAACCAGAACAGATTATCGGCGACCCGGCTGGGGAGATCGCTGCCATCGCGCGTCGCCACGATCGGACCGTGAGCCTGACGCAGCAGGCTGACATGGCGTTGCGGAGTCTGCGCCAACACCCACCAGTCCTTACTGATGCCGCCCTTTTGCAGAGCGGCTTGCAGGGTATCCAGCCCAGAGGACACGCGGGCCAAACCGCCGGGCATCACCCGATACCCATCGTCCTCGGTGACCACAAAGCCGCGCAACATCACTGGGCGCGGCAGCAATTTGCCCTCTTCCAGCACCGGCGCGGTCGATAACGGCTGAGGCTCCTGGGCGACAAACAGATGAGGCTTAGCCTGCATCTGTTTGATTAACTGGGTTCGTAAAGTATCGTCGAGATGACAACCTTCCCAATAGGGTCCGTTGGGCAAAATCGAACGCACCACCAAGCGATCGAGGTGACTCAGCACATAGTCATGATCATCGGAATTACCGCACCACCAGGTCGGCAACGAAGGCAGCTTCAGATCCTCGCCGAGCAATTGTCGGCATAACAGCGGCAAAAACGCCGCTAATCCGGGGTTTTCGATAATGCCGCTGCCCAAGGCATTGGCCAGGACTACATGACCGCCCCGCACCGCTTGCAGGAGTCCCGGAACGCCCAGCAGGGAATCGCCGCGCAATTCCAGGGGATCGCAATAAGCGTCGAGCACTTGCCGCAAAATCACATCGACCGGCTGCAAACCACCGAGGGTTTTCAACCAGACTCGGCCATCGCGCACCACTAGATCCTCGCCCTCCACCAGACTGAGCGACAGATAATTGGCCAGGTAAGCATGTTCGAAATAGACCGGGCTGTTCGGACCTGGCGTTAACAGCACCACATGCGGATTTTCGGGATGATGCCGGGTCAATCCCGCCAGGGTGGCGCGTTCGGTTTCCAGAAAACTGGCCAAGCGGCGCAGTGGGGCGTCGCGATAGAGCATCGGCAGCGCCCGCGCCAGGATAATGCGGTTCTCCAGCGTGTAACCGGCGCCCGCGGGTGACTGCGTGCGGTCGCCGTAGACCCGGAACACGCCGTCCGGTCCGCGCGCCAAATCGATGCCATGAAAAATCAACTCACGCTGCCCGGCCGGCAACGATTGATGACAGGGCGCGAGAAATCCGGGATGGGGATAGATCAATTCCGGAGGCAGCCAGCCCTGACGAATGGCCAGTCGCTGGCCGTATAAATCCGCCAGCAGCGCATTCATTAACCGGGTGCGCTGTTCCAGTCCGGTCGCCAACTCGCTCCACTCTTCACCCGTCATCAGCAGGGGAATGGGATCGACCAGCCAGTGTCGTTGTGAACTGCGCAGATCGTCATACGTGTTGTAAGTAACGCCATCGGTTTGCAACAAGCGTTGCACCTCGCCATGACGGCGCTCCAGTTCCTCACCGCCAATTTCTTCCAGCGATTTGGCGATCTCTCGCCAATGCGGACGCAATACGCCCGGCGCTGAACACATCTCGTCATAGCCGGTTTCGTCGACCGGATAGTTGGCGACCAGGGTTTCGCTGGGCGATTCCAGTTCGTCCGGGTAGGCAACCGCGGCTTGGATCATGAATGCCTCTGTTGTTGTGTGGTGCGGCGCAGACGATTGGCCAGGACCCGCATCACCTGAATAGCGAACAGGGGGGTGTGTTGAATGAGGGTAAGGAAGTGCTGACGAGTGACGGGAACCAGCAAACAGTCGGTGACAGCGATGGCGCTGGCGCTGCGCGGGCGATCTTCGATCAACGCCATTTCACCCAGGATATCCCCGGCACCAAGGGTTTCAATGAGCTGGTCGCCCATCCGAATATCGACCTGGCCTTCAGCCACGATATATAAAGTATCGCCCGGTTCGCCTTGCTGGAAAATCGCTTCACCAGCGGAAAAGGGCAGATGTTCTTCGGTTCTGTTAAAAAGTTCCTGCGTTGACATGGGAGCTTCTCGTCATGCGGGGAATCAACCGGGGTAAGAACGCCGGCGCTGGCCGGTTCGCGGATAAGAATAGGCGACAGTGTAGCCGACTTTGCCAGATTCGGGGTAGCGAGGAGAGCGCAACTTTATCCCGGCCCGGCTGCCGCCTCGACAATCTGGCCAAAGCTGATGGCGGCGTCGTTAACGGGAAGACGCTCGGGCAACAGCGCCTCAAAGCCGGCATCCGAAAGCAACCGCATGGCCTGTTCCGTCAGAATACGATTCTGGAAGACGCCGCCAGCCAAACCGATCTGCCGGATGCCATGTATCTGCCGGACGCGCTCGGCCTGACGCAGAATGAGCGTAGCCAGGCTGGCGTGGAAACCGGACGCACGTTCCGCGATGGTTCTTTCTTCATCCATTAGCACGGGTAAAAGCGGCGACCAGTCTGCGCGCCAGATTCCGTCGTCCAAATACAGCGGCATTTCGACGAATTCCTGAGAGGCTGCACTACGTGCTTCCAGCATCATCGCAGCCTGCCCTTCATAGCTTTGCGTTTGGGCGACGCCGATCAATGCAGCGGCAGCATCAAACCAGCGGCCAACCGACGAAGTCACCGGACAATTGATCTCGCGTTCCCAAGCCGTCCGCGCCAAACCGCTTTCAACAGGTCTGTCCGGCCAATCCAGACCGGCTTCCCAGCACATCGCCAACGCACACCGCCAAGGATCGCGGCTCGCCGGGTCGCCGCCGATTAAGCGGAACGGGCGCAGGCTGGCGACCCGCCGCCACTGTCCAGGCATCCCCAGCAGCGCCTCGCCGCCCCAGAGCGTCCCGTCTTCGCCAAAACCCAAACCATCCCAAGTGAACGCCAGGATCGGTTTTTTCAGGGCAAATTCGCCAAACAGCGCCGAAGCATGGGCAGGATGATGGAAAACCCGCTGAATCTCGATATCCCGTCCGCGCGCCCAGCGGCTTGAGAAATATCCGGGATGAGCGTCGCAGACGATTCGTTCAGGGGTAACCGCATAAAGCCGGCAAAGGTCTTTGATGACCTGCTCGAACACCTCCAGGCTCCGGGGTGCGCCGAGATCGCCCAGATGCGGTGAAACCAGCACACGGTCTTCTACAGCCAGGGCAATGGTGTTCTTCAGATCCGCGCCCAGCGCCAAGGTGGGCCGATTAACGGGCGTTTTCAGCCGCAGTTCGACCGGCGCGAGACCTCGTCCCAGGCGCAACGGCCGGGGGATGCCGCCCATCATCCGCAACACCGAGTCGTCAGCGGGACGGCGAATCGGTCGATTGTGATGCAGGAAAGCGTCAGCCACCACGCCGAGTCGTTTTTCCACGCTCTCAGCGTCGGTCAGCACCGGCTCGCCGCTGATATTCGCTGAGGTGGCGACCAGCGGCCCGCCGAAATCGGTGGCCAGCAGATGATGCAACGGGCTGTAAGGCAACATGAGACCTACTTCCCCAAGTCCCGGCGCGATCGACGGCGCGAGTACGGACGTAGGCGATTTGGGCGCGAGTACGATCGGGCGCAGCGGCGACCGCAGCCAAGCCAGCGCCACATCATTCGGAGCGGCAATCTGCGTCATTGCGCCACTGGATGAAGCATCTTCAGGGACTAGCACCGCCAGCGGTTTCCAGGGTCGATGCTTGCGTTCCCGCAACCGTTGCACCGCCGGTTCGGAGCGCGCATCGCACATCAGGTGATAGCCGCCAATGCCCTTGACGGCGACGATCAGGCCCACCTGCAAGGCCCGAACACAGGCCGCCAGCGCCGCTTCGTTACCGGATACGGGTATTAATTCTGTACCTCGAAATTCCAGTATGGGTCCACAGCGGGGACAGGCTAGGGGTTGAGCATGGTAGCGACGGTCGGCGGGATTGTCATATTCCGCCTGACAATCGGCGCAGAGCGGGAAGCAGGTCATTGCCGTATTGGGTCGATCATAGGGCAACCGGTCAATGATCGTGTAGCGCGGCCCGCACTGGGTGCAGTTGGTGAACGGATAGCGGTAGCGACGGGCGGCGGGGTCGGCCATTTCCCGCAGGCAATCCGCGCAAACAAAATGATCGGGGGGAATCACGACTGGCCCGGAATCGCCCGTTTCGCTTTCGCGAATCGTAAACTCCAGGTGGCCCAGAAACTCCGCATCTTCGACCACAGGCGTTTCGGGACGAGCCAGGGGCGGCGCTTCCGCACAGAGGGCGCGAACGAATTCGGCAAGTTGCGCCGATTCACCCTCGATGTGAATGTCAACGTCCCCACTGCGGTTTCGCACCCATCCCCGCAGTCCCAGCCGCCGGGCCAATCGGCCAATGAAAGGACGGAATCCAACGCCCTGAACCCGGCCCTGAATCCGAATGCGTTGCGCAATCCCCGATCCGGTCATATTGCCCGCGCTTTAACCATGCGCTCAGGCGGCGATGGACTCGGCGGGAGATGTTGCGCGTTCACGAATACCCGACGCCCACCAGATACGGCAGGCTCCTTCGTCCGATACCATGCATGGGCCGATGGGCGTGCGCGGCGTGCAGGGCGAACCGTAGATGCGGCATTCCGGAGGCGTGATTTTGCCCAGCACCACGCGGGCGCAATCGCAACCCGGCGGCATGTCTCCGACCCGGCGGCGACCTTCCGTCTGCGTTTCGGGAAAATGCAATCGGGCGTCGTGCGCCGCATAACACGCCTTGAGCGCATAGCCGGAATGGGGAATCGTTCCAATCCCGCGCCAGTTTGCATCGACCACGTCGAAACACTCAGTCAAACAGCGCCGGGCCACGGAGTTACCGCCGGGCTTCACCGCCACCGTGTAACAATTCTCCAGCCGGGGTTCGCCATCCAACGCCTGTCTGAGCACCGCATAAGTCGCCGCCAACAAACTGTCCGGCGTGAATCCGGCGATCGCTGTGGGAATATGATGGCGCGTCGCCACGAAATCCCATTCCTCGGGTCCCATCACCGTGGAGACATGGCCCGGCGCAACCAGGGCGTCCAGGCCGGCGTCGCCGGACTCCAGCAACATCGCCACCGCCGGCCAGGTCAGCCGACCGCTCATCAACAGAAACAGGTTATCCGGCAATCCTTCGGCGATCAGGGCCGCGATGGGGGCCAGCGTCGTTTCAAAGCCCACGGCATGAAAGATGACCGGTCGCTCCGGTTGCGCTTTGGCGATGTGCAACGCATCCCGTGGCGAAGCGATCGGCCGGACATCCGCGCCGGCGGCCCTAGCCTCTTCCAGCGAACGGACTTCGCCACGCGGCGCATTGACCGGCACCCGCAGCATATCGCCGAAACTGACCACAATCGCTGGCTCCTGCAAGGTCCATTGGATCGCCTGATAAATATCCTCTTCGGGACAAATACACACCGGACAGCCCGGCCCGGGAATCAGGCGGATCGTTTCCGGCAACAGGCTACGCAGACCCGCCATAGCAATCGAACGCTCATGGCCGCCACAAACATTCATGATGCGGACGGGAGTGGACAGATCGAGGGCTTGGATCTTTTCCAGCCAGTCCTGGGCGCGATGGGACATGAGCGACTCTCCGGCAGTGGATTTCAGGTCGTCGCGGTCAGTGGCCTGAAGGTGATGCGCGGACCCGGCGCATGGAGCCTGCGGCCTTCGGATTCGACCCGCGGCGTCAAGGTTTGGTGTTCTTTGAGTAGCTCGCGGTAGTGATCGACTTCCGCTGTCAGCCATCCGAGCCAGTCGGTCAAGCCTTCACCTGAGCGGGCGGATAGATGCAAAGCAGGCGCAGTCGACGCCAAGTGGCGCAAACAATGCTCTGCCCGTGCCGGCGAAAACTCGGTGAGATAAGGCAAGAGGTCGGTCTTGCTGATCAACATCAGATCGGCGGCGCGGAACATGACGGGGTACTTGGCCGGCTTGTCATCACCCTCGGTAACCGACAACAGAATCACGTTGCGGTGGTGACCCAGATCAAAACTGGCGGGACACACCAGATTGCCGACATTTTCGATAAACAGAAGATCCAGGTCGGTCAGATTCAGGCGATCAAGCGCGCTATGAATCAGGTGCGCATCCAGATGGCAGGCTGTACCGGTCGTAATCTGGTGGACTGGAACACCGAGCGCGCGGATACGATCAGCGTCGTTCTCGGTTTCCAGATCACCCTCGATGACGCCGATGCGCAACCTGCCCTGGAGCGCGCGGATGGTGGACTCCAGCAGCGAGGTCTTGCCGGAACCGGGCGAGGACATCAGGTTGATCGTTAACACGCCCTGCGCGTCAAGCCGGCTTCGATTGATTCGGGCTTGCTGATCATTCTGGTCCAACAAGCCGTTCAGAATCCTCTCCGGAGTGGAAATCGGCGCAGCGCGATCCGGAGGGGGACTCAGCAAATGGCGATTGCCGTCAGTGATATTGCATCCACAGGTATTGCACATAGCGATCAGTCTTCATTGGTGACCAGTTCAACCCGCGCGAGGATCAATTCATGCCCGTCGATCAGTTTCGTATCGAGACTCGCGCAGACCGGGCACATCAGGTTATTGGGCGAGGTTTCGGATTCTGCGCCGCACACGCGACAGGCCACGCGCGGCGCGGTTACTTCTGTGATCAGTTCCGCCGTTTCGGCAATGGTTCCCGCCTGGATCAGAGTAAAGGCGTTGCGCAACAATTGCGCCTCGACCCCTGAAAGCATCCCGACCCGAATTTCGATCCGCGCAACCGCGACCGCGTCATGGACGTTGGCCAGGTCGGTGAGCTGATCGATGATGTTCTGGCACAGGGAGAGTTCATGCACTCACTTCTTCCCCGGCCAACAATTCATCGAACAGTTCCCAGGATTCCCGGGCCTCTTCGGCGCTGATTTTCTGAATGGCGTAGCCGACATGGATCAGCACCCAGTCCCCAATGCCAATCGGCTCATCCTGCAACATGAAGAGGTTAACATCGCGCGCGACGCCCTTAGCGGAACAGCGGGCCTCGAAACCGTTAATTTGCGTAATCTGCATTGGAATGGCCAGACACATAGTCGGATGACTCCCAAGGTCATAAAGTGTACTTTTGTACCCTTTCATTAATTATAGTGACCTGCAAGAGTGGTTGACATCCATGAGCAAAAATAGAACTCATACCGACGCACGCATCACCCTGGCTCATGGCAATGGCGGCCGCTTGATGCGCGAACTGATCGACGGGGTTTTCGCCCAGGCGCTGGGCAGCCAACTGGATACCCGTGTAGACGCAGCTCGACTGCCGCTGAATGCGCCTGGATCGGATTGGTTGATCACTACCGATGGTTTTACCGTCGAGCCGCTGGAATTTCCCGGCGGGGACATCGGCAGTCTGGCGGTGCATGGCACGGTCAACGACCTGGCCGTTTCCGGCGCTACGCCGCGCTATCTGAGCTTAAACGTTTTCATCGAGGAAGGTCTGGAAATGGCGGTGCTGGAGCGCATCAGTCGCTCCATCGCCCGCGCCTGCGAAACTTGCGGTGTCCGTATCCTGGCCGGCGATACTAAAGTCGTCCGGCACGGCCAAGGTGGGGGGTTGTATCTGGCGACGACGGGTATCGGCGAACGCCGTCATGGCGTCGAACTGGGCATCGAGCGCATCCGGCCCGGAGATCGCCTCATCGTGAGCGGCACGGTGGGCGATCATGGCACAGCGGTCATGCTGGCCAGGGAACAATTCGGGCTTTCCGGGAATTTGCTTTCGGATGCGACGAGCGTAGCGCCGATCACGGAATCCTTGCTGCAATGGCCGGGGCTGCGGTTCATGCGCGATCCGACGCGCGGCGGCGTGGCCACGGTCGCCCACGACATTGCTTCAGTTGCGGGCGCTACCGTGCGCCTGTTCGAGAAATGCCTGCCGGTGCGTAAAGAGGTGCGGGGGGTGTGCGAAATCCTGGGCTATGACCCCTATTATCTGGCCTCGGAAGGTCGGGTCGTGGCCGCGCTGAGTCCGGAGGCCGCCGAGCCGGCGGTTGAAACTCTGCAACGGCTTGGCTTCCATGATGCCTGTATCATGGGCGTGCTCGAACCCGGCCCGCCCCGCGTTATTCTCCAGACGGGTCTGGGCGGCGAGAGGATTCTCCCGGAGCTGGAAGATGATCCCCTGCCGCGCATCTGCTGAGTTTTTCCAAAGACCCGGGATAGCGCTCCCCTCGCAACAGGCCAGCGAAGCGGATGAATACCTAAAACCAAATAGTATAAAATGCCCGTTTTCCAAGTGTTCAGCCCCGGAGTTCCGTCATCATGAGTCAATCCCTTGCCGAACTGCGCCAGGAATATTCCCTGGGCGCTTTAACCAAAGCCGAGGTCGATCCCGATCCCATCCGGCAATTTCAACGCTGGCTGGACGAAGCGATCAAAGCCGAGTTGCCTGAACCTAACGCCTTGACGCTGGCTACCGCTGATCGCACCGGACGTCCATTTGCACGCGTCGTGCTGCTCAAGGATTGTGATGTTGATGGTTTCGTGTTCTACACCAACTATCGCAGCGATAAGGGCCAGCAACTCGCGGAAAATCCCCATGCCGCACTGGTGTTCCTGTGGCTAGAGCTGGAGCGGCAAGTACGCATTGAGGGGATCGTTAGCAAAGTTTCCCCTTCTGAATCAGAATCTTATTTCAGAACCCGGCCGCATGAGAGCCGCCTGGGCGCGCTGGCTTCGCGGCAAAGCCAGGTGGTGGCTAACCGTCAGATTCTGGAGGAGCGTTATCAGCAGTTGGCCGCCCAGTACTCCGATGACAATATTCCAATGCCGAACCAGTGGGGCGGCTATCGGGTGAAGCCGGAAATGCTGGAATTCTGGCAGGGTCGTCATGGCCGGATGCACGACCGCTTGCGCTATTGTCTGCGGAAAGAAGGTGGTTGGTTGCTGGAGCGATTGGAGCCTTGAGGCGGGTATTAGGCAGACCTAGATTCGGCTACTGCCTGACCACGGGTCGGAGGCAAGGGCGTTTTTCAAATGTCCAACATACTGCAAGTAATAGGAAAAAATTGTTTTAACCGGGCTACAACTGGATTATTGCTGGGTTCGCTGTTGTTCTGTCTGGCCGTGTTCGTCCAAGCAGCTCTGGCCACCCCGGAAGAGTGGTGGGTTACGCGCACTGCGACTGATCAACCGCGCATTCAATTACATTTCTTCTGGACGCAAACCTGCCCCCATTGCCGCAAGGCGCGACCATTTATTGAGGCGTTGCCCGCTGATTATCCCTGGCTGGATTTACGCAGCTATAACCTGAGCCGCGACATGGCTGGCGGGTTGCAATACAGCCGGATGGCCAAGGCGCTGGGTGAATCCGCCCAAGCCGTGCCAGCATTCCTGTTTTGCGGGAAAATATTCACCGGTTTTGACCCGGGCGTCACCGATCGTCTACTGCGCCAACAACTGGAAACCTGCCACCATCGTTACTCACAACCTAACGCCTCTGTGGAAACCCGCGAAATTTCAACGCCTGGCATAATGACTGCCGATGAACCACCTCTGGAGCTACCGTTGATCGGCGCATTCGATCCAGGCGCATGGTCGCTGCCTGCACTGACGGTGGTATTAGCGGGTCTAGATGCTTTCAATCCCTGCGCGTTCTTCGTCCTGCTGTTTTTGCTCAGTCTCCTGGTTCATGCCCGCAACCGCCAGCGCATGTTCTTTATCGGGGGCGTTTTCATTTTCTTTTCCGGGATTATCTATTTCATGTTCATGGCGGCCTGGCTGAATGTCTTTCTGTGGCTGGGCGAATTGCAATGGATCACCCTGCTGGCCGGCTTGCTGGCGGTGGTCATGGGCGGGCTGAATATCAAGGACTTCCTGGCTTTACAGCAGGGACCGTCATTAAGCATTTCCGCTCAGGCTAAACCAAGACTGTTCAAGCGAATGCGGGAGCTGGTGGGTGGCGATCGCTTGCCGGGGTTGCTCCTTGGAACTGCAATGTTGGCTATCGTCGCTAATAGTTATGAGCTGCTTTGCACCGCTGGATTCCCGATGGTGTATACCCGGACCTTGACTCTGAATGATTTATCCACCAGCGCATACTATCTCTATCTTGCACTTTACAACCTGATTTATGTCCTGCCCTTGCTGGCGATTGTTCTGGTGTTTACCTGGACGCTGGGTTCGCGAAAACTCCAGGAACAGGAGGGGCGGTTGCTGAAATTGCTGTCGGGAACCATGATGACTGGACTGGGATTGATGCTGCTCATTTATCCCCAGGGGTTAAGTGAACCGGGGATTTCGCTATTGCTCATTATTACCGCGCTGATAGTAACCGGGTTGGCGGCAGTGCGGCGTAAGCAACTGCGTAAAATGTCATAATCAAGGTAACTTCGTTATGAAATATTGACGAATACAATTCAGTAGCCAAAAAACTTGCGGTATCAAATATACCCTGTATAATGTGCCGTCATTCTTGGTTCGCGTTAACCTTAATTAAATTGCAGCGATTAGAGTCAGCAAAGTAATTTCGAGGATTTACCCTCAAGGCTTTTGCGAATTAGCGATCTGGAATTTCAAATGTTAAATAATATTCGAAATAAAAAGACCGGGATTACCCGGCTATAACCACCAAAGGAGGGGCGTGCGATAATGAATAAAGGTCAAAAACCTGCCGCATAGCGCCTATTCCAGGATTTCGGATCAGAGCCAACCCCCCAATCCTAATCCTGTTTCCCAGACCGGTCCCCAGGGATCGGTCTTCTTGTTTCTGATTCTTTAAGAGTTGGGGAATAAACGTGGCGCGATTGACCGAGCATACGCCAAGTAAGCGAATGGAGGGACTTGCTAATGTTAATGACGATCGCGAAATTCGAGGCGCGTCCCGAGTTCAGAATGAAATTGCTGGAACTGGAACTGGCGCTGGCGCTGGTTGAACATTCGCGCGCCGAAACCGGCTGCTTGGAGCATGGTTGTTATCAGGACATTACGAACGCGGACCGATTACTAATGGCCGGCCGCTGGACCAACCAAGAAGTTCTGGAAAATTATTATGAAAGTGAACAATTCCGCCAACTGGTTACCCAGTTTGCGGATTGGGTGGTAGAGGCGCCGCCCTCGGTCAGCCTCTACGAAGTCGTGGAAATGGATCGCCTTTGATGCCAGGTCAGTCTCTACCCAGCGCCCACAGGGATCAGTGAGGCGCACGATCACGCCCCTCCTAACCGTTCAGTCAGATAATGCTCACAGCCCTTTAGCGTGGACAGCTTTGGGTAGTCAAAATCAAAGATCGTAACATTGAGTTCCTTTTCCAGGCTCATCATCAGCCGGAGAAAATCAATGGAATCCAACTCAAGTTGATCATGAAAACTGATGTCAGGATGAAGCGCCTGAGTATCAGCGTTCGGGATGACATCACTCAGGGTGCGCAGAACCGTGTCGCGAATCTGCTCGTTGCTTATGGCATTCATTACAATTTCCTCTCACGAGTAATGGAAGCTTAAATTCCAATTTGGTTTTACCGCTTCGGCATGTTGCGCCGCAACATGAAGTCTTGCATTGATTCTCTGAAAAAGCAAGCAATCTTTCATGCTGCACTAAACGCTAACAATGCAATTTTTCGGCCATCCAGCGCTTTCTATTTATTTTACCCGTGAAAATTAGAATAAACCGCCTAAGCATTCGAATCTTGCGAACGTTCCTCTTCCAAAGTAGACACATCACCCAGTGGCAATCCCAGTTCGCGAGCACGCAAAAGTCGCCGCACGATCTTGCCGCTACGAGTTTTGGGCAAATCCGCTACAAATTCCAGTTCGCGCGGCGCCACTGCCGGCCCCAAATAGGTGCGTGCGAAGCCCAGCAATTCTTTGCGTAGCGCATCGCTAGGTTCGTAGCCAGCTTTTAATGCGACAAAGACCTTGACGATCTGTCCGGCAAACTCGTCCGGTTTGCCGATCATGCCGGCTTCCACCACCGCCGGATGCTCCATCAGCACATTCTCGACCTCAAATGGGCCGACCAGATGGCCCGAGGTTTTAATGACGTCGTCGTTGCGGCCCACGAACCGGAAATAGCCATCGGCATCACAAGTCGCCAGATCGCCGCTCAGATACCACCCATCGGCGAAGCACTGCCGGTAGTGTTCCTCATCCTCCAGATAGCCCCGGAACATGGAAGGCCACCCCGCCCGCAGCGCCAGTTCGCCTTCCACACCCGGCGGCAGGCGATCCACGCCGCCATCGGGTCGGCGCTGAACAATGGCCGCTTCGATACCTGGCAACGGTTGGCCCATCGAGCCGGGCTGGATAGGGACAGCGCGATAATTGGCGATCATGATGGCCCCGGTCTCGGTTTGCCACCAGGTATCATGAAAAGGTCGGCCCAGCGCCGCCATGCTCCAGTGAACCGCTTCGGGATTCAGCGGCTCGCCGACACTGGCCATGAAGCGCAAGGCGCTTAAATCACGTCCACATAGGGCTTCGGTGCCCATTTTCATCAGCATGCGGACCGCGGTCGGCGCGGTGTACCACACATTGACCCGTTCGCGGTCCAAAATGGCATACCAGCGCCGCGCATCGAATTCCGCTTCATCGACCACCAAGGTCGCGCCATTCACCAGCGGTGCGATGATGCCGTAGGAAACGCCAGTGACCCAACCGGGATCGGCGGTGCACCAGTAAATATCCCCAGGCCGCAAATCCAGCACCCAGCGGCCAGTCAACCCATGAGCGACCACGGCTTCGTGAACGTGGATCGCGCCCTTGGGCGTTCCGGTGGTGCCGCTGGTGAAATGCAGCAGCGCCCAGTCTTCGGGTTGGGTGCGCGGTGAGGGCCGGTGGTCGGTTTCAGCCTCCAGCAGAGCGTGGAACGAGCGAGTGCCGGGTTCGTCACCATTGCCGTCGGTCAGCAACACCTGCTCCAGATGCGGCAATTCGCTCCGCTGTTCCCGCACCTTGCGCTGGTGCAGCAGCGTCGTAGTAATCAGTACCCGCGCCCGGCTTTTCACCAAGCGCACCCGCACTGGCTCTGGACCGAACGCGGAAAAGAGCGGGCAAAAGACCGCGCCTGCTTTCAGCGTTCCCAGCGCAGTGATATAGAGTTCGGGAATCCGTCCCGCCAGAATGCAAACCCGGTCGCCCGGTTGAATGCCTAGTCGTTGGAGAGCGTTGGCAAAGCGATTGCTGAGGCGCGCCAATTCGGCGTAACTGAAATCCCGTCGCTCACCGTTCTTGCCCAGCCAGCGCAATGCGACAGCTTCACCACAACCGGCGGCGACCCAGCGATCCACTGCTTCAAAGGCAATGTTCAGACCACCATCCGGCAAACCGGCGCATTCAGCGCGGGCGGCGTCCCAAGAGAACGTAGCGCGCATGGCTTCAATGTCTGTCAGATTCGGGACCGGTTCGCGGTCATTCAGGGTTTTGGGTATCATCTTAGTCTCTCCAAGCGTCGCTCGCTGAATCAGGCTATTATTAAACGCTTCAAGTTCAATCCGCCCGCCGGCCCCGCTCCGGCGCTGATCCCTGCTCGAGACCCGCTCATGACCATTCGCAATCTTGAATATCTGTTCAAACCCCGCTCCATTGCGGTCATCGGGCGTGGCAAACAGCCTGATGGCCCTGATGCCGCCGTGGAATTTAACTTGATTGAAGGTGGCTTCAAAGGCCCAGTGATGCCGGTGAATCCCGATCAGCGGTCCATTGCCGGGGTGCTGGCCTACCCGAATATCGCCAGTCTGCCGGTCAGTCCGGACCTGGCCATTTTAACCACGCCGCTCGATGAAGCGCCGGCCCTGATCGATGAACTCGGTCAACGGGGGACGCGGGCCGTGCTGTTACTCAGCCGCGAAGTATTGCAGGATCACCGTGGGGCAAAGGCAGCGTTGCTCAGCCAGGACATGTTGCGCAAGCACCCGGATGATGGGAAAGTGCTGAAACAGAAAATTCTTGATACGGCAAAGCCTTATTTGTTACGGGTCATGGGGCCGGATCACTTAGGCTATATCGCACCATCGGCGAATGTCAACGCTAGTTTGAGCGGCAATCGACCCTTGGCTGGCCATATCGCGCTGCTCTGTCAATCGGCGGCGGTGATGCGCAGCGTGATCGACTGGGCCACCAGCCGCAATATCGGTTTTTCTCATGTGATCTCCGTAGGCGTTCGCTGGGATGTCGACTTTGGCGATCTGCTGGATTATCTGCTACGGGATTATCAGACTCGCGCCATCCTGATGTATATGGAAAATACCCGCAATCGCCGCAAGTTTGTCTCCGCCGCGCGCGTCGCCGCCCGGGTCAAACCGGTAATCGTGCTGAAACCGCACGATTTTCGCACCGGTCCGGTCGAAGACGCGGTTTACGACGCCGTCTTCCAGCGCGCCGGCATCCTGCGCGTAGACAGCATCGAACAATTATTTAGCGCGGCGGAGACCCTGGCCACCGCCAGGCCGGTTTACAGCGACCGGCTCACCATTGTCAGCAACAGTTACAGCCTGGCACTGATGACCAGCGATACCTTGCTGCGCTACGACGGCCATCTGGCGGAAATCAGCGCGGCGACCCGTGAGCGCGTAGCGCAAACCTGCCGGCCCGGCCATGTCATTGAAAATCCGGTCGATCTTGGCGATACGGCTGGCCCTGATCAGTATGGCCAGTCGCTGGATCTATTGTTGCGGGAACCCGGGGCCGATGGGGTGCTGGTGATCCACGCCCCGGCCTCGACCGACCGCTCCCTGGACTGCGCCCAGGCCGTGACCGAGCGGGCGGCCAAGAGCCGGCGGTTGGTGATGACCTGCTGGCTGGGTGAATCGTCGGCGGAGCCGGCGCGCGAATTATTCAAAAATGCGCAGATTCCTACCTATGAAGCGCCAGACGAGGCGGTCGAGGCGTTTATGCGGCTGGCTCAGTATCGACGTAATCAGGAACTGCTGATGGAGACTCCGCCCTCGGTGCCCGAGGAGTTCACAGCAGATGCCGAGACCGCCCGCCGGATTATCCAGATCGCGCTGACTGCAGGCCGTCGACGGCTAAACGCCTATGAAGCCAGCCAGGTGCTCAGCGCCTACGAAATCCCGGTCGTGCCCCTGCAATTTGCATCCACCCCGGAAGCGGCGACCGATATAGCGCTGGAATTGGGGATGCCGGTCGCTCTCAAGATTCTTTCGCCAGACATTGTCAATAAATCCGATGTCGGCGGCGTGGCGTTCAGCCTCAAGAATCCACTGGAAGTGCTGGTGGCGGCGACCGAGATGTTGAACCGGGTGCGCGATCTCGCTCCCGAAGCGGTCATTGACGGTTTCGCGGTGCAACCCATGCACTATCGGCATAATATTTATGAATTGATGATGGGCGTGCGGACCGGCAAACGGTTTGGACCCGTGATCTTTTTCGGTCAGGGCGGCACCGAGGCCGGCGTTATCGATGATGTCGCTTACGCCTTGCCGCCACTGAACATGCAGCTGGCGCGCGATCTGATCTGGCGAACCCGGTTGTATCGTCGACTGAGCACGAATCGTGGCCGGCCAGTCGATCTGGACGCCATTGCTCTGACCTTGCTAAAAATTTCGCAAATGGTGGTCGATTTAGCGGAAGTGGTGGAACTGGACATTAATCCCATCTGGCTCAGTTCCGACGGATTGCTGGCGTTGGATGCTAATGTAGTGATCGAACCCAGTGCGGAACCCGCCGCCAAAAGGTTAGCAATTTTGCCCTATCCCAAGCAGATGGAACGCCGCTATACCCTGCCCGATGGTCGTTCTTTCCTGATGCGACCTATTCTGCCAGAGGATGAACCGGAGTTGCAGAATCTGGTGAAACGGATGCCAGCGGAAGATGTGCGGATGCGGTTTTTCCAGCCAATTCATGAATTATCGCATGAAATGGCGGCCCGTTTGACACAACTGGATTACGAACGCGAAATGGCGATTATTGTCACCGATCCAGATGTCATTCCCGGTAAAGGCACAATTTGGGGGGTGGTGCGTTGTAATGCGGACCCGGACATGGAAAGGGCTGAGTATGCGATCCTGGTGGACCGCGCCATGATCGGAATCGGGCTGGGGCCGATGTTAATGCGTTACATTATCGAATACGCCAGGCAACAGGGCATCAAGGAAATTTATGGCGAAGTTCTGCGGGAGAATGAATCGATGCTCCGACTCAATCGGGCGCTCAATTTCAAAATTGAGGCAACACCTGACGATCCTGGAGTGCTGCATGTGAAGTTGCCATTGGTCTAAAGCCATCAGGGCGGTTTTGCAGATTAACGGAGGCGGCCATGATTTTTCGGCAATTGTTCGAACCGGTGTCCTGCACCTATACCTACCTGCTCGGTTGTCCAGCAACCGGCGAATGCGCACTGATCGATCCGGTGCTTGAAACTGTGGAGCGGGATCTAGCGGTGATTCGCGAACTCTGCCTGCAACTGGCTTTTACCGTCGAAACCCATGTCCATGCCGACCATGTGACCGGAGCGCTCAAGCTTAAGCATTTGGCAGGCAGCCGGATCGCGGGACCTGCGCTTGACGAGTTGCCCTGCACGGATGTCGGTTTGCGTGCGGGCAAACCATTAATGATCGGTGAAATTGCGCTACATCCATTGTTTACACCGGGTCATACGTCAACCCATCACGCTTACCATGTGGAAACCAATGTTCAGCCGTTCTTGTTCTCAGGCGATGCCCTGTTGATTGATGGCTGCGGACGCACCGATTTCCAGTCCGGCGATCCAATCGCTCTGTATCACAGTATTCATGAGCAGTTTTTCACTCTGCCGGATGAAACCCTGGTTTATCCGGGGCATGACTACGCGGGGCGCTGTGTGTCCTCGATTGCCCAGGAAAAGGCGCGCAATCCACGTCTTGGCGGCGGCAAAAGCCTGGAAGCGTTCGTGGCGATTATGCAGAGCCTGGATCTGACGCCGCCCCAAAAAATGGTGTTCGCTGTTCCCGGCAATCTATTGTGTGGTCAATGTCCGCCTAATGTGCCCGATGAAATGCGTCGCTTGTGCGTTCAGGGTTGAGGAGGCGTGGGTAGTATTCCAGACATGGTTTTTATACTAAGAGACTAATGGAATGGTCCGCCCCGCTCCTCCAACGAGCCCAAAGCGGGCGAAATAGTGAATGCTGACTCACATCATATTAACCGAGATAACGG
>Ga0209607_1001006_pt1 | contig 23835 bp, 21 predicted proteins | sample AD_UKC117_MetaG_FD_184413 | JGI IMG/M metagenome (GOLD analysis project Ga0209607, IMG submission 184413) | Active sludge microbial communities of municipal wastewater-treating anaerobic digesters from Hong Kong - AD_UKC117_MetaG (SPAdes)... | ecosystem: Engineered > Bioreactor > Anaerobic >... | reverse complement strand
GAATGACGGCGGAAAGCGAATCGCCTTTGATGCGCTCGATCGGCGCGTCGTGCGGAATTAGCTCGCTGTACACGCCCGCTTCACGCACGCGGCGCGCAATCAGTTGGTTATATTGTCCGCCGAAATCTAAAACGACGACGCGTTCGCGCATAGCTTATTCCTCCCGAAATGTAATACCGGTTTCATCGGCGTTTTCGACAATGGCCAGCGATTCGAGGTGAATACCCGCATCCCGAAGCCGCGCTCCGCCCGGCTGGAATCCCTTTTCGATTGCAACGCCGATGCCCAATAAATCAGCGCCGGCAGCCTGTACAATTTCGACCAGGCCGCGCAGCGCTTCCCCGTTTGCAAGAAAATCGTCGATGATGAGTACTTTGTCGTTTGCGCCGAGCCACTGACTCGAAACGATGAGCGTAACCCTCTTTTTGTACGTATAGGAATAGATGTCGCTCTTATAAAGCCCGCCTTCGATGTTGTCCGACTTTGCCTTCTTTGCAAAGATCATCGGCACGCCGTATTCTTCCGCGCAGATTGTCGCCAGCGCAATACCGGAGGCCTCGACCGTCAGCACCGCCGTAAGGCCGGTCAAATCAAAACGGCCCTTGAATTCCTTCGCGATGTCGCGCATCAGCGCCGTGTCCACGCGGTGGTTCAAAAAGCCGTCTACCTTGATGATGTTTCCCGGAAGCACGCGCCCCTCGGCGCGAATCCGGTCCTGGAACTGCTTCATGCTGCACCATCTCCCGTCCACATAAAATAATGCGTACATTATCTCGCAAAAACGCCGTTAAATCAAGTGCCGTCGGCTATTTCGTAAAATCTGTTTGCCGCTAATCTTTTTTGTCGGCGGTTTCTGCTGCGGTCAGAGGTTTCGGCCGGACATACAAAACGCCGCACGATGTCATCGTGCGGCGTAAGAAAACGACTCGAACTTAGTTGAGCGAATCCTTGAGGGCTTTGCCTGCTTTGAAGGTAGGCAGCGTGGACGCCGGGATATCGATTTCCTTGCGGGTCTGCGGGTTGTGGCCTTTGCGGGCGGGACGCTTCTTTGCTTCAAACGTGCCGAATCCGACGATAGAGACCTTTTCACCGGCCTTAAGGGATTCTTCAATCGCGCTCAGAAACGCGCCGACGGCCTTTTCGGCATCCTTTTTCGAGAGTTCGCTCTTCTCAGCGACAGCCGCGATTAAATCGGTTTTATTCATTGTGTAAACCTCCATGATTTTTTGGTTGCTGGAACATTGTATCAATGTTCTTGCCATTTATCAAGCCTTTAATTGTGAATTTATTCCCCACTGCGGGACTTTTTGGCCTGTTCCCATAACTTGTCCATCTCTTCGAGCGACAGTTCCGTCAAAGCGTCCCTTCCCCCTCCCGCCAGGCGCTCCATCACCTCAAAACGCGCGATAAACTTGTCTGTCGCGTCCATAAGCAGAAATTCAGGCTCGAGTTTTAAAAGCCTTGCTACGTTTACCACGGCAAACAGCAAATCCCCCATCTCCTCGGCGATATTGCTGCCGGCTTCCATGGCTTCCTGAAGCTCGCGCGTCTCTTCACCGATCTTGAAAAACGCGTCCTTTGCACTTGGCCAGTCGAACCCGACGTCGGCCGCTTTCTTTTGCACCTTGCGGCTGCGCTGAAGCGCCGGAAAGCTTTTGGGTACGCTTTTGAGCACCTCGGCTTGCGTCGTTTGGTTCCGCTGTGCCATCTTGAGCGCGTCCCAGTTTTTCAAAACGTCCGCCGTACCGCCGACGCGCACCTCTCCGAATACATGCGGATGGCGATAGATGAGTTTTTCAACAAGCTCCGTTGCCGCGTCCCGGTCGTTAAAGGCGCTCTGTTCTTCCGCAATGACCGCGTGCAGCGCAAACTGAAGCAGAACGTCGCCGAGTTCCTCGCAGATGTGTGCGTCGTCGCCCTCGTCGATTGCGTCGATCAATTCGTAGCATTCTTCAAGCAGCGCGTTTTTCAGCGAGGCATGCGTCTGCTCCCGGTCCCAGGGACAGCCGTTCGGCGCGCGCAGATAACGCACAACGCGCATCACGTCGTCCAGTCCGTGGCGGGTACGCTGCAAAAACGGCGTACGCGGCACGTATACTGCGGTGGTCGCGTCATAGCAGGTTTGACGGTCCAGTTCACAGAGCGGAATATCGCGTGCGCTGTACGCTCCGTCGTTCCCGACAGCGGAGACGGAAATACTCCATTCGTCCGGGAAGAACTCGGAAAGCGCGAGCTTCACGCCGCCCGCGGTGATCTGATCGTCGATCTCGTCGATTACATAGCAGCTTTCCGGGTCGAATTGTTCCGGCAGATCATGCGCGGACACCTCCGCTGCACGTTCGCGCCCGGGGAACGCGGCGTTCGCCACGCCAACATACGCAAGAACGCGGACCGGAATGTCCGTTTTGTCCGCTTCGGCTTTGATTGCGGGCAACTGGCTTTTCAGGATGCCGCCCGTCGCGATATACACGCATTCTTTCGCCTGTACGAGCCGCAGTGCTATTTGGCGGTTGAGGCAGTCAAAATCTTCGCTGGATTCGAACAGGTCGTCCATCGAAGTATACGGCTTTCCCAACAGCCGCACCGTTTCCGCGGACGGATGCTTTTCCGTCTGCAAAAAGAGCGAAGGTGCGTTTAAAATCGCTTCACGTGCTTCCATTGTGAGAAGATTCGGTGCGCGCAGGATAACAATCTGAATCACGGTTTACTGGCTTCCCTTTCTAATCTGCAGTGTGCTTGACAGGCCGTTTTCCGTATTGCAGCCGATAGAGAATCGAACCGCCCGGAATCAGCGAAAGGTCTTTTTTCGAGAACATACGCATCCAGAGCGTCAGCGCCAAATACAGCACGAACCCAACGAGGATTGCACCGAGCGTGGCGACCGCGTTGGATGAAAGCTTTTCCATTATAAAGCTATAGGAGAAATATGCAGCCGCGCCCATCGTCAGCGCGGAGACGACCGGCTTGATAAACGTATTCATGACGTTGAGTTTGAGCCGTGTATAGCGGATCAGGTAAATCGCGTCCAGAATTCCGGCGACCATATAGCAGGCTGTCGTCGAAATGGCCGCGCCCTGGATTTCGATGGAAGGCACACGCATGAGCGTAAGCATAAGCACAACTTTTACAACACCGCCGATAAAAAGATTGATCACCGGGATGTGCTGTTTGCCCGCGCCCTGCAGGATGCCCGTAAGCGTCTGCACCAGCGAAAGGAAAATCACGCCGATTGCGGATGTTCGCATCAGCGCGCTCGCGATGGCGAGGCGTTCCGCGTCTATGTCGTAGAGGAAGTCGATGACCGGCGAAGAAAGCGCAAACAATCCAACCGCGCAGGGAATGCCGATGAACATGGCGAGTTTGATCCCCATTGCGGACACAGTCAATATCGTTTTGTGGTCTTTTGCCGTGCGCGCGGCGGAAACTGCCGGAACGAGGCTCATCGCAAGCGCGATGGTCAGTACGGCCGGCATGTTGATGATGTTTGTAACGTTGCTGCGCAGCGCAACAAAGCGCATGGATGCCGCCGCTTCGGAAAAGCCGATGTCGATGAGCGTGCTTTTAATCAGCGTTGCATCTACAATCCCCATAATCGGCATGATCGCAGCGCCGATGGTCACCGGCACGGCGATGACGAGCAGGTTTCGGATAATATGTTTTCCGCCGGGTTCGCCTGTCCAAACGTCCGTGTCCGCCGTAAGCGTCTTTTTGCGGAACAGATAGAAAAATCCGATGACGAACAACGCCAGTAATTCTGAAATCGTAACGCCTGCAATTGCGCCCATCGCGCCGTATTCAAGACCGCGCGGCATCCATTTTGCCGCAAGATAGAGACCTATGCCAAGCTTGCCTGCCTGCTCCATGAGCTGGCTCATCGCCGTGCCGGTCATCTGCTGCAGACCCTGTAAATATCCGCGGTATGCGCACATCAGCGAAACGATCAGAAGTGACGGGGACATCACGCGGAACGAGTGCACCGCGGCTTCGCCGACCGTCGTTCTTGCGAGAAACTCTGCGCCGAAATACATCAGTGCGGCGGTCACAAGGCCAATTCCGAGCAGCAGCACCTGTGACTTTCGGAAGACCCGTTTTGCGCCCTCCCGGTCGCCAAGAGCCGTGCGCTCGGCAACCATCCGCGAAATCGCGGTCGGCAGACCCGCCGTGCTGATGACGAGCAGCGTGGAATAGTATGGATAGACCGCCTCGTAATACTGCATGCCGTCGCCAAGCATATTGTAAAGCGGAATTCTGAAAAAGGCGCCGATGACCTTGCAGATCAGTCCGGCGGCGCCCAGGATTACCGCACCTTTGACGAACGACTTTTTATTGCTTGTGGCCATGCATTTCCCTCTCTGCCCCAGCCCGGATAAAAATGATTCGGGCAGGCGCGTTGATTGAAGCCGCGTAAAAAAAGAAAAACTACGCAGTCGGTATTATAACATCTTTTTTGTCCGCGCGCCATCCCTTCCCGATCCGCCGGCAAAGGCGTTCTCGACAAACAAAACGCGTATTGTTATAATTATTTTATCTAAATATGGAGGTAAAAGCGATGGGTTTAATCAGCGCGGCCAGCGGGGCGATAGGCGGCGTATTGGCCGACCAATGGAAAGAGTACTTTTACTGTGAAGCGCTCGGAACGGATATCCTGGTCAGCAAAGGTCAGAAGCGCGTGAATGCGAAACGCAGTTCCAACACGAAAGCTTCCGACAATATCATCTCAAACGGCTCGATCGTCAGCGTCAACGAAGGTCAGTTCATGATGATCGTTGAACAAGGCAGAATTGTTGAGTTTTCCGATCAGCCGGGCGAGTTTGTGTATGACACGTCCACCGAACCTTCGCTGTTTTATGGTGATTTCGGCAAAGGGTTGCTCGATTCACTGCATTTGATCGCCAAGCGTTTCGGTTTTGGCGGCGACACCGCCAAGGACCAGCGTGTATACTATTTCAACAAAAAAGAAATTATCGGAAACAAATACGGCACGGCAAATCCCGTCCCGTTCCGCGTGGTCGACCGCAATATCGGGCTTGATATCGATATTGCAATCCGTTGCTTCGGCGAATATTCCTATAAGTTCGTCGATCCGCTGCTGTTTTACGCAAACGTCTGCGGCAACGTGGAGAGCGTCTACCGCAGGGACGAAATCGACTCCCAGCTCAGAAGCGAGCTCATGACGGCGCTTCAGCCGGCGTTTGCCAAAATCAGCGAAATGGGTATCCGCTATAGTTCCCTGCCCGGACACACGCAGGAGATTGCGGACGCGCTCAACGAGGTGCTTTCGGAGAAATGGGGTGAACTGCGCGGCATCGCCGTCGCGTCTTTTGGCGTAAGCTCCGTTTCCGCTTCCGACGAGGACGAGGAGCTCATCAAGCAGCTCCAGCAGGCCGCCGCGCTGAAGGACCCGACCATGGCGGCAGCGGTGCTCGCCAACGCGCAGGCGCAGGCCATGCAGGATGCGGCGAAGAACGAAGGCGCAGGCGCGTTCGTCGCGTTCGCCGGCATGAACGCCGCGGCCAACGCAGGCGGAACGAGCGCTCAGTCCCTCTATGGAATGGGCCAGCAGGCAGGCACTCCGCAGGGTTGGGTCTGTCCCAAATGCGGTCATCCCGGCAATACCGGCAAGTTTTGCTCCAACTGCGGCGAACCCAAACCCGCCGAAGGCGGCTGGACCTGCCCGAAATGCTCTCAGGCGGGCAACACCGGCAAATTCTGCTCCAACTGCGGCACGGCCAAGCCGGAAGGTTTCAAGTGCCCGAAATGCGGCTATACGCCCGCCGACGGGCAAAAGCCGAAGTTCTGCCCGGAATGCGGCACAAAATTTGAAGACTAACAATGCATGGAAAGAAAAAGAATCGCCCCGTAAAGGGCGATTCTTTTTCTATTCGGTTTAGCGCGATTAACACATCTATATAATCCAGCCTGTTTCGATGTGCGTCCGTTCGAAACAGGCCGCCAGTTCTGCCTTTTCTCTGCGTGGCTTCGAGTCCTGCCCGAATGACTGCAATCAAAAAAACCACCCGCTACAGGGTGGTCTTTTGATTGGCAGGGGCAGAAGGACTCGAACCCTCAAGAACGGTTTTGGAGACCGCTATGTTACCATTACATCATGCCCCTAGGAACATTGCGTAACGCTTAAAAAAGCCCACGAACTGTATTTTAATGGAAGTCCTTATAAAAAGCAAGTAATTTTTCACAAGTGTAAAAGGCTGACCACGATCGAAATGTATTCCCCGGCCGTCTTGACGTGTCCCCCCGTTTCCATATACAATTCGAATATCGCATAATTGGGGGGATATCAGCGATGCCTGTCGTTTCTGACGCGTCATTTGGCGGGCGCAACCATTTCATCGATTTTCTCCGCGGACTCGCCGCCATCAATATTGTTTTGATTCATACTGCATTCTGGTCGGGCATGGACTACGTGCCCGTTTGGTTTGAGAATACCACACTTATATTGGACGTGCCGATGTTTTTCTTTATCGCCGGATGGGCGTTTTCATACTCCGGCTCCTTCGAGAAATCGCTGGCGGGTATATTTCGGACGCACTTGAAATATACGATCTTCCTCATCCTGTATACCATAGCTGTTTTCATATGGCATCGCGTTGAATTTTCTGTCGCCGGGGCGGTCGATTCATTCTTTTTTGTTTTCCCGGCGGATGATCTGCTCTTTCCGGTCGTTCGAGGCTCAATCTGGTTTTTACCGGTTTTTTACGGGGTCAGCATCGTATCATCCGGCGCGATTGTTCTGGTCAGCCGCCTTTCATCGGGTCAGAAAACGGCTTCCCGGATTCTCCGTATGGCCACTGTGGCAATATTGTTCCTATTTGCGTATCTTTCACTAGGGCATCAGCTTACTATGATGAACCGAACGTTGCTCTTCTACACATTCTTCTTCTTGCTCGGATATTTAGGAAGAGACGTTGTTATTCAGAAGTCTTGGCATCTTGCTGCAGCCCTTTTTGTCCTTTTTTTAGGAATCGGGGTATTCCTTGTCTACGGCGGTAAGCTGCCGGACCTGCAGCAAAGCAAATTCCCTCCGAATCTGCTCTATCTCTTCGTTTCATTGATCGGAGTAGTGGTTGTTTTGCGCGTCAAGCAATTTGCCTGCGTCTCTGAAAAGAACATCGTTACCTGGATTGGAAAAAATGCAATCTATTTTTATCTGGCACAGGGCGTTTCGTCGAGCATGCTATTTTGGTTGACGCCGCTTTTCCCGACGATCCCCTGGTACTTTTTACTTTTGCTTTGCTTCGTGGTCAATTTAGCCGGTACGTTCGTTATAGCACTCTTACTAAAATTCCTGTGCGATCCTGCAGACCGACTGTTCATGCGGCTGACCGCGAGGCGTGCTGAAGCTGATACAACGCAAAAAAACGCCGCCTGAAAGGCGGCGGACGACGCACGATTATCTTCCTTTCTCAAAGCAGGCGCATCTCAAACAAATTGCACAATATAATCGTGCAGGTTCTGATATGCAATCCGGTAGATTTCCGCCTGTGTGAAACCGGCTTTGCTGAGCGCCTCCGTCAGCGCGGGGAAATCCCCGCTGTCATGCAAATCCGTGGGATACCGCTGCATGCCGTCGAAGTCCGAACCGATTGCGCAGCATCCAATCCCGCCGACTTCTACAACGTGCTCGATATGCCGGACGATGTCCGCAATGCCTGCGTGAGAACCCTTGCAAAGCTGCTGATAATAGAAATTCACGCCGATTGTGCCGCCCTGCTGTGCGATGCTTTTTATCAGTCTGTCGTTGAGCGAACGCGGATGATCGAACACGCCCTTTGCATTGGAGTGCGATGCAAAGATGGGGCGCGTCGCACGTTCAAGCACCTGCTCGATGCCGTTGTCGCTGAGATGCGAAACGTCGATCGCCATACCGATGCTGCACATCTCATCGACGATATCCCTGCCGATCGCCGTCAGGCCTTTGTTTCCGCGGCCCATTGCGGCGCCGGCAAGCTCGTTGTTTTCGTTCCAGGTCAGCGTCATGGCGCGCACGCCGAGCCGGTAGAGCGCCCGCAGGACCGCGGCGCTGCCGTCCACAGCTTCCCCGCCTTCCGCCGTCAGGACCGTAGCAATTTTACCCGATTCCGGCGTAAAGTCTTTTGTCAGGCGGACTAGCTCCGGATTGTCTGCCAGCATGGTTTCATACGCGTCCGTCATGGCGGCACACTGGTGCAGCGGCGGGGTCGCCAGAGCCGTATCGGTCCAGCAGGCAAAAAACTGAAGCGCAACGCCGCCGTTGAGCATTTCGTTCAACCGCATCGACTGATCGCGTTTGGGATGCTTCAGATTATAGCCGGACTGCACAGCGCCATACAAAAAATCACAATGTCCGTCCGCAATCGGAAACACAGGACAGCCCCCCCTCAATTCTGACATGCTTGTACGAGAAATCGGCGGCTTACGCCGCCGTGTTTCTTTTTCCAGTAAAGATGGGCATGCGGTAACATGCCCATCCGTGTGATTGCTTATTTTGCGTAATCGACGGTCCGCGTTTCGCGAATGACGCTGACCTTGATCTGGCCGGGATACTCCAACTCCGCTTCAATGCGCTTTGCAATCTCTTTTGCCAGCACGACTGCGTCGCTGTCGTTCACGCGGTCGGGCTTTACGATAATGCGGATTTCACGTCCCGCCTGAATGGCATAGGAGGTATCCACGCCGTCGAACGAGTTGGCGATTTCTTCGAGCTTTTCAAGGCGCTTGATGTAGCTCTCCAGCGTCTCACGCCGCGCGCCGGGCCGGGCAGCGGAAATTGCATCCGCGGCCTGCACGAGGATTGCCTCGACCGTCTGCGGCTCGATATCGCCGTGATGCGCGGCAATTGCATGGATGATCGCATTGTTCTCACGATACTTTTTGGCAAGATCTGCGCCGATTTGCGTATGCGGCCCTTCGACCTCGTGATCGATGGATTTGCCGATATCGTGCAGCAGTCCCGCCCGCTTGGCAAGCGCCACGTTCGCGCCGAGCTCCGCCGCCATGATGCCGGCAAGGTGCGCAACCTCAACGGAATGCTTGAGCACATTCTGACCGTAGCTCGTGCGGTAACGCATCCGTCCGAGATAACGAACCAGTTCGTGATGCAGGCCGTTGACGCCAACTTCGAGCACTGCGGCTTCGCCAGCTTCACGGATGGCTCCGTCGACCTCCTTTTTCGCCTTCTCGACCATTTCCTCAATGCGTGCGGGATGAATGCGCCCGTCGAGAATCAGCTTTTCGAGCGCGATACGCGCAATCTCTCTGCGGACCGGGTCGAAACCGGAAAGGATGACCGCTTCCGGCGTATCGTCGATGATGAGGTCAACGCCCGTTGCCGTCTCCAGCGCACGGATGTTGCGTCCCTCGCGGCCGATGATGCGGCCTTTCATGTCATCGTTGGGAAGCGGCACGACCGATACGGTGGCCTCCGCCACATGGTCCGCCGCGCAGCGCTGAATCGCCAGTGAAATGATGTTGCGCGCGCGTTTGTCCGCCTCTTCTTTTGTTTTGCTTTCGATGTCCCGAATCAGTATTGCAGCATCGTGCCGGGCGTCCCGCTCGACGTTTGCAAGCAGCATTTCCCGCGCAGCGTCCATCGACATGCCGGAAATCTTTTCGAGTTCATGCAGCTGCTGGTCGTGCAGACTGCGCACGGCGGCCTGCGTTTCTTCGACTTCGGCTTCCTTCGCGGCGATTGCAGCTTCACGTTTTTCGAGGGCGTCGGTCTTTTTGTCCAGCACCTCTTCACGCTGGAAAATGCGCCGTTCGTTCCGCTGAATTTCGCCGCGCCGTTCGCGGTTTTCGCGTTCCGCCTCCGAACGGACCTTGAACACTTCTTCTTTGGCTTCGAGGATTTTTTCCTTTTTGATCTCTTCCGCTCTTCGCTGAGCATCGTCATAAAGTTTTTTAACCGCGTCCTCGGCTTTAGCGATTTTTGCTTCCGCCACGTTCCGCCGGTACGCATATCCAATCAGGAATCCGGCGAACAGCGCGAGAACGCCTATCACGGGGTATAACCACCACATAAAATTGCTCCGATCTATAAATAATGTAACCGCACATCTCTGCACGGTCACTTCAATAAAAAATCATTCTCTTTCACAGTTACTAAAAACGATCTATTATGAACACACCATAAGAGTGCAGTATTACTCCAAAAAATTATATATCACGCAACGTGCCGCGTCAAGTAAAACCCAGTGTATCGCGCATCTGCGTCACGCGGCAACAGCAGTGCTTCCCGCTAATTTTCGCTGTTTTCCGTTTCGGCGGCCGGGGTTTCCTCCGCGTCGTCCAAACTGAAAAGTGAAATCTGGTCCGTTTTCGACATGCCTGCAAAGCAGCCGCATTTTTCCATCGCACCGATCACGGCGCTGTTGGCTTTGGTGATTCTGCGGAATTCGTCGATGGTATGGAACACGTGGTCGCCGCGGTTTTCAGCCATCGAAATCGCCGCGTTGTTCCCAACGCTCGGGATTGCGTTGAACGGCGGACGAATCGCGCCGTCCTCGATCAGAAAACGTGTCGCATGGGAGCGGTACAGGTCGACGGGAAGCAGTTCGATGCCGCGCAGGTTCATTTCATAGACGACCTCAAGAATCGTAATAATGTCCTTCGTGCGGTTCTTTTCGGACTCCGTCGCCATTTTTGCGGTGGAACGGTCGAGCTCGTGGATCGTCTCCAGAACGCGCTCTGCGCCGCCGTTCGCAAGTGAAACATCGAAAAGATCGGCGCGTACGGTATAATACACCGCGTAAAACTCAAGCGGGTAGTGCACCTTGTAATACGCCACGCGGAACGACATCATCGTGTACGCAACGGCGTGTCCGCGTGGGAACATGTACTTGATTTTTTTACAGGAGCCGATGTACCAGTCCGGGATGTTGTTTTCAATCAGCTTTCGCTCCATCTCCGGCTTGAGTCCCCTGCCTTTTCGCACGGATTCCATGATTTTGAACGAACTGGAAGCATCCACCCCGTGCATGATGAGGTAGTTCATAATGTCGTCGCGTGTGCAGATGACCTCGGAAAGCGTTGCGGTCTTGCTGGCGACCAGCGGTTCGGCGTTGCCGAGCCAAACGTCCGTGCCGTGCGTCAGTCCCGCAATGCGCACCAGTTCCTCGATTGTGGTCGGCATGGTCGCTTTGAGCACGCCGCGCACGAATCCGGTGCCGAACTCCGGTGTGCCGAGCGTGCCGGTCGTGCAGTTCAGCGCGGAAAGATCGACCTTGAGCGGTTCGCTGGAGGTATAGATGCGCATGGTCTCCGGGTCGTCCAGCGGGATGGTCACCGGGTCTACCCCCGTCAGGTCCTGCAGCATGCGCAGCGCGGTCGGGTCGTCGTGCCCCAGAATGTCCAGCTTCACGAGCCGGTCGTCCATCGCATGGAAATCGAAATGCGTTGTAATCGTGTTTTTGCTGGATTTATCCGCCGGATATTGGATCGGCGTGTAGTCGAGGATGTCGTCCTCCTTCGGCACGATGACGATGCCGCCCGGGTGCTGGCCGGTCGTCACCTTCACGTCCTGGCAGCCAATCGCGATCCGTTCGCGTTCCGCTTTCTTGAGCACTTTGCCCGTTTTTTCTTCATAAACGCGCACATATTCAAACGCCGTTCGCACCGCAACGCCGGAAATCGTGCCCGCACGGAACGCATGCCCGCGGCCGAACATTTCCTCGACGTACTTATGCGCGACAGGCTGATATTCACCCGAGAAGTTCAGATCGATATCCGGCGTCTTGTCGCCGTCAAAACCGAGGAACACCTCGAAGGGGATGTCGAACCCCATCTTTACGTATTCTGTGCCGCAGACCGGGCATTGCTTTGCGGGCATGTCGATGCCGCAGGCATATTTCGTGCGGTCCACATCGAAATCGCTGTGTTTGCATTTCGGGCAGACATAGTGCGGCTGGAGCGGGTTGACTTCCGTGATGCCGGCCATGGTCGCCACAAACGATGACCCAACCGAACCCCGCGATCCGACCAGGTATCCGTCCGAATTGGACTTATGCACGAGCCGCTGCGCCATCAGATACAGCGAAGCAAACCCGTTGCCGATGATCGACTTGAGTTCGCGGTCGAGCCGTGCCTGCACGACTTCCGGCAGCGGTTCTCCATAAATTTCGTGCGCTTTATTCAGCGCCATGTCTTCCAGAATTTTGCTTGCATTTTCAATGGTCGGCGCATGCGTCCCGTCCGGGAACGGCTTGAGCAGTTCACAGCGATCGGCAATTTTATTCGGCACGTCGACGACAACGCGTTTCGCCGTTTCCTCGCCAAGGTACGAAAACTCCTCCAGCATCTCCTCCGTCGTCTTAAAATACAGCGGCGGCTGGAGTGCTGCGTCGTCAAAGCCGTTTTTCGTGAGGATGACTTCCCGGTAGATCGCGTCTTCCGGATTCAAAAAGTGCACGTCGCCGGTCGCCGCAACGGGGATTTCGAGTTTATCGCCGAGCGCAACGATTTCCCGGTTGATCTCGGTCACGCGCTCATCGCTCGCTTTCCCTTCGCGCACAAGGTACGCATTGTTGCAGCGGGGCTGGATTTCCAGAAAATCGTAAAACCGGGCGATGTACTCAATTTTTCCCTCGTCCGCGCCGTTAAGGACCGCCTGGTAGAGTTCGCCTTCCGCGCATGCAGAGCCGAGAATCAGCCCTTCGCGGTAAATTGAAAGAAGGCTGAACGGAATCACCGGGTGATAATAAAAGTGGTCGAGGTGCGCATAACTGACGATCCGATACAGGTTTTTCATGCCCGCCTGCGTCTTTGCGAGGATGATGATATGGTGCGTTTGCGCGCGCTTTTTCGCTCCTTTCGGGCGCGTTTCGTCCGAACGCACCGGCAGCGTTTGCAGACCCAATTCCCGGAGCATATCAAGAAGCTTTAAAAAGATTCCGCCGGTCGCTTCCGCGTCGTCGCAGGCACGGTGATGATCCTCGAGCACCACGCCGAGCGCTTCGCAAACGGTGTCGAGTTTATGGTTTTCCAGCCCGTGCATCAGATACCGCGAGAGCATCAGCGTGTCCGCGTATTTCTGGTCGAACGCGAGCCCGAAGCGCGCACCGTGATGCCGCAGAAAGCCCATGTCGAATTCCGCGTTATGCGCAACGAGGCAGCAGTCTTTGGAGAACTCGTAAAAATTGCCGAGCACTTCCCGGGAAGTCGGCGCGCCGGAAAGCATCGTGGTTGTAATCCCCGTCAGCTTGACGATATTCGGCGGCACGATTCCGCCGTCGTTGACGAAGGTTTGAAACCGTCCGACGATTTCCCCGTCTTTAATTTTGACCGCGCCGATTTCGATAATTTCGCACTGCTCCGGCTTCAGGCCGGTCGTTTCGAGATCGAATACGACGAACGTTTGATTTAAACCAATCAGTTCGGATTCGCGGTGCAGATAGCCCTCCACACCGAAAAGCGGCTTGATCCCGGCCTTTTTTGCGGCCTTTGCCGCTGCAGGAAACGCCTGCACAACGCCGTGGTCGGTCACTGCAAGCGCTTTATGGCCAAACCGTTTTGCCGTTTCAAACGCCTGCGCAACGTCCGTGAGCCCGTCCTGCATGGACATGCGCGTATGCAGATGCAGTTCCACGCGTTTGAGTTCACTGTTATCCTGCCGCCCTTCGTTCGGAAGCAGACAGACGTCGTTTGCATAAAACATCAACTCACCCGTGATCTTGGAAGCGCGGCAAACGCCCTGGACGATGAGGTGGTCGCCGTTTTTGCAGGCTTTTTCAAATTCGCCGCCCATCTTCGCGCGCTGAGCTTCCGTGTCGAAGAGAAGCGAGCAGTAGATGGTGTCCGTCCCGTCCGAAACGGACACGTCCAGCGGGAAGCACTCCGCGCCGCGTTTTCTCTTGTTTTTAAACGAATTCCGCTCGTTTGTTGCAACGACTACGCCTTCGATGATGTATTTGTTTTTGCTTTCGCTCAGATCGCAGATGCGCTTGCGCGCCGGGTTGGCGATGTATGCGCCGTAGAGCGCGCGCTTGCCCTTTACGGCCGCCGGTTTTGTCTTTGCCGCGGCACCGGACGCTGCACGCTCCGCGGCTTGTACCGGCGCCGGCGGAGCTGTCGCCGGCGCGGCATCCTGCCCGCAAGGCTCCTCGGCAATCCACACAACCTTCACGCGCACGTTGCCGAACTTTTCTTCCAGTGCGGAAACCAGTTCCTGCGTTTTGGGAAGCGACGGTTCGCGTCTGCAGCGAAAAAAGACCGTCAGCAGATTTTGCTCACGGTTCAGAGCGCCATGATCGAGCTGAATATCTTCTTCGTCAATGCCGACGCTTTTCAGCGTCGCCGCAAGTTCCTCCTGCAATGCCCCCCGCTTCCCCTTTCAAGTGTTCCCTTTTATGCCAAGCAAGCACGCGCTAAACCTTTGCAGATGCGTTTTGCTCTTCAAGCATCTTTGTTGCGCGCGCAATCAGCTCTTCAACGACCTCTTCCGCCGTTCCGTGCGACACCTGTTCTCCTTTCAGGAAAAGCACGCCGTTTCCGTTGCCGAACGCAATGCCGATGTCCGCGTCGCTCGCCTCGCCGGGTCCGTTGACGGCGCAGCCCATGACGGCGACTTTTAAATACCCCGCATTATGCGGCAGACGCGCGTTGACAATGTCCACCATGCGCATCAAATCAACGCGCGTGCGCCCGCATGTCGGGCAGCTGACCAGCTCGATATCGTCCCTGCGCAAGCCCGCGGCACGGAGGATACGAAGTCCAGCTGTGACCTCCTTGACCGGGTCGTCCGTCAGCGAAACGCGGATCGTATCGCCAATGCCGTCCAGCAGCAGTGCGCCGATTCCGACGGCGGATTTCACAACGCCGCTTTCCGCGTCGCCTGTCTCCGTAACCCCGATATGGAGCGGATAATCGACCATGCGCGAAATTGCGCGGCAGGCGTCTACCGTGCCGCGCACGCTGGATGCTTTAAGCGAGAGCACTATATCGTAAAATCCTTCGTTTTCGAGAATCTTAACGTGCTTGAGTGCGCTTTCAAGCATCGCGGAGACCGTGTCGCCCGCGTGCTTCTTTTTCAGTTCCGGTTCCAGCGACCCGGCGTTCACGCCGATGCGGATCGGCACGCCGTGCGCTTTTGCGCACTGCACAAGCGAACGCACGCGGCTCTCCGAGCCGATGTTGCCCGGATTGAAGCGCAGTTTGTCCGCGCCGTTTTCAATGGCCGCAATCGCCAGCCTGTAGTCGAAATGCACGTCCGCAACCAGCGGGATTGAAATCTTTGCCTTGATCTCCGGCAGCGCTTTTGCGCAGGCCATGCTGTAGACCGAACTGCGGACAATTTCGCAGCCGGCGGCCGTCAGTTTATCAATCTGCGCCGCCGTCGCTTCCGCGTCCGCCGTGTCGGTGTTCGTCATGGACTGCACCGTTACCGGCGCGCCGCCGCCGATTTTTACACCGCCGACGGCGACTTGTTTTGTATGTTCCGACAATCCCTGTTAACCTCCGATGATATTGGGTAAATTCAAAATGTCGTTATAGGTTAGAAAAATCATTAGCCCAAAGAGAAGAATCAGCCCGACGAAATGGACCATGCCTTCCTTCTCCGGCGCAATAGCTTTCCCGCGAATAACCTCGATCACCATGAACACGAGCCGTCCGCCGTCCAGCGCGGGAATCGGCAGCAGGTTCATGATTCCCAAACTCGCGCTGATGAGCACGACCAGCCGCATAACGGATTCACCGTTGGTGCGCACCGCTTCGCTGATATACGCGATAATGCCGGCCGGCCCGGAAACGTCCGTGCTCTCAACCTCTCCGCGCACAAGCTGCCCCAGGAATTTAAACGTTTCCGTCAGGGTGCTGGTGATATACGCACCCGAACGGCCGATTGTTTCACCGAATCCAAAGTACATGCGCGCGGTTGCGATGCCGATTCCAATTACGCTTTTCCCCGTATCGGCGTCATACGCGCCACTCACCTGAAGAAGCACCGGCTCGCCGTCGCGATCGACCGTCATTGTAAATCCGTCCGGGTCGGCGGACTGGATCAGCTCGGCGGCCTGGTTGAAATACATAACTTTTTTCCCGTCGATCTTGGTGATTACATCGCCAATCTCAACGCCTGCCGTATAGGCGGGCGAATCCGCTTCCACCTGATAGACAGCGGGCATAAAATCTCCAAACGCAGCAAGCGTGACGATTGCCGCCAGAAACGCAAACAGCAGGTTCATCACAGGGCCGGCAACGACAACGACGATTCGTTTCCAAACCTTCTGCATGTTGAACGAACGCGCGTCGTTCGGCATGTTTTCGTCCTCGCCGAGGAAGCGGCACATGCCGCCGATGGGCAGCAAGCGGATTGAATACTGAATTCCATTTTTTGTTTTTTTGAACAATACCGGACCCATGCCAATGGCGAATTCGACAATGCCGAATCCGAGCAGGCGGCCCGCGGTATAATGGCCGAGCTCATGAATCATAACCAGCAGCGAAAGCACCAGCAGCGCTGCAATAACCGATAAAACCGTCGACAATCGGATTCCTACCTTTCCAGCGCGATTCGTTCAATCCGTTCCCGTGCAACTTCGCGTGCGCGGCGGTCGGCTTCGACAATCTCTTCCAGAGAAGCAACTTCCATTGGATCGTGCCGTTTTAAAGTATAGTCCACGACCCGCTCGATGTCCATAAACCCGATGCTTCCGTCGCAAAATGCTTCCACAGCCGCCTCATTTGCGCCATTATACGCAATCGGGTACGACAACCCGTTTTGCAGGGTTTCGTACGCGAGGCGAAGCGCGCCGAAACGGGCCAAATCCGGTTTGTGGAACGTCAGAGGCTGCTGCGTTTCAAGGAGCAGCGGCGAGCAGACCGAAGGCTTCCGCTCCGGATACGTGATGGCATACTGAATCGGCAGACGCATGTCCGGCAGGCTCATGTTCGCCATGCACGTGCCGTCCCGGTACGCAACCATGGAGTGCACGATGGACTGCGGATGAATCAGCACCTCGATCTGTCCGGCGGAAAAGTCGAACAAATAGGCCGCCTCGATGATTTCCAATCCCTTATTGAACAGCGTCGCCGAGTCTATGGAGATCTTTCTGCCCATATTCCAGGTCGGGTGCGCAAGCGCCTGCTCCGGCGTAACGGTTTCGAGATGTTCGGGCTCCATGCGCCAGAACGGGCCGCCGGAAGCGGTCAGAATCAGCCGATCGACCTCGCCGCGTCTGCCGTTTTGCAGGCACTGGAAGATTGCCGACTGCTCGCTGTCCACCGGCAAAATTTCCCCGCCGCCGTCTTTGAGCACGCGGTCGATCAGCGGTTTTCCGCAGACGATGCTCTCCTTGTTTGCAAGCGCGACACGCTTGCCTGCAAGCAGGGATTTAATCAGCGGCGGCAGCGCGGCAAACCCGCTTACGCCGTTGACGACAACGTCCGCTTCCACCCTGCCGGCCAAAATGGACGTTGCGTTTTCGCCGAATATCGCTTCGGTCCCGGGCGGCAGCAATTTTGAATCGAACGGAGTTTCGCAGGCAACCACCGCCGGACGGCAGGCGTTTGCCTGTTCTATGAGCGCACGAACACTGCTGTGTGCGGATATGCCGAAAAGCATCATTTCGTCCGGATGGGAGGAAACGACGTCGAGAGACTGTTTTCCAATGGAGCCGGTGCTGCCAAGAACGGTAATCTGCTTTTTCATACCGACGCCTCCCTCAAAGCGTGCCGAGCGTCCGCAGGATTACGAACACGCAGAGCACCAGCGGTGTGCAGAACATAATGCTGTCGATGCGGTCGATGATGCCGCCGTGTCCCGGAAAAATGCTGGAAAAATCCTTGACGCCGGCCCAGCGCTTCAGCGTGGAAGCAAACAGGTCTCCAAACTGGGAAAGGACGCCGCATCCGAGCCCCAGCGGGAGCAGGACCGACAGCTGCACAGTTCCGCCCCAGAGCCGCTGCAGATAAAACACGCCGAACCCGAACGCAATGCCGCCAAGCAGTGCAAACGCCGCGCCTTCCACGGTTTTTTTCGGACTTATGGTCGGGCAGAGCTTGTGTTTTCCCAAAAGCGTACCGCCGAAATAGGCGAACGTGTCCGAACACTCCGGCGCGGCATACGCCATGCAGGCGGCAACCAGCGCAGTCGGCCGGTCGAAGCTGAAATAAACCAACAGCATGCACATCAGAAACAGCGTCGGATAATTCATAATGAACAGAGACGGAATGATGTCGTTTGTGGAATGCACCTTTGTAAAAAGCGAATAAATCATCGTCGCCATGACCGTCGCCATATAGAAAATGATCATGGACAGCAGACCGAAATAGAAATACACGAAACTGTAGCCGACCGCAAACACATACGCCGGAATCACGATCGGATTGTAGCCTTTCTTCCGGAAGGTCAGTCCCATTTCGTAGATAGCGGCGATTGAAAACAGGGAAAGGACGCTCAGCAGGATAAATCCGCCAAAATAGAGCACGGAAATCAGCAGCAGCACAAGCAGCGAACCGACAATCACCCTTGTTTTCATGCCTCATCCCCCAGTCCGCCAAACCGTCTGGAACGCTTTGCATACGTGCGCAGTGCTTCAAGATAGCATTCGTCCGAAAAATCCGGCCAGTATTCCTCGGGAAACATAAATTCCGCATAGGAAAGCTGATACAGCAAGAAATTAGAAATCCGCTGTTCGCCGCTGGTGCGGATCAGCAGGTCGGGATCGGGCAGTCCTTTCGTGTCGAGAAACGATTCAAAAAGTTCCTGCGAAATCTCCTCTGTTCCGCTCGCACGCGCGGCTTTTGCCGCCTCGTTGCAGGCATGCAGGATTTCCGCGCGGCTTCCGTAGTTGAGCGCGATATTCAGTTTCAGCCCGTCGTTGCCTTTGGTGCGCTCCATCGCGCGGATCACCGATGCCCGCGCCGATGGCGGCAGGCGCATATAGTCTCCGATAATCCGGATTTGAACGTGATTTTCGTGCAGTTCGTCGATTTCTTTCATAAAATACTCGACGATGAGACTCATCAGCGTGCCGACTTCGTCGGAAGGACGCTTCCAGTTTTCCGTCGAAAACGCATAGAGCGTAAGCGCTTCGATTCCAAGATCGGATGAAAGCCGGATAATGCCGCGCAGGCGGTCCACGCCGGCACGGTGGCCTGCGCTCCTGGGCAGCTTGCGGCTTTTTGCCCAGCGTCCGTTGCCATCCATGATGACTGCAACGTGACGCGGCAGCGCTTCACTCGTCAATCCGAGAGAGCGTATTTTTTCTTCGCTGAATGTCTTCATCTTCCTCTTTCACAAACCAAGGTGCAGAGCAAAAATGCACCCTGCACCTCAAGCGTTCGCCTCACCAGGCTGGGTTTTAAAAACTGCGTAGAACAACGTTACGTTCCGGCCGTGCGAGTACTGTCGAATGACGCGCGCTTCACACCCGCCCTCAACGCCCTTTCGCGAACGGACTTCCGCCGTTGCCACGGCAAAGCCTTCTTTCGCGAGCACGGCGACCGCATCCTGAAGCGGAAAGCCCAGCACGTCCGTCAAACCGCAAGAATCTCCTTTTCCTTTGCGGAAAGGATCGATTCGATCTCCTTGATTACCTCGTCCGTGAGCTTCTGCGTTTTGTCTTCCAGATCCTTCTGGTCGTCTTCGGTGAGCAGATTGTCCTTGCGGTCTTTTTTGATCTGCTCAATCGTGTCGCGGCGGATTGAACGGATGGCAACCTTGCTCTCTTCGCCCTTCTTATGCACAACTTTGACCAGTTCTTTCCTGCGTTCCTCAGTCAGTTCCGGGAACATCAGCCGGATGACTTTTCCATCGTTCGCAGGATTGATGCCGAGGTCGGATTTTTGGATCGCTTTCTCGATCGCCGAAATCGCTTTGGGGTCCCAGACGGAGATAATCATCATCCTTGGCTCCGGCGTGGAGATGTTGCCCAGTTGCTGGATGGGCGTCGGCGTGCCGTAATAATCGACCATAATCCGCTCAAGAAGCTGCGGATTCGCGCGCCCCGCGCGCAGTCCGCCGAGCTCCGATTTGAGCACGGCAATGGTCTTATTCATGCGTTCTCTTGCTGTTTTAATCACAATTGCTTCTGCCATGTTCCAATCCTCCTGTCGCTTCATTTTACTATAGGTGAACCTTTTGATTCAAGAGAGAAGTTTGTCCCCGTCCGCGCAGCCACATGATTGAAGTTCGGTTCCGCCGGACAAAACGGCGCGTTCCGCCCTAAAGAAAAAATGCCGAGCGCATCGGATCGTCCGGCATTTTACCGTTTTTACGCTCAGTTTTCGCCGGTGATATGCGTGCCGACAGAATCGTCCGAAAAAACCTGTTCGATTTGCGCAAGTGCAAATACGCGGATCGGAATGCTTTGTTCCTTGCAGAGCGTGATGGCGGTCAGATCGGTCGCATGCAGGTTTTCCGCGACAACGCGGTCGTAGCTGATGCGGCTGTACTTAACGGCGGACGGGTCCGTTTTCGGGTCCGCCGAATACACCGCATCGACGTTTTTTGCCAGAAGCAACGCATCCGCGCCGATTTCAGCGGCGCGAAGCGCCGCCGCCGTATCGGTCGAGAAAAACGGGCAGCCGCTTCCGCAGGCAAACACGACGACGCGTCCGTTTTCGAGCGCCTCCTTTGCTTTGCGCGAGGAAAACGAGTCGCAGAAACGCTCCATATCGACCGCCGAGAGCACCGTGCAGGGCACGCCGATCTGCTCGAGCGCGTCCTGCAGCGCAAGCGCGTTGATTGCCGTAGACAGCATACCCATGTGGTCTGCGCGGTTGCGCTCCATCCCTTCTGCGCTTCGCCCGCGCATGATGTTTCCGCCGCCGACGACAACGCCGATCTGCACGCCTTTTTGCCAAATCGCTTTGAGCATATTTGCCGTTTTAAGGACGGTTTCCCGGCAGATGACGGATTTCTCCGAGGAGAGCGCTTCCCCGCTGACTTTAATCAGAACTCTTTGATACATGCTTACCACGCCTTTCGGGTTCTTGGTATTTTTGCATATGCATATGGAAAAGGAACACGCAAGCGTGTTCCTTTACGATGGTTTACGCTTTGGTCTGGCTCATGACCTCTTCGGCAAAATTGCACTCGCGTTTTTGCAGGCCTTCGCCCATTTCATAACGGACAAAGCGTTTGATGGCGACCTTCGCGCCGAGGTCCTTGCCGGTGTTTTCCAGCAGCTTTTTGATCGTAAGCGTCGAATCCTTCACGAACACCTGCTCGATCAGGCAGATTTCCTTATAGAACTTCTCGATGCGGCCCGTGAGCATCTTTTCGATGATCGCCGCGGGCTTCGGCTTTTCTTCGTTGAGCGCCATGGCGCGGTTGATTTCCTTCTCGTGCTCGACTTCTTCGGCGGGCACTTCTTCACGGGTGAGGTAAAGCGGCTTCGCCGCGGCAATCTGCATTGCGATGTCGTGCGCGACCTTTTCGAGTTCCTCGCTGTCCTTGAGGCTCTCGGGCGCGTCCATCTCGATGAGCACGCCGATCTTGCCGCCGAGGTGGATGTAACTGTCGACAATCCCCTCGTAACGCGTAAAGCGGCGGATGCTGATCTTTTCGCCGATTTTCGCAACGGTTTCATTCAGAAGGTCCGAAACGGTCAGCCCGGGATTGGAAATGGACTCCTGCTTGAGCAGCGCGTCCACATCCGCGGGATTCTTTTTGCCAACCTGTTCGGCCAGCATGGAAACAAACGCGACAAAGTTATCCGTCTTGGCAACAAAGTCGGTTTCACAGTTGACTTCGATCACAACGCCAACGCCACAGTCCTTGCAGACATAGCTGCCCACGATGCCTTCGGCGGCAATGCGTCCGGCTTTCTTTGCGGCGGCCGCAAGGCCCTTTTCGCGCAGATAGTCTTTCGCTTTTTCAAAATCTCCGTCGCATTCGGTCAGGGCTTTTTTGCAGTCCATCATGCCGGCCTGCGTCATTTCGCGCAGTTTCATAACGTCTTTTGCGGTAAACATACTCTTTTCTCCTTTTCCGGCTTTTTACGCTTCTTCGGCTGCAGCTTCCGTTTCCGCCGCTTCCGCGTCTTCCATCTGCTCGCCCTGTTTGCCTTCCAGCACGGCGTCCGCCATTTTACCCGTGATGAGCTTGACTGCGCGGATTGCGTCGTCGTTGCCCGGAATCGGGTAATCGACTTCGTCCGGATCGCAGTTCGTATCGATGATAGCGATGATCGGGATATGCAGCGTACGCGCTTCGGCGATGGCGATGTGCTCCTTGCGCGGGTCGACAATATAGACGGCCGCGGGCAGCTTCTTCATATCCTTGATGCCGCCGAGGTTCTTTTCCAGCTTCTCTTTCTCGGCAATCAGCTTGATGACCTCTTTTTTGGGAAGCAGGTCGAAATCGCCGCTTTCTTCCATGCGCTCGATCTGGCGCAGGCGCGCGATCCGGCCCTGAATGGTCTTGAAGTTGGTCAGCATGCCGCCGAGCCAGCGATTGTTCACATAGAACATCTCGCAGCGCTTGGCTTCGCTTTCGATGGATTCCTGCGCCTGCTTCTTTGTTCCGACGAACAGAATGCTCTGACCGTTTTCGGACAGAGAGCGCACGAAATTATAAGCTTCTTCGATTTTCTTTACGGTTTTCTGAAGATCGATGATGTAGATGCCGTTGCGCTCCGTAAAGATGTATTCTTTCATCTTCGGGTTCCAGCGGCGGGTCTGATGGCCGAAATGTACACCGGCCTCCAACAGTTGTTTCATGGAAATCACGGACATGGATAATAAACCTCCTCGTTTTTTTCGTCCCGGTGTTTCCGCTCTTCAGGGAACCCTTGCAAAAGGAAGGGCACGAGCCTGAAAATCCGCACCGGTGCGTGATACCTCGCGTATTATAGCACAGGCGTTTTTGTCTGCGCAATAGAAATCTGTTTCTTTTAAGGCGTTTTTCGTCGTTTTTGGAACGATTCCGGCCGGAATGCTACTCTTCGTCGTCCGCTTCCAGCATCTCGTCGAAAAGTTCGGTAAATTCCTTGAAGACCTCGTCCAGCAGGATCGGGTTTTCGATGGACACATATTTTTCCCCGCCCGCTTCCTTTACGACCTCAAGCAGGACGACCTCGTCGTCGCCGACGCCTTCCACCTCGTCTACAGGCAGCAGCGCGGCATAGCGCTTGCCCTCGTAGTCGAACGTCATCACGAGATCGAAGCGCACTGTGTTTCCGCTCTCGTCGATGAGCTCTACAATATCGCCCTGTTCTTCCATAACCGTACCTTCAACCTTTCGACTTAATAATTCGTTCAGACGGCTCCGTTGGCGTCCAGATAACTCTGCAAAATCAGCACCGCCGCGATCTTGTCGATCACCTGCTTGCGCTTTTTGCGGCTCACGTCCGCTTCCAGCAGTGCGCGGCGCGCGCCTGCGGTCGTCAGCCGTTCGTCCCAGAAAGCGGACTCGCCGTCCCAGCGATCGGTCACGGCGGCGGCAAACGCACGCGTATAATCCGCCTGCATACCGTAGCTGCCGTCCATATTGCGCGGCATCCCGAAAAGCAGTTTCACCGGCCGGTAGCCTTCCGCCACGGCCAGGATATGCGAAACATCGGTCTGCAGATCGCCGGAACGCGTATATGTTTCGATCCCCTGCGCGGTAATGCCAAGCGGATCGCTGACTGCAAGCCCGATTCTTCTTTCGCCGACGTCGAGCGCGAGAATTCTCTGCACGGGCGTTATTTCCCTTCTACGTAAGTGCGGACGAGCTCTTCGAGCAACTCGTCGCGCTCGATACGGGAAATCAGGTAACGCGCGTTGTTGTAGCTTGTTATATACGTAGGATCGCCGGAAAGGAGATAGCCCACGATCTGGTTGACCGGATCATACCCTTTTTCACGCATCGCGTCATATACGCTCAGGAGGGTCTCCTTTGCGCTGCGCTTGTCG
>Ga0209607_1001004_pt1 | contig 23853 bp, 17 predicted proteins | sample AD_UKC117_MetaG_FD_184413 | JGI IMG/M metagenome (GOLD analysis project Ga0209607, IMG submission 184413) | Active sludge microbial communities of municipal wastewater-treating anaerobic digesters from Hong Kong - AD_UKC117_MetaG (SPAdes)... | ecosystem: Engineered > Bioreactor > Anaerobic >... | reverse complement strand
AAACTTCACAACCGACACCCGTTGAATTTAAACAAAGATATGACCGGTATTTTGAAGAAGGTTATGCCGGGGTTATGGTCATCACTTTATCCAGTTCCCTATCGGGAACATATAACAGCGCCATCATTGCGGCGAAAGAATATGGCGAACGCATACAGGTTATTGATTCAAAAACGGCTTCAAGCGCCATTGCTTTGATGGTTTACAGGGCCAGTGAGCTTTTGGCCGAAGGAATGGATGTTTTAAAAGCCAAAGATGAACTCATGAAAGAGATTGAAAATAAACGATTTGGAGCTTTCTTCTACGTGTCCAATTTTAACTTTCTTCGAAAAGGTGGCAGGGTGTCCCGTTTTGCCAGTTTTGTGGGAACAATGCTTAACCTCAGAGTCTCCATCTTTATCAACGAAAACGGAGAAATGATTCCCTTTGGAAAATCCAGGGGAACCAAAAAGGCACAGAAGCTTGTGATTAGTAAATCGCATGAATTTTTCCCTCAAGGAACCAAAGTTCGCTTAACAATGGTTCATTCCAGAAATGAAGAAGAATGTGAAAATCTTCTGAAGATGTTAAAAAGCGAATATGAGGTTGTAGAATCGGTTTATACCCCTATGGGCAAGGTGATTTCCTCTCATGTGGGGCCCGGGACAGCCGGTTTTGGAATCGAAAAGCTATCTTGATAGGGCGTGTGTGAATGCCCCAGAGAGGTTATGGAAGAGGAAGAGGCGCATCAAATTTCGGCAGGAGATGGCAAAGTGCCTTCATTCTCCTGATCATCGCAGAATCGCCTACCCATGGTTATGAAATAGCCCAGAAATTAGATGATTTCGGCTGTTTGATTAAAAGTACCGGTCAAATGGGGGGCATGTATCGGTTGTTGAGTGATCTGGAAGAAGAAGGGCTGATTCTTGCCGATTGGGAAACGGATAAGCCGGGCCCCGCCAAAAAGATCTACAAAATTACTAATGCCGGGATCAACCGGCTGTTCGAACTCGAATCCCATTTTACGGACTTGAAAAAAACCATTGAAGACTTTCATAATCGGGTTAGTGAGATCAAGACCTCAGATCACCAATAGCAAATAAACGCTTAAACCGCTAATGAACAACAACGGCAGTATTTTTAAAAACACTTTTGTGAGATCCGATTTGTAATAATTTCCGGTTAAAACGATGCACAGATGTACCGGTGACAGCAACACCCCGGCGACGGCGGCGAAGTACATCATAGCGGGGTTTGCCCCAAGGGTGATTAAAAGGGGTGCCGTTATTCCGACTGCGCTTTGGGTGATTCCCGTCGACATTCCGATCAGAAGCGGCAGAATAATCGTCAACAGGTGAATGTTCAATCCGATTCGGTTGAGTTCAATGGCGATGTCCTGGGTTAGGTTCACTTCAGTTAGATAGTATTTATAAACAAAGAACAAAAAAAGCAGCAGAAATACATCCCATTTTTTTAATGCCCCCAAAAGGCTTTTCATCAAGCAGGTTCTTCTGAACAGAAAATACCCGCCAATATTGATCCCTAGAGCGAGATAACCTTCCATATTGAATACCAAAATCATGATACCGGTTAAAACGACGAAAAAAACAATCCACAACCCCTTGAGTTCCTTTAGGGTGGCTTTTTTCACCTTCGGCATTCTGAATCCGTTGAACAGCAGCCAACCGCTGAGTGTTGCGATGAGAAAAATGGGGATCATACTGATGGAAAAAGGAGCCAATTCGATACCCACCAATGCGGTAAGGATGTAGAAAGCGGGGTAAACAGGCCAAAAGAGTTCTACCACATGGCGGAACCAGTAATTGATCACCATCATATAATCATTGGAAAACCCCTCTTCATCTCCAATCATTTTCACAATCGGGGCGGTAAACATCGCCCCACCAGGCATAGGGAGAAACCCGATCATCATAGGCATGAACGCCATGGAAGTCCTGTCGTCGAAAAGAGCTTTTGAAGAAGCGGCAAATCGTTTGGCATCCCCGGAAAAATCCAGTGCGTTACTGAAAAGGTAGATGAAAAAGACGGTTCCCAGTAATTTATACAAATCCAGATCCTGTAAGGGTATGATAAAGGCGCAAAAAAGTGCATTCAAGTCAAAACGGAATGCAATGATGGTTCCTACAGCCCCAAGAATGGCGAGGATGATGTTTTTAGTAAACTTTTGCATGATGATTAAGACCACAAGCGAACAGATGATCGTTAAAATAGACATAGGAACCTCCGTGTATTATTAGGTTTGCCAACTAATTCTATCACATTTTAAATTCCCATTTCCATTACCGCCGTGATCATTAAGGTTTAATTTGTATGAATAAAGATCAACAATTGAGACAATTAACCGCTTTTTAGAGGTGAAAGTATACGAAGTATGGTAAAATAGCTTGTGACGGAAGAAGAAATACGATGAGAAAGGATTTTGAATGAAAACAAAAACGGCAGATTATTTTGAATTGATCAAACATCTATATGAGGGCTATGCCTTGCATAAAATGATATTCAACGAAGATGGCTCCCCGGTGGATTATGAATTTATCGATGTGAATGACGCATTTCTTGCGATTACCGGGAAAAAAAGAGAAGAAATCGTTGGGAAAAAAGCATCTGAAATTCTGCCTTGGGTGAAAAAGGCAGGAAAAAAGGCGGAAGCTTTTAAAAGATACGGCAAAATCTCCAAAGAAGGCGGAGAAGTGACCATCGATAACAGTTATTTCTCAGCTTATGACAAGTGGATGAACGTTACAGGCTTTTCCACAGGTGATGGCTATTTCATTACCTTAGCCAGAGACCGAACCATTGAAACGACTTTAAAAAACTCCAATCAATACACTGAAGAACGTTATCATACCATTTTAGAGACCGTGCCGGTGGCCATCATCGAAGCCGATGTCACGAGTATTATTCATCAATATCGAATTGAAAAAGAACGTTATGGTTCTTTTGAAGAATATTACATTGCACATCCGAATTTTTATGAGGATGCAAGAAATCGCATGTTAATCAAAGGGGTCAACAACGAAGCGGTCAGGCTTTTCAAGTCTAAAAGCCAAGAAGATCTGATCAAGGAGCTACCGGATCTAACGGTTTCAAAAAGCCGACGGGAATGGCGACGATTCTTTAAAGGGTTATGGGATGAACGGGATGTTATCGAGCTTGAAGTAACATTTAAAGATTGTAATGCAGAAGAAATGATTTTGTTTATCCGGTCAAAAATGCTCTTCTTAAAAGAAGAATATCGATTGTTGGTCAGTATGATGAATGTAACGCATATCAAGCAGATGGAAGTTGAGTGGGAAAAGCAACAGATTGAACTGCAGGCGAACTACGAGCAGTTGGAGGCTTATACCCAGGAGCTGCGTGAAGCTCAAACCGACTTATCACTTGTCAACGTTAAAATTGCCCAGACCAATGAAATCCTCATGAATCGAGAAAAGCAGTTGACGTTAGCCTTGAAAAGTGCCCGAGAAGCGTTGTGGATCTTGGAGGAGAAAAGCGGGCAATTGGAAAATATCGGTCATTGGCAGGAATTTTTAGGTTACGAAAACCATGAAATCGGCTCAGACCTCAATCAGTGGTTGTCATTGGTTCATGAAGAGGATCAGGAAAGACTTAGAATGGTATTACAAACAGCCTTTGAGAAAAAAGAAGGCTTTTTTGAAGTGGAATACAGAATTAAAAAAAAGGATGACAGTTATCTTTGGATTATCTCCAGAGGCGAGGTCCTGTTTAAAGATGATGGTAAAACCAAGATGATATTTGGGACCCATCAGGATATCAGCCGAAGAAAGGAAGCGGAACAGAAGCTTGACTATGTGTCCTCTTTCGACATGCTGACCGGTCTTCCCAATCGGAATTTCCTGATGCGCAAACTTGATGAGGAATTGGAGAGAACCAAGCGAAACAACAACATCATGGCGGTGGTGTCGTTGGATTTGGATGGGTTTAAAAAGATCAACGACTCCATGGGAAACGTCGTTGGCGATCAATTGTTGGCGCTTGTAGCCAGTCGGTTGAGAAGGCACATTCGAAAGCAGGATTTTGTGGCTCGTTATGGAAGCGATGAATTCGTTATGGTCTTCTCCGATTTAAAAGATAAAGAGAACATCACTTCGTTGATCAGAAACTTGTTCAAGCGTTTTGAACAACCATTTATCGTCCCGGATAGTGAGGTATTCATTAACATCAGCATGGGAATTGCCGTTTTTCCGGGTAACGGGGAAAAAGTACAGGATCTGATTCAAAAAGCCGGGTTTGCCTTGATGGGAGCTAAAAGAGGGGGTAAAAACACCTTTAAATTCTACACCTCCAAGATGAATGCCAAGGCGTTGAAACGACTTGAAATGGAAACCAAATTACATAAAGCCATTGAAAGGGAAAACTTTCTTCTTCATTATCAACCTCAATTTGACTTAAATACCAATACTTTGGTCGGAATAGAAGCGTTGATCAGGTGGAATGATCCCGAAAAGGGATTAATCGCCCCATCTGAATTTATACCCATTGCCGAAGAATCCGGTTTGATCCTGCAGTTGGGCACATGGGTGCTGAAACAGGCCTGCCTGCAAATGAAAAAATGGAAAGACCTCGGACTCTTTGGTTTCAGGGTTTCTGTCAACATCTCCCCATTGCAGTTCTCTCAGGAAAACTTTCTGGATATACTAAAGCAAACCATTGATGAAACCGGTGTGAAAGCCAGTGACTTGATGCTTGAAATTACAGAGGGTATTTTGATGGATGACGTGGAAGATACCCGAAAGAAATTGCAAGTGATCAAAGAGCTGGGATGTAAGTTGTCCATTGACGATTTTGGGACAGGGTATTCTTCACTGGCTTATCTAAGGAAATTCCCCATAGATGAATTGAAAATCGACAAATCCTTTGTCTTGGATTTGGCTTATCCTGATAACGCATCGATTGTAAAAACCATTATCTCTTTGGCGGAGAATTTGAATCTGAATGTCATCGCCGAAGGGATTGAAGACAACGTACAAAAGGAATTTTTATTGAAAAACAAGTGCAATATGATGCAGGGGTATTTGTTTGGACACCCGGAGAGTCCAGAAAAGATCGAATCGTTCTTAAAGGAGTTTTTTGGTCTTGCTTGATTTTCTTTCGGTAATCTAATCATCTCCCCTTGATATGATAAAATAGAGAATAACAGAAAAGGGGTGACGAATTTGGTTCTTTTCAAAAATGGAAAATGCTGGTATGAAGGGGAGTATAGAAAACTCGACATATTGGCTCAAAGCGGCAGAATTATAGAGATCGCTTCCGGAATTCAGCCTGAGGGTGAATGTGAAATGATCGATATGGATACAAAGTACATTTATCCTGGTTTCATCGACCCCCATACCCATGTGGGTATCTTTGAAGAAAAAACAGGCGGTTTTGCCGGCAACGATGTGAATGAACAATCTTCTCCTGTGACAGCAGGAGTCAGGGCTCTTGATGCCATCAATCCGTTGGATCCGGGAATCATGGAGGCCAGAAATGCCGGATATACCACGGTGTGTGTACTCCCGGGGTCAGCGAATGTCATTGGCGGTGAAGGACTGGTTATGAAAACAGCCGGGTCGGTTGTAGATGAGATGGTGGTTGAGACCCCCAAGAAAATTGTCAAGATGGCCTTTGGCAGAAACCCTCAATGGTCTTGGAGCAGTCGAAAAACGCTTTATACCAGACTTCAAGTAGCCGCTCTGGTTCGGGAAAACCTGAACAAAGCAAAAGACTATATGAACAAAGAGGAAAAGGATTACGATTACAACATGGAAGTCCTGAGCGGTTTAATCAAAAAAGAATCCGTTGCCCGCATTCATGTGGCGAATCTGGAGGATATCGAAACGATTAAACGCATCATGGAGGAGTTTGATATCCTATACACCCTGGATCATGCCACCGCCCTCCATACAGACATTTCTGTTGCAGATTCTTTAAAAGACATCCCCGTTATTTTAGGACCCTTAAATGTGGCTTCGAAATCGTTCCAAACATATGATCTCACCTTCAAATCGGTTCAAATACTCCATGATTTGGGATTTGAGTTGTCCATCATGACAGATGCGCCGGTTATTCCCTTAAATTTCGGTGTTATTCAAATGTGGCTTATCGACAGACTGAGGCTGGACAGGAAGGATGTTGTCGATATGTTCACCATCAATCCGGCAAAGGTGCTGGGTTTGGACGACAGAATCGGCAGTCTGGCAAAAGGTAAAGAGGCTGATTTTGCCGTGGCTGATGGAGATATATTTGATGTCAACACCAGGATTACCGACACCTATATCGCCGGAGAAAGAGTTGGGGGTGAAGCATTGTGAGCTTGCTGATCAAAAATGCGACGATACATCCGGTAACTTCGAAGGAGTTTATCGGAGATTTGCTGATAGATCATGGAAAGATCATCGACCGATCTCATAAGATATACGTTCAGGCTGATGAGATCATCGATGCCACCGGAATGCACTGTTATCCCGGTATGGTGGAAGAACATTGCCACATCGGCGTACACGGCGAAAAAACAAATCAAACCAGTGACAGCGATACCAACGAATGGTCAGAACCCATTACACCACAAGTCAGGGCTTTGGATGGGATTAAACCCTTTGATCCCGGATTTAAAGAGGCCATTGGTGCCGGAGTGACCACGTTAAACATTTATCCGGGAAGTGCGAACCCCATGGGTGGTATTGGTGTTGCCCTCAAGAATGATTTGAGTGTGACATTTGAAAAGCGGATTATCAAGGAAGAATCAGGTTTTAAGATGGCTATGGGAGAAAATCCTAAGAGAGCTCATTCCGAAAACGGAAAAAAGATTCTCACCCGAATGGCAACAGCCGAAAAAATAAGAAGTGCTTTCAGAAAGGCCTTGGATTACGATAAAAAGGATGAAAAACCCTATGATATGCAATGCGAAGCCATCCTCAAAGTCTTAAAAGGGGAGCTTCAGGCACATGTTCACGCCCACCAGGCGGATGACATGATGACGGTTTTCAGAATATTTGACGAGTTCGGCATAAAACCTTCTTTTGAACATACAACCGAAGGGCATTTGATTGCTGATGAATTGGCCAAAAGAGATATTAAAGTCGCCGTTGGTCCAATGTTTACAGCCAGATACAAAATGGAAGTTAACCGAAGGACTTTGAAAACCCCTGGAATCCTACAAAAAGCAGGTGTCAAATGCATCACGTTGATTACGGATCATCCGGTCATCCCCATCAACAACCTTCCCATTCAAGCTGCGCTTGCCTGTAAAAACGGATTGAGTGAAGACGAAGCCCTTCGGGCCATCACCATCAACCCGGCCGTCAATTTGGCTTTAGACAACAGAATCGGCAGTTTGGACATAGACAAGGATGCGGATGTGATCCTGACCGATCGTGAGCTTTTGGATCCCACTCACAGGGTTTTATACACAATTGTGAACGGTAAAATTGCATACAGTTTGAAAGAAGAGGGGCTGATCTTATGAAGACCTTAATTACCAATGTGGTTGTACACACCATGACCTCTGAGCCGTTTAAAGGAGAGGTGCTAATCGAAGACGGTTATATCAAAGAAATCGCTTATCGAATTAAGAACATTGAAAACATCGATGAGAAAATCGATGGAAAATGCGGCCTTTTGATGCCGGGGTTCATCGACGCTCATTCGCATATAGGTCTTAACCCTGACGGATACGGCTATGAATACGATGACGTGAATGAATACTCTGATCCGGTGACTTCAAATGTCAGAAGTCTGGACGGTTTCACCCCCAGTGACATTTCCATTCCAGAAGCTGCAAAGGGCGGTGTCATGATTTATTGCGTTCTAACGGGAAGCGCCAACCCGGTGGGAGGTTTGAGTTTCATCGCTCATTACTCCCAGAACAAAAATGTCAAGGACATGCTGATTCGTGAAGACAATGGATTAAAGATGGCAACGGGAGAGAATCCCAAACGTGTTTACGCAGAACAAAAGAAAATGCCTGTGACCCGAATGGGAACAGCTGCGGTCATTCGGAAATTCTTCTTCGATGGGAAAAACTACATCGAAAAGAAGAAAAAGGCCGAAAAAGAAGGCAAACCTTTTACCGAATACGATGGCAAAATGGAAGCCGCTCAGATGGTCTTATCCAAGAAAATTCCCGCCCGTGTGCACTGTCACCGTGCCGAGGATATACTGACCGCTATCCGAATCAAAAAGGAATTCGACATCAACATGGTGATCGAGCATTGCACCGAGTACATGAAGGTAAAAGATGAAATCAAGGAAGCTGGCATTCCCATCCTTTTAGGCCCCATTATGTCCAGTAGATCAAAGGTAGAGTTAAAGGATATGACTTTTAGATCATACAAGGTAGCGCTTGACGAGGGGATTCTTTTTGGCTGCATGAGTGATCATCCCGTATTTCCTTCAGAAGTATTGAGATTACAGGCTGGCATGGCATGCAACTACGGGGCTGACGAGCAGGGAATGCTGGAGTCATTGACAATTATGCCGGCAAAGATACTGGGTATCGACAATGAATATGGTTCGATTGAAGCAGGGAAAAAGGCCACACTCTGTATCTGGGACGGGCATCCCTTTGATGCCAGATCCAAAACCATTTGGAATAGTGTGGATGGCTTTTTGGCAGAATAATAGCTAAGGGTGGGCATTGGCCCGCCCTTTTCACATCAAACCGGAGGCGAAAAGTGGAATTTAGAGGAACGACGGTATTGGCGATAAAAAAAGACGGAAGAACCGTTATCGTTGGTGATGGACAGGTGACACAGGGAAACACCGTGATGAAATCAACAGCCAAAAAAGTGAGAAAATTGGGAGACGACAATGTAGTAGCCGGTTTTGCCGGTTCGGTAGCGGATGCCTTCACTTTGTTTGAGAAATTTGAAGCCTACTATAAAAAAACCAGCGGAAATTTACCACGGGCAGCTGTGGAATTGGCGAAAGAATGGCGCACCGATAAGATGCTGCGTCAGCTGGAAGCCTTGCTTATCGTGGCAGATAGAGAGAATCTTTTGGTAATTTCGGGAAACGGTGAGGTTATCCAGCCTGATGAGAACGTCATAGCGATCGGTTCCGGTGGGAGTTATGCCCTGGCAAGTGCCAGAGCCTTATTGAGAAACACCACCATGGATATCAAAGACATTGCCGTAGAGTCGTTGAAAATTGCGAGTGAAATTTGTATTTACACCAATGATCATTTGAGTATCGAAGAAATCTCTTAATCAAATATGCTTTCCTTTGCAATCAGAAGACTATTAACGGGAATGATAACGGTTTTTGCCGTTTCTTTGTTGTCTTTTTTTGTTTTCAACGCCTTACCGGGAAATCCGGCACAGGTCATGCTGGGATTAGATGCAGATCAAAGTGCCATCGAGAATTTGGAAAGAGAACTGAATTTGGATAAACCCGTCACCCTCAGGTATTTTTATTGGATAGGTGATTTACTTAGAGGGGATTTCGGGTTCTCCATTTCTTATCGAAAACCCGTGATTCAAGTGATTGCCGATTCCCTGCCGCCCACTTTGTCCATCACCCTGTTGAGTATTGTCCTGACAGTGCTTATTTCATTTCCGTTGGGAATTCTTTCCGCTCAAAAACATCATAAATGGACCGATTATCTTATTACCTCCCTGTCTCAGATTGGACTGATCATTCCGGGTTTTTGGCTAGGTATCATTTTTCTATTGATCTTTTCTGTGCAGTTAAACCTGCTGCCCTCTGCCGGGTATGTTTCCTTGTGTGTCAGCTTTTTCGATTGGCTCAGATCGATCATCTTGCCTTCTCTTTCGTTGGCGATCATCTCCTCAGCGGTGTTGATCAGGATGATCAGAAATTCAATTATAGAAAACATGAACGAGGACTATGCCAGAACCGCTACAGGCAAAGGGATCACTCAAAGGCGTGTTTTTACCAAACACATTCTGAAAAATGCCATGATTCCCGTTTTGAGTCTGTTTGGTTTGCAAGTGGCTTCAATTTTAGCCGGGACGATCATCATTGAATCGGTCTTTTCAATTCCCGGTATGGGAAGGCTGTTGCTTTATTCTGTCCAACGCAGGGATTTGCCGGTTGTTCAGGGTGTGGTTATTTGGATAGCCGTGGTAACCATTTTAATCAATTTTTTCATGGATATCATTCACATGGCCATTGATCCCAGGATAAGGTGAAGGTGTTGAAATGAAGGAAAAAAAGCCTTGCCCGGAAAAGTATAAGCATTGCTACGGAAAAAACAAATGGAGTTTCAGTTCACTAACCCTTCAACGCTCACGTTTTAACGCAAGGCATCATGCCAGTTTTCTTAGTGGCCTGATCCTCATCTTGATCGTTGTGTTTTTGGCAGTCTTAAGCTTTTGGGTAACCCCATATGATGCTTATCAAATGGATGTACGTGCCCGTTTTCTTTCACCCAGTCTTTCTCATCTCTTTGGAACGGATGAATACGGAAGAGACTTGTTCAGCAGGTGTATGGTGGGAGGAAGGATTGCCTTTGAAGTGGGGATTATCTCCACGGTAATTTCCTTGTTTGGGGGGCTTGTGCTGGGATTTATCTCCGGAATGAGCAACAAGGTGGTGGATGAGATACTCATGCGCTTCATGGACGGCTTGTTTGCCTTTCCGGCCATCGTTTTTGCCATTGCCATCGTGTCCGTTTTTGGACCGGACATTATGAACGCCATGATAGCCATTGGAATTGTGAGAATTCCCATTTTTGCCCGCCAAGTGAGGAACGAGACGATTAGTTTGAAACATCGGTATTTTGTCATTGCGTCGCAGTCCATAGGCACTCGGCTTCCGGTAATGATTTGGAAACATTTTTTACCACATATCAATGCTTCGCTCATCGTGCTGGTTACATCGAATTTCGCCTTTGCCATTTTGTCGGAAGCGGGATTGAGTTATATCGGTTTGGGGACTCAACCCCCTTTTCCAAGCTGGGGGCGTTTGTTGATGGAATCTCAGAATTATATGGACCGTGCCCCGTGGCTTGCTATTTTCCCCGGTATCATGATGGCTTTAACCGTATTGGGATTTACGTTGCTGGGTAACGGACTTCGGGATTTCAGCGATCCTCGATATTAAAGGTTTGAAACCCATCGGGTCCAAAGCAGGTGATGGTTTTATTCGCCAGCCATTGCCATTGGATGTGGTCCTCGTAGGGTTGAGTCGTGATGACATAGCCGTCTGTTGTGCCCCTTAAAGGGCAGAAACCCAACGTGTAATATCCTTCTTCGGTAAGGCAATAACGCACAGCGATCAGTTGTTTGCCATCCGTAAAAAGAGAATTTAATGAAGTGATGGAAGAACAACCGGCCTTGATGTCTGAAACCGTTGAGCGAACGGCTTCTACAAAATCTCCCGATAGTTCGAAGTGATCGAGAAAGTATTCAAAATAAATTCTGGAATCAGATGATTTTTCAGATTCGGCGGTCTTTGATGGTTTGAGTTTTTCTATATCAAAGATGGTTCCGTTGTGGCAAAAGGCGAAGGATTCATCGTCCAATGTGGCGGTGAAAGGATGGACGTTGTTGAGATTTAGAGTACCTTTACTGGCTTTTCTGGTGTGCAGGATCAGGATCTTGCCGTAATCCTCGGAGAAATCCGTTTTTCTCTGCCAAATGGCGGATACTTCCCGTCGGGTGTGAAGCTGTCCCTTTTCAAAAAAGGCGATGCCATAACCATCCTGATGCGGACTTTTCAGGCCGAATCTTGATTGGTGGACAAGCGGTTCTATCCAGTCTTCGACGTGTTCCAAATGTTGAGAGATAATGCCCATCATTCTGCACATTTTAACGCTCCTTGTCGTTGTCCCTAATTGCCTGCCGGCAAATAGAAAGAGAAGTTGAAAAATAGCGGAGTAAGACTCTGAGCAAAAACCAAGATCCCAGACAAATGATGATTCCCAAATAAGCAGCCAATAGATCCCCCAGATCGCAAACTCGACGGGGAAGGAATTCTTGAATAACTTCTGTGAATGCCGGTAGCATAAGGAAAAAGCCGTAAATCGCTTTTCTGATCCACCCGTTGATTTGGCCTGATAACAAAACAAACAACTGTCCGATGAAGAAAGCACTGAAATGAATCAGTTTATCCTCAAACGGAAAAGTGGTATATTGGATACGAACATCATTGCTAAACAGCAAAAAACACAATAAGAATAAGTACAATATAAATAGAGAAAAGAAAATAGTTTCTTTCTTAAACATGCATCACATCTATTCCGTCGGTTTGTTGTCTGAAAGTGATTTGCTGATTTGCTGCATCCGGTAATTTTCAAGGTCTTTACCGGATGGTGATTCACCAAATGCGTTGAATTTCTTCTCCAGGATGTTCAATCGGGAGGTTATTGTATCCTTGTCTTTAAGCAGGAGTAATTTCTGGTATTTTAGATGTTCGATTTCATCTTTCATTTGGACTATATTCTTCATCTCTTTACTTAAAATCCCCTCTTTTTCTTTCAAAAGAAGTTGAAATTGTTTGAGTTGCGACTGAAGACTTTCTTTCTCAGCAGATTGTTTTTCCGATACGCTTAGTACCTGCTTCTTTTCATCCTGAAGATGGTTCAAAGATTGCTGCAATTCCTCTATCTCTCTTTTTAATTCGGATGCTTCTTTCCGGGTGGTCACAAGCGATTCTTCCAAGGATTCCAATTGGGAATGTTGAGCGGCTATACGTTCTTCCTTAGCCTTTAGAACTGCTTTGAGTTGTACAATGGCTGACTGTGTTTCGGTCTTTTCTTCCTGTGCTTTTCGCATGGCGTTGTTGACCTGATTCAACTGTTCAACAGCCTTTTCCTTTTCCTGAGTTAAACGGTTGCTCTGGGCGTCACAGGCTTGGAGAAGCTGTTGAAGTCGCTCGTTTTGTTCTTGAGTCTCTTTCAGAGTCATCTCCAGACTTTGGATTTGATGATTCAATTCGCTGCTTTTTCCCATGTTTAAGTTCAAGTCGTTTTGTAATTGTTCCAGGTTTTCTTTTAAAAGGCTGTTCTGATTACGTTGGCTGTTGAGTTGTTGGTCTGTATTCTCAAGTTGACTTTTTAGGGTGCTTTCTCGCTCTTTCGAAGAGACTTGCAATGAATTTATCTGGGCTTGAAGCCCGTCGATCTGTTCAACCAGGTTTTTCTCATTTTCCATCAATCGGGCCATGTTTTCTTTATATTCGTCTGTTTTTGACTTCAATGCCATTTTGGATTCTTCAATCTTTGAGCAATTCCGGTTGGTGGATTTCAAGAGGTCCCGTAATTTGGTGTTTTGTTTTTCCAGGTTACCCAATGACAAAGTCAACCGTTGAATTTCCTGTTGATCCTTCTGTTGGCCAAGACGAAGCGATTCGTTGGCTGAGGATAGTTTTTTGACGGTTTCTTTCAATGTTTCAGCTTGCTGTTTGATTTCCGCCAGTTGCTGTTTATCCAGATCATGATGGGCTTTGATGCTTTTCAGCGAAGCGGAGACCTTATTCATATTCTCGGTATATTTTTTCTCGAGTCCTATCTTTTCATCGTTTAACAGAGATGCCTTTTGTCTGTATTCATCATATAAAGAGGAATATCGGAATACTTGCCGGTTTTTGTTGTTTAAGAGGTCCTCTTTTTCATTTAGAAGAATTTTCATTTGATCGTCAGCTTTTTTAAGTTCTTCAAGGGAGGCTTCTTTGACCTTCAGTTCTGTTTTTGAGAGTGAAAGTTGATTTTCTGCTTCGTGAAGTTGTTGCTGTAAGCTGTCAATCTGATGATTCCATTCGCTTTGATCCTGGAGTCCTTTTTCTTTCTCAGCAGACCGTATTTCCTGCAATTGCTCATAATCTGTTTTTATTTGTTGTTTTTCACTTTCTGCATGAGTCAGCCGGCGATTCAATTCGTGCAATTCTGCGGACTTCTGCGAGAGAGTTTCTTGAGATTGCGTAATCTCCAATGCCATCTGTTTTTTTTCTTCTTCGATCGTTGTTTGCCGGGCGATGATTTGTTGATTTTCTGTTTCCAACCGTTCGAGCTGTTGGGTTAATTGCATGGTCTGTAGACCCAATCGATCGGCTTCGCCTTCCAGGTCCGCATGAACTTCTTTATATTCTTCAAATGCCTGTTCGGTGATCTTCTGAACTTCTGTCTGCTTTTCCAGCGTTGCCCTGAGTGATTCCAAAAGCTGTGTTTTCGACTCCATTTCATTTTTTAAGGATTCAATGGCTTGCTGGTCTCTCAATGCTTTTTCTTCATAAGAGCGAAGTGCTTCGGTTGACCGTTCAGCTTCTTTACCGGAATGATCCAGTTGTTCTTTCAAAGACTGAATCATTTGAACGTGCTCTTGGACCACACATTCCTTTTGTGAAAGTATTTCCTTTAAATTGACTTGTTCATTCAAAAGCGATGCGTTTTGAGCGTTGAGTTCTGAGATTTGTTCATCACGTTTTTTGAGTTCATCTTCATATTTGGAATGGCGGAGTTTGTAAATATCGAAGTTTTTTTGCAAGTCATCTATGCTTCTGATTTTCCTTTTCAACTGTTCCTGTAAAGCGGTTTCCTTATCCTTGTACTGGGTTATTTCACGTTGGTCGATCTTGAGTTGTTCTTGTATTCTCTCAATGCGTTCAACCTTTTGTTTGTTTTCCTCTTTGACTCTGAGCAATTCTTCAGCTTGCTCGATGATTTCGTTTTTCAGTGTTGACACCATTTCTTCTGCTTTTGCCTTGCAATTTTCGAGTTCTCCATTAATGGTTTTAACCTGTTCGTTTTCTCGCTTTAGAAGGTTCAATGATTTGACGTGATTGATGAAATGTTCAGCGTTTGATTCTTCTTTCTTGGTATAGAAGGGGTTCAATTCAACCTCGTTTTCGTGCAGCAAACAAGGGTGCTCAGTCAAGATCATATGCAGTATCCGTTTATCCAGTTTTGAAAGATTATATTGGAAGATAAACCGATTGGTCGTCATTGACAATAGGTCTTGCAAGCTGATGAAAAAATCCATAAAACGGCCTTCCAGAAAGAGTTGCATGAGAACATTGGTGACTTCCAGCATGACGGTCAGACCGGATAGCCCTTCATCGGAAGCTTTTTCACTCTCGGATTCCAAGAGTTCCAAAAGTGTGCGTGGAGTAAACCCGTTTCTTCTCAGTGAGATGTCGGTGGCTGTCCAAACCTTTAAAAAAATATCGTGTTTATCGGGTATATAAGGATCCATGCATTGCTTGATCCAATCAATGTCCGCTGCGTTTCTGATGTAGACGATTCGCCGGTTTTCGCTTATCTCCCTCTCTATGAAAGGGCAGACAATGTCCTTGAGTTCCTTTTCGTCTGAAAAGAAAAGCGCCAAATGACTGCCCACCGGCATTTGCGGAAGTCCCTTTTGCTCGCTGACAGAGAAGATGTTGTTTCTTTTCTCATTTGCTTGTTCATTACTATCCATTCATATCACCTGCTTATTCAGCATTATTGATAAAGCTTCCCCAAAATTGAGGATACCCAATCTCCAAATAGAAGGGCTAAATAGATACCGATAGCCAGAAAAGGGCCGAACGGAACCTTTGTTTTCAGGCTGCTTTTCGTGATCACAGCGTAAACAATTCCCAGCAAACTGGCCAGGAAGACGGAAAAGACAGCGCTAAAGGGTCCTAATGCAAACGATGCGGCGCAGATTAAAATCACATCTCCAACCCCAATGCCCTTTTTGGAAAGAATATACATCAGTGTCATGACACCCAGTACGATCAGGGTGGTGATGATGTCTCTGAACCATGTCCCCCTTGCCCACACGAGAAAAATTCCACCGATGAGAACAAACACGCTGTTCCAATCGGAAATGGTCAAAGTGTCTAAATCGATGAAAAAAACCACGATTAGCGATGCCCCGATAATACTTGCACCCAACACGGCGATCAATTGGTTAAAGACCAGATAGTTGGCTGCAAAAACACAACCGGTAAGGATTTCCACCAGCGGATAGCGCTTTGAAATGGCAATACCACAATCTCTGCATTTGCCTTTGAGGATCAAATAACTTAAAATCGGTATATTATCATACCATCTGATTGTTTTGCCGCAATTGTGACAAAATGATCTCTTGGGGTTGATAATGGATGTGGTTTCATCCTGATACCTGAATATTATAACATTTAAAAAGCTCCCCGTTACTGCACCTAAAATGAACAAAAAAAAGACACCGAGAAAGACCAAACAAATCACCTCAGAATGATAATCTTGGCATGACAGAATCCTGAGTCGTTTTCCCAGTATCATCTGTTACCTGAATCAGAATGGGAAACAACTCTTCCGATGAGATCATGAGCGTGTAATCAAAAGCCCTGGCGATTCCCACCCGGTAGTTGGGAATATTGATGTTGACTTCTTTTGTATTCAGAATATAATGACCTGCCACTTGAATACTGGAGATTGAAACGTCGTCGTAAGCGATACCACTGATGACGATGCGGTCTTGAAGAATTTTGGCCTTCAAGTTGGATAATCCTGGTTTATACAAATCAGGCGGTGACAGTTGGACATCCCTTGAGAGAATAAACCCCTCCTGATCCTGGATAAAAACCCTGTAATACTTGCCGGTTTCCTCCAAGGTGACAACCGTGTCTCCCATCATCAAAATGTCGATGATTTCATCATCCTTGTCCGTGACTTTAACGCCTTCTTTGTTGACATACATGATTCGGGCCCCGTTGATGAGGAATTTACTGGTAACAGAATTGTTAAACCAGTCAAAAACCTGAATTTGGAACATGTTTTCTCCACGGTTGATGGGTAATTCCAACCTTACTTCGTCGTATTCTTTGCCAATGGGGTAGGTGACGTTGTTAACCAGCATCTTTTCAACCTGATAATTGTCGCGGACCCCTATGGTCAAGGTGTACAAATCCGTGTAAACCAGATTTGGAATAATGGGCATGACGATTTCAGGCGGGACTTTTTCCATTCTTACGATAGTCAAAGAAGCGGTACTTGAGATGTTTTCCATATTGGTGGCACTGATGGTAAGGGTGTTTACACCGTAATGAATAGACTGGTTTTGTGAGGATTGGAATTGCTTCACCGGCTGAGAAATATCTATTTTCTGGTTATTGATCACGATATCGTTAACCCCGATAACATCAGTGATGTTGACATGATAAATGATTTGCTGCACATCGGTTCCCATGCCAGACTTGGTTCTGGTCCAACCCGCATCCGGATACACAAGATCAATGTCAATATCCGGAGCGTATGGGGTTAAGATCACTTTATCTTTGGGAACAATATGGGTCTCGCCATGATCATCTAAGATGATGAACATGCCGTCTTTTATGGAAGAAAGAATAACAACGGCGTTTTTTTTCAGGGGTTCAAAATCCTCTTTCATGTAAAATCTGAATCCGACAAACTTTACTTCAAACTGTCCTCTGGTTTGATTGCCGTAAGTATCCGATGCCAGAAGATCGATGACGGAACTGTCTCGGGTCCAAATATCATATGGAAGACTTAACGTGACATGGATGTCATTGAAATCATAAACGCTGTCTAGCTCCTGTACACTTTTGACTTTGGAATCATCGGCAACGTCGAAGGTGATGGCTGTATCCCTGGGGTTGATTTCCAAGTTTACAGGACTGATGACGGGTCCGAAGATGTCCCCGATGGGAAGATAATCCACTTTGACCAGAAAATCGTTATAATTGGAGAAAGTGAACACCTGATCGTTGTCAAGGATATAGAAATCGTTACGATTAAAGGCGTTCATACTGGAAATGTATTTTCCAAGGGGCATATAGCTAATCCATTCACCGTTGTTGGCCATGATTAATGTGGCAATCAAATTGAGGTTGGAATCGTCCCATATCTTGATGGTGCCGTCGTTTGATGCGGTATAGATGTGTTTAGAAGTTTGTGAATGGCAAATCGTCCGAATGGCGGCTTGATGAGCACCGGTTACTCGACGGATTTCCTTTGCCGTTTCCATATTCCACAAACTGAGATCACCACTGGCCTCGCCGATGATTACCTCTTCGTTATTGATAAACTCAACAGCCCATACTTCACTGGGGAATTGTTGGGATTCACGGAGCATGTAACCCCGTGGGATGGCCCAAACCATCACCTTTTTATCTGCGGAACCGGAGATGAGGTATCTGCCGTTTGGAGAAAATGACAAAGAGGTGACCCACCCTGAATGGGCCATCAGGTTGTTTTCGATTTCTCCGGTCAGAATATTCCATAGAATGACAGAGTTGTCAGAAGAACCGGTTGCCAAATAAACGCCGTTCGGTGAGAATCTGGCACTGTTAACAAGCCGTCTGTGACGGGTGTAGATGTTTTCCAAGATTTTTGTTTCGATATTCCATCTGCGTAATTTACCATCCGCATTCGCAGTGTAGATATACTGTTGTTCGTCGTCGAAAAGGATATCCCAAATGGTGTTCCCTTCACGGATGAATTCCCCGTATTTACGATGGGGATCCAGGTTCCAGATTTCCATAATTCCGTCTTTGTGCCCGGACGCCAGCATTTTGCCATCCTTAGAGAGTGCAACAGAAGATACCGGAGAGGTTACTTCCAGGTCAAATATCATTTGTTCCAGTTCACCGGTGGCGATGTTCCAGATCACATTTTTTCCATTGGAATAACCGGCATACAGTCTGTTTTTACCCTCATCTAACGCAAGAGAATTGGGAAAGACAAGGGAATCTGAACCAGCCAGTATTTTTGGTATGGAAAAAGAACAGACAGAAAATAATATCATCATTATTCCTATAATTGTAGTGATTGGTTTTTTCATTTTCCCCCCCTTCAATATCATTAAAAAGGACACAAGATCAAAAGGCATATCGATAATCCCCCAGTTGAAGTTTGATTAATGTGCCGTCTTTTTCAATATACCCTTGACAGAATTGGGAATAATCCACGATGTATTTTAACTGATTTTGCATTTCATACTCACCATTAGAGATTTTTGAGATTAGCATCCAACAATACGAACTTGTTTCAAGGCTGGTGAGTGCATCCTGATTAAAACAGCTTCTGTAAAATTTCACGATGGTGCTTGACGCTGGTCGTGTTAGAAAATCATAAATCAAATATTTTTTCTCTCCATCGGATTGTTCCCAAAACCCAATACAAAATCTTTCTTTACCGTTTGTGGCCACACTGATTTCAGATCTTCGCCGGACAAATAAATCACTTTCAATCAACATGCGCAGCTGGTTAAACATCGTCTTTTGATCCATTTCGCCAATTATTTGACCATAGTCCAAAACGGTATAGATCATAAACCCCACTAACGAACAGATCACTATTATCACAAAACAAATCGAAAAAACAGCTTCAATAAACATGATTCAATTCTCTTCTAATTTATCCTTAATATCCTGAGCCTTGAGAAAATCCAACAGGTCCTGAATCTCACCTTCCAAATAGGTGTTGAGTTGATAGGTTGTGAAGCCCACCCGATGGTCGGTGATCCGGCTTTGCGGGAAATTATAAGTTCTGATCTTTTCACTTCTGTCACCGGTGCCGATCAAAGACAGGCGCTTGGAGGACATGGAGCCTTCCTCTTTTTTCCTCTCCATTTCATATAGTTTGGATTTCAAAACACCCATGGCCTGATCCTTATTCTGATGTTGTGAGCGCTCATTCTGGCAAATCACCACAATCCCCGTCGGCATATGGGTGATGCGAACGGCCGATTCCGTACGGTTGACATGTTGGCCGCCGGCACCGGAAGCCCGGTAAACATCTATTCTCAGATCCTCTGGGTTGATGTCTACTTTGATGTTTCGGGTAATCTCCGGTAAAACCACCACCGAAGCCGATGACGTGTGGATTCTTCCGCCCGCTTCTGTTGAAGGAACACGCTGAACCCGGTGAACGCCCCCTTCGTACTTGAGGGTCCCATAGGCTTGGGGTCCCTTTATCTTAAAAATAACCTCTTTAAACCCGCCTAAGGTTGTAGGGGCTTCTTCAATGATCTCTGATTTCCAGCCTCTTATATCAGCATAACGGGTGTACATTCTAAACAAGTCCCCAGCAAACAAAGCCGCTTCATCTCCGCCGGTACCTGCCCGAATCTCCAAAATGGCGCTGTTCTCATCTACCGGATCAGGCGGGATAAGCAAAGAGATCAATGTGTTTTCCATTTTCTCCAAATGGTTTTTTAAAACCGGCAGTTCCATTTCTGCCATTGTTCTGAGTTCCTCGTCATCGGATGTTTCATATTCCTCGTATTCCTCTATCTCATACACAATTTCGAGATACTCCTGGTATTTTTCCTTAAAATGAGCCAAATGAGCCCTTTCCTTGACCAACTCCTGATAGGCTTCCATGTCCCTCAAAATATCGGGATCGGCTAATTTGGTATTCACTTCTTCAAGTCGGTTTAATCTGGTTTCCAATTGTTGCTTTTCGATCAAATTTGTCACCTCTGGCTTATCTGACAGTGAGTAATGTTCCTTCGCATGGCCGCAAAGGAATATGAACGTAACCGTTTTCCACATCAAGATAAGATACTTGTTCCTTGAATGATTCTAATTTCCTTTTAACACGATGATATTTCTGCAATTCGATTGAATCGATATCCACACTGATCCAGTGATCCTTAATAGTATCGGTGTTGATCAGAACGATCAGAGCGGCATCTTCAACAGGATTTCTGAATACCCGACCGTGCACTTTTTCAGAATCCGTTAGAACGCCTTTTAACTCCCGTTCCTCAGAGAGAAAAGCAGAATAGCGTTTTTTCAGGGAACACATCCTTTGCATAAAATAATAAAAATCCAAGTCTGCCTGATCCCATTCTCCACCCGGATTAAACACAGAACGAATGCATGGAATACAATCTGCACGGAAAAAGGTGTTAAATACAGACAATTTCAAGCTGTTTTCAGTTTGCCCGATGGTTCCGATCCCGCTTTGAAACCGGAAAAGGGTTTCTTCAAATGCGTACAATACAGGAAGGTGTGTAGAATGCTGACTACGGTTCAACAAAGCACATACATCTTCCTTTTTGTTATTCTGGCCTTTGCGCATTTGATGGGCTGTTATTTCTTGAACATCCATATAGACAGATTGAAACCCTAATTTCTTGATGCTTCTGAAACAGGCACTTCCTTGTGCTGAAAACACAAAGGTAAAAAGGGGGTTGAATTTCTTGATACGCCCGATGATTCGAGATAAAGGGGTCAGCTCAATATCGGAATCCAATTCCAAAACAACCCCGTCTAAACCGTATATTTCGCTTAAAAAAAGCAGCTTTTTTTCAAGAAAATCCCAGACATTTCTCCCCTTCATTCCCGTTATGTCCAGGTGCGTCAATACCTTGATTTTCAACAATCGGGTGCCTTCTATAAATGATTCAAACTGATCATTGGGCGTAAACCCCCGGATCAATTCATCGCTTAATTCAAAAAGATTATCCAGTTGATCCGATAGATACAGTGTATCATAACCCAGATCTTTTACCATGGGCAAAAGGGAAAGAGCTTTTAAGAAAGAGCCCTTTTCCGGAAAATCGAAGGTACTTCGATTATCGCTAACCCAAAATCCCTTGTGATTATAGTGCAAATCACCTTTGATATTCAACTTGCACACGATGGCCTTCTTAATCCATCGGGTGCCGGTTGGTTGATCCTCTTGCTTTAATTGATATTCAAAAATTCTTCTGATAGACCCGGCATAGAATTCAAAAGGGTTAACGAAAATTCTTTTTCCATCGGCTATTTCTCGCCGTTTTAAACCCTCAAAACCTAAAAATCTGGGAATACAATAATTCAGCGTCCCGCTGTCAACCCGTTTACTCAATTCCCTTTCTATATCAAAAAGCAATCAACATCATCCTTTACACAGAGTCTATATACACCCAAAGGCATTTGAGATAAAGGGATTCGGGGATTTGAACCATCCAGGGATGATCCGATGCCTGAAGTCCGATGTCAACGATGGTACCATAATAACCAAAAGACTCACAACCCCTTCTCAAGGCTTCTTCCAGTTCATCAATTCCAATATGATAGGCGCAACTGCACAACCCCATTATACCCGGAGTCTCCAAAAATTCAAGCCCCTTTTTCACCAACTCAGTGAACTTCCGCTTGCCAAAATGCTTATCCTGCTTATCCTTCACCAAAGAAGGGGGATCCAGGACAATCATCTTATATTCCGGTTTCAAACCCGACAGCTCGAAGACATCGTTGCAGAAAAAACGGCATTGATGGTCCAACTGATTCAACTTGGCATTCTCTTTCGCCAAATCGATATCCTCTTGGGATTTGTCAACCCCCAGGGTCTGCAATCCCGCTATTGCCATGCTGAACGAAAAAGACCCCGTAAAAGAGAACAAATCAAGACCCTTCGAGCCTTCCAGGTTATAACGCTGAACCAATTGGCCGGCTATTTGCCGGTTATCCCTTTGATCCATAAAAAATCCCGTTTTTTGGCCACGAGGAATCGAAATCTTATAGCGGATGGCGTTCTCGGTTATCAACTGATCGTTAGGGACTTCCCCCCGCAGCAACCCGCTGTGTCTCTGAAGGGAATCATCAACCGAAGACTCAAAATCACTTCGTTCGTAAACACCTTGTATATCGTCAAAAAGGTCATAAAGGGCATCTACCATTAAAAGCTTGTACGCTGTCCATACCGGATGCCGGATCTGCATCACGAACACCCGATCGTATTTGTCGATGATCACACCCGGAAGAAAATCCGATTCGGCATTGACCAATCTGAAACAACCAGAATGAAACAAATGGCTTCTTTTTTTCAAAGCCGTCTTAAAAACGTCTCTGAAAAAAGCCTCTGTTATTTCTACCGGTTTATTCGAGAGCAGTCGAAAGGCCTTGTTGGATTTTCTGCTGAAAAGACCGGTGCCAATGTATTCGTCTTCTGCCGAAAACAAATTGGCCAACCCCATGTCTCCTTCACCGATGATATCAACGATCTCGTCCTGAAACAAATTCGGATAAAGGTTTTTGATCTTACGTTCCTTACCCCTTTTTGCCTTAATGACAAACATTACAACTCTTCCACGATAACCTTGACCAGCGATTCAAACTTCTGTTTGACCCGGTTCGCCGTGTCCATGACTTCCTGATGGGTCAGCTTCTGATCCAGAACGCCGGCGGCCATATTGGTCACGCAGGAAACACCGAAGATTTTCAACCCGCAATGCCTTGCAGCGATGATCTCCGGAACGGTGGACATTCCGACCAAATCCCCTCCGATCGAACGGAAAGCTCGGATCTCAGCCGGTGTCTCGTAATTGGGACCTAAGCAATAAACGTAAACGCCCTGTTTTAAGTCCTTACCCTTTTCCCTCTCACGTTCTTGGACACGATTAAACCAATCTGCATCCAGAATAGAAGACATATCCGGAAAACGAGGCCCTACCTGCTCATCGTTGGGCCCAATGAGAGGATTGCGGAACGCCATGTTGATGATATCCTTAATCACAATCAAATCGCCGGGTTGAACTTCCAGATTAATACCGCCGGCAGCATTCGTTAACACCAACCCCTCAACACCCAAAGACTTCATAAAATACACCGGATAAACCGTATCCGACACATTATACCCCTCATAGGCATGAAAACGCCCTTGCATGACCACCACATCGATCCCCTGAAACTTCCCGAAGACCAACTGCCCCGCATGTCCGATGGCAGTTGACGATAAAAAATGCGGAATGTCATCATAGGCAATGGCCACCCTATCCTCAAAATAATCCGCCAGATATCCCAGCCCGGATCCCAGTATCAGTCCTGCCTTTGGCTTGGGAACATATCCCAGTTTATCTTCAATCACCTTTAGCGACTCTTTCAATTTTACTGATAAAGGCATCTTTATCACCCCTGTTTGTGGACTTTTTTCTTTTAGAGTATACCATAAAATGGATAGGTGAGGATTGC